>Ga0214921_10000066_pt1 | contig 187017 bp, 195 predicted proteins | sample LL1505_MetaG_FD_177992 | JGI IMG/M metagenome (GOLD analysis project Ga0214921, IMG submission 177992) | Freshwater microbial communities from Lake Lanier, Atlanta, Georgia, United States - LL-1505 | ecosystem: Environmental > Aquatic > Freshwater > Lake | place: USA: Georgia | collected... | reverse complement strand
AGGACTTGAACCTGGGACCAAAGGATTATGCTTACTACTACAGCTTTCGCTGCCTGTTTCCAGTTTGTAGTCTGGACTGTCTCTTGTCTTTACGACCTACCCGTACAGTCTCTACACCTTCCCAATACGGCTACTGGGCTTGGCTCGGGATTACCACGCTGTGAACAGCACAGGCTTCCCCGAATTTGAGTAGTTCTACATGCCAGCAGAGTTAACTTACCCGCATGCAACCCAACGGCAAATGACCATGACATTTCAGTGTTTTAGGTCACTTGCGCTTTAAGTCCTCTGCTCTAACCAACTGAGCTATAGGCCCGAAAAACTGATTGTACTTTGCTCCGTTTTTGCCCCAAAACTGCTGCTTAAATTTTCAGCAAAGTGTGGAAGCGGTGTGGAAGCAATTTTTGACAACTGTGGCGCCGTAACCTGTTGATTTCGTTGAAGAATTTTCATAAACAACAGTATTAAAATCGTTTATGAGTCCTCTGCTCTAACCAACTGAGCTATAGGCCCTTGGGCGCTGATTGTACTTTGCCCAAGAACCTCTCCTATAGACTATGCCAATTAAGCCGCAACCGGCTTGAATTGGTATCCGTTGCCAATGGCTTCCATCGTGCCAAACCCTGAGAAGGGGAAGTGAAAACCGCCGGCCATCATTTTGTCCTTCACCAACATGTCAAAGACACGGCGGCGTGATGCACGCACCATGGCTGGGTTCATGTCAAACACCACGGACTAATCGGTGGCGCGGGCATTGGGGTACACCAACTGACCGGCATTGTTGCGCAAGCCGTTGATGTGATCACCGTGGTAATGGCTCAGCACGGCGTTGTTGATGTCGGTAGGCTTGAGGCCCACAGCGGCCAAGTTGGCGACCAATTTACCTATGGTTGGAGGTCCGTTGTCGGCAAAGCCGGTGTCAAACAAATAACGCTGATCGCCATGGATCAACAAGAAAGGTGTGTAAGGCACATCGATGTAATCGGTGGGCAGGTTTTGACTGGCCAGCAAGGCTTTGACCTGCTCGAGGGGCGCGTTGGTCACAAACTCTTCGCCAAAGGGACGGCGCACTGCGCCAGTGTTTGATGCTCAGCAATCACCGTACTAAATGCGGTGAATAGGCACCACAATCACCGCATAAATTGCGGAGAAAGTCGCTTGGCGTTAATCAGCTTTGTGCCTGCGTAATTTCAATACACCCTTGATTTTGGTGAATCAAGACTTCATGAATCAAGGGCTGTTGATCCAATAGGATTTTCAAAATGGTAGAGCGCGATGGCCGCGTTGTTTTGATCCAAATGACGCTAGGTGGATGCCCTTTGACCAATGAGAGCTCTTCAAAATCTGCGTCTTGGATAACGATGACAAAGTCATTGGCTTGGCGTAGTCCCAAACCCTGGCATCTTCTGCGGCCTCAAGCCCAACCAATACGACTTGGGTTGATTCTGGATACGCCGTCAATAAGAAAGGAACCAGCCTTCTAGACAGGTTCTCATCTAGCAAGAGCTTCATCAGACAGCAACTGAATAGACTTTTCGCTCGCGATCGGCAGCAAACGACAGTGCCGCCAGGATGTCTTCTGCTTCTAATTCAGGAAAGTGTTCGAGAATTTCTTGCTGCGTGGCCCCTTGGGACAACTGCGACAGGATGTCGTACACCGTGATGCGCAACCCACGAATACATGGTTTACCACCACGCTTGCCTGGTTCTAGAGTGATTCTGTTCATCTAGCGCCTTTCTTCGTTGATTGATGAGATGCATTGGCTTGTAAAACCTCGAGCTGCCATTGTAGGTCTGGCAACTTGCGAAGTGTGATTTTCGTTACTATACTGTATTTTCATACAGTATATTTCCAGCATGCCTACAAATGCTTTCATAACACCGCAGCCCTTAGACGTCACCGCCCCCAAGCTGTGGCTCAACATGTGCGCCTGGAAAGTGCCCGCTGGCTTTCCCTCGCCTGCGGCCGATCACACGCAAAAACGCATCGACCTCAACGACCACCTCATTCGCAACAAAGAGGCCACCTTCATTTTCAAAGTGAAGGGCGACTCCATGGTGGGTGTCGGCATTTACGAAGGCGATGCCTTGGTCATTGACCGGTCCATTGAAGCCAAGCACAACAACATTGTGTTGGCCGTGCTCAACAACGAGTTCACCGTGAAGCGTTTGTACCGGCGCGGTGGCGTGGTCAAGTTGGTGGCCGAAAACAATTTGTACCCGCCCATTGTGGTGAAGAGTGGCGAGGAGCTCAGCATTTGGGGCGTGGTCACTTACAACTTGCACAAGTTGTACTAAGAGGTGCGCGCGCATGGCTTCGCAAGGACAGCAACCGGTGCAGCAGTTGGCTTTGGTCGATTGCAACAACTTCTATGTGAGTTGCGAAAGACTCTTCAGGCCCGACCTGCGCAACGTGCCCGTGGTAGTGCTGTCCAACAACGATGGCTGCGTGGTGTCGCGCTCTAACGAGGCCAAGGCCTTGGGTGTGCGCATGGGGCAGCCTTGGTTTGAGTGCAAAGACTTGGTGAAAGAACACGGCGTCTTTGCGCTCAGCAGCAACTACGCTTTGTATGCCGACTTGTCCAATCGGGTGATGCAAATTTTGAGCGAGTATTCCCCGCGCTCCGAGGTGTATTCCATCGACGAATGCTTTGTCGATCTCACGGGCACGCCCAATTTGCGTGAAGTGAGTTACGGCATGCGCCAGCGTGTGGTGCAGTGGACGGGCATTCCAGTGTGTGTGGGCATTGGTCCTACCAAAACCCTTGCCAAGCTGGCCAACCATGTAGCCAAAAAACATCCGCGCTCGCAAGGTGTTTTTAATTTCAACGCACTCACTGACATACAAAAAGAAAAGCTGCTCACGCAATTGCCCGTGGAAGAAGTGTGGGGCGTGGGCCGCAAGCTCACCAAGCGTTTGGCCGAGTACAACATTCATACCGTGCAAGATTTAAAGACAGCGCACACACCAACCTTGCGCGCAGACTTTGGCGTCGTGATCGAAAAAACACAACGCGAGTTGCAAGAAATTCCGTGCGTTGATCTGCAAGAAGTCACACCCGATAAACAGCAAATTATTTCCAGTCGTTCATTCGGCAACATGGTTACAGAGTTACCCGTTTTAAAAGACGCACTGTCTACATTTGTGGCCAATGCCTGTGCCAAACTGCGCGCACAAAACGGCCAAGCTGCCGTCATTCAAGTGTTCTTGCATACCAACCGGTTTAGAAAAGACTTGCCGCAATACTCACCCAGCTTGGCGGTGCCACTGCCCTACCCCACCAACGACAGCTTGGTCATTTTCAGGTGGGTGGATGCGCTGTGCGAGCGCATGTACAAGCCCGAGTACCAGTACAAAAAAGCCGGCATCATGCTGAGCGAAATTAGCCCCGTCACTCACCACCAAGGCGACTTGTTAGAAGAGCCTTTGCCCACGCAAGGCACGCTGATGCAAACCTTGGACGCTTTAAACAAACGCTTTGGCCGCGGCGCGGTGAAGGTGTCTACGCAGGGCGCCTACAGCGGATGGCAAATGCGACAAGAAAGAAGGTCGCCCAACTACACCACCGATTGGGCAGAGGTGCCGGTGGTTTAGCACAGTGCAATCACGTACTGGGTTAAATGGTTTAAAGGCGAAGTAATCTGCGGCTTAAAAGAGTCTGTAAATTTCTACGCCCATCGAGTACAGCATTGATGGTGACAAACTTTTCATTCACCAAATAAATAATGCGATAGGGTTTAAATAAGATTTGTCGGTAGTCTCGTATACCTATGTCTACCAAGTCGCTCGGCACACTTCCGCGTTCGGGGAAGTTAGACAATTTATCAATGCTTGCTTTGATCTTGGCGACTAATCGGTCTGCATTGGCTTCTGAATCAAACTCAACAACGTAATCATAAATTTCAAGAATGTCTTTGGCTGCCGCTTTTGAAATTCGAATTTGGTGTGAGTTAGCGAATTTACTCACCATCACTTGTTTTTCTTTTTGGCGCGAATCATGTCCATCACTTCATCCATGGTGTGAACTCGCCCAGCATCAACATCTGCTTGGCCCATCGCAAGAATTTTGAGTAATGCCAAGGTTTCCTGTGTCTTTTCATAAGAGGCCACGTCTTGAATAACGGCTTTGGCTTCACCATTTTGCGTAATGACCATTGGCTCGCGGCACTCGTTGAGGTGCTGCAATACCTCTGCCGCATTGGCTTTGAGGTAGCTGATAGGCTTGATTTGAGAAGTGGTGAGCATGATGTGGTCCGCCTTTAAGTAAACCTAATATAGTCTTTTAAAAGACCAAGTCAACACACATTTTCTTGCAATGAATCTTCCGGACAACAACACTGCTGTTCGCAGCGGTGTGAGGATGGGGTGAGTGGGTGACGATTTCTGGTACCCCAGTATGAGGAACCCACTCACCCCATCCTCACACCGCGAGCTCAGAAAGAAACCGATTTACTTCGACTGGCTCAAAGCATTGCCCACCAACTTGGACGTGATATCGACAATTTGAATCATGCGCTCGTAGGGCATGCGGGTGGGGCCAATGACGCCCAAGGTGCCCACCACATGGCCATCTACTTCGTAGGACGCGCTCACCACCGACAGCTCTTGCATAGGCACAAACTGGCTTTCGCCGCCAATGAAAATGCGCACGCCGTCGGCCTGACTGGAGACATCGAGCAAACGCATGAGCTGCGTTTTTTGCTCGAACAAATCGAAGGCTTGGCGCAGGTTGCCCATGTCGCTGGAGAAATCGCTGACCGACAACAAATTGCGCTCGCCAGAAATAACCACATCGCCCTCGTCTTCGCTCAAGGCTTCCGAACTCATTTGCACGGCCGCCTGCATAAGGCTGGCAATTTCAGCTTGCAAATTGACCAGCTCTTGCTTCACACGCATGCGAACTTGCTCAATGGCCATGCCAGCGTAATGCGCGTTCAAATAATTCGAAGCTTCAATGAGCTGGCTTTGAGAGTAATCGGTCTCGGTAAAAATGACGCGGTTTTGCACATCGCCTTCGGGTGACACGATGATGAGCAACACGCGTTTTTCAGACAAACGCAAAAATTCAATGTGCCTAAAAACCGAGGCACGCTTGGGCGCCATGACCACGCCCACGTAGTGAGACAGGCTTGAGAGCATGTTGGCAGCGTTGGCAATCACCTTCTGCGGCTGGTCGGGCGCCAGATGGTGGGTGGTCAATTCACCGGTTTGCACCGTGAGCATGGTGTCTACAAATAAGCGATAACCCCTATTGGTGGGGATCCTGCCAGCCGATGTATGCGGGCTGGCAATCAGGCCCAGTTCTTCCAGGTCGGACATGACATTCCGAATGGTGGCAGGGGATAATTCAAGCCCAGAGGCTTTGGAAAGCGTGCGAGATCCCACAGGTTGGCCATCCGCTATGTAGCGTTCCACCAGGGCTTTGAGTAATAACTTGGCACGTTCATCGAGCATTGACACATTTTAATGATGTAATTTGCAAATGAAATCAAAATTTCGCCACGTTGCCTTATTTGGCAAGTACCACACCACCGTGACGAGCGCGGCGCTGGAAAGCTCGCGCCGAGTTCTAGACGACGTGGCGCAGTTTGTCAGTCGCATTGGGGCGGAGGTGGTCTTGGAAATCGGCACCGCAGAACACCTAGGCTTGAACATTTACCCCACCCTCAAAATGGCCGACATCGGCAAGCAGTGCGATTTGGGTTTGGTGGTGGGCGGCGACGGCACCATGCTGGGCATTGGCCGGCAAGTGGCGCCCTTCGGCCTGCCGCTCATTGGCATTAACCAAGGCCGCTTGGGTTTTATCACCGACATCCCCCTTGAGAACTTCACCCAAACCCTCGAGCCCATGCTCTTGGGCCAATTTGAGGAAGAGCAACGCAGCATGCTGCACGCGCAGGTTTGGCGCGACAAACACCGGGTGTTCAACGCGTTTGCCATGAACGATGTGGTGGTCAATCGCGGCGCCACCTCGGGCATGGTGGAATTGCGCATTGAAGTAGACGGCCGCTTTGTGGCCTCGCAGCGCGCAGACGGCCTGATTGTGGCCACACCCACAGGCTCTACCGCCTATTCATTGTCGGTGGGCGGCCCCTTGATGCACCCCAACTTAGGGGGCTGGGTCATTGCGCCCATTGCGCCGCACACGCTGTCCAACCGGCCCATTGTGTTGCCCGACACTTCCAAAATTAGCATCGAAGTTGTGGCGGGCCGCGATGCCAGCGCCAACTTTGACATGCAGTCTTTGGCCAGCCTCATGATTGGCGATCAAATCACGGTGGAGCAGTCCAGCCACAAAGTGCGTTTCTTGCACCCTACGGGTTGGAACTACTTCGACACCCTGCGCAAAAAAATGCACTGGAACGAAGGGGGATCCTAAGCCGTGGCCCTCCGACACATTAGCCTGCGCGACTTTGTCATTGTTCGTGAACTCGACCTTCATTTGGCGGGTGGCTTCAGTGTGCTCACAGGCGAAACCGGTGCGGGTAAATCCATTCTGATTGATGCCCTGCAACTGGCCTTGGGCGAACGCGCCGACGCCAGCGTGGTGCGCGAAGGCGCCACGCGTTGCGAAGTCACGGCAGAGTTTGATTGCCCTCCCCAAGCGCATTCAATTTTGGAAGAAGCGGGCTTTGAAGTGTCCGATGCGCTGCTGCTCAGGCGAAGCGTAGACCCGCAAGGCAAGAGCCGTGCATGGGTTAATGGCAGCCCTGCCACCGCCACCCAGCTTCGCGCCTTGGGCAACATGCTCCTAGATATCCATGGCCAACATGCTTGGCAAAGCCTCACGCGGCCCGATTCGGTGCGCGGCCTGCTCGATGCCTATGCCGGCATCAACACAGATGCTTTGCAAGGTGCTTGGCACAGCTGGCGGCGCGCCCAACAGGCGGTGCGCCAAGCACGCGAAGCACAAGACTCACTGGGCCGCGAGCAAGAACGCCTGGCTTGGCAAATAGGGGAGCTCAGCAAACTGGCCCCCGCCATGGACGAGTGGGAAGAACTCAATTCCCAACACACGCGCCTTTCTCATGCACAAGCCCTGATCGAAGCAGGCCAAACGGCGCTCAGCGCATTGAACGGCGAAGAGTCTGCGCGCTTGGGCAGTTTGAATGGTGCGCAGGCCTTGTTGTCGCAGGCCATTGGCAGCTTGCAAGATCAGGCCCATGTTGAGCCCGAGTTTCAAAGCATTGCCGAGGTTCTTCAATCGAGTTTGGCGCAAGCAGAAGATGCCGCCTATTCTTTGCAAGCTTATTTGCGCAAAACCGATCTTGACCCCGACCGCCTGAACGAGCTCGACCAACGCATGTCGCAGTGGATGTCATTGGCAAGACGCTACAAACGACCACCCGAAGAGTTGGCTGCCTTGCTGGCAGGTTGGACGCAAGAGCTCAACGCTCTTGAGGCCGCCAGCGACCTAGAGGGACTTGAAGCGCAAGAGAAAGCCGGAGAACAGACTTACCTAACGGAAGCCAAAAAACTTTCGCAACAACGCAAAAAAGCGGCGCCTAAATTGTCTCAAGCTGTGACCCAGGCCATGCAACAACTGGGCATGCAAGGTGGGCGGTTTGAAGTGGCTTTGGCTCCATTAGAACAAGCCGCCCTTCACGGTATGGAAGACATTCAGTTTTTGGTAGCTGGCCATGCCGGTAGCACGCCCCGGCCTGTTGGCAAAGTGGCCTCGGGCGGCGAGCTTTCACGGATTGCTTTGGCCATTGCCGTCACCACCAGCGAATTGGGCGAAGCGGGTACCCTTATTTTTGACGAAGTGGACTCGGGTGTGGGCGGTGCCGTGGCCGAAACAGTGGGTCGTCTCATGAAACAATTGGGTCAGCACCGCCAGGTCTTGGCGGTCACCCACCTGCCCCAAGTGGCCTCTTGCGCAGACCACCATTTGTGGGTGAGCAAAACCAGTTCCAAAGAGGGTGTGAGCAGCAGCGTCGTGCCCATTGCTGGCGAGAAGCGCATTACGGAAATAGCACGCATGCTGGGCGGCGAAAAGCTCTCTGACACCACCCTGGCGCATGCGCGCGAAATGCTCACCCATTCAAATTTCTAACTCAGACACATCATGGAAATTGTTTTAATCACTGGCATGTCGGGTTCGGGCAAGTCTGTGGCGCTGCACGCCTTGGAAGATTCTGGTTTTTATTGTGTCGACAACTTACCGCCAGAGTTGCTGATTCCCTTTGCCGAACTCGAGCACAGCCGCAACGAAGAGCGGGTGGCCATTGCCATCGATGTGCGCAGCGCAAGTTCTCTGCCCTTGATGCCGGGACACTTGGATGTGTTGAAGTACCTAGGTTTCAAAATTACGTCCATCTACTTGGACGCATCGTCAGACACGTTGCTGCGCCGCTATTCCGAAACACGGCGCCGTCACCCCTTGTCGGGACTCAAGGCCTCTGAGGGTGATCTGGCGCTGACCGAGTCTATTGAGCACGAACGCGAGTTGCTGTCCAAATTGCGCGAAGCGGCCCATGTGATTGACACCAGCTTTTTGCGTGCGCCACAGCTCCAAAGCTATGTGAAGTCCTTGGTCAATACAGCAGGCCCCAAGCTCACTTTGGTCTTTGAATCGTTTGGCTTTAAACGTGGTGTTCCCATAGATGCCGACTATGTGTTCGATGTGCGCATGCTGCCCAACCCTCACTACGAAACAACCCTCAGACCGCTTTCTGGCAAAGACGAACCCGTGCAACATTTTTTAGAAAAATTTCCAGATGTCAAATTGATGCTGAATCAAATTGAAGCCTTCATTGAGCAATGGTTGCCCGCACTCGAGAAAGACCATCGCAGCTACATCACGGTGGCCATTGGCTGTACGGGCGGCCAGCACCGTTCGGTCTACATGGTGGAAAAACTCAGCCAGCATTTCAGCGACAAATGGCTTACCCTCAAACGTCACAGAGAGTTGGAAAGCAAGTGACGGACGGGTTGGGGCAAGCCTAGTTTTTCCCAATCTTTGCCAGTCCACCATGCGCCCGCTTTTTGAGACGCAGGCAAATGAGGCACTTGTTGCAAGACCACCTTGGCCACATGGCAATGCAAATCTTTGTGCGTTAAGACATGCTTGAAGGGCGCCAGCATTTCGATTGGTGTATCACTGAGGTGGCCCTTGGTGTGGCTTGGCTTTTTGACCCCATCGGGCCTCAAAGCATCAAGCAACAAATCTTCAGTTGCAAACACAGGCAAGCAATAAAGGCTGGCCCAAATGCCTTTGGCAGGCCGTTTTTCTAGCCACACTTCACCTTGTTTGTTTTGCGCCAGCAACAGCCAAAGCACTTCACTCGTGCGTTTGAGTTTGCGGGTTTTGACGGGAAACTTTTCGGGCTCGCCAAGCCCATACGCTTTGCATTCATTGCGCACTGGGCATTTGGCGCAAAGGGGCTTTCGCGGCAAACACACGCTGGCCCCCAAATCCATGATGGCTTGCGAGTAGCGCGGCATGGCTGTTTTTAAATGGCGCGTTGGCAAAGCGGCCTCGGCCATTTGCCACAAAGTTTTTTCATTTTGACTGACTGACAAATCGGCCTCATATGCCCAAAGCCTGGTCAACACGCGCTTCACATTGCCATCCATGATGGCCACGCGCTCAGAAAAACAAAATGATGCCACTGCCGCGGCCGTAGACCTGCCGATGCCAGGCAAGGTCATGAGTTCTTGAGATGTTTTTGGAAACTGACCACCGAAACGCGACATCACTTGTTGTGCGCACAAGTGCAAATTGCGCGCACGACTGTAATAACCCAAACCACTCCACAAACCCATCACATGGTCTTGAGGCGCTTGCGCCAAATGAGCCACCGTGGGAAATTGCTCTAAAAACTTGGCGTAATAACCCAGCACCGTGCTCACCTGAGTTTGTTGCAACATGATTTCAGACAACCAGACACGGTAAGGGTCTTGGGTGTTTTGCCAGGGCAAATGATGGCGCCCATTTATTTTTTGCCAAGCCACCAAAGTCTCGGCAAACGGCTTGTGCGGTGTCAATGCTTTTGACATAGCGGACAAAAAAACGTAGAACGTTGACCCTGCACGATTTGTTTGATGGGCGTATGGCACACACGGCACGGCAGTCCGGCACGTCCGTACACAGAGGCCTCCAATTGAAAATAACCGGTTTGTCCTTCGGCACTCACGAAGTCTTTCAGGCTGCTGCCCCCTTGCGCAACGGCTCTGGCCAAGACTTCCTTGATGGCAGTATGCAATTTGGTCACCCTGGGGCCACTGAGCTTTTGTGCTTTGACTGTGGGCCTGATGCCCGACATGAACAAGGCCTCAGAGGCGTAGATATTGCCCACCCCCACCACCACATCGCCAGCCAACAGAACTTGCTTGATGGGGGCTTGCCGCTTTTTCAAGCCTTGCTGAAACGCGCTTAACTCAAACCCATCCGTGAGTGGCTCCATGCCCAAGCGCCCCAAGAGCTTGAGCGCTGGTTCATGGTCTTGGGACTCAGACCACACCACCGCGCCAAACCTGCGCGGATCATGCAAACGCAGCACGCCCTGGGTGGTGATCAGGTCCATGTGATCGTGCTTGCCAGCTGGGGCCTGTGAGGTCGCAAAGTTGAGGCTGCCCGACATGCCCAAATGCAACAGCAGAACGCCGCGCTCCATGTCTAACAAAAGGTATTTTCCTCTACGGCGAACCTGAAGCACCGTTTGACCCACCACGACCGATGGCGCCACCCCCAATGGCCAGCGCAAAGGTTTTCCCATGTGCATGGCCAACACCCGCGCGCCAGAAATTCGGCTTGCAAAACTCAGTCGCGTCACTTCTACTTCGGGCAATTCAGGCATGAATACTCATCAAATAAAAGGGAAAATTGAAGCCTGTTGGGAGCTTCTACACATCGGCTCGATTATGATGGCTTCATGAAAAATTGGTTTTCTTGTGTTGCATTGGTCTGGGCCGTTACGGGTGTTTGCGCAGAGCCGCCTGTGCAAAATTCCAACCTCAATGCCATTCTTTTTTATCAATTGTTGTTGGGCGAACTCAATGTGCAAGCCGGTGAGCCCGCTGCAGGTTTTTCACTCTTGCTGGATGCGGCGCGCAAAACCAAAGACGAGGCCTTGTTTCAAAGGGCCACCGAACTGGCGCTTCAATCCAGATCTGGTGATGCCGCTCTTCAAGCCGCAAAGAGCTGGAAATCCAGCATCCCTCAATCCCTCGAAGCCAATCGTTACATTTTGCAAATTTTGTTGGCGCTCAATCAAGTTGAAGAGGCAGGTAGAGCGCTCAGGGCCAGCATTTCAGAGCTACCCCTGAATGAGCAGTCTGCTGCCATTGGCTCTATTCCCCGTATATTTAATCTGGTTCAAGACAAAAGCTTTTCAGCCAAAGTGGTCGAACAGGCGCTCTCCAGCGCCATTCAAAATCCAGCCACTGCCGCTGCCGCTTGGACCACCATTGGCCGGATGAAGCGCGATGCAGGTGACATCCAGCCTGCCGCAGAAGCGGCCCGCGCAGGACACGCCGCCAATCGCCAGGCTCCCGGCCCCATTATGTTGGCCATGAGTTTGCTCAGCTTCGCGCCAGACGAAGTTCAGCCCCTCATTGGTCAATACATGGCGGGCAATGCCCTGCCCGATTTGCGCCTGGGCTATGCCCGCACCCTCATTGACCTGGGCCGCATGCAATTGTCTTTGTCGCAGCTTCTTACCCTGACCCAACAGCACCCAGAGTTTGCGCCAGGTTGGCTGTTTTTAGGACTGCTCCAAAGCGATTTGTCGCAAACCTTTCAATCTGAGCAGTCACTCAAACAATACCTGGCCTTGGCTGCCAAAAATCCAGATGCCGATTTTTCTGGTGGGGTCTACGAGGCTTATTTGGCCTTGTCGCAAATGGCCCAAAAACAAGGCAACTGGGCGCAGGCCGACGAATGGCTGACCCGCGTTCCGCCTGATGCAGACCCCCTTAAAGTGGCCTCGCGACGAGCGGCCCTGCTGGCTCAACAAGGTCGCAAAGCCGAAGGTCTCAAATTGTTAGAACAAGTCAAGGTGAACACGCCTCAAGACGGCAAGCTCAAAGCCTTGGCATTGTCACAATGGTTGCGGGATGACAAGCAAATCAATCAAGCCCTGGGAACCATCGAAAAAGCTTTGCTTCAATTTCCAGCCGACTTCGAGCTGCAATCTGAATTGGCCATGCTGTGCGAAAAGCTGGGGCGCTTTGACCAAATGGAAAGCCTCCTGCGCAGCATGATGACCGCCAAGCCCAACGATGCGCATGCCTACAATGCGCTCGGCTATTCTTTTGCAGACCGCAAAGTGAGGCTCACTGAAGCCCGCGAATTGATCTTGAAAGCAGTTCAATTGTCGCCTCGCGACCCCTTCATTCAAGACAGTTTAGGCTGGCTTCAATACCGTGAGGGAAACTTCCAAGAAGCCATTCGCATCTTAGAAGCCGCCTTCAAAGAGCGCCCAGACGCAGAGATTGCAGCGCACCTGGGCGAGGTGTACTGGTCTGCCGGCCAGGCAGACAAAGCGAGTTCGGTCTGGCGCGAAGGGCTTTTGCTGAAGGCCGACAACGAAACCTTGATAGACACTCTCAAGCAATTTAATTTCAAGCCCTGAGTTTGTTCATGCGTGTCGTCACTTTGAGATCACGGGCATTTTTTTTGTTGGGCGTCATGAGCTTGTTGCTGACGGCTTGCACCACGCCCCCATCGTCATTGGCATTAAAACCTAGCTTGGTTGCCGCCCATGAAGCCCCATCACAGGCCGTGCAAAACCAAGAGTCGCTCAAACCGTCACAGGGTTCCAAGCCTCAAGCTGAATTTCGGGGCGGCAGATTCTCGCTGGTGGTCGACACCGAACCCCAACAATCTTTTCTGTCTTCCTTTGATTTATCGGGGGGCTGGCCCGACGGTGTGTTGATCATCTACAACCCCTTGGGATTGCAAATGGCGCGGGTGGAATGGACGCCTCAAAATGCACGCCTCCTTCAAGGCGGTCAAACTCGCGAAGCTCCTGACCTCGAAAAATTAATTTTTCAACTCACGGGCACTCAGTTACCCGCTTCGGCCTTGATCGATTGGCTGAGCGGCAAACCCACGCCAGCCGAAGGCTGGAACGTCGACTTGAGTGAATGGCATCTGCGTCGCTTGGTGCTTGAAAGAGTTCAGCCCAAGCCACGTACCGTGCTTCGCATTGCATTTGAGTCATGACCTCACTCAGCGCTGTCTTGGCCCCCGCCAAACTCAACTTATTTCTGCACATCATGGGACGCAGGCCAGACGGCTACCACCTGCTTCAATCGGTGTTCATGCTGATCGATTGGTACGACACCCTGCATTTTGACCTTCGACCCAACGGCAAACTCAGCCGAGAAGACCTCACCCTGACCTTGCCCGAAGATGACCTGATTTTGCGCGCTGCCAGGCTTCTTCAAGAAGTCAGCGGCACCACTTTGGGCGCCCACATTGCCATCGAAAAGTCTATTCCCGCGCAAGCAGGCATGGGCGGCGGATCGTCCGATGCAGCCACGTGCTTGCTGGCCTTGAACAAACTTTGGGGCTTAAATTATTCGGTCAAACAGCTCTCAGTCTTGGGTTTAAAGCTGGGCGCAGATGTGCCTTTCTTTTTAAGCGGACATAACGCGTGGGTCGAAGGAGTGGGCGAGGTCATGACGCCTATTTCCCTGCCACCCGCCCAATTCCTTGTTGTGAAGCCGCCCGAGGGCCTCGAAACTGCCAAAATTTTTGGCTCAGAAGCTTTAAAGCGCGATTCAAAGCCTGCTACAATTTCGGTCTTTGCAGCAAACCCGTTTGGCTTTGGCCATAACGTCCTGCAGCCAGTGGCCCAGCGCCTCTGCCCCCAAATTAGCGAAGCAATTGCCTGGCTTGAAACAGCCAGTCTAGCGCCCAGTGTTGATCAAGGCAGAGTTGAAGGCAGAATGACAGGCTCAGGAAGTGCAGTGTTTGCTAAAGTGCCGCTCGGTACGAATCTGGATCAAATGCCTTCAGTTCCAACAAATTGGCGTCATTGGCAGATTCGAATGTGCAGCAATTTGGACGTTCATCCTCAAAAGGGTTGGGCATCCAGCGACGATTGATCGGTCGGCAGCTCTAGATTTTCTAAAGCTACCAACCCGTGTAGGGGAGTCGCCAAGTTGGTTAAGGCACCGGATTTTGATTCCGGCATGCGAAGGTTCGAGTCCTTCTTCCCCTGCCAAATTTTTTTATGCGGTAACACGCATCGGCCCATCATTAGATCTCGCTGAGAAGCTCATGCAGCCATCCATCACACACTTGTCACCAGACTTCATGGTTTTTACCGGCAATGCCAATCCTGTTTTGGCTGCCGAGGTTGCCTATGAACTGGATGTGACCTTGGGTCTGGCCGATGTGGGTCGCTTCTCCGATGGCGAAGTCACTGTGGAGCTGAAACAAAACGTACGCGCACGCGATGTGTTCATCATTCAATCGACTTGCGCACCCACCAACGAAAACCTGATGGAATTGCTCATCATGGTCGACGCTTTGAAGCGCGCCTCAGCGGGTCGCATCAGCGCCATCATTCCTTACTTTGGCTATGCCCGCCAAGACCGTCGCCCACGTTCAACGCGTGTGCCCATCACAGCCAAGGTGGTGGCCAACATGTTGCAAGCCGTGGGCGTCAATCACGTCCTCACCATGGACTTGCACGCCGACCAAATTCAAGGCTTCTTCGACATTCCCGTCGACAACATTTACGCCTCGCCTGTGCTCTTGGGCGACCTGCGTCAAAAGAACTACGAAGACCTGATCGTGGTGTCGCCCGATGTAGGCGGTGTGGTGCGTGCACGCGCTTTGGCCAAGCAACTCAATTGCGATTTGGCCATCATCGACAAGCGTCGTCCCAAGGCCAACGTCAGCGAAGTGATGCACGTGATTGGCGACATCGATGGCCGCAACTGCGTCATCATGGACGACATGATCGACACCGCAGGCACCTTGGTCAAAGCCGCCGAGGTTTTGAAAGAGCGCGGTGCCAAAAAAGTTTACGCATATTGCACACACCCTATTTTCTCGGGCCCTGCCATCGACCGCATTGCCAAAGGCTCTGCCCTTGATGAAGTGGTTGTGACCAACACCATTCCGTTGTCACAAGCCGCTGCTGCTTGCCCCAAAATTCGCCAACTCACTGTGGCGCCGCTGTTGGCCAACACCATTCAGCGCATGGCACACGGTGAGTCGGTCATGAGTTTGTTCTCAGATCAAGACTGATCTGGAACATCAAAGTGGGCTGCTGTTCGGCAGTCCTTTTTAAAACCGAGTTGTACTGGTCGCGGTCAACTCATCTTGGAGTTAGTTATGAAATTTGTCGCTTTTGAGCGCTCTATGCAAGGTACGGGTGCGAGCCGCCGTCTGCGCAATTCAGGTAAGACACCTGGTATTGTTTATGGCGGTGTGGATCAACAACCCCAATTGGTCGAACTCGACCACAATGCTTTGTGGCATGCCCTGAAAAAAGAAGCTTTCCACGCCAGCATCTTGGACATGGAAGTCAACGGTCAAGACACCAAAGTTTTGCTTCGTGATTTCCAAATGCACCCATACAAGCAATTGGTGTTGCACGTCGACTTCCAACGTGTGGATGCCAAAACAACTTTGAACCGCAAAGTGCCTTTCCACTACTCAGGCGAAGAAAATTCTCCCGCTGTGAAGGTCGACGCTTGCTTGATCAACCACGTGATGAACGAATTGGAAATCGCTTGCTTGCCAGCCGATCTGCCTGAAGCCATCAACGTCGATTTGTCTGGTTTGAAGAAAGGTGTTTCTTTGCACCTGGCCGACATCACTTTACCCAAGGGCGTCAAGCCCATTACCCATGGCAAGAAAAACCCTGTGTTGGTGTCCGTGGTCACGCCAGTGGTTGAAGAAGTTGCAGCCCCCGCTGCAGCGCCTGCAGCCGATGCCAAAGGCAAAGGCAAGAAGAAATAATCCTTCAATCGCCTTCGGGCTTTGAACTTCTTCAACAACCCGCCCAGTGCGGGTTGTTTTGTTTTTATACTTCAACATGATCAAACTCTTTGTGGGCCTCGGCAACCCTGGCGCCGAATACGAAGACACCCGCCACAACGCTGGCTTTTGGTGGACTGAGGCCTTAGCGCGCCAGCTCAAGGTCAGCTTGTTGCCAGACAAAAGTTATTTTGCCAAGGTGGCGCGCACCCAAGTCAATGGCAACACCATTTGGTTACTAGAACCCCAAACCTTCATGAATTTGTCGGGCAAATCGGTTGGCGCTTTGGCCAAGTTTTTCAAAATTGCCCCGCAAGAAATACTGGTGGCCCACGACGAACTTGATGTGGTGCCAGGTCAGGCCAAACTCAAGTTTGGCGGCAGTCATGCAGGTCACAATGGCCTTCGAGACATTCATGCCCAACTGGGAACGGGTGACTATTGGCGCTTGCGCTTGGGCATTGGGCACCCGGGCGTCAAGTCGGAAGTGATCCATTGGGTTCTGAAAAAACCCATGGCCGAACAGCGCAGCCTGATTCAAGAAAGCATCGACAGGTCGGTGAAAGCTGCTGAACTGTTGATTCAGGGTGAGATGGACAAAGCCACCGTGCTCATTCACACCAGCAAACCGCCCCGCCCAAAGCCACCCCGGCCCGAGGGCGTTTAAAACTCAAGCGCTTGCGTTTTGCAAGCGCAGGTATTTTTGGTACAGAGTTTCTTTGGATTCCACATGCTGCGGGTTCACTGGAATACAAGCTACCGGGCACACTTGAACACACTGAGGCTCGTCAAAGTGACCCACGCATTCTGTGCATTTGTGAGGGTCAATTTCATAAATTTCTGTCCCAAGGTAAATCGCCTGGTTGGGACACTCAGGTTCGCAAACATCGCAATTGATGCATTCGTCGGTAATCAACAAAGCCATAAATGGGCTCTCGAACAGAAAAACATGGGGAATTATCTGCCAAGGCCCACGTTCGCAGAAACCTGCCCCTAAAATAGCCTTGTGGAACCTCTACTCAACGCTGATTTACATTGCCACTCGGTGGTCTCTGATGGCACTTTAACGCCAGAGGCACTGGCGGCACGCGCTAAAAACAATGGCGTCCAACTGTGGGCCCTGACCGATCACGATGAAATTGGTGGACAAGATCGGGCTTTGTTGGCGGCGCGATCCGAGGGTATGAAGTACCTGACCGGCGTTGAAATTTCCATCACCTTTGCCGGCAAAACGGTGCACATTGTGGGCCTCGGCTTTGACCATCAGCACCCAGATTTGGTTCAGGGATTGCGTGACACCCGCGGTGGCCGCGGTGAGCGCGCCAAAGAAATGTCGGCGGGCTTGGCCAAAGTCGGTATCCACGGCGCCTATGAAGGCGCACTCACTTACGCCGGCAACCCAGAATTGGTATCGCGCACACACTTTGCCCGCTTCTTGGTTGAGACAGGTGTTTGCAAAGACACTTCTGAAGTCTTTCGCAAATACCTCACCGAAAACAAACCAGGGTTTGTGCCTCACCGTTGGGCTACGCTCGAAAACGCAGTGAAATGGATTACCCAGGCTCACGGTGTGGCGGTCATTGCTCACCCTGCTCGATATGGTTTCACGCCCAACGAAGAATACGCACTGTTTACAGAGTTCAAAGCCCATGGTGGCCGCGCTGTGGAGGTCATTACGGGCAGCCACACCAGCGCAGAAGCATTGCGCTACGCCGACACGGCACTCGAGTTTGGTTTGGCCGCCTCCCGCGGCAGCGACTTTCACAGCCCCGACGAAAGTCACACCGACTTGGGCACCTTGCCTTGGTTGCCAGGACAACTCACACCGGTGTGGGAATTGTTGTCAGACAGAATCCAGTGAAACACAGCTCTGCCCAAACCTTAGCGGGTATCGGTTGTGTCGTTTTGGCGGTTGCGTGTTTTGCAGTGCTTGACACCACCGTCAAGCACATCAGCGCCAGCATTTCGGTGCTGTTAGCGCTTTGGTTCAGATACCTTATCCAAGCTGCTTTTAGCACTTTTTTTTACTTGCCCAGCAGGGGCTTGAAGTTGTTTAAAACCGCTCATCCCAAATTTCAAATCATACGGGGTGTCTTGCTGTTTGGCAGCAGCTTGTGTGTGTTTGTGGGGGTGAAGTACATGCCCGTGGGCGAGTTCACTGCCATTGCCTCGATCACCCCTTTGGTGGTCACCCTCATGGCTGCTTTGTCTTTGGGCGAGAAAGTCAGAAAGCTTCGTTGGGCTTTGGTCTTGGGCGCTTTTGCAGGCACCATGTGCATCATGCGGCCAGGCGGTCAACACTTTGATTGGGTTGTGATCTTTCCCTTGATGCTCATTGTGACCAACGCCAGCTTTCAATTGCTCACCCGCAAAATGACCCGCACAGAAGACCCCGTCACGATGAACATTTTGTCGGGATGGGTGGGCACTGCTTTGAGTGCGCTCACCTTGCCTTTTGTTTGGGAATTGCCAACAGACGGCTACGTTTGGTTGCAACTGGTCTTCATGGGCGTCTTGGCAACCATCGGGCATTACCTCCTCATTTTGGCGTTCTCAAAAGCGCCCGCCACGGTCCTAACCCCCTACTTCTACACCCAAATAGGTTTTGCAATGTTGGGTGGATGGCTTGTCTTTGACCATGTACCCGACCAGTGGGCCATGGTGGGCATGGGCGTCGTGACGCTTTGCGGCGCGCTTGGCGCTTGGCTCACGGTGCGTGAGAGCAAAGCGCAAATGATGCCCATTGATCCAACTTGATGTCTGTTCGATAAAGCCAAGATGGCACAGTACTTTTCAGTTCATCCAGACAACCCACAGCCTCGCTTGCTCAAACAAGCTGTGGTGCTGCTCAACCAAGGGGGGGTGTTGGCGGTGCCCACCGACTCGAGCTACGCCCTGGTTTGTCACATGGACGACAAAGCGGCAGCGGACCATTTGCGCAAAGTGCGCGGCGTTGACGACAAACATCACCTTACCTTGCTGTGCCGCGATTTGAGTGAATTGGCCAACTACGCCAAGGTCAATAACACGCAATTTAGAATGATCAAGCAAGCCACGCCAGGCGCATTCACTTTCATCTTTGAAGCCACCAAAGAAGTGCCAAGGCGCGTGAGTCACCCCCAACGCAAAACCATTGGACTGAGGGTGCCCGCGCATGACGTCTTGCAAGAACTCTTGGCCCAACACGGTGCACCTTTATTGGCCACCACCCTCATTCCCATGGGTGAAACTGATCCTTTAAACGATCCTGAAGAAATCAGAGATCGCTACGAAAAACTCATTGCAGGTGTGATCGATGCGGGCGCTTGTACGCGTGAACCCACTACCGTAGTGGATTGCACCGGCGATGCACTCGAGATCGTTCGACAGGGTTTAGGGGATGTGGCGTTGCTGGGCCTTTAACGCCAAACAAAACAAGCTTTTTGAGACAATGACACGTGGACACTTCTGACCTGATTCAAACCGTTTCGATCTATGCCATTCCGGTGATCTTTGCCATCACCCTGCATGAGGCAGCGCACGGTTATGCCGCCAAGTTTTTTGGCGACAACACCGCTTACAACTTAGGCCGCGTGACACTCAATCCCATTCCACACATCCATTGGATGGGCACCATCCTTTTGCCTTTGCTGCTTTATTTCAGCACTCAGGGTGCATTGCTTTTTGGTTATGCAAAACCAGTCCCCGTCAATTTTGGACATTTGAACCATCCCAAGCGCGACATGATCTGGGTGGCCTTGGCAGGGCCTGCGTCCAACCTGCTCCAAGCCATTGTGTGGATGCTTTTGTTTGTGGTTTACACCGATTTTGGCGTGACAGAAAAATTCTTTTTGGCCATGTGCAAGGCTGGCGTTTTAAGCAATGTGGTCATGTTTGCATTCAACCTCTTTCCATTGCCGCCCTTGGATGGCGGACGCATGGTGGTAGGTTTGTTGCCCATGCAGTGGGCCTATCAGTTTTCGCGCATCGAGCCCTATGGGTTTTACATCGTCATGGTCTTGGCCATCACGGGTGTGGTGAATCACCTGTGGCTAGACCCCGTCATGAGCGCCACATTTAAATTTATAGAATTCATTTTGAAATCGATCACTTGAAGCCTTCTCAGCCATGACCACTGACATTCATCACCCCTTGCAGCAACTCACCCGAGTACTGACCGGCATTACCACCACCGGCACCCCCCATTTGGGAAATTATGTGGGGGCCATCCGGCCTACCGTGCAAGCCAGCCGCAACTCGGCTACACAAGGTTTTTACTTTTTAGCCGATTACCATGCGCTCATCAAATGCGATGACCCTGCGCGCATTCAACGCTCCACTTTGGAGATTGCAGCCAGCTGGATTGCCGCGGGCCTAGATCCAGAACGCGTGATGTTTTATCGCCAGTCAGACATCCCCGAAATTCCTGAACTCACTTGGTTTTTAACCTGCGTCATTGGCAAAGGTGTTTTGAACCGAGCACACGCCTACAAAGCATCTGTCGACAAAAATCACGCCGCGGGCAACGATCCCGATGCCGACGTCACCGCCGGCTTGTTCATGTACCCTGTGCTGATGGGTGCCGATATTTTGATGTTCAAGGCACACAAAGTGCCAGTGGGCCGCGATCAAATTCAGCACATTGAAATGGCGCGCGACATGGCATCAAGTTTCAATCATTTGTATGGTGAACATCTGGTGCTGCCCGAGGCAGTCGTGGAAGAGTCTGTGGCATTGTTGCCGGGCCTCGATGGGCGGAAGATGAGCAAAAGCTACGACAACACCATTCCCTTGTTTGCCAGTAGCGCTCAGATGAAGAAGCTCATTTCAGGCATCGTGACCGATTCACGTGCACCCGGTGAACCCAAAGACACCGAAGGCTCTGCGCTGTTTCAAATTTACCAAGCCTTTGCCAGCGCCGAAGAAACCTCGGCATTGGCCAAAGCCTATGCCGATGGCATTGCTTGGGGCGATGCCAAGCAGCTTTTGTTTGAACGCATTGACCGTGAAGTAGCGCCTATGCGAGCGCATTATGAAGAGCTCATTGGCAACCCCGCCAAAGTAGAGGGCATCTTGTTGAAAGGTGCAGCCAAGGCTCGTGAACTGGCCTCGCCTTTGATCAAGGAATTGCGGCACGCGTTGGGCTTGCGGTCTTTGGCCAGTGTCGCTCAATCGGCTACAAACTCTTCAAAGGCCACTCGCAGTGCGGCACCTGCATTCAAGCAATACAAAGAGAAAGATGGACAGTTTTATTTCAAACTGGTCGAACCACAAGGCCGCGTGTTGTTGCAAAGTTTGGGGTTTGCATCTCCCAAAGATGCGGGCTTGGCCATTGCGCAATTGCAAGAACAAGCCGCTCTCATGTCCATGGGCCAAACCTACCAGTTAGGCCCTGACGTCTTGGCAACCGAAGTGGTGCAAGCCTTGGAACTGCTTCAATATGAGATGACCGAAAAAGCAAAGTCAAAATGACAATTCTTTAATAAGTGTTCATTTTTCGTAAAAGTTGCTTGATTTGTTCCCGACTTTGCTGATACTCTCATACTTTAAGTTTCATTCTCGAGCACACCATGACCGTATACGTCATTGACGACCATCCCCTCATGCGCGACGCCCTGACCATGTTGGTTCAACGGGTTCGACCTGGATTGAAGGTGGTGTCAGTTCACAAATTGAGTCATTTGGAATCGACTGTTGAGCGTCAAGGAGAGCCAGAATTAATTTGTCTCGACCTCAAACTGCCCGACACATTGGGTCTGTCGGGTGTGCACGCGGTTAAGGCCAAATTTCCAAATGTGCCCTTGGTGGTCGTCACTGGCTCGGAAGCCAGCGAATGCGAGGTCGCATGTTTGGAGGCTGGGGCCGATTTGTTTTTGGAGAAAGCCAGCCCACCCAACACCATCATTGATGGTCTGCGCACCTTCTTACCGGCGCCCTCAGAAGAAGGTGAATCCGAAGCTTCTACAGCCGCGCCCACCAAGCTGTCCAAACGTCAAAAGCAATTGATCTTGATGCTAGACCAGGGCCTAAGCAACAAAGACATTGCCGACAAGCTCAGCATCAGTGAGCACACCGTGAAAGTTCATTTTTGGCGCTTGTTCAGAAGGCTGGGCGTCAACAGCCGAACGCAAGCTCTGCACTTTGCCCGCACCAATGGTTGGCTGGGCATCTAAAGCTGCAGGTCAGTCTTTTTTCTTTTTATTGATGATGTCGGGCGTCACAGCATCAAGCACATTGATCACCGTCTTGCCCGTATAAATAATGGTGGAAGCCACCACGTCGGCCACAGCCACCACAGCACAGCCTTGAAGTGACAAGCAAGCCGTTAAAGCAAAAACGTATTTCAAGGCGTGTGCAAATTTCATGGTCAGTCCTTCAACCCAATGGGAAGTTATGCCGGAATTCTAAGCGTTCAGAAGGGCATTAGCTTTCTACAAAAATTCGGGCCTTGCGCGGGGTCAGCACCAAGGTCTCGCCCTCCTTGTAGCCATGTTCGGCAAACAGATGCGAGGACAACTGCGCTTCAATGACCGCGTCTTTGGCAAAGTCATGGTGGTCTACCGGCTCAAACTCCAAGCGTGCAATGGGGCCGACCACGATAGCGCGCGTGAGCTTGGCCTTGATGCCAGCATCGCCAGTGCTGTAACGCTTCACATCGATGTCGTGAGGGCGAACATAAGCAAAGGCTTTGCTGTTTTGCACGTGTTGGTGTTCTGGGCTGTCCAGACTCACAGCGTTATCGCCACCAATCAGCATTTCACCCTCATGCGCGCGGCCATGGAACAAGTTCACATCGCCCAAAAAGCCATACACAAAGGGGCTGGCCGGATGATCCCAAACTTCTTGAGGTGAACCAATTTGCTCTACACGGCCACTGTTCATCAGCACCACGCGATCGGCTACTTCCAAGGCTTCTTCTTGGTCATGCGTCACAAAAATACTGGTGACATGCAAATCGTCGTGCAAACGGCGCAACCAACGGCGCAATTCTTTACGCACTTTGGCATCGAGGGCACCAAAGGGCTCATCGAGTAACAACACCTTAGGCTCAACCGCCAAAGCACGTGCCAAAGCAATGCGTTGACGCTGCCCCCCAGAAAGCTGCGAGGGATAACGATCGGCCAGCCAATCGAGTTGCACCAAGCCCAAGAGGTCGTGTACTTTTTGTTGAATGACAGCTTCTGGTGGGCGAACATTTCTTGGCTTCATGCGCAGACCAAATGCCACGTTTTCAAATACGGTCATGTGACGAAACAAGGCATAGTGTTGGAACACGAAGCCCACCTGGCGTTCACGCACATGCACGTTCGTGGTGTCTTCACCGCTGAATGAAATGGTGCCGATATCGGCCGTTTCCAAACCTGCAATGATTCGCAGCAAGGTGGTCTTGCCGCAGCCTGAAGGGCCGAGCAAGGCGACCAACTCGCCAGAGTCAATGTCGAGGTTGACGTCACGAAGTGCGTGAAAGTCGCCAAACTGTTTGTGAACGTTTCTAATTTCAATGCTCATGATGCGGCTTTCACTGGCAGGGTTGAAGAAGCTGCCTGGGTATTTTCTGGGGGTAGATCGCGAATGGCTTTCATCTCACGTTCGTGGCGCCATTCGGCCACCGACTTGATCAGCAAGGTGACCAGCGCCAGCAAGGCCAACAAAGACGCCACCGCAAAAGCGGCCACCGATTGGTATTCGTTGTACAAAATTTCGACATGCAAAGGCATGGTGTTGGTCTGGCCGCGAATGTGTCCCGACACCACCGACACCGCTCCAAACTCACCCATGGCGCGAGCGTTGCACAAAATCACGCCGTAGATCAAACCCCACTTGATGTTGGGCAGCGTGACATACCAAAAGGTTTGCCAGCCTGTGGCGCCCAACACAATGGCCGCCTGCTCTTCTTCATTGCCCTGCGCTTGCATGAGCGGAATCAGTTCACGCGCAATGAAAGGAAAGGTGACAAAGATGGTGGCCAACACAATGCCAGGCACTGCAAAAATCACCTTAAGGTCATGGGCTTGAAGCCAAGGACCGAACCAGCCTTGTGCGCCAAACATCAACACATAAACCAATCCGGCCACCACCGGCGACACGGAGAACGGCAAGTCCACCAAAGTGGTCAACACAGATTTTCCTTTGAACTCATACTTGGCAATGCACCATGCAGCAGCAATGCCGAACACCAAATTGAGGGGTACCGCAATCAGGGCTGTGATGAGTGTCAGGCTAATGGCAGACCACGCATCGGGTTCTTTCAGCGCTTGCCAATACGCGTCAAAGCCTTTGCGCAACGCTTCCGCAAATACGGCGGCAAGCGGCAACACCAAAAACAAAAACAAGAAGGTCAGCGATATGCCAATGAGTGTGTAGCGCACCCATGCAGCCTCTGTGGTGCCCGCTTCTGCGCGGCGAATGATGCTCGTGCTCATACAGGCGCTCCGGAGCGACGGCGCTGCCAAGTTTGAAGACCATTGATGACCAAGAGCAAGATGAAGGAGATCACCAACATGACCGTGGCCACTGCGGTTGCGCCCGCATAATCGTATTGCTCCAACTTGCCAATGATGATGAGCGGCGTGATTTCAGAAATCATGGGCATGTTGCCCGCAATGAAAATGACCGAGCCATACTCACCCATGCCGCGCGCAAAGGCCATGGCGAACCCTGTCAGCAATGCCGGCGCAATGGAAGGAAAAATCACCTTGCTGAAAGTTTGCCAACGCGATGCGCCCAAGCAAGTGGCCGCTTCCTCCAATTCTTTCTCGGCATCTTCGAGCACTGGCTGCACTGTCCGAACCACAAAGGGCAAGCCGATGAAGATCAGCGCAATCACAATGCCGTTGGGGTTGAAGGCAAGTTGGATGCCCAGTGGCTCAAGGTACTGACCCACCCAACCGTTGCCTGCTAGCAAAGCTGTTAAAGAAATACCGGCCACGGCAGTCGGCAAAGCAAATGGCAAGTCGACCAAAGCGTCCACCACCTTCTTGCCAAAGAACTGATAGCGCACCAAAACCCATGCCACCAACAAACCAAACACCACGTTGACCAACGCAGCAATCAATGAGGCGCCAAAGGTAAGGCGATAGGACGCCATGACGCGTGGGCCTGTGACGGCCGCCCAAAACTGATCCCACGTGAGCGTGAAAGTTTTGAAGACCAATGCTGACAAAGGAATGAGCACAATCAAACAAAGGTACATCAAGGTGTACCCCAAAGTGATTTTGAAGCCGGGCAAAACCCGGGCGGGCGCTCTGCGCTTTGCAGGCGCCGCTGCAGCGGAACGAGAGAGCATGGATTACTTAACGGTGTACAACTTGTCGAAATTGCCGCCGTCATTGAAGTGCACTTTTTGCGCTTCAGCAAAAGAGCCAAACACTTCGTTCACAGTGAACAACTGCAAAGGCTTGAAGGTCTTGCTGTATTTTTTCAAGATGGCCGGATTGATGGGACGAAGTGCATGCTTGGCAGCAATCTCTTGGGCTTCGTCGGAATAGAGGTAGTTCAAATAAGCCTTGGCCACATCGCCAGTCCCTTTTTTGGCCACTGTACGCTCCACCACAGCCACAGGGTTTTCGGCCACGATGCTGATGGAAGGATGAACTGCATCCACTTTGCCAGCACCAAATTCGTTGTCGACTGAAATCACTTCGGATTCAAACGTCACCAGAACATCACCTATGTTGCGTTGCAAGAAGATGGTGGTGGCATCACGACCACCCTTGGCCAACACAGGCACGTTTTTGTAGAGCTTGGCCACAAAGGCTGCGGCATCGGCTTCGCTGCCACCCTTTTTGCGCACATAACCCCAGGCGGCCAAATAGGCCATGCGACCATTGCCACCTGTTTTGGGGTTGACCACAATCACTTGAATGCCAGGCTTGATGAGGTCGTCCCAATCTTTGATGTTTTTAGGATTGCCTTCACGCGTTAAGAACAGCATGGTGGAACTGGTGGGGGATGCACTGTGTGGAAAGCGTTTGGTCCAGTCAGCGGCCACGATGCCTTTGCTGGCCAGAAAATCGATGTCCGTGGTGGTGTTCATGGTGACCACATCGGCATCCAACCCATCGTTGACGGCGCGGGCTTGCGCGCTAGAGCCACCATGAGCTTGGTCAATCTTGACGTCTTTGCCAGTGGTCTTTTTGTAGTGGACAACGAAGGCCGCGTTGTAATCTTTGTAAAACTCGCGGGCCACGTCATAAGAGGCATTGAGCAAAGTTTGGGCTGAAGCGTTGAAGCCTGATAAGGCTATCAAGGCTGCAATGGCGATGGATTTGGTCTTGTTCATGGTGCATCTCAAAAGAGTAAGAATGCAATTGTGAAACTTAGCCCTCAAAACTCAAACGAATCATTTGTTGTTTGTTTATACACATACGGCATATAAAGATGAAATTGCAAGGCAAAGCGTGGCTGACTCCCGAAGGCGTTCCGGCATATTCACGCAACCAAAGCCACAGACTTCACTTGCACCCACAAAGGCATGCCCACTTGCAGACCCAATTCGTCAACGGCCCGCTTGGTAACTCGGGCCAGCACCTCTTGGGCACCACACTTTAAAACCACCATGACCTGCGAAGGATGCGCATCAAGTGTGATGCTTTGAATGCTTCCGTGCAGATGGTTTTGAATACTGGTGTTTTGGGGCTCCGATGTTGCCAAACTCACATCACGCGCCAAAATCCGAATGCGCACAGCTTTGCCAACGGGAAATCCAGTGTCGCGAATCCAAACGCAACCTCCGTCAAAGTCAACTCGCGATAAGTGCCATTGCGAGTCGATGGCACCAATGTGGCCTGCGATGAGCGCGCCCGCATCGTCTCCCAAACGCAAAGGGTTGCCAACTTGGGTGAATACGTCGGCAACAGGACCCTGCGCACTTGTTTTGCCTTTGTCCAACACGACCAAATGATCGGCCAAACGCGTCACTTCTTCAAGCGAATGCGTAACATAAAGCATGGGCATCTTGAGTTCATCACGGAGCTTTACAAGCCAAGGGAAAATTTCTTGACGGCGAGCTTCGTCCAAGGAGGCCAAAGGCTCGTCCATTAACAGCAACTTTGGCTGCATGGCAATGGCCCGCGCAATGGCCACGCGTTGTCGTTCGCCACCCGAGAGTTGATCGGGCATTCGCTTGAGCAATGTTTCAATGCCCAAAAGTTCAATGGAAGTTTGCATGGACTGGGTGGCATCGAAAAGAGCACTGTCAGATGACTTCAAGGCACGTTTCAAACCAAAGTCCAAATTCTGCTGAACATCAAGGTGCGGCAACAAACTTGACTCTTGAAACACATACCCCAAAGGACGCTGCCATGTAGGCAAATTGACGCCTTGTTGCGTATCTTGCCAAATGCTCGAACCGATCTGTACCAGACCTCGTTCCATTTTTTCTAAGCCCGCCGTGGCGCGCAACAAGGTCGTTTTACCTGAACCAGAAGGGCCAAAAATGGCTGTGATGCCTTGCGCAGGTAATTGAAGCTTCACGTCCAACAAAAACTCAACGCGGCTGAGCCGCACCTGCAAATGGATTGGTTGGGTCATTTCAAGATCTGACCTTGACGGCGATTTAACAAAGCCAGCACAACGAGCACCCCAAAAGAAAACAACAACATGCCGCCAGCCAAAACGTGTGCTTGCGCATATTCCATGGCTTCCACATGGCCATAAATTTCGGTAGAAACCACGCGTGTTTTGCCTGGAATGTTGCCGCCAATCATGAGCACCACCCCAAACTCTCCCACCGTGTGTGCAAAGCTCAATATGGCGGCCGTCAACATGCCAGGTCTGGCCAAGGGCAAGGCCACATGGACAAATGCATCCAAGGGGCTGGCTCTCAAAGTGGCCGCTACCTCCATGGGCCGGCTGCCCATGGCTTCAAACGCATGCTGCAAGGGTTGCACTGAAAATGGCAATGAATACAAGACAGACCCAATGAGCAGTCCCGTGAAAGTAAATGAAAAAACGCCCCAGCCCAAGGCCTGGGTGATTTGCCCCAAGGGTCCTTGTGGCCCCATGACGATGAGAAGATAAAAGCCCAAAACGGAAGGTGGTAGCACCAAGGGCAAGCTCACCAAAGCCTGAATGGGACTGCGCCAAGCAGAACGTGTTTGAGACAACCACCAAGCCAAGGGGGTTGCAAGCACCAAGAGCACGAGCGTCGTAAGACCGGCCAACGCCAAGGTGAGCTGTATGGCCTGCCAAGAATCATGCGACAAAATCATGTGTCAAGTTTACGATGAAGAATACCTTCAAATACAAGTCTTTATGAGTCTCGGCCACCCAATTCATGATGTAATTCGGATACTTTTTGCCTCATTGGAGTCTTCATGTTGCGTTTCCCAATCAGGGGTCGTTCTTCACACGCCCTCAGTCTCGTGGTCGGCTTGTCTTTAAGCTTCAGTGCGCTCTTGGCTGGATGCAACAAACCGGCCACCGACGAAGCCAAATCGGCAGAATCCGTCAGCCTCAGTTTGGGCAGCGAAGACATCTTGCAATTGGGCACATCAGAACATCGCAGCGGTCCTGTCATTTCAGGTTCTTTGCAACCTGAACTGCGTGCCGATCTACGCGCTGAGGTGGGCGGCATGGTCATCAAAGTCCACAAGGAAAACGGTGAGTCCGTGCGCAAAGGCGATTTGCTGGTCACCTTGGACAGCAGCGTGCTGCGAGACAACCTCCAATCGGCCGAAGAATCTATGCGCGCAGCCACCCAATCACTGGAAGGCGCCGAGCGCCAATACCAGCGCATGAAGTCTTTGCAAACGCAAGGCATGGTGTCGATGCAAGGCCTCGAAGAATCAGAGACCAAACGCAACAGTGCACAAAGTGAGTTCGTTGCCAGCAAAGCCCGTGTGGCCGCCGCCAAGCAGCAGCTCGAGCGAACAGAAGTCCGTGCACCCTTCAGTGGCGTGGTCAGTGCGCGCAAAGCCTCAGCAGGTGATACCGCTCAAATTGGCAAAGAGCTCATCCAAGTGATTGACCCCAGCAGCATGCGATTTGAAGGTCAAGTGTCTGCGGATCAAATGGGCGTGATCAAAGTGGGGCAAGGCGTGAGTTTTCGCATCAACGGCGTGGCCCAATCGGGCGATCAATTGAGCATTCGCGGCACGGTCAAGCGCATCGACAGCGCGGCCAATCCCATTACCCGTCAAGTGTCTGTCGTGGTTGAGATGAGTGCCAAAGACCGTCCACCGGTGGTGGGCCTGTATGCTGAAGGTATCGTAGAAACCAGCAACAAACCCACCTTGATGGTGTCTGAAAACAGTTTGAGAAGAGAAGGTGACAAGGTCTATGTGTGGGTGCTAGAGGGCAACAAAATTAGCAAGCGCGGCATTGACTTGGGTGATCGTGATTTGCGCCTTGGTGCTTGGGTGGTCAAATCGGGTCTGTTGGCTGGCGACAAAATATTGCGCACGTCGGGCAGCTCGCTGAAAGACCGGCAAGCCTTTACGCTTCGCGCAGAAGCCTCGGTCAAGGTGGGTTCCTAAACCATGTTTTTGTCCAATTTCAGCGTTAAGAAACCCATTGTCACCGTTGTGATTTTGATCATGCTCATGGCCGTTGGGCTCATGGCATTGAAAAAACTCAAGGTCAATCAAATTCCTGATGTAGACATGCCCCTGCTGGTGATTGACATCAGCTACCCCGGCGCATCGCCCGACACCGTTGAGCGTGAGGTCTTAAACAGGGTCGAAAAATCATTGCAGTCGGTCAATGGTGTCAAGGATTTGCGCGGCACAGCCAACGAAGGCAATGCCAACATTCTGGTCTTCTTTGAATTCAAGAAGAACATGGTGGAAGCCACCGATGAAGTGCGCAATGCCATTGGCAAGGTCAGGTACAAGCTACCCAACGAAATCAGAGAGCCCGTCATTTTGCGCGTCGACCCCTCGGCGCAGCCCATCATGCAATTGGCTTTGTCTTCCTCCAGCCAAAGCCATGCCGACATTTCTCGCATGGCCGAAGACTCTATCGCAGACAAAATGCGCGGCATTCCAGGCGTGGCGCAGGTCAATGTCAATGGCTCTCTCAGGCGTGAGTTGAGTGTGTTGCTGCACGCGCAAAAATTGCGTGAAGTCAATTTATCCGTCACCGAAGTGGTCAATGCGCTACGCACTCAAAACGCCACTGCACCTGTTGGCAAAATCCGTGGCAACTTGGAAGATCAGAGCATCCGCTTGTTGGGCCGCATTGAAACGCCCGCAGAGTTCAACCAAATTGTGGTGAAACGAAACGGCAACGAACTTATTCGACTGGGCCAAGTGGCCACCGTCTCCGATGGCTTTGCCGATTTGAGTAGCATCAGTGTGCGCAATGGCAAGCCCAATGTGGGCTTGGCCATTACCCGTTCGCGTGATGCGTCTACGGTGGGCGTGGCCAAAGAAATTCGCAACATGGTGGCCGAACTTAACAAGACATTTCCAGCGGGCACCGTGTTAGAGGTCACGCAAGACGGCGGCAAGGAAGCCCAAAACAGTTTGAACAACGTGATTGATGCGTTGGTCTTCGGCGCGGGCCTCACCATTTTTGTGGTCTATGTGTTTTTAAACTCGTGGCGCTCCACGCTCATCACAGCGCTGTCATTGCCCACCTCCGTCATCACGGCCTTCATTGCCGTTTGGCTGTGCGGCTTCACGCTCAACTTCATGAGTTTGTTGGGTCTGTCGCTGGCCATTGGCGTGCTCATTGACGATGCCATTGTGGTGCGAGAAAACATTGTTCGGCACATGGAGCGTGGCTCAGATCGGCGCACTGCCGCGCTCAATGGCACTGCAGAAATTGGCATGGCTGTAGCGGGCACCACTTTCTCCATTGTGGCTGTCTTCATACCCGTGGCCTTCATGCCTGGTGTGTCAGGAGAATGGTTCAGGCCTTTTGGCCTGACGGTTGTGGCCTCGGTGGTGGTCAGTCTGCTCATCTCCTTCACGCTCGATCCCATGCTGTCTGCCTATTGGGGCGACCCCCCCGGCGAGCACGCCAAAACCAAAAAAGGCATCAGCCTCAAACTGCAGCAGTTCAATGAATGGTTTGACCATCAAGCCGACCGCTATGGCAACGTCATCGCTTGGGCCTTGCACCATCGACGTTGGATGTTTTTCTTTGCAGTCATGAGTTTTGTGGTGGCCATTGCCCTGCAAGCCCAATTTGGCGGCTCTAGTTTCTTGCCCAAGTCGGATGGCAACACGCTGGCCATCGACGTTCGATCGCCTGCCAGCAGCAATTTGGAATACTCACGCATGAAGCTGGAGGCTGCAGCCATCATGGCACGCACGCTGCCCGAAACCAAAGCCACCAATAGCTACGTCAATCCAGGTGGCGGTCGTATTTATGTGGACATTGGCAAGAGCACCGAGCGCAAACGTTCGGCACAAACCATTGCAATTGAACTTCGTCAACGTACGGCCCAGCTTGTGGGTGCCGAATACACCGTGCTAGACGACTTGTCGAATGGCGCTGCCAAACCCGTTCAAATTCGCTTTAACGGCACCGACTCTCGCAAGTTGCTGGCCATCACCAGCGATTTCATGGCCCAATTGCGCCAAGTGCCAGGCGCCGTCGATGTCGGATTGTCCCAACAAGACCCCCAAAATGAATTGCAAATTGAGCTCGACCGTGGCCTGGCCAACTCATTGGGTATTTCGGTTGCAGATACTGCCAATGCATTGCGCGTGGCTTTTGCCGGGATTGAAGTAGGCGACTGGGTCGACCCTACCGGTGAATCACGCGATGTGGCCGTTCGACTGGCACCTGAAGACCGCATGAACGCCTCCAACATTGAGCGCCTGCCCATCACGGTCAGCGGCATGAACACCGTGGTGCCTTTGTCTCAAATAGCCAAAGTCACGATGGGCAAAGCGCCCTCCAAAATTGAACACGCTGATGGCAAGCGCACCATTGGGGTATCGGCCAACGTGCAAGGCCGCTCAGCCGGGGAAGTGACCGCGGACGCTTTGAAAATTGCCAAGGGCATCAACTTCCCAGAGGGCTATGGCCTTGAGTTGGATGGCGCCTCCAAAGACCAAAAAGAAGTGTTTGCCGAAATGGGCATTGCGCTCATTTCTGGTATTGGCTTGATGTACTTTATTTTGGTCATGCAGTTTGGTTCGTTCACGGCACCTCTGGCGGTCATGTTCTCTTTGCCCTTGTCACTCATTGGTGTTGTCTTGGCTCTGCTGCTCACGGGCGGCACCTTGAACCTCATGAGCCTGATTGGCGTCATCATGCTCATGGGCTTGGTGGCCAAAAACGCCATTTTGCTTTTAGATGCTGCTCGCAATTTAGAAGCTGAAGGTGTTGACCGTGAAGAGGCTCTCATGACGGCCGGTCGAAAACGCTTGCGTCCCATCATCATGACCACCTTCGCCCTTATTGCGGGCATGATGCCTGTGGCCATTGGCATTGGCGAAGGCAGCGAGTTTTACAGACCCATGGCCACGGCCATCATTGGTGGCACCATTACTTCCACGGTGCTCACCTTGTTGGTGATTCCTTGTTTTTACGACAGCATAGAGTTGTCCAGAGAAGCTTGGGGTCGCCGCTTGCACAAGCTGGGCCAATTCAAATGGCGCACTCAGCGATAATCTAAATCAAGCATCACCGTCCTGAAGGGGCGCTTGCCCCAACCTGGACTTTGTTATGAAAAAAAATTTCCCCCTCCAACAAGAGGGCCTACACCCAGACCGCGTGATCGAAGCCGTCAAGCACGAGATCCGCAAGTACTTTAAGCGCGAACGCAATCGAGCGCTGCCCAAAGGCGTTGATTTTTGGGACTTTGATTGCAAAGTCGGCTTGACGTCTGAGACCGCCGAAGTGGTCAAGGTGAGTGCCGTGATTGAAGCCTTGGACGCGTTGGCCAAAGACAGCGCCACTTCAGTCTATGTCGAAATTTTGAGCAAGCACGGCGTGCGTGTGTTGAAAGAGCCTCAGCTTGAGGATCCAAGCTCTCATGGGCCTGACACCCCCTAAACAAGCCTTAACCAATACTTATCCAAGCCTTAACCAAGTGGCTGTTTGATAAAAAGCAAAGCTCACCAGCCAAGCCAAACAAAGGGGCCATGCCACTGAGAGTACGGTAAAGGGCCAACTCTTGGTTTCTTGACGAATGGTGGCAATGGTAGATACACAAGGCGTATAGATCAGGGCAAACAACATGAAACTGTAGGCGCTGATCCAGTCCATGTTTTGCACAATGGCGTCGATCAAGCCTTGGCCATCTTGGCCATAAATGACAGCCAAAGCTCCAATCACCACCTCTTTGGCCACAAAGCCAAACACCAGCGCCAGCGTGAGTTGCTCATTGATGCCAAGCGGTGCCAACAAAGGCGACATCCAGTGACTCAATTGGCCAGCCCAAGTGTCCATGCTGCCGGGTGTGGCGCTTTGAGGAAAGTGGGTGAGCAGCCAAATGAGCAGCACACCCAGCATGATGAAGCGTGTGGTTCGCTTCAGAAAGTGCCTTACTTCTTGCCAGCCCTTTAAAACCATTTGCTTGAAGGTCGGAAATCGATAGGGTGGTATTTCCAATACAAAGGCGTCCACATTGACGTATTGTTTTTTGAACAACATGGATGTGAGCATGGCCATCAATATGCTCATGAGGTACAAAGAGAACAAGACCCAAGGTGCTTGCTCCGTTGTAAACATCGCAGCAATGAACAGCACAAACACTTGCAAGCGCGCAGAACACAATGAAAACGGTATGGTGAGCATGGTGAGATAACGCAGCCCTTTGGAGCGAATGACCCGTGTGCCCAAGAGTGCAGGCACATTGCAGCCAAAGCCCATGAGCAGCATCACAAAGCTTCGGCCATCCATGCCAAACTTGGCCATCAAAGCGTCCATCAAAAATGCAGCCCTGGACAAATAGCCGGTGTCTTCGACCACGCCTAAAAACAAGAAAAACAAGATGATGAGGGGCACAAAACTGGCGACGGTACTGATGCCGTTGTAAAAGCCGTCTAACAACAATCCCTGCAATAAGCTTGGCAAGCCACTCAGCAAAGGCTCCAGCGCCTCTGATCTCAAAGTGGCAAAGAGCCAGTTCATGGCATCTTGAAGCGGCTTTCCAATGGCAAACACCCCTTCAAACAACAGCAACATGACGCCAAAAAAGATGGGCAATCCGAGCCATGGATGCAACATGATTTTGTCAATGCGCTCGGTGAGTTTGTGTGAAGCTTGCGCAGGCACCTGCACGTTGTCTTGAAAGGCCTGCTCAATTTGTTGCGGGTTCAAGTTAACGGCTTGCCCCTGCTTCAATCCATCTCGCATGCGTTGCTGAAGTTTTTCTGCACCCTGGCCGTACTTGGCCGACATTAAGCAAACTGGAATGCCCAATTGCGCTTGCAAGGCTTCTGCATGAATGGTGATGCCCAAAGTTTTGGCTTCGTCGGACATGTTCATCACAATGAGCACTGGAATACCTTTGGCCGAAACTTGCGCCAGCAAGTTAAGTTGGCGGTCGGTTTGGGTGGCGTTCATCATGAACAAAATTAAATCTGGACGCTGTGTTTCCAGATAGGTGGTCACCACCTTTTCATCTTCCGAAAAGCCCTTGAGGTCATAGATGCCCGGCAGGTCAATCAGCTGTGCCATTTGGTCGCCCACCATTAAGCGAGCCGAGAGCAATGAGACCGTGAGCCCCGGCCAATTGCCCACTTTGGCATGGGCGCCGGTGAGCCGATTGAGCAAGGTTGATTTGCCCGTGTTGGGCATCCCTATCAAGGCAATTGTTTTCATTTTTTTGAGCGCCTTTTAAAGGGTGGTCAAATGAATTTGACGGGCATCCTTCAGGCGCATGATGATTTCTGTGGTGCCCACCCTGACCTGAACTGGCCCGCCAAAACTGGCATGTCGCAGCACTTGAATGACAGATTGCTCACGCAAGCCCAAGGCGGCCATGCGCTGAGACAGGTCGGCTTCGGCTTGGATGGCCGTTACCTTGGCAGGCATGAAGCATGGGATTTGGTCGAGTGTGACCTCTGCGGCTTGGTGCGCAAATTCCTTGAGACTTGTTTTCATAAGGGCTATTGAGGCGCTTGGTGCTTGATTTTTTCTGCAAAAGCACGCAATTTGAATCAAATGAGAATTATTCTTATTTGTATTCTACTGTAAAAATAATCCAGCTTGTCAACTTTAAACATTGAAAGGCTGATTTAAATCAACAACCGAGATGGCTAGTGCAGGTTTCGTGAGCCGGGCTCTGCGCTCAAGGCATCGAGCACAAACATGGGGATGTCGACGTCAAATTTTTCACCGTCTTCTGCCACACAAAAGAAACTGCCGTGCATGGTGCCCGTGGGTGTTCTGAGTCGTGTGCCACTGGTGTATTGAAATTGTTCGCCCGGTTGTAACAAGGGTTGGTGGCCCACCACGCCAAGCCCTTTGATTTTTTCGTGCATGCCGTTGGCGTCGTTGACACTCCAAGTTCTGGAAATCACTTGGGCCGCGATGTTGCCTTTGTTGGTGATGGTGATGGTGTATGCAAAGGTGTACAAATTGCCCCCCGGTTCAGACTGCTCGGGCAGGTATTGGGGGAAGACGTCAACTTGGAGTTTGTAATTTGGCATGAAGCTGATTTTGACTCAATTTTGAATAGGCCTTGAACAGTGATGTTGTTCGCACTCTGTAAAATCGAAAGCAACAAAAAGGAAAATCATGACCACCACCCTCACCAGCGCCACCTTGCCAGTCTTCAAAACCAGCTTGAGCAACCTCTCTCATTGCCTCAACAAAGCGGCAGACAATGCCGAAAAACGTGGCTTCAACCCAGATGTTTTTGTGTCGATGCGTTTGGCGCCCGACATGCTGCCCTTTGCCTCACAAATCCGAATCGCTTGCGATGCAGCAAAGAACGGTACAGCGCGCGTGAGCGGTCTGGATGCTCCCAAGTTTGCAGACGACGAAACAACATTTGCACAATTGCAAGAGCGCGTCAAAAAGACTTTGGATTGGTTAGCCACCGTTCCCTCAGATGCCTTTGACGGAAGAGAAGCGCAGGACGTTACTTTTCCCACAGGCAAAACGACAACCCGAACCTTGCCTGCCGATACTTATTTGAAGCACCATGCATTGCCCAATTTGTTTTTCCACATGGTCACGGCTTACAGCCTCATGCGCCAAGCTGGCGTAAACCTGGGCAAGATGGATTTCTTGGTAGGCGAAAAAACCTGAAGCTCCGCTAGGGCTCTTTAATGGCGGAGAAGGTGTTCGCTAAATCAAGAGCATAGAAAGAACTGAAATCCAAGATTTCACTGTGCAATGAGCTTTCAGCTAATGTCAGGATAGCCCATCTGCTACCATACAATGTCAATATTTACGGTATGCAGGATGGTATAAATGCCTAAAATAGTAATACCACTAAGCGACCTTCAAGTAAGGCGCATCACACGAGTTGGATGGCATGCGGTTGGAGGAGTTGCCGGACTTCTGTTGCAAGTCCGTAAACCTAAAAAAGATGGTGCGCAAATTCCACGATCGTGGATTCTTAGGGTCAAGGTTGGAGACCAAAGACAACCAATTGGCTTAGGTTCTTATCCACAAGTATCTTGGCATTCCCCCAAGTCAGTAGACAAATATTATTGTCAAAATCTGAATGGGAGAAATGTAAATGCAAAGAGCCAAATACACAGCTGAGTTCAAAGAAGAGGCAGTTCGCCAAGTTATCGACAGAGGCCACTCTGTCATCGATGTAGCCAAGAGGCTAGGAATTGGGGATGGCCTGCTTTACACCTGGGTCAAGAAGTTCAAGGCCGCCAATGAGCCAGTTGCCATTGATGACATGAAATCAATGCAAGCAGAGCTTAACCGTTTGAAGGCTGAACTCAGGCGCACCACAGAGGAGCGCGATATCCTAAAAAAGGCCGCCGCGTACTTTGCCAAACAGTCCGAGTGAAGTACGCGTTTATTCAGGAGCACCGGGCAGAGTTCACTTTGAGCGGGATGTGCCGGGTGCTGGACGTTCACCGCAGTGGCTTCTATGCCTGGCTGCTAGAGCCCTTGTCGGCAAGGGCCGTGGAGAACCAAGCCCTGACAGCGCAGATCAAAGAGTTCTATGACCAGAGCATGGGCATCTACGGCAGCCCCCGAATCTTTTGTGATTTGAGGGAGGCCGGTGTCCAGTGCAGCGAGAACCGGGTGGCAAGGCTCATGAGGATGGCTCAAATCAAGTCTGTGCGGGGCTACAAGAGGCCTCGATACAAGGTGGGCCGGCCCTCGCAGGTCTCGCCCAACCAGTTGCAGCGCCAGTTCCAGCAAGATGAGGCCGATCAAGTTTGGGTGACCGATATCACGTACATCCGCACGTATGAGGGTTGGCTGTACTTGGCCGTGGTGCTGGACTTGCACTCAAGGGCGGTGGTGGGTTGGAGCATGAGAGGCAGCATGGAGACCACGCTGGTGCTGGATGCGCTGACGATGGCTGTGTGGCGTCGCCGGCCTAAGGGTTCGGTGATCATCCACTCGGACCAGGGCTCGCAGTTTGGAAGTGATGAGTTCAGCCGCTGGTGCAAGGAAAACCGTTTGAGTCCGAGCATGAGCCAAAGGGGTAATTGCTGGGACAACGCGGTGGCCGAATCATTCTTCAGTAACTTGAAGAGTGAAAAAATCAAAAAGAGGATTTACAAAACAAGGCAGGAGGCTAGGTCTGAAGTCTTTGAGTACATTGAAGGCTTCTACAATCCAGTTCGGCGTCACAAACATCTTGACCAACTCAGCCCCCTTGAGTTCGAGAGACGTCAAATTGCGTTATGAAGAGTGTCTACAAAATTGGGGGAATGCCAGATGAACAAAAATTGTAAACAACAGTTTTCCAGACGCGGCTAAAGTCACAGTCTACGAAGTTCATCCGAAGTTGTTAGGGAAGAGCATAATAATATTGGGCCACGCGATGATCATCGCGACAACTACGATGTCTGCCAAGAAGAACCACATCACACCCCGGAAGATCAGGTCAGTTGGGGCCGTCTTTCCGATTGTGCTGCTAAGTACGAATACATTCAGCCCCACAGGTGGCGTGATCATCCCAATTTCCACCAGTTTTGCCACAAAAACGCCAAACCAAATGACGTCGATATTGGCCAGACCAATCAGCGGCAAGAAAATGGGTAGAGTGATGAGCATGGAGCCAATGGGCTCCAGAAAACAACCTAAGAATAGATAGACTAACGTAATGGCTACTAGCAGCATGACCGGGCTGGTATTCATGGACTGAGCTGTCTGCGAGATAGTTCCCGCGATTCCAGACAGTGTCAGGAACGAAGTGAGCAAGGTCGCGCCGAGTACCACAATGAAGACACTGCCGCATGTGACCAAAGTTTCCACTACAGAACGGGTCAAACTTTCTCGTGTCAGCGTTCCCTTAAAGGCAGCGATGATGCAGGCAAGTAATGCGCCTACCGCACCAGCTTCGGTAGACGTGAACAAACCGCTAAATAGTCCTCCAAGCACTCCGATGATAAGGGCGACAACCGGCCAAGTTTCCTTGATCACAGCAATTTGCTGGGGCAATGTCGCCCGCTCGGTGGAGCGAGGCGCTAGGCTGGGATTGATCGATACACGTATCAGGATCACCAGCACATAACTCAGGGCAGTTGCTAGTCCCACGCCTATCCCGCCCAGGAACAGCTTGGTGATGGATACCTGCGCTACAACACCATATATGATTAAAGGGATGCTGGGCGGAATCAACGCTCCAATGGTGCCTGCTGCTGCAAGGGTTCCAGTAGCCAGCTTCATATCGTATTTGTGTCGCACCATCTCCGGCACAGCTATCTTGCCCATAGCGGCAGCGCATGCCACGCTTGAACCGGTAATGGCGGCAAAGCCTGAGCAGCCGAAAACTGAGGCAATTGCCAATCCGCCTGGTAGACGCTGAAACCACATGCGGGCGGCATCGAAAAGCCCCGTGGTGAGCTTGGCGTGGTAGCAGAAGAAACCCATTAGTAGAAACATAGGCACTGAGCTAAGCGTCCAATTTGCAATCAGCGTGTGCGGCATCACAGACAGCGTGCCCCATGCGGCTTTGTGTCCGCCAATTCCCCAAATGCCCAAGTAGGACACGGTCAGCAGGCTGATGCCAATCGGCAACCTCAAGGCGATTAAGCTTATGACGGCGAAGAGACCCATGAGGCCTATTTGAAGGTCAGACATGGCTTTCCTCCGCGATCGGTTTATCTTTGATCTCTGGCAGAGGGCTTCCAGCCAGTTGGCAGCCCACCCTAACTAACATAAGCAAGACCATAAGGCCAAAACCTATGGGTACGATGAAATAGGAGGGCCAAATAGTGAAGCGAGAGGTCTGCTCCATAAGGTAAGCATCTCTTTCCAGCTTTTCTAGGGCCAGTTGCCAAGACTGCATGACTAGCGCTGAGCATACTGAAAGGCTGATCAACTGCATGAGTAAATCAACCCAAAGTTTGGGCAAAGGGGCAAAGTTATTGACCAGCAAATCCACGCTGATGTGAGAGCGCCTTATTTCTGCCGCCGCCAGTGGAAGAAAAGCCACTGCGATCATGTAGTACTGTGTAACGATGGCATTGGTCAGTGGTACAGGTTGATTAAAGACTAAGTTCGAAACCACATCCATACTGATGTGCAGCATCATCAGAACCAGCGGAATTGCAGCACACCAGAGAATCAGTCCATCGATGAGCGAGGCCAACCGGCCCATGCGGTTTGCAAAATTCATACGGACCTCAGATTTCTAAGAACATGGGAGAAGACTGTTCGGTCGTAGACCTTAGCCGACGCCATGTCAAATGCGTCCAGGCCTAAGTAGGATGAAGTTCTATGAACAAGGCCGACTGCTAGTTTCAACTGCCGGACATACGCTGCGAATCCACCAGCTAAGCGCCCTGACACCACAAAGCAAGTAAGACCCAAAAGTTTCGAAATATTCATGATCAGACCAGTTGGCTAGATTGTTGACGAAACGTCGCGTATGACAAAATCAGCAAGCATTCGTTGATCTTATGGTTTTACTGGTAAGTAATAAATACCAATCGGTAATCGTTTACCCGAAGAAGCTATAGCTATTTCAAAGGCGTGCGGTAATGTGCATACCTTACACATTCAGCCAATGAGCATATTGAGACTCAAAATATGCAAATTGCCATGAACACTGAGGCAGTGCAGCTAGGGTAAGTTCTTACTCTTAAGTGTATTAATAATACTAATAAGTAAAATATAATTAACTGTTTCCATCCAACCAGGGAGTGCAGACGGATGATCACCCTATACCACCTTAGACGGTCACGATCTGAGCGGATAGCTTGGCTGTTGGAGGAATTGGGCATCGACTATCACCTCGAGTGCATCGACCGCGTCGACGGGCGCTACGCGCCACAGTCGCTCAAAAATGTTCATCCACTTGGCCGCGCCCCGGCCATCCGAGACGGGGACCTTGTGCTAGCAGAATCGGGAGCGATTGTCGATTACATCCTGGCCCGGTATGGCAACGGCCGTTTCCGCATTCACTACCAAGAGACTGGATTTGCCGAGTACCTTTACTGGTTTCACTATGCCGAGGCAAGCCTGATGCTCCAACTGCTGCGGGAATCCTCATTAGTGCGAATCGTTCCCGATGTAGATCGTCATGCTGGTATGGACAAGGTCCGGCTCACAACTCGGGAGCATCTGGAATTCATCGATAGCTCGCTAACCGGAAAGTCCTTTTTTGTGGGCGGCCGCTTAACAGCCGCCGACATCATGATGCTGTTTCCGTTCACTACTTTGCTTGAATTCTTGCCTGGGACACTCAATCTTGCCGCATACCCCAAAATCCAAGCATATGTAGCAGGCCTGTGCTCCAGGCCTGCTTATTGCAGAGCGCTCGAGCGGATAGACGCATTGCGCATCCTGCCTTAGCAGCCACTTGAGCAGCCTGCTGCTGAAGCCTTCGCCCATGTCACATTCTTGTTCAATAACCCGAGGAGACTATATGAAACCAATTCGATTGCTTCTTACGCTGCCGCTGTTTATCGGCTTAGCCCTAAGCCTAGGCACGCACGCACCAGCAGATGCGCGCGAACTCAAGTTCGGCGTAGGACTGCCGCCATCCAGCGTCGGCCACTACGGAATGGAAGTATTTGCCAAGACGCTCAAGGAAAAAACCAAGGGCGAACTGGAGGTCAAAATCTTTCCCTTGTCGCTTATTAACATCTCCCAGATGTATGGCGGCATTCGTGATGGAGTGGTAGACGGGGGCTTCTTTCTTCCCCCAATCTTTCCGTCTGAATTACCAGAAACTCAGTTGGTGATCGATCTGGCCATGCTGGGCACAAACTCTTTTGCAATGGCCGGTGCCGTCACGGAGTACATGTATGGCTGCCCCGAATGCCTGAACGAGCGATTGAAAGCCAACCACGTTTATCTTGGCTCCGCCTCGACAGGGCCCTATGCGATTTTGTCCACCAAGAAGATCTCCACCATCGACGAACTCAAAGGTAAGAAACTTCGCTCTGCCGCTGGGCCTTGGTCACGCTGGGCCAGCCAGTTTGGCGCGGTCGCTATGAACATTGGCGGCAACCAGATATTCGAGGCCGTCTCTCAGGGCTTGATCGACGGAACGCTCCAGTCTACTCAAGAACTCACTGCGCTAAGGTTGGGCGACGTTGTAAAGCACGTTACTCTAGGAGTCCCATCAGGTACTTTTCACGGCATCGACAATCACAATATCAACGGCAATGTATGGCGCTCGCTGACCGAATCACAGCGCGGCGCAATGCTGCAAAGTGCGTCGGTGACCTCGGCCGCCCTCACAATCCGTTATATCAGCGAAAACGCTCGGGCCCTTGCCGAGGCCCAGCAGAAGGGCGTTCAGGTGCACCAAGCGTCGGCCGAACTTAAGGCGCGGACTTCGGCTTTCATTGAGGCCGATCTTGCCGTGGTTGCACAAAATGCTGAGAAGTCTTATGGCGTCAAAAATGCAGCCCCTAAGGTCTCTCGTTTTCGTCAATTGCTATCCAAATGGGAAAAGCTAACGCCGCACAAGGAGGATTGGGATCAAAATGCGTTGGCTGAAATTTATTTCCGCGAGATCTTTAGCAAGCTCGACCCCAAGACCTATGGTCTGTGAGAACAATATAGAACGGCACGACGTGCGATTATCTAACAAAATCGGCATCATCACCGGCGGTTCACTTGGGATTGGGCTTGCGGGGGCTTTGCGTTTTGCCAAAGAAGGGGCCGCTGTTACGGTGGTGGCGCGCAATGAAATTCAGGTCCAGGAGACGGTCAACGCCATTCAAATGGCAGGCGGTCATGCGCTTGGTTTATGTGGCGACTTAAGCGATGAAGCCTTTGCAAGAGGTGTTGTTCACGACACTTACAAACACTTCGGTGGCCTAGACTTTTTATGGAACAACGTGGGCCACCCAGCACCGGCAGAATTTGAAGAACTTGACCTTACACAATTTGATCAAGCCATGAACATCAATCTGCGAACCGCCATTGCCAGCACCAGTGCAGCAATTCCGTACATGAGAGAAAGAGGGCGAGGCAGTGTGCTTTTTACAGCGTCTATCTCAGGGCTAACGGGCTCACCCTTCAGTCCCACCTATTCGGCCGCCAAATTTGGATTGGTGGGTTTAGCGCGTTCTCTTGCTAAGCGATATGGCAGAGAACAAATCCGCTTTAATGTTCTTTGCCCAGGCATGACAGACACGCCCATGCTTCGAGTATTTGTAGCGAGACCAGATCAAATTTCTACTCAGGGCATGGACCCCGAGCAAATTATCAAGTCTAGTAATGGCAACAATGCTATGGGACGAATTATTCAGCCCGAAGGAGTAGCAAATGCTGCGCTCTTTTTAATTTCGGACGAAGCAGAGTTCATCACGGGTATTGCATTGCCAGTTGACGGTGGCTCAGGTGCATAGGTTGACCTGCCACGATGAGACTTGCCCCGACTTGGAAATTTAGTTCTTTTCCCCGTTTACTCTGGCCTCGAACCATAAATCAAACTTTGTGGCCTAGGGTTTGTACGAGCGAACAAATATGTCATAACAATTGACTACTAGAAAAATTTTTCCTAGAATGATACTGATGAATAAGTATTTATTTACTAGCCGGTATTAAGTTGGCTAATAAAGATCTTCAATAAAAATTCATTCAATCAGGAGAATAAGCAGTGGACTTTGAATTAACTGACAGCCAACGCGCGCAGCAAGATGCAGTTCGTCGCTTTGTTGAAAAAGAAATGCCAAAACATCTTGTTCAAAAATGGGATGAAGCTCAAGAATTTCCCCTAGATCTGTTGGATAAGATGGCAGAAATAGGGCTCATGGGTGCTTCACTGCCCACTGAATATGGTGGAACCGGCGGTGGAGTTATGGAAGAAGTGATCGTTCTGGAGGAGCTTTCAAGGCATAGTTCTTCCGTTGCGATGGCCTACGGCATGGATGTATGTTTCGGCGCGGTAACCATCGAGCGTCATGGCTCAGACGATCAACGCCAAAACTTTCTTCCGCGCTTGGTCAAGGGTGAAGTGCACTTCGCTCTATCGATGACAGAGCCCGATGGCGGTACTGACATTTTGGGCGCTATGAAGACTTCGGCTCGAATTGAAGGCGACGACTATGTCATAAACGGCTCGAAGGTCTACACCACAGGGCTAGCCTTCGCTACACATATATTTGTGGTTGCTCGTTCGGGTCGTGATGAACTCAAGCCTTCGTCTGGCCTTACCGTCTTCCTAGTGCCAAAGGACACCCCCGGCATTACCTATCGAAAAATCGGCAAACTTGGCTCTCGCTTTCTTCACTCGTATGAGGTGTTCTATGAGAATGTGCGAGTTCCAAGTAGTTGTATTGTCGGGTCTCCCAATAGGGGTTGGCATGCCATCATTGACACTCTAAATAATGAGCGCATTTTCATCGCTGCGGTTTGCTGCGGCCTTGGCCGTGGTGCGCTGGAAGATGCAATTCAGTACGCCAAAGACAGAAAAGCTTTCGGTCGAAGCATTGGGGAGTTTCAAGCAGTACAGCATCAACTAGCTGATTCCCTAGTTGAATTGGACATGGCCCAACTCATGACCTACAAAGCGGCTTGGATGCAAGACCAAAAGAAGGACTGTTCTGTGCCTGCAGCTTCTGCCAAGTACTATGCATCAGAAGCCGCCTTTCGCACCACAGACCGCGGAATGCGTGTACTTGCTGGAGCCGGTTTTACCACCGAATATCACATGCAGCGTTATTACCGCGATATACGCCAACTGATCTTTGCGCCAGTGACTAACGAGATGAGCAAGAACTTCATTGCCCAAGCCGGCTGCGGTTTACCTAGGTCATACTGAGATAGCTGGGATTAACGCAACGAGACTAACAAGGAGCGATGCCATATGCATGCATCAGGAACCCAGACGTTGCCAACGCTTCTGGCACAAAAAACTCTGGCGCACCCAGATAAGACGGTACTTGTGTTCGAGAACGCTCAGGGAGATGTCAGCACGCTCAGCTATGCATCGCTCTCTCTTGCGGTGAACCGTCTCTGCAACTCTTTAGTCACAAGCGGTTTGGAGCCAGGTCAGAGCGTGGCGCTGATGATGGGCAATTGCACTGAATTTCTTGTTTCATGGTTGGCGATCAATCAGGCTGGCGCGGTGATGGTGCCAGTCAACGTCTTTTATGCGCCAGATGAACTTGCGTATCTCCTCAATAACGCCGACTGCGTTGCCTTCATTTCTGAACCGCGATTTCTTTCGGTCTACGCCGAAGTGGCTAACAAATGCCCCACTGTACGTATTCAAATCTGCGGTCGCACCGATGATGTAACGGCCGAATTTCAATTGCTTTCCGACATCCTGAGAGACGGAGACGCGACGCACCGGCTGGTGACAATCCCGCCGGAAGCACCCTCACAGATCGTGTTTACCTCCGGTACAACCTCAAGGCCCAAAGGTGCAATCATCAGTCACCTGGCAACCATGCTGCAGGGCATTGCGGTGGCTCAAGTTCTGGGTATGAACCCGGACGATCGCAGCTGCGTGGTCTTGCCTCTTTTCCACGTCAATGCCCAATTTATGAGCGTTGTGCCTACCTTGACCGTGGGCGGCACCATCGTGATGATCGAGACTTACAGTGCAACTCGCTTCTGGGACCAAGTTAGGAAGCACGATTGCACACTCATGAGCATCGTTCCGATGCAATTGCGAACCATGCTAGCCCAGCCCCCGCACCCCGACGATGCGGTGCATCGTGTCCGCTTGTCTTTCTACGCCTTAATTACCACCGACGAAGAATGGACCCGCTTTGAGGAACGATTTGGTGTTCGCTTGGTTGAGGGCTATGGCCTGTCAGAAACCTTAGGTATCTGCACCTGCAACCCAGCAGTGTTCGGAAAAGTTAAGCGTCACTGTATCGGCCTGCCAGTGCCGGGTCGGGAGATCCGCGTGATAGATGAGGAAGGCATCGACCAGCCGTCTGGTAAGCCAGGACGCATCATGATACGCGGACACCCTATGTTCTCCGGTTATTTCAAGAATCCCGAGGCCACTACAGCCTGCATGGTGGAAGGTTGGTTTGACACAGGCGACAACGGCTTCTTCGATGAAGATGGCTACTTGCACTTCTTTGACCGCTCCAAAGATGTGATCAAGCGCGCCGGGGAGAACATTGCCGCCTCCGAGGTCGAGCGTGTCCTTAACGAGCATCCAAAGATAGCCGAGTCGGCTGTTATTTCCGTGCCAGACCCTTTGCGGGATGAGGCGGTTAAGGCATTCGTCGTATTGCGACCCGGCGAGGTGATTCATGTGGAGGAAATCCAGGCATGGTGCCTGAAGCATTTAGCCAAATTTAAGGCTCCTTCCTTCTACGAATTCATCGACGCATTGCCCAAGACCAGTATCGGGAAAATTATGAAATACAAATTAAAGCAGAGGGATAAAGATGGCACCCATCAAAAAACCGACCTCTGAGAAGGTTTTGAAAAGCACCCTGACTTCAGGTCTCACCGCCAAAGAGGGATTGGACCTCTACACTCGCATGCTTGAGATTCGGGAGTGTGAGGCGCAACTTAACAGCGTCTTCGCCAAGAATCTTTTTCCCGGCTACATACACTCTTACTTGGGCCAAGAGGCCTGCGCAGTAGGTGTCTGCTCGGTATTGCGAACAGACGATTACATCGTGAGCACACACCGCGGCCGGGGCCACTACCTTGCCAAGGGCATGGCCCTTGTACCGATGATGTGCGAAATGTTTGGTAAGGCCAATGGCATCTGCGGTGGCCGCGGCGGTGAGATGCACGCTGCAGATCCAGCCTTAGGCATTCTAGGGGGGAACGGCATCGTTGGCGGCGGCATACCTTATGCCACTGGCGCAGCTTATTCGGCTGTCCTAGATGGCATTGACCGTGTCTGCGTCGTCTTCTTCGGTGAGGGCGCCAGCAATCAAGGCTCCTTCCACGAGGCGCTAAACCTGGCCTCCGCTTGGAGTCTTCCCTTGGTTTTTGTCTGTGAGAACAATCTATACGCCGAGATGACACCCTTCAAGGACTCGGTCCGTGTGGTCGATGTCTCCGCACGCGCCCATGGCTACGGTATTCCAGGAGTGATCGCCGACGGTACCGACGTTCTAGCAGTGAAGGAGGCCGCGACGGCTGCGGTCGATAGGGCTCGCGCCGGTCAGGGTCCGACGTTACTTGAGCTAAAGACCTATCGCTACGGCGGCCACTTTCAGGGGGATCCCTGTAACTACCGTTCCCGAGAGGAAGAGCAAGAGTGGCAGTCCCGCGATGCAATTTTTCGCCTGCGTCGACAGATCCTAGCTCAGGGTCTTCAAAAGGAAGCAACCCTGGAGGACCTGGAGCTCGGAATGGCAGCCACAGTTGCCGAAGCGATTCAGGTGGCGCTGGACAGCCCCGATCCTGAGCCAAGTAGCGCTCTACTTAATGTGTACGCAGACTGAATCAGGAAAACCCATGACAAGCAAGACCTATTGTTGGGCCCTGATCGACGCTATCCGAGAGGAAATGGAACGCGACCCAAACGTCTTTCTGATCGGAGAGGATGTAGGTCCTGCCGGCGGCGCTTTCGGTGGCTCTCGCGGTCTGCTCAAGGCCTTTGGCCCGCTGAGAGTCCGCGATACACCCATCAGCGAGGAGGTCATTGTCGGCCTTGGTGTTGGGGCAGCCATGACCGGCAAGCGTCCCATCGTCGAGGTGATGTTCATTGACTTCTTCGGCATCTGTTTAGACCAGATCGCTAACCAGGCCGCAAAGATGCACTACCTCTATAACGGCTCTTTCAAGATGCCCCTGGTGATCCGCACGATGGTGGCCGCAGAGATGGGTATCGGTCCTCATCATTCTCAGAGCTTGGAGGCTTGGGTGGGTCACGTGCCAGGGCTGAAGGTGGTGATGCCAAGCACACCGCGTGACGCAAAGGGTCTGATGAAGTCTGCGATAAGAGACAACAACCCTGTGATTTTTATTGAGCACCTTGGTCTTCACCGAATGAAGGAGGAAATCCCCGATGGGGAAGAGCTCTTGATTCCGATAGGTAAGGCAGACGTTAAAAGGATTGGTCGTGACCTCACCGTCGTTGCCACTGGACTGATGGTTGGAAAGGCTCTTGTGGCAGCCGAGCAGTTGGCGCTTGAAGGCATTGAGATTGAGGTGATCGATCCGCGAACCATCAGCCCTTTGGACATTGATACTATTTTGACCTCAGTGCGCAAGACGCACCGTGCCTTGGTTGTGAGTTCTGCCCACAAGCCGTTCGGGTTTGGCTCCGAGGTTTCGGCAGAACTGATGGAGCACGCATTCTTTCACTTAGATGCACCAGTTGGCAGACTCACACCACCTTTTACGCCCCAGCCCTTTGGTAAGGGCTTTGAGAAGTTCCTGCATCCGGACGCTGATCGGATAGCGGCAAAAGTGCGGGAGATGCTGCGGTGATTCAAACCATCTTCATTCCCAAGCTGGGTCTCACAATGGAGGATGCCACGGTCATTGAGTGGCAGGTCGCTGATGGTGAGTATGTGACCAAGGGCCAACAATTGCTCACGATTGAGACGGACAAAATAATGTTCGATATTGAGGCCGAGGCTGAGGGCTTCCTTCGTCGTGTGGCCCTGCCCAATGCCAGGGTACTGGTGGGCGAATTGGCCGGTGAGCTTTATCCATCGCAGCAGGCTGCGATAGAAGCCGCCAGTGCGTTAAATGGCGTAATTTCCGAAGATACAAATCCCTCTTCATCAGACGCAACTGCACCTTATCCTCCGGCTTTACCTGACCCTACATCATCTAATTTGTCGAGGCATCCCGCCAAACTTTCCTTTGAAGGTAACGGCCGCATTATGGTATCCCCCGTGGCGAGGGTCCTTGCAAGTGAAAAGCAGGTCGACCTTCAGAGCGTTAGAGGTAGTGGTCCCGGTGGGGTTATCTTGCTTCGCGATATTGAAGCAACACCGCAGAAACCTTCGCCTAAAGTTTCTCCAATAATTGTTAATGTCGATAGTGCAACTGCTTCCACGCGCCAGCCTATTACACCCATGCGTCGGGCTATCAGCCAGCGCATGATGGCTAGCCTAAGCAAGACCGCACAAATGACCGGCTTCGGCCGCATTGATATGGGCGAAGTCCAGATTTTGCGGGAAAGCCTTGTTGCCCAAGAGGCCCAACTGGGTGTACGCATCACCTATACAGATATAGTCCTCAAGGCTGTGGCATTGGTTCTGCAAGATATGCCGGAGATCAATGCTTATATTGACGGTGACGACATTGTTATTCTGTCCCACATCAATATTGGACTAGCAGTTTCAGTCGAGGGCGGCTTGGTGGTCCCAGTCATACGACACGTGAATCGGCTTTCATTGGTCGAGCTGGCCCACAAGCGCATCGAACTTATCGAAAAGTCCCGCAATTACCGTCTGGCGCCAGAGGATGTAACTGGCGGCAGCTTCACACTAAGTAACTTCGGCAGCTATGGTGGTGACTTCGAAACCCCGATTTTAAATGCACCGCAATCGGCGCTGTTAGGCATCGGTCAGATCGCACTAGAGCCTGCAGTGCGTAAAGGTCAGGTGGTGGCTCGACCGCTAATGTGGATAAGCTTGACCTTTGACCACCGCCTAATCGACGGTGCGCTGGCGGGCAGATTCCGAGCGCGTTTACGCGAGCTGTTGGAGCAGCCCGCAGGCATGTTGGCCCACCTTAGATAAATCTATGAACCCCGATTTCTGCTATGAAACCGCCCGTTTGGGCGAAGTGCTATGTACGGGGGTTATTGATGTAAGTGAGGCAGACATCTTACACTTCCGCTGTCTTATGGGGTACGGCGATAGTACTTCCAAAAAGGTGGCGCCTCCCAGCATGTGCTTGACCTACGGTTTGAAATTGGGCTGGGAGCACGCCATCTTTCCTCCGGGTGTCGTGCGTATGGGTGACGACGACGAGTTTGGAGAACCCGCTCGAGCTGGTGACCAACTTACCACCTCCTTTAGCATCATTGAAAAGTTCGAGCGCAAGGAGAAGCGCTTCCTGCGTTATGAGATGCGAACCGTCAACCAAAAAAACGAAATGGTGTGTGCCATCGTCTTTGTTGGACTGATGCCATCAAACACAAAGGCGCAGATTTCATGAAGACTTCGCTTCCATCTCTGGCTCTTGGTCAAGCTATGCCGAAATGCAGCATCACCATCACTCAAGCCCTGATTGACCACTATGCGGAGGTTTCCGGTGACTTCAATCCTATCCATGTGGATCCGGAGGCCGGTAAATGCAGTGCTTTCGGTGGCACCATAGCCCATGGCTGTATTCCATTGGAGCCAGTGTTTCAGTGTCTGCTTCTCTGGAGTGGTACTGACAGACTTCCAGCGCAGACTCGCTTGCGCTATCGCTATCGCTCACCTTCACGACCCGGTGACACAATTCGAGCCGAGATGAGGCTGATAGCAGAACCTGAGCAGAAATTGGATGGCTTGATGCGATTTTCTTTTGCTTGCTTGCGTCAAGATGACCAAGTGGTCATAGACGGTGAATGTGATTTTCCGATATGAACGGCCCGATACCTGGCAATAGCCTTATTGTTGTAGGAGGTGGCATTGGTGGGTATACAGCAGCCATCAGAGCCGCACGCGAAGGCATGTCCGTCACTCTAGTCGAGCCCGGAGAGCTGGGTGGTACTTGCCTTAATGTTGGTTGCATTCCTACTAAGAGCCTATTGCACCAAGCGCATCAGTTTCGCCAAGCCCATTCAATGCAGGCCTTCGGCATCGACCCCTTAAAGCTTCGCCTAGATTTCGCGGCTGTTTGCGCCCAGAAGAACCAGGTTGTTCATCAACTGGTTCAGGGTGTGCGTAGCTTGGTCAAGCGCAACCGCATCAACTTGGTGAAAGGTCATGCTGAGTTCATTGAACCAAACACTGTCCAGTTACAAGAGACCGGCGAACGCTTGCGGGCGGCGCACTTTGTTGTCGCTACTGGCTCGGTACCTGTGTTGCCCCCTCTCTCTGGCATGGACCTACCTGGCGTGGTCACCAGCGAAGGGGCGCTGAAACTCGAACATCTGCCTCAGCGAGTGCTGGTCATGGGCGGCGGTGCAGTTGGGGTGGAGTTTGCCCAAATATTCAGAGACTTCGGCAGCGAGGTAATCCTCGTAGAGCAGCAGAAAGCCCTGCTGTTCCAAGAGGACTCAGAAGTGGTAGCTGTTCTGCACAAACATTTGGAGAAGCGTGGAGTTGTGATCCGTTTGGGGCAGCGCGTGCAGTTATTACGTGCTGCTGGCGCGGTGCCAAAATCAAGTATTCAAGTGGAGTTGACCGTCACTGACAGCTCGGAACAACTAGAGGTTGATCTTGTGTTGGTGGCAGTAGGCCGTCAACCAAGGTTCCAGGGTCTTGGGCTGGATCGGTTGGGAATTCAAATGAACAACGGCGCTATTGCAACCGACGACTTCGGACGTTCCAGCCAGCCGCACATTTATGCGGTGGGAGATGTGCGAGGTGGGCTGATGCTGGCGCACAAAGCAGGGGCCGAGGCAGAGGTGGCAGTGGCCCACATCCTGTTTCAGGGCAAAACCAGAAGTGGCTTTGAACTTAATCACCAAGACCCTTTGTCTATGGCTGCTTTGGTCATTCCCCGTGCCGTCTACACCTCGCCCGAGATTGCCGCGGTAGGCCTAACCGAAGAGCAGGCCAGTGCTGCCCACCTAAAAGTCAAAGTAGGGCGTTTTCTGTTTTCTGCCAACGGCCGCGCCTTATCGATGGGCGAGAGCGAGGGCTTGGTGAAGGTGGTGGCAGACGCGGCTACTGACCGAGTTCTGGGAATTTCGATGGTCGGACCGAGCGTGACCAATTTGCTGGGAGAGGCGACTTTAGCCGTCCAGATGGAGCTGACTTTGAAGGCCCTAGCGCAAACTGTTCACCCTCACCCCACACTCACTGAGGCCTTGGCCGAAGCCGCTCACGATGCCGATGGAAACGCCATTCACATACCGCCTTCTGCTAAGAAAAATTTCAAGGAGACACGATGACTGCAACCTCCAGCGATTACAAAACGATCCGCCTTGCATTCGAGGGCCGGGTTGCGCGTATCACTTTAAATCGGCCAGACAAGCTTAATGCGCTGAACCCGCAAATGCTTGAAGAGCTTCTAGATGCGCTACGAAAGGTGGGAACTCAAGACGGTGGCCCACCCCGTCTCAGTGCCTTGTTCCTGCAAGGCGAGGGACGCCTATTTTCAGCGGGTGTCGACCTTGATACGCCCTTTTTTATGGAGCATGTCACCGACGACTCCATTCATTCCGGCACTAGGCTCCTTAACTGGCAGCACCAAGTGATCGAGGCCATCTACAACCTGCCTTTGGTTACCTTCGCAGCCCTTAACGGCGACGCCTGTGGCGGCGGCGGACTAGGCCTGGCCATGGCTTGCGACCTTCGTGTCGCTGTGAGTAAGTCTCGTTTCTGGATGGTGCCAGGCATGCTGGACGTGATCCAAGACTTTGGACTTAGTTGGTTGGTTCAGCGTCAGGTAGGACCTTCAAGAGCGCTGCAGATGGCGGTGCTGGGAAACAAGGTTGGTGCCGAACAGGCCTTAAATTGGGGATTGGTCAACGAGGTTGTCAAAGATACAGTGGAATTAGCCGAGCGAATGGATGAGATTCGCCTGCAAATCGATGGGATGGGCGTAGATGCTCTTCGTATGCTCAAGATTGTTTTGCGCAATGGTGAAACCAGCCCGCTTCGTGAGCAGCTTGCCGTTGAGGCGGTGGCCAATGGTCTGAATTTCCAATCCCGCGAATTCGCTGAAAAGAAGGCAGCTTACTTTATCAAGAGCCAAGTGAGGAGAACAAAATGAGCCTGACCATGCGTGCTGTCCGCCTGCACGAGACGCTGGACGGGAAAAATGAATTACGCCTTGACCATGACGTCCCAGTGCCTGTGCTTAATTCGGGCGAAGTGTTGCTCGCAGTGCGCGCCTGCGGCCTCAATCAAGTTGATCTTCTGACCCGTGACGGTCAAACTCCGCAGCCGCCTCCGCTTCCCCATATCTCTGGCACAGAGGTAGCAGGCGATGTTGTAGATGTGGGGCCTGGCGTAAGGGGGTGGAAGTCTGGTGATAGGGTGGTCGTTGACCCTATTTGGACCTGTGGCCATTGCACAGATTGCCAACTAGGCAAAACTAACATGTGCCGAAATAGCCGTGTTTTAGGTGTTCAGACGCCTGGCGGTTATGCTGATTACGTAGCGGTTCCAGCCAGTCAAATTATGCTGTTGCCTTCCAATTTAAGTTACGCACAAGCTGCTGCTGCTGCAGTTACTGGCCCTACGGCTTGGCATATGCTTCGCCGACGAGCAGACATTCGTATCGGTGAAGACGTTCTAATTCTTGCAGGTGGTTCGGGTATCGGAGTTTTGGGCATTCAGATCGCAGCCCTTTCTGGCGCTAGGGTCATTGCAACAGCCGGCAGCGAAGAGAAAATGCGTAAGGCCAAGGAGCTTGGTGCCGACTTCGTAGTTAATCACAGTTCAAAAGACTGGGCCGATCATGTTCGTAAAATCACAAATGGGCGCGGTGTGGACGTTGTATTTGAGCATGTGGGGGAGGCCACCTGGGATAACAGTCTGCGCGCACTAGCACGTGGCGGCCGGCTAGTCACCTGCGGCTGCCACACGGGACCGCATGTTGCAATGAATCTGTGGCATCTATTTGTAAAGGAGTTCACTTTGATTGGCTCTTTCGCCGGCTCTAGGCAGGACTTCTTGGACGTATTTAGGATGCTAGAGCAAGGAAGTATCAAGCAAGTAATTCAACAGACACTTGCCCTGGACGAGGTGGTGAAAGCGCAGTACATGCTAGAGGGCCGTCAGGTGTTTGGCAAACTGATACTTGATCCGACCCTACCCTTAAAAACATGAGGTAATTCGATGAAAAAAATAGCCCAAAGAATTGCGGATTTTGTATCAGCACTAACTTACGATGGATTACCTGAGAAAGTGCGTGAAAAGTGTAAGGTCAGTCTTTTGCATAACTTAGGTGTTGCTTTGGCAGGCCAGCCTCTGCAGTTTGCCCCTGGGTATGCGGCGGCACTAAGCGATCAAGTTAACAATGCAGGTTCCAGACTGATTATCAGCGGCCGCGCGACAACCCCTGACACAGCGGCTTTTGTGAATGCTGCCTTAATGCATGCGCGGGCACAGGACGATACTTACTTTCCTGGCTTAACGCACGCTGGCGCAATTATGTCTCCGGCTGTCCTAGCAGTCGGGGAGCAATTGGGAAGTTCGGGTAAAGATATCATTGTTGCACTTGCAGCTGGCTACGAAGCCATGGGAGCAATAAGCCAAGGCTTTGCAAAGCGCACCACCACTAGGGGTTTTCGTGCAAGTGGTATCTATGGTGGGTTCGCCGCAGCCGTGGGAGTGGGGCACTTGTTAAAGCTAGATGCTGTCTCCATGTCCAATGCCATTGGCTTAGCGGCCAGCGCAGCTTGCGGGACAAACCAGACTTGGGTTGCTGGTTCTCAAGAGTGGCAGATGCAGGTTGGAATTGCGTCTCGCAATGGCTTACTTTCGGCCCGCTTGGCGGCTGCCGGTGCTACTGCTGCAGCTGATTCTTTGGAAGGCGAGGCTGGCTTTTATCGGGCTTTCATGGGTGACAGAGAAGGTATTGAATCAGTGGGTATGGACTTGGGAAATAATTGGCGCTGCCTTGATGTAACTTACAAGCCATTCGCTGTTTGCGCAATATTGCAGTCTCCAGTAATTGCAGCCATCGCGCTTTCTCAGCAGCACAATCTGAGAGCCTCAGATATTCACAAGATTCGTATCTGCCTTTGTCCGGCAGAGGCAGCCTACCCGGGCACGGATGCCGTTGGCCCCTTTGCAGATATCGGTGCGACCCTGATGAGCGCTCAATTTTGTATGGCGCTTGCCTTTTCGCAAGGACGCGTTCGTGGCGAGGACCTTCGTCGGCTTAATGACCCAGTACTTCAACCCTTGGTTCAGCGTACAAGTGTTGTACCCGATCCCAGCCTAGGCGCTCGTAGCTTCATTCTTGAAGTGAAATTGGCCAATGGTCAAATTCTTCGGCACTGTCAAGAAACAGTGGGCGAGCCCTTCAATTGGAATCGAGAAGAAGTAAGAAACAACCTGAGCTCCATGGCAGACGAAATCCCGCTTGATAGCGCAGGTTTGGCGTCTTTGTGCAAAACAGTCCTTGACGCTGAAACGCATGATGCGAAAGCCATCATATCTGCCTGCATCACTAACAACTGAAAAATGCCTTAACCGAGAATCAACGGAGTATCTGGCGCTACATGGAATTTTCCGACTGTTTTCATATTTGAAAATTAAAAAGCGCTTCAGGCACCCACACATTTTTCGCCCCATCTTCTCTGCGTAGATCTGTGCTTGTGGGAGCTCGCTTCAAGAGGGTAAATAATTCTTTCTCATCTCAACTAAAAATTGCGCAATAAATATGGAAAATAAAAATGGCGACTCGATCTAAAATTGCAAAACGCGTAGCGGAGTCAATTAGCCTTGACCAGACAAAGACCGTCGCGGACCTACTTCGAGATGATGTCATTAAGCTCAAGCAGGATCGAATTTTGCACGTAGCTGCCGCACTATTTTACGAAAACGGATACACACAAACTAGCGTAGACGCAATTGTGGAAAGGCTAGGGGCAACGAAGCCATTTTTTTATAACCACTTTCAGTCGAAAACCGATTTATTGGTAGAGATTTGCGTGCGTGCGACTGCTGACACGCTCATTGAAACAGAGGCTTCAGTTAAACAGGCCGGAACAGTCACGGAGCGTTTTCAATCCTTTATGTTGGGATTTACCCGCTCAGCACTTAAAAATCACGACTTAGTGGCCATCTATTTCAGAGAAGAATTTAACTTACCTGATGAGACAAAGACTCGAATCAACTCGATGAGAAAAGTCATTAGTAAACGCCTCATAACTCTTTTAAATGACGGTAAAACCACTGGTGAATTTGATATCGATGATTCCAGAGTGGCTGCACAATTAATTGTTGGTATGCCAAGTTATGCATTTGCTTGGTACAGGGAGAATGGACGTTTAGGGGTTGACTTGTTGGTTGATCAGATCGTAAAAATGGCATTGAAAGTTGTAAAGCCTCAATAGAGTCTGATCTTATTTATGAGCACTGCCAACTCATTGGTAATCGCGTCTTTCGAGTTTTAGCTGATCCGCTGTTTGAACTGTAGTTCATGGTGGCTCCCTAAACTGAAGCTGAATCCATGAATCCGTCAATACCAGATGCGCTAGGGAAAATACTTACCGAAAAGTAATATCAAAATACTTAACAGTATGCAAAAATTGTTTGAACGCATTAAGGTCTTAATCAGGCTGCAGACGTTTGTGAATCTAAGGCGCGGTGGGACACAAGGTTCTATCGCTCATATCAGCAAGATCAATTTGGAGGCAAATCATGACTAACCAGTCCAACCGCCGTAAAGTTATTCAACGCATTGCTGGTCTTGGGACCGCAATCGTTTTTGGCTTGAATCTTAATTTAGCTTTCGGACAGACTGGAGGAGGGGCGATTAAGGTCGGCATGACTGGTTCCCTAACTGGCCCTTATAGCGAGTACGGCGAAGCTGTAAAAAACGCACTTGATCTGGCTATTGAACAGTGGAACGCACGAGGCGGAATCAATGGGCGAAAAATTGAACTGACTACGGTTTTGGATGATCAACTCATTCCTGATCGAGCAGCACAGAATATGCGCAGGTTACTTGACGACAAGAGCCTCGATGTGATCATGGGGCCAGGAGGTAGCGGTCCGAGTCTGGCTGTAGCAGACATGGTGGCAGCTGACGGACGAACCTTTATCAATCCCTTCTCGCAGAACCCAACCCCGACATACCCAAACGGTCTTGATAAGCCACCACGTGCCAACATGTTTCAGTTTGGCATCTTGAGCAATGTGGAAGCTGAATTTCTTGGTAATTACCTTGGTAAGACCTATAAGAAGATCGGCTTAGCCCACGAAAGTACGGGTTATGGTGTCGCTGGTAAAGACACTCTTCTAAGTATTATCACTAAGAACTATCCAGATCGAAAGTTTGAGATTGAGTCCTATGCACAGCGCTCAACGGACGTAACGCCTCAACTTCTCCGTCTGCAGCGGGCAGAAGTGGATGCAATTGTTGTCGTCGGTCTTGGCGCCGACCTAGTGAACATTCGCAGAACAATGCGTCGAATCGGTATGCAGCAACCTCTGATTGCCTCTGCTGGTGGAGTATCAGTGGCATACATGGAAGGCGCTGGAGATGCGGCTGCTGGCACGATAGCACCACTTGTAGGGGCACTGGTCGAATCCAATCCGCGGCCAGAGGTGACTGCCTTTGTGAACTCATACAAAGCGAAGTATGGACCTGATCGTCAGTGGGGTCCTGACAAGAATCGTCCTTTCGCGGGCATGTCTTTGATTGTGATTCCGCCCTATGACGGAGCAAACATCGTTTTCGAAGGTATACGCCGGGCAAATTCAACTGAACCAGCTAAGGTCACCGCTGCCATTGAAAGTATGAAGGGTATCGCTGGTGTGAATACAGTCTATTCCTTTTCTCGCCAGCGGCATCATGGTATCGACGCTGAAAATCTCACAATGCTTCAAGCCGTCAAGCGAGGAGATAAGGTGGTCTGGGAGGTCCTTAAGAACTGATTTGTGCGAGATTTCAAATAATGAATTTCGCAGCAACTTTACTTGTGGCTGGATTGAGCGTTGGCTCAATCTACGCCATGATTGCAATTACCCTGAACTTAACGTACTGGACCACTCGTACAGTTAATTTTGGGCAGGGCTCCATCTTAATGTTGTCTGCGATGGGCACAATTTTTCTTGCTCGTGTTGGGTTGCCTTTAGGCTTTGCTGTTCTTGTGGCTGTTGGCGTTGCAGCTGTCGTTATGATTTTGATTGAGCGGATTGCAATCAGGCCAGCAATGAGTGAGTCCGGAAGTATGGGCTGGGCCGTGTCCACCTTGGGAGTTGGAATACTTCTACAAGGCTTGGTTGCACGTTACTTCGGCTCGCAAGCAGTTGCCTTCCCAGAGGTTTTGATGTCCTCTGACCTTTACCTCACCGTGGGTGGTATTCGAATTGGCGCTCAGTACCTCTTGGTGTTTACTTTTTCAATCGTCACTATTGCAGTTATGGAGGCCTTCCTTCGGCAAACAGTGTGGGGAAGAGCCGTACGTGCAGTCGCTCAAGACAGGGAGCTTGCGGGAGTCATGGGAATGCCAGTGTCAGGCATTATCCTGATCTCTTTTGCCGTTTCTGGCATGTTGGCTGGTACGGCTGGAATTCTCACAGCGCAGATTATTGGTACTGTTGATCCTGCTTTCGGCTTCAACCTACTTATGTCTGGGTTTGTTGCAGGAATTCTTGGTGGCTTTGGAAGCAACATAGGTGCTTTGGTCGGTGGACTTCTTATTGGCGTTATTGAGCAGTTTGCCAGCGGATATGTATCAACTGCTTTAGGACATGGAATATCGATGGTGATACTTTTATTGATGCTCGCATTCCGTCCTCAAGGGCTGTTTGGTACCATAGAAGTTGAGAAAGCATGAAAGCACTCCGTTCTCGACTGAGTACTATCTTTTGCAGCCCTCAATTTGTGCTTGCATGCGCACTAATTATTTTGATTGCTGCGCCTTTTATGACTGGAGCGCAACAGCAAATGGTGTGCTTCGCAATTATCAGTATTGCACTTGCGCAAAGCCTTAACATTCTTTCTGGGATGACGGGGCAAATCTCGCTGGCACACGGTGCTTTCATGGGTATTGCGGCATTCACATCGGTTATCTTGGTGAAAAAGCTTGGTATTTCGCCACTGCTTTCTATACCTATTGGCGCTGCTCTTTCGGGATTAATTGCATGGCTCCTTTCATTCCCAGCAGCTAGAGTCAAGGAGTTCTACCTAGCAATGATGTCAGTTGGATTTGGAATGATTTTTTCAGAGATTGTGCGCGAATGGGAAAGCCTCACTGGAGGAGTTATGGGCATAACGGGTGTGCCATCTGCTCAGCTAGGAACATTCGTTGTTGCTGGTTGGGTTCTTAGCACGACTGATTACACGAGAGCGCTTGTCGTGTTTGCCCTCGTGATGCTGTTCACTCTTGACAGATTTGTACGTAGCCGTTGGGGGCGGGCATTGTTTGCGTTACACGTCTCTGAGATTGCAGCCCGAAGCATTGGGATTCGAAGTGGGCAAATCAAGCGGCAGGCATACTTACTAAGTGGCATATTGGCGGGCTTTGCAGGAGCAATGTATGCACATTTGGTCAGCTATATTGGTCCGGAAAGCTTCGAAATTCACCGTAGTATAGAAATTCTTGTTATGTCAGTAGTCGGTGGCCTAGGCTCACTCGCTGGCCAAGTTCTTGGGGGCATTGTTCTGACCTTTCTGCCTCTGCAACTTGAGGCTTTTGCCGACTATAAGTTCATCGTGTACGGAGTGGTTCTAACATTAATTTTCGTTGTAATGCCTTCTGGTCTTGCTGGTGTGCTTCTCGATCCACCTCGTTTTATTGCTAACCGATTTCGAGCGAAAGCTATTAATCTTTCGGCAATACCTGTCGAGAGGAAACGTATAGTAGGTGAAGAAATACTGCGATGGGAGAACCTACGCAGGGACTTTGCTGGGCTAACTGCGGTGACTAATTTTAATTTCTCACTTAAAGGCGGAGAGGTCGTAGGATTGATTGGGCCAAACGGCTCGGGAAAAAGTACAACCATCAATGTCCTGACGGGCGTATACCCCCCCAGTGCTGGTCGAGTGTTTCTAAAGGGGCAAGATATTTCGGCCCTTCCAATAGAATACATTGCTTCGCGAGGGATGGTTCGAACTTTTCAGGATCCTCGACTGGTAGGTCGATTCACCGTACTGGAAAATGTAATGCTAGGGGCGCATTTACATCAAAAATATGGATGGACTGAAGCCCTCTTTGGGCTAGGCAGAGTCACCGTTGATGAACAAAGCGCCTTGCATCGTGCAGAAGCGGCGCTCTCACTGATAGATATGATGGAATTTAGGGACAGCGTTGTTGACTCGCTGCCTTATGGTTACAGAAGACTCGTAGAACTGGCGCGAGCACTTGCACTCGATCCAGACGTGATTCTTTTAGATGAGCCAGGTGCCGGACTTTCTGAGGCTGAGATCGGACGCTTAAAGCAGGTTGTTCGGCATCTTGCTAGCAAAGGAGTAGCGGTACTCATTGTTGATCACCACATGGATCTTCTTGCTCAACTGGTTGACTCTGTCGTAGTGCTTGACAGCGGTGAGGAAATTTTCCGAGGCAGTATGAATGACATGCGGTCTGACCCATTGGTTGCTGAGTGTTATCTTGGAAATTCAGACTCGAACGCTACAAAAGCAGAGGGTACACATGCTTGAAATTGCTGGCTTGAGCGTTCGTTATGGCAGCGTACATGCTGTGCGAGAAATCACACTTAAGGCTGTACCGGGACGCATAACGGCAATCCTTGGAGCGAATGGCGCCGGAAAATCGTCTGTGATACGTGCCATCGCAGGTCTGGTTTCTTATGAGGGCACAATGAAACTAGGGACGCGCGATCTGAAGGGACTTGCACCAAATCGCCGCGCGGCTCTCGGGCTGAGTTGTGTTCTGGAAGGCCGACGTCTATTTAGACATCTGACTGTTGAAGAGAATTTGGAGATAGCTTGGCGATTTGGGGAAAGAAGGGCAAATTTTTCGATTCTCAGAGACGCCGTATTCACTAACTTTCCAATTCTTAAGCAAAAGCGTTCTATTCAAGCTGGCTTGTTGAGCGGAGGACAACAGCAAATGCTTATCGTGTCTAGCACCACGGTGAGATCCCCAAGTTGCCTGTTGCTTGATGAGCCTTCTTTGGGGCTTGCACCGGTAATTGTCCAGCAGGTTTTCGATTTCATCGTTCGAACTAATAGAGAGTTCAATACCACTGTGCTCATGACAGAACAGATGGCCGCAATTGCATTGCGTATTTCAGACTATGGTTATGTGATGCGACAAGGCGCCTTGGTGGCGGAGGGTGATACCGAAATCCTGCGCCAGATGCAAGCAGATGGAAGACTTTCGAAAGCCTACCTCTAATAGATTTTTCAGTTGCTGTTAAGAATTTTTGTTTCTATACAGAATTTTTTTGATCTCGTTTTCCGGCAGTGCAGCCAGTTCCCGTAGCCTAGTACGCTCTATTTTTCCCGTCGCGTTCTTCGGAATTTCAGCGACGTCTAGAAAGCGTTTTGGAATCTTGTAACTGCTAAGGGATTGTCGACAGAACTCTGCCAATTCAATGTCTGAAATTGATGTTTCTGGTCGACGAACAATGAATGCAATAACAGCCTCTCCCCATAGATCGTTTGGGGTCCCTATAACGGCGGCTTCTTTTATGGCAGGATGATTAAAAAGATGATTTTCAATTTCTGTAGGGTCAACATTGAACCCTCCAGACTTGATGATTTCTTTACGGCGTCCAGTGAAATAGAAATCTTGGTTCTCATCAAGAAAGCCAAGATCCCCGGTCTTTAGCCAACCACTATGAAGCACGTCAGCTGTCGCCACTTGATTCCCGTAGTAACCCTTCATGACTGAAGGTCCCCGAAGCCAGAGCTCTCCAGTTGCCCAGGTGGGTTGTGTGTTGCCTTGCTCATCGACTACCTTGTATTCCATTAAACCCATTGGCTTTCCGTTTGCACCAGGCGTCCTAATAAATGCGCCGGGGCTAGGGCTAAAGAGTTGCGCCTCAGTAAGTCCATACAGGTGGAAAATGTTTTCACCAAATCGAGTCACTATTTGCTTGCGAATCCGATCAGGAATTTCATAAGCAGTGTCAAGTGTATGAATAGACAACTGATATTGACTATGGTCTTCAATGTCTAGCATTGACTGGATCATTGTTGGCGCTAGAAAGGTGCGTGTTACCTGATACTTAACCAATGTTTCCCATGCAAGGCGTGCATCGAACTTGGGTAATAAGACAACAGTTGCGCCGCTGAATAGGCTAGGCAAAAGAAAGTGAATATAACCAATGCCAGAAATCGGCAGTGAATACATCTCAATGTCATTTGCAAGTCGCGGAGACGAAAGCAAAACATTGGTGATGTTGATTAAATTTCCGCCATGAGTGCGTTCCACACCTTTTGGCTTGCCAGTTGTACCAGATGTGTACAAAAGACAAGCAACATCGCTGTCATTCACCTCGAAATTAGGCGGAGTGTCAGGCGCATCCAATAATTTGTCATAACCAGTGATAGCATCATCAGGAGCTTCACCAACAATGACGCAATGGGGTTGAATATATGCTGTATTGATTCCAGCGTTGACGTTTACTTCGTATGTCTGGTCATAAACCAGCATCTTTGCACCTGAGTCATTAAGAATGTGTGCAATTTCAGCCCCAACTGATCGGGTATTGATCGGTACAGCGACTGCGCCTATTCGCGCTAGCGCCATATAGAGTTCGACTGCAGGCGGTGAATTTTGTAAAACAAATGCAACTCGATCTTTCTGCCTTACTCCAGCGTTTAGTAGGCCATTTGCTAGTTGGTTGATTCGACGGTTTAATTCTGAATGGGTATAACTTAGCCCGTCACAGATTAGTGCAATGCCTTTTGGCCATTTCTGCGAACTGATTTGGATGCCGTACGAATAGTCCATTGTCAACTTAAACAAAATTCCGCAATGTTCCGAACCACTTAGGCCAAACAGTTGGCAAAATAAAGAATGTCAGAATATTGAACGCTAGGAAAAATGGGTTTAGCCTGATACTACGTGAAGTATAAAAACAACTCAAAGTATATTGCCTGAATTGTCATTATTTTGAATCAGGGAGAACGCTAGTAGGCAAGTACAACGCCGCGAGTGTCACAACGGATCGTGCCTATACTGAATGGTCACTAAACAACAGTTCTGGACCTGAGCAAAGGAAATTAATGGCTATGCAAAGTAGGTACATTTATTCAGGAACTAAGGAACATCCTGTCTATGTAGACTGTGTGAAAGCATCACATAGTTCTGGCAAGTGGCCCATCGTCATGCTGCATGGGGGCTTTCACAACGGCTCTGCCTATTTATCTACGCCAGATGGGCGGGATGGCTGGGCAGATGAATTTGCGCGTCGCGGACACGATGTTTTTGTAATGGATTGGCCAGGCCATGGTCGTTCGCCAAGTTCTGCCTGTTTTGTTGACTTGTCGATGTTAGATGTTGGTAGATCATTGGGCGTATTGCTTTCAGAAATCGGCCCAGCCATTGTGTTTGCTCACTCGGCTAGTGGTCCCATCGCTTGGTGGGTAGCCGAAAACTTCAGCACCTTTGTCAAAGCTGTCGTGGGAATCGCACCAGGTGCCCCAGCCAATCTCGTACCAGTGCTTGAAATTGGAAACTTCGGTAACGCGGGCGCCAACAATACTGAGGGCAATCCGATTATCTCTGCCTCCGACCGACCAGCTTATGTAGACAGAGATTTCATTTTGAAATTCTGGGCGAACAGCCCTCGTTTCCCTCATCAGGCATTTGAGTCATACGCACGATCTATAGGTCATGAAAGCCCGCGAATCCTAAATGAGCGATTCAACATCGGCGCAAGTGGTTTGTATTTGGAAAAACCGGAAAAACTAAAGGATCTGCCCATACTGATCATTACTGGAGAACTGGATCCTCGTCACCCACGCGAAATGGACGGGGCACTTGCACAATTCCTGGGAGCCGACTTCATCTGGTTACCTGATTTGGGGATCCGAAGAAATGGCCACATGCTTATGATTGAAGATAATCACATTGAAATTGCCGGCCATATCGGGTGTTGGCTTGATAGTAAGGTTTGTCCGTCTTCAAATGGTTTGAGACAGATGGGCTAATTTCTTAAAGGAGAGATTGGCTCAATGCGGCTTCACAGATCAGCGGTAATCATCTTAACCATCAGTTACATATCGACCCTTCACATTCTTTTCAAAAATTTATATATACCCCCGCCGAATGCATTTTAAAAAGTAAGGGGGGCCTTTCGCAGGCTAACCGTTTGAGCAGATTAGTATGTAAAGCCTGACGGTAGTCCCATCGCCAATAAGTGGGGGTACGGGGTGGGTGGGGTCTGGCTGGGCTGGAATTTGGAAGCCCTACCCCAAGCAATTTTTAAAACACCACCATCAACGATCACTAGAGACTTGTTTCATACAAGCCCAACTTTATTGATATGTCTTATGGTATGTAGGAAATAAAAAAGCCCCGTAAGGGGCTTATTCATTGGTTGTCTGGCGGAGAAGGTGGGATTCGAACCCACGGTGATGTTGCCACCACGCCTGATTTCGAGTCAGGTACATTCGACCACTCTGCCACTTCTCCTGCACTCAACATTGCGGCTGGTCACTGCCGCAAATTCTATCAATGAATATTTTAAGCGCGTAACTCTGTCTTGCCGCCCAAGTAAGGCCTTAACACCTCCGGCACCGTCACAGAGCCATCGGCATTTTGATAATTTTCAAGCACGGCCACCAAGGCACGGCCCACCGCCAAACCAGAACCGTTCAAGGTGTGCACCAACTCGTTTTTGCCTTGCGCATTTTTAAAGCGCGCTTGCAAACGACGAGCTTGAAACGCTTCGCAGTTTGAACAAGAACTGATCTCACGGTAAGTACCTTGCGCAGGCACCCACACTTCCAGGTCATAGGTTTTGGTGGCGCCAAAGCCCATGTCGCCAGAGCACAGCAACATGACGCGATAGGGCAAGCCCAGCTTTTGCAAAATGGCTTCTGCATGGCCCGTCATTTCTTCCAGTGCGTCATAGCTCTTCTCTGGATGAACAATTTGCACCATCTCTACTTTGTCAAACTGGTGTTGGCGAATCAGGCCGCGGGTATCACGCCCTGCACTGCCCGCTTCTGAACGAAAGCAGGGTGTGTGCGCCGTGAGCTTCATGGGCAGATCGGACTCTGCCAAAATTTCATCGCGCACGACATTGGTCAATGTCACTTCAGAAGTTGGAATCAAATAAAGCGCCTGATTTTCTGCGGCATCTTCGCCCTCTTGGCCACCCTTTTTGGCCGCAAACAAATCGCCCTCAAATTTAGGCAACTGCCCGGTGCCACGCAATGTTTCGGCATTCACCACATAAGGGGTATAGCACTCGGTGTAGCCATGCTCTTGGGTTTGGGTGTCCAACATAAACTGCGCCAGTGCGCGGTGCAGACGGGCAATTTGGCCGCGCATGAAGGTAAACCTTGAGCCCGACAACTTGATGCCAATGTCAAAGTCTAGGCCAAGCTTTTCGCCAATGTCTACGTGGTCGCGCACCTCAAAATCGAATGTCTTGGGGCCCTTGCCATCAGGGCTCCACGTACGCACTTGCAAGTTGCTGTGTTCATCGGCACCAACCGGCACGCTTTCATGGGGCAAGTTGGGCACGGCCAACAGCATGTCTTGCAACTCAGATTGCAAAGCATCTAGTCGCAAGGCAGACGTGTCGAGTTCAGTTTTGATGCTGGCCACATCGGCCATGACTTGGTCGGTGCTTTCACCCTTTGCCTTGAGCATGCCAATTTGTTTGGACAAGCTGTTGCGCTGGCTTTGCAATTCTTCGGTGCGGGTTTGCAGCGTTTTACGCTCAGCTTCTAGAGCGCGAAACTTTTCTACATTCAAAAATGCTTGGGGCGATTTGCGGGTTTCCAAACGCGCAACGGCAGCGTCTAGGTCTTTACGAAGCAAAGTAATGTCTAACATGTGGATGAAAAGTTAAGGGGTCAAGTTTCAATGGCCATCGTCTATTTTGAGGCCCTTGGGTAAAGGGAATTTGATGGTTTCTTTCACGCCATCTAGCTTTCGAATGGAGGTGGCACCCAATGCACGCAGGCGAGCAATGACATCTTGCACCAAAACTTCAGGCGCAGAAGCGCCAGCAGTGAGGCCCACGCGGTGTTTGCCAATGAACCATTCATTTTGCAGTTCGTCGGCGCTGTCAATCATGTAACTGTCGGCACCTAAGCGGCTTCCCAATTCACGCAAACGGTTGCTGTTGGAACTGGTAGGGCTGCCCACCACCACCAGCACATCCACCTGCGGGCTCATGAGCTTGACGGCATCCTGCCTATTTTGGGTGGCATAACAAATGTCTTGCTGCTTGGGTTCGCGAACTTTGGGAAAGCGCTGCTTCACGGCCAACAAAATTTCGGCTGCGTCGTCCACGCTCAAAGTGGTTTGTGTGACCACCGCCAACAACTCTGTTTGAGTCGGTTGCACTTTGAGCACATCGTGGGCGTCTTCGACCAAGTGAATGCCATTGGGCAATTGGCCCATGGTGCCCTCTACTTCAGGGTGTCCTTTATGGCCGATCATGATGAACTCATAACCTTCTTTGTGCAACTTGGCCACTTCCACGTGGACCTTCGACACCAAGGGGCAGGTCGCATCAAAAATAGTAAACCCGCGAGCCTCGGCTTCGGCCTGAACTGCTTTGCTCACACCATGCGCACTAAAGACCAGGGTTGCTCCTGGCGGCACATCGCTCAGTTCTTCAATGAAGATCGCGCCTTTGGTTTTGAGATCATTGACCACATGCGTGTTGTGCACGATTTCGTGGCGCACATAGATGGGCCGACCAAATTTGGCAAGGGCGGCCTCCACGATGTCAATGGCGCGATCGACGCCTGCGCAAAAGCCACGTGGCTCTGCTAACAAAATTTCTTGAACGCCCATAAGTTGCCTTAAGTTGTTAACTGATTTTGAAGTTACAAAATGCCAATGACATGCACTTCAAAGGTGACAGCTTGGCCGGCCAAGGGGTGGTTAAAGTCAAACAACACACCGCCGTCTTCGGCCACCTGAATGACTGCGCCCGCGTAGGTACCATGGCCATCGGGGGTGGGAAATTGCACCACATCACCTGGTACGTAATGCTCTTGCTCAGCGCCCAGTTGTGCCAACAGTTTGCGCGCCACCCATTGCTGCATGTCGGGGTTGCGTTCTCCAAAGGCCACGCCCGGCGCCAACTCAAAGGTGGTGCGCACGCCCTCTTGCATGCCCAACAAGGCGGCTTCCATACCGGGCGACAACTCGCCCGAGCCCAAAGACAAGGTGGCGGGCTTGTCATCAAATGTATTGATGAGCGTGCCTTGCGGTCCTGCCAAACGGTAGTGCAATGTCAAAAAAGAGTCGGCTTGGACAGTGGTCATAAATAAGTGTCAGTGAAAAAAGAGCGCAATACATTGTGGGTGAATGCAATGCCCTGCGAGATCTTCTGGAGGGCGAGTGGGTTCAGACTCAAGGTGTTGACTGCCCCCATTGTAAAAAGCTTCTTAGGCTTTGGCCGGAAAAATTGACAGGGTGCAATTTAAATCTTCACAAGCGCAGGGGGCGCAGCCTGATTGACCCTTTTTTCCCCATCACCCTTTGGCTTATGAACATTCAAGATCTCCCCCAAGACACGCGCCCCCGCGAGAAAATGCTTGCCAGAGGCCCCTCCGCTTTGAGTGATACCGAGTTGTTGGCGTTGCTGCTTCGAACGGGCTCAGCCGGACGCAACGTGCTGCAGTTGGCCCAAGATTTACTTCAAAGCAGTGGTGGCTTGGCAGGTTTGCTGCTCTCACCGCCCGACGCCCATGCCCCCATGCGTGGTTTGGGGCCAGCCAAGCAATCCGAACTCTTGGCGGTCATGGAGCTGGCCAAACGGGCCATGGCGCAACAACTCAAAAGCCGCGAGGTCATGCAAAGTGCGTCCAGTGTTCAGCTTTATTTACAGCTCAATTTGGCCCACAAAGAACATGAGGTTTTTGCCATGTTGTTTTTAGATGCGCAGCACAAATTGGTTTGCATGGAGACTTTGTTCAGAGGCACCCTGAGCCAAACCAGCGTGTACCCCCGTGAGGTGGTGCTCAGAGCCCTTTACCACCACAGCGCCGCCGTGGTACTGGCCCACAACCACCCCAGTGGCTCGGTTCACCCCAGCCCCGCCGATATGCACCTCACGCACAGCCTCAAGTCAGCCTTGGCCATGGTCGATGTGAAGGTTTTAGACCACGTCATTGTGGGCCCAGGCCAAGCCTTTTCCATGGCGGAGCAAGGCGTTTTGTAAGCCTTCGAAAAATTGCCACAAGCTTGTGGCACTATTCAGTGGTGAAATTTCAATCGCTTCAAGATCTCAAGCTGGTACAAAAAAAAATTGCAGAGGCCCAAGCCAAGGCCGCTGCAGTGGAAGCCGCGCGACTTGAAGCCTTGCGCAAGGCGGAAGCTGAAAAAAACCTGTTCATTCGAGCCATTGGCAAAGTGAAGGCTTTGCCCACGCCCAACAAAGCGCCAAGCTCTCAAACCCCTCGACCCCCCGTGGCCACGCAGCGGCAAAAAGACGAAGCCCAAGTGATTCAAGATTCCCTGAGCGACGACTTTGATGTCAGCACGCTTTTAGACACCGACGACGCCTTGAGTTTCAGACGACCCAGTGTGGGCACAGATGTCACACGCAAGTTGCGCAAAGGCGAATGGGCCATTCAAAGAGAGATCGATTTGCATGGCTTGCGCAGTGACGAGGCTCGCCAAGCGCTCACCAGTTTTATCCGCGACGCCCACAAACACGGCATTCGGTGTGTTCGGGTGGTGCATGGCAAGGGCTTGGGGTCACCCGGCAAAACGCCAGTGCTAAAGTCAAAGGTGCACAGCTGGCTGGTTCAAAAAAACCAAGTCATGGCCTTTGTTCAAGCCAAACCCGCAGAGGGTGGCGCGGGCGCATTGTTGGTGTTGCTCACGCCGTCATAAGCCCGCCATTTACAAAGGCAGCAGCTTTGTTGAAATTATTCAGCGGCTTGCCGCAAGGTTTGTGATACCGGTTGACGCAGCACTTCCGCCAAGCCCCACCAGCCTGCAGCCCAAGCCATGAAAGCCCCAGAAAGGGCGCCGACCAAGGGCACCCAAAGTGAGGCGGTCCATTCAAACTCAAACACAAAGCGGGCCAAGCCCCAACCGACCAACTCAGCCACGAGGCTGGCCAAAAAGCCAGCCAACAAACCCACACCCAACAGCTCGGCAGTCTGCACTTGGTTGAGCAATTTGCCCGTGGCCCCCAAAGCCCGCATGATGGCAAACTCGCGCTTGCGTTCTTCGCGTGTGGAAGTGACAGCGGCCATCAAGACCAACAAACCCGCCATCAAGGTGAATGCAAACAAAAACTCAACGGCTCGAATCACTTGGTCAAGCACTTGCTGAATTTGCCCCAAAGTGGCGCGCATGTCGACGCTGGTGATGTTGGGGAATTGATGCAGCAAGTTGCGATCAAAGGATTTAGCTTCAGGCGATTTGAAAGCGGCCATGTAACTTAGCGGTACATCGGGCAATGGATTGGCAGGATAGATCACAAAAAAGTTGGCCCGCATGGAGCTCCAATCGACCTTGCGAATGGATGTGACTTGACTTTCTGAGACCACCCCCGCAATGTCAAAACGCATGCGATCTCCAAGCTTCAAGCCCAATGACTTGGCAAAGCCTGCCTCTAAGCTCACCGCATTGGCTTCGCCTTCGGTCCATACGCCCTGCACCACGTCATTGTGCGGAGGACGCTCGGTGGTTGCTGAGACATTGAATTCGCGATCAACCAAACGTTTGGCACGTTCGTCTTGGTAAATCTCGGGGCTCACGGCTTGGTCATTGACCGCCACCAACCTGGCGCGAATCATGGGGTACCAATCGTATTTTTGCACGCCAGCTTGGCTTAAGCTGGCTTGAAATGCTTGCGTTTGGTCGGGTTGAACATTGATCACAAATCGGTCTGGCGCGTTGGCAGGCGTGGCATTTCGCCAGCTGCCAATCAAATCCGTTCGCAGCAACACCAACAGCACCAGTGCCAACAAACCGACCGACAAAGCGCTCACTTGAACCACTGCATAAAGCGGCCGCGCCATCACTTGGCGAGTGGCCAATAGCAACCATCGGGGGGTGGCATCGGTGGGCACCCACTGGCGTAACACTTTAAGGATCAGCCAAGTCATGCCGGCAAACAACAAGGTGGCGGCAGCAAATCCACCCACGGTCATCAGACCGAGTTTGACATCTCGGCTGGCCCACATCAATGCACCGGCAAAACCCAGCAGGCCCATGACCAGTACGCCCACAGAAGCTGGCTTGATATTGCCCACGTCGCGTCTGATCACGCGCATGGCCGGCACACTGGCCAATTGCAAAACGGGTGGCAAACCAAATGCTAACAGCAGTGTCAGGCCCATGCCCAATCCCAACAAGGCGGGCGCACCTGTGGTGGGCGGCAATTGAGCCTCCACCAAGCCAGCCAACAAATAGACAAATGCATGGTGTATGCCATAGCCCACCACCACACCCACTAAGCTGGCGCTAACACCTGCTGTGACAAATTCAAAACCATAAGCCAAAGACAAGGTGCGTTGGCTTTGGCCCAAAACACGCAACAAAGCACAACCATCTAAGTGCCTGGCTGCAAAGGTTCTGGCAGCCAAGGCCACGGCCACGGCACACAAGAGCGCGGCCAACAAGGCAACCAAGTTTAAAAACTTTTCTGCACGGTCGAGGGTTTGGCGCATTTCGGGGCGTCCACTTTCCATCGACTCCACTTGCACGCCTCGCACTTGTGGCAATTCAATTTCTAAACGAGACCAATCTAAAAAAGCTTTGACATTGTCTTGACCCTCGTTGCTGGCCACGGCCATTCTGTAGGTCACGCGGCTGGCTGGTTGAATCAAGTTTGTGGCAGCCAGGTCTTTCGCGTTCAACATCACGCGGGGCGCAAAGTTCATGAAACCAGCGCCACGGTCGGGCTCGCGGTCAATCAGGGCTGCCACTGTGAAGGCCTTGTCGCCCAACCAAAGCAGGTCCCCTACGTCAATGCTCAAAGACTCTAACAAGGCTGGGTCGACCCAAACTTGGCCGGGTGCAGGAATGCCTCGCGTGATGACAGGTCCCCCCTTGGCTGCGAGCGTCAGATTGCCTCGCAAGGGATAGCCCTCTGTGACCGCTTTCAAGGCCACCAATTTGGTCTCGCCACCCTTTGCATCGTCGGCCCTGGCCATGCTTGGAAAGCCGGTACTTTGGTTGGTGTTGAGGCCTAAAGCTTTGGCTTTTTGAATAAAGGCTGGAGGCGTGGGCTTGTCGCTCACAATGACCGCATCACCACCCAAGAGCTGCCGGGCATCACGCCACAAACCCGCCTGCAATCGATCTGCAAAAAAACCAACGGCAGAAAGCGCTGCGACCGCCAGCACCACGGAGATGATGAGTAAATTTAACTCGCCCGAGCGAAGGTCACGCCAAAGGTTTCGCCACCCCAATTGAAGGGCCAAGCGCACTGAAGGCATCACCGGATGGGTGGGGCTAGGACTCATTGCAGCCTCAATAAGTTTCGAGGTGCAAACGGCCTTCTTTTTTCAGACTGGCGCCCAACTGATCCCAATGAAGGCCGGCTTGGTTGGCCACGTCTTGCAAGGCCAGCACCACGCCCTCCTCCATGCTTTTCAAGCCGCACACATAAAAGTAGGTGTTGGCATCTTTGAGTAACGCCACCAAATCGGCCGCACGCTCGCGCATGGCATCTTGCACATAGCGCTTGGGTTGACCGGGTGTGCGTGAAAAAGCAAAGTTGATGTCAATGAAGTCTTTGGGCAATTTTTGCAAAGGGCCGAAGTAAGGCAATTCTTCTTGGGTGCGAGCGCCAAAAAACAGCATGAGTTTGCCGCCTTCAAATTTACCGGTCTGACGCAAACGACGGCGCCACTCGGTCATACCGCGCATGGGAGCGCTGCCCGTGCCCGTGCAAATCATGACAATGTTGGACTTGGGATGATTGGGCATGAGGAAGCTGCTGCCAAAAGGACCAATCACTTGAATGGGGTCGCCCACTTTCACATCGCACAAATAGTTGGAGCACACCCCTTGAACAGGCTTGCCTTCGTGGTCTTCGGTCACGCGCTTCACTGTGAGAGAAATATTGTTGTAACCAGGACGCTCGCCATTGCGCGGGCTGGCAATGGAGTATTGGCGTGCATGATGGGGCTTACCAGACGCATCCATGCCTGGCGGCACAATGGCCACGGATTGACCCTCCAACACCGGAAAGGGCATGCTGCCAAAATCAATCACGATGTGATGGGTTTCGTTGGCCGTACCCGCTTCATTGACCTTGAAGTTGCCCACCACAGTGGCTTGCGTGGGCGATTTAGGGCCATACAAATTGGTGTAGGCATGGGCGGCAGACCAAGGCGGCAAAGTCGATCCAAAAGCCGCCGAGTTAAAGACGGCTTCACCAGAAACAGACACTGCTTGGGCGGGCGTTGCTTCAACCACGGGCACTTCGGCCACAGCTTGACCATTGACACCCATGCTTTGAAGCTCAGCATCGCACAAGGCAGCTGGCAAGTCATCCCAAGTGAGTTGCTCTTCGGTGGAATAAGCCTTGGCCTTTGGCATGCTTCGCCAGTTGTCGATGGAGCCAGTGGGGCAAGGCGGTACACAGGCCATGCACAGATTGCATTTGTCAGCATCGACCACGTAGTTGCGTGAATCGTGAGTGATGGCACTCACAGGACAGACCGACTCGCAAGTGTTGCAGCGAATGCAAATCTCGGGGTCGATCAGGTGCTGCTGAATTAAAACGGTGTCTGTGCTCATGAAGGAGATAGAAATCTAAAAATCAAATTTCAATTGAATCTGACATAGTCGAAGTCTACAGCCTGACGGTTAATGCCCATGACGGGAGGGGCAATCCAGTTGGCAAATTTGCCAGGCTCCACCACGCGGCCCATGAGGCTGGCCACATAGGCGCGGTCTTCGTTGCTGGGCATCCACTCGCCCACTTTGGCCATCCACTCTTCGTTGGTGACCACTTGACCATCGGGCGTGATTTTGGAGCCAGACAAAGAACCAATGTTGCGGTGAAAGGCTTTATGAGGTGCAGTGAGTTTGAACGGAATGCCAGCCTTTTCAATGACACGGTTCCAACGATCGATACCGCCTTTTGAATCAGTGATGTAGTCGTCGCGCAGCACTTCATTCAAAGCGTTGAGCATAGGCACTTCTTTTTCAATCAACTTGCCTTCTTCAACGGCCAAAATTTTGTAGGTATTGCCCTTCAAAACGTGATCATCGGTGCGCTTGCCTTCTTCGTAGCGTCCTTTGAGGCCGGAGCTGTAGAAGGTGGCTGCGTTAGACGACTGGTCTGCACCAAACAGGTCGATGGTGACTGAGAAGTGGAAGTTGATGTAACGCTGAATGGTGGGCAAGTCAATCACACCTGCTGCTCGCAGTTTGGCCACATCGTCGGTTTTGAGTTGGTTCATGACATCCACAGTGCGCTGGATGGTACGGCTCACACCCGACTCGCCCACAAACATGTGGTGCGCTTCTTCGGTCAACATGAACTTGGTGGTGCGAGCCAGGGGGTCAAACGCTGACTCGGCCAAAGCACACAACTGAAACTTGCCATCACGGTCGGTGAAGTAGGTGAACATGAAGAACGACAACCAGTCGGGTGTCTTTTCATTGAAGGCTTGCAAGATGCGAGGATTGTCGTCGTTGCCGCTGTTACGTTGCAACAAAGCATCGGCTTCTTCACGGCCATCTCTGCCAAAGTATTTGTGCAACAAATACACCATGGCCCACAGGTGACGGCCTTCTTCCACATTGATTTGAAACAGATTGCGCAGGTCATACATGCTGGGCGCTGTGAGGCCTAAATGGCGTTGTTGCTCCACAGATGCAGGCTCGGTGTCGCCTTGAGTCACGATGATGCGGCGCAAATTAGCCCGGTGTTCGCCAGGCACGTCTTGCCAAACTTTTTCACCCACATGGTCACCGAAATGAATTTTGCGTTCTTGATCGCCTGGGTTCAAAAACACCCCCCAACGATAGTCGCGCATTTTGACGTGACCAAACTGCGCCCAACCTTGTGGGTCAACGCTCACGGCGGTACGCAAGTACACATCCATGTCCTTCGAACCCTCGGGGCCCATGTCGTCCCACCAGTTGATAAAGTTGGGCTGCCATTGTTCCAAGGCGCGCTGCAATGTGCGATCTTCAGACAAATTGACGTTATTCGGAATTTTATCGCTGTAGTTGATACCGGACATGTGAGTCTCCAGAAATTAAAGCAACGGTGGGGTCAAATTTTGGTTGCAGCAAAGACCACCGGTAACCTTGCTGCACAACACTTTCAAAAACTTTGGCGAGGTGAAAGACTTAAACGCGGTGCATGTCAAACTGCACTTTCTCGCCTTTGCCGTACACCTTCAAGGCACCTTTTTCACCCACCGCATTGGGGCGTTGGAAGATCCAGTTTTGCCATGCCGTCAGGCGACCAAAAATTCGGGTCAGCATGTTTTCTTGGCTGGCAAAGCGCAGGTTGGCTTCCAAGCCCGTGAGCGCATCGGGCGACATAGCAGCACGCTCCTCAAGCGCCATGCGAATTTCTTCATGCCAATCGATGTCGTCGGGCGCAGCGGTCACCAAACCCAAGGCCAAGGCCGCATCCGCATCCAAAGCTTTGCCGATGGCACCACGTGCGGCTTCCATGGCAGGCACCTCTTCGTAAAAGCGTCGTGCCAAGCGAGACTGATCGTTCACCATGGGATAAAAGCCAAAATTGAATTCGTTCAACTGAAGCTTGGGCGCATTGGCCTCATCATCGGGCAAGGCCAGCATGTAAGTGCGGTCGGCGCAGAATGCCAATTCAGCGAAGGTGCCCACAAAGCAAGTGCCTTGTTCCACCAACGCAAAAATACTGCGCGAAGACACATCCAAGCGTGCCAAGGTGCGACGCAGATGACCGATCGTTTCGCGCACAAACCAGTGGTCTTTGTGGGCCAACATGCATGCGTCGCTGGCCAATACGGCTTGAGCATCACCCACCGCTTTGAGCAACCAAGTACCAATCTCGAGTTCGTTGGTACGCATGTGCAAAATGGCGTCGTCTAATTCACGGACCATTTGAAGAGGCCACCACTGCGCGCCGGCTGCCAAAATTCCAGCAAGGTCAGTGGGTTGTGCCGTGTTGGGTGCTTTGACGGTGAACGTGGCCAAACGCTTGGCGCGGTCAATGGCGACGGTCACATTGTTGTAGCTGATGAGATCGGATTCGATGTTGCGCTGAATGGGTGTAAGAGCCACACCTTTTTCAGAAGCGGGGCGATCACTTTGTGCCGCCAATTTGTCAGCCCTTTCGCGCACCACTTGTTGAAATTGATTGGGCTTGGCAATGGCATCCACCAAGCGCCAATCAACAGCTCGCTGACCCCGCAGACCTTCCACGCTGGTACAGAAAATATCGGCCAAATCGTGGCGTACGTGGCGCTTGTCTGTCACGCGGGTGAGGCCACCCGTGCCTGGCAACACACCCAACAAGGGCACTTCGGGCAATGACACAGCAGAGGAACGATCGTCCACCAACACAATGTCATCACAAGCCAAAGCCAATTCGTAGCCACCGCCAGCGCAAGCGCCATTCAGAGCCGCAACAAATTTCAAGCCAGAAAACTTGCTGGCGTCTTCAATGCCGTTACGGGTTTCATTGGTGAATTTGCAAAAGTTGACTTTCCAACCATGTGTGGAAACACCCAACATGAAAATATTGGCACCCGAGCAAAACACGCGGTCTTTGAGGCTGGTGACCACCACAGTGCGAACCTCGGGGTGCTCAAACCGAATGCGCTGCAAGGCATCGTGAAGTTCAATGTCGACGCCCAAGTCGTAGGAGTTGAGCTTGAGTTTGTAGCCTGGGCGAATGCCAGCGTTTTCGTCAATGTTGATCGACAACGTGGCAATGGCACCGTCAAATGACAAGCTGATGTGCTTGTATTGGTCTGGCGTGGTTTGGTAATTGACGATAGGGGCTTCAATCATGAAAGTCTCCAAATGGGGCGTTGATTTGCAATGACGTGCAGTTTATTGCATGACTGCAAGGCACTCAATATGCAATTTACTGCATTTAATGAGTATTTACCCTAATCTTCAAGCACCATGTTGCCGGCTTACTCAACCCACTGAATGACTTTGCGAACTTCAGTTTTCAATTGCTTGCAACTGCCTTCAATGTCTTGTGCACTGGTGTCGATGCAGATGTCGGCTTTGGAATAAAAGGCTGAACGCCCTTCCAATATGCGTTTCAAATCTTCCATGGCTTCAGGGCTGGCAGCCATCGGCCTTAAATCGCCCTGCGCTGCAACACGCGCCATGTGATCGTTGGCGCTGGCTTGCAACCAAACCGTGGTGCAGTGCGTGAGCAGCAAATTGAAATTGGCAGAATCGGACACCAAGCCGCCGGGTGTTGCGATGACCACTTCAGGGTAAATTTGAATGGCCTCTTCCAAGGCTCTGCGCTCGTATCGGCGGTAGGCGTTGGCGCCATACAAGTTGTGAATTTCACTGATTTGGCAGCCCGCAAACTTTTCAATTTCGCGGCTAAGTTCAATGAATGTAAAACCCAAATCATCGGCCAAACGCTGACCCAGCGTGGTTTTGCCGGCACCTCGAAGTCCAATGAGGGCAATGCGCGTTTTGCGCGCGGCCGCATCACCCCCTTCACCAAACAGCTCGGTCAGTTGCACGCGCGCTCTGCGCAAATCGGTATCGGTGCGCTTGCTGAGCAATTCGCGAATGAGCAACCATTCGGGTGAAAGTGTGGTGATGTCGCCCAAGATTTCTGCCAGCGAACATTGCAAAGCATGGGACACCTGAAGCAACACCAAGATGGACACATTGCCTGTGCCATATTCCAAATTGGCCAAATGCCTTTCAGACACATCGGCGGCAAGGGCCACGGCCTTGCGCGTCATGCCTTTGCGTGATCGCAAGGTACGCACACGCTCTCCCAAGGCCATCAAAAACGGGCTTCGCAATGGCTCCAAGGAGCTTCCAACTTCGACAAATGCGGTCGATGATTCGTTCACACTGAACTCCACAAACATCAAAAATGAAGCTTGCATCGTCACATCAAGGGAAAACCCTATATCTGAAATGACTGACAAAACATGCACTTTACTGCATACTCCGCCACAAGCAAGATAATGCATTTATACAGGGAGTTGCTTCAAAGCCCAAGCTTTTTAATGCAGACCTCTCAAAAAATTTTGAACAAATCTCGGAGATCGCCATGTCACTGCCTCCAGCACCCCCCAAGCAGTTCAACTTTGCACAGTATTTGATTGCGGCCAACAACAGCCGCAAAGAAAAACTGGCGCTCATTGATGACGTGGGATCCTTGAGTTACGGCGATTTGGCGGAGCAAGTTCGCGCCTGTGCTGCCGGCCTTCGCAAACTGGGCCTGAAGCGCGAAGAACGGGTCTTGCTGCTCATGCACGACAGCACCGATTGGGTGGTTTCGTTCTTGGGCGCCTTGTATGCGGGTGTGGTGCCCGTGGCCGTCAACACCTTGCTGACAGCAGACGACTATGCCTTTATGGTCAACAACAGCCGCGCGCAGGCGGCACTGGTTTCGTCAGCATTGTTAGGCACCTTGACCGAGGCCATTTCCAAAGACACCAAGAGCATCAAGCATGTGGTGGTGGCGCGCCATGAAAGCGAGCTTCCTGCAGGGCATTTGCATTTTGCAGACCTTTTGGCCTCTGGCGCTGGGCCCAGTTTGCCAGCAGACATGCACGCCGACGAACCTGCATTTTGGTTGTTTTCTTCGGGCTCCACCGGCAATCCCAAGGGCACGGTTCACACCCAAGCCAACTTGTATTGGACGGCACAGTTGTATGGCAAGGGCGTGTTGGGCTTGACGTCCAAGGACGTGGTTTTTTCGGCGGCCAAGCTCTTCTTTGCCTATGGTTTGGGCAACGCCCTTAGTTTTCCTTTGAGCGTGGGCGCCACAGTGGTTTTGATGGCTGAACGTCCAACACCCCAAGCATGTTTCAAGCGCATGCGCGATCGCCAAACCACCGTGTTTTATGGCGCTCCCACGGGCTATGGCGGCATGTTGGCCAGCCCCGACTTGCCCAGCAAAGGTGAAGTGGCTTTAAGGCTTTGTTCATCTGCTGGTGAAGCATTGCCAGCCGAGCTTGGCGAGCGATGGACCGCCCGCTTTGGCTGCGAGATCATTGATGGCATTGGCTCCACCGAAATGCTGCATGTTTTCTTGTCCAATGCGCCGGGTGATGTGCGCTACGGCACCACCGGCAAGCCTGTTGCGGGTTATGAGGTGCAATTGCGCGGCGAAGAAGGCCAAGTGCTCACCGGTCACAACGAGATTGGCGACCTCTACATCAAAGGGCCTTCGGCGGCCCTCATGTACTGGAACAACCGGGAAAAATCGCGCGACACCTTTCAGGGCGAATGGACCAAGAGCGGCGACAAATACTCGCGCGATCCTGATGGCTATTACACCTACGCGGGCCGCAACGATGACATGCTCAAAGTGAGCGGCATTTATGTGTCGCCCTTTGAAGTGGAATCGACCTTGGTGCAGCACAAAGCCATTTTGGAAGCTGCTGTGATTGGCAAAGTGGACTCCGATGGCTTGACCAAAACGAAAGCCTTTATTGTTCTCAAAACTGGCCAACATCTCACCGAAGAAGAAGTCAAAGCCTTTGTGAAAGAGCGATTGGCGCCCTATAAATACCCGCGCTTTGTTCAGTTTGTCACCGAGTTGCCGAAGACCGCCACCGGCAAAATTCAACGCTTTCGTTTGCGCGAATTGGAAAACAAACAGGCATGAAACGTCAGGTGTTTTTAGACACCGTGATGGTGGGAAATTTGGCTGAAAAATCTTTGGCTTGCGCGGCAATTTTGATGGCCACTTGGCGCGCGATCGACTTGTAAATACCCGCCACTTCGCCCTCGGGATCGGCCACCACCGTGGGCTTGCCGTTGTCGGCTTGCAAACGAATCTGCATGTTCAAAGGCAAAGCACCCAAGTAGTCCATCTGATAACTCTCGGCCATTTTCTTGCCACCATCGGCGCCGAAAATGTGCTCAACATGACCACAATTTGTGCAGACATGAACGGCCATGTTTTCAACAATGCCCAAAATAGGCACCCCGACCTTTTCAAACATCTTGATGCCCTTCTTGGCATCGAGCAAAGCGATGTCTTGCGGCGTGGTCACAATGACAGCACCTGTCATGGGCACACGTTGGCTCAGTGTCAGTTGAATGTCACCAGTGCCGGGTGGCATGTCGATGATCAAATAATCCAAGTCTTTCCAGTTGGTTTGGCGTAACAGTTGCTCTAGCGCTTGGGTGGCCATGGGGCCGCGCCAAATCATGGCCTCGTCTTGGTTTACCAAAAATCCAATTGACATAACCTGGACACCATAATTTTCCATGGGCTCCATGGTCTTGCCGTCTTCGCTGTCGGGCCGGCCTTCAATGCCCATCATCATGGGCTGGCTGGGGCCGTAAATGTCGGCGTCGAGCAGGCCCACACTGGCCCCTTCTGCTGCCAGCGCCAGCGCCAAATTCACGGCCGTGGTGCTTTTGCCAACACCGCCCTTGCCTGAAGCCACGGCCACAATGTTTTTAACCTGCGGCAACAAAGCCACGCCGCGCTGAGCAGCATGGGCCACAATTTTCATGCTGACGTTGGCAGAGACCTGCGTCACGCCGGGCACCAGCTTGACAGCTGCTTCCAAAGCCTCGCGCAATGCAGGAATTTGGCTCTTGGCGGGATAAGCCAATTCCACATCAAAAGCCACATTGCCGTCGTTCACCACCAAGTTTTTCAGGGCTTTGCTGGCCACGACATCTTTGCCAGTGTTGGGGTCGATGACCGATTCGAGGGCAATTTGGACGAGTTCTTTGGAGGGCATGTGAAACTTTCGGAGAATGGGCGGCAGTTTAGCCACATCAGGCCGCTGAAGCTCATAAAATCACAGATTCCCCTACAAAAGCCTTCTCATGTCTGCCTCGTCCGTTTCGAACCTCACTCCCGCCCAGCGACAAATTTTTGTCACGACAGCTTTGCCATATGCCAATGGCAATTTCCACATCGGTCACATCATGGAATACATCCAGGCCGACATTTGGGTTCGTGCGCAGCGCATGCAGGGGCATGAAGTGCACTTTGTGTGTGCCGATGATGCGCATGGCGCGCCCATCATGATCGCTGCCGAAAAAGCGGGCATCACCCCACAGCAGTTTGTAGGAAATATCGCTGCCGGCCGCAAGCCCTACCTCGATGGCTTTCACATTGCCTTTGACAACTGGCATTCCACCGACGGTCCCGAAAACCACGAGCTGGCCCAACAAATTTACCGCGACCTCAAAGCCGCAGGCTTCATCGCCACCAAAACCATCGAACAATTCTTTGACCCCGAAAAGTCGATGTTCTTGCCCGACCGTTTCATCAAGGGCGAGTGCCCCAAGTGCGGTACCAAAGACCAATACGGCGACAGTTGCGAATCTTGTGGTGCGGTGTATGCGCCCACCGAAGTCAAAAATCCCTACTCCGCTTTGTCTGGCGCCACACCCGTGCTCAAACAATCCGAGCACTACTTTTTCAAACTGTCCGATCCGCGCTGTGTTGAATTTTTAGAAAAATGGACGCACGAAACAGACCGCTTACAGCCAGAAGTGCTCAATAAAATCAAAGAGTGGTTTGCCAAAGACGAAGAAGGTCAAGGCGGCTTGGGCGACTGGGACATCAGCCGCGATGCGCCTTATTTCGGCATTGAAATTCCCGATGCGCCGGGCAAGTATTTTTATGTGTGGCTTGATGCGCCGATTGGCTACTTGGCTTCGCTCAAAAACTACTTGGGCAAGATTGGCGTCGACTACAACGCTTACATCAACAATCCGAATGTGGAGCAGTACCACTTCATAGGCAAAGACATCACGTATTTCCACACGCTGTTCTGGCCGGCCATGCTGCACTTCAGCGGTCGCAAAACGCCCAACGCGGTGTATGTTCACGGCTTCTTAACCGTCAGCGGCGAGAAAATGAGCAAGAGCCGGGGCACCGGCCTCGACCCGCTTAAGTATTTGAAACTGGGCATGAACCCCGAGTGGTTGCGTTACTACATTGCCGCCAAACTCAATGGCCGTAACGAAGATGTCGACTTCAATCCCGAAGACTTCATGGCCCGCGTCAACTCCGACTTGGTAGGCAAGTACATCAACATCGCGTCGCGCGCAGCAGGTTTTATAAGCAAGCGCTTGGGCGGCAAGTTGGGCACCGTGTCTGAAGACGGCCAAGCATTGCTCAAACAATTGCACGAAGGCGTGGCACCCATTGCCAAGCTGTACGACGACCGCGACTACGCCAAAGCGCTGCGAGAAGTGATGGTACTGGCCGACCGCGTCAATGAATACGTGGACCAAAATAAACCTTGGGAATTGGCCAAGCAAGAAGGCATGGATGCACGTTTGCACGATGTCTGCACCACTTGCATTGAAGCATTCCGTTTGCTGAGCCTCATGTTGAAGCCTGTGCTGCCGTTGCTGGCTAGCCAAGTTGAAAAGTTCTTGAACATCGATGCCATGAACTTCACTCAGGTGCCCCAATTTTTGGGCGAAGGTCATGCCATCAACGACTATAAACACCTGATGCAGCGCGTCGATGTGGTCATGCTGGATTCGTTGTTCGAAGCCCCTGAACCTGTGGTCGAAGCAGCACCTTTGCCGGGCGGCGAAGCCATCGCCCCCACCATCTCGATCGATGACTTTGCCAAAATTGATTTGCGCATTGCACAAATTGTGCAGTGCGAAGCCGTCGAAGGCTCGACCAAACTCTTGCGCCTCACACTGGACGTGGGCGAGGGCCAACACCGCAATGTCTTCAGTGGCATTGCCAGCGTTTACAAGCCCGAAGATTTGGTGGGAAAACTCACTGTGATGGTGGCCAATTTAGCGCCACGCAAAATGAAGTTTGGTGTGTCTGAGGGCATGGTGCTTGCCGCCAGCCACGCCGATGAAAAAGCCGAGCCCGGTATCTATGTTTTGCAGCCATGGCCAGGTGCAAAACCTGGCATGCGGATCCACTGATATTGGCATGCTCCCCATCATTCACGGATGGACCAGCGTGCTTCGCACGCCCCAAACCAACATCAGGTTGGGGGCCGTGTTGAGTTTCATTGCCGGTGCCGCCAATGCGGGGGGCTTTTTGGCGGTAGGCCGCTATACCTCACACATGACCGGCGTGGTGTCCTCTATTGCCGACGACATGGTGCTAGGACATTTCCCGCTGGTGGTGGTTGGCTTGGGCAGTTTGTGTGCATTTTTAATGGGTGCCATGTGCACCGCTATTTTGGTCAACTGGGGTTTGCGCAAACAACTGCAAAGTGCTTACTGCTTGCCATTGGTGTTGGAGTCTATGGCCTTGTTGGTGTTTGGACTTTTTGGGGCGGCCATCAGTGACGTTGCCAGTCTTTTTTTGCCCCTCACGGTGCTGTTGCTGTGCTTTATGATGGGACTGCAAAACGCCATGATCACCAAAATTTCTCACTCTGAAATTCGCACCACCCACGTCACGGGTTTGGTCACTGATTTGGGCATTGAACTGGGTAAATGGGTTTATATCAATGCGCAAAAAGGACTTGGAGATGTCAGGGCCAATCGACAACGTTTGAAGATGAATGCTTTGCTGATCGCTTGCTTTTTTGTGGGCGGCCTGTCTGGCGCCTTGGGTTTCAAAGCTTGGGGCTACATCACCACACTGCCTTTGGCCCTTGTTTTGTGGGCATTGGCCATTCATCCTATTCTGGAAGATCTACGCAACAGGCTCAAAAGGTCTGAATCAATTTGATTTTTCATCTTTTGGGCCATTTCTTGGGTCGCCGTTAAAATAAACCATTCTTCCATTGAAAGTGCTTTGCCATGTCGCTCGTTCACTTTTTCCGCCGCCCTGACTATCGCTCAGACGCCACCCAATTCATTGACCAGTTGAAAACGGATCGTCCTCATTTGGACTCAGCTCAGCAAACCGCCCGCTCTCTGCTTTGGGATGCATCGGTTGACCGCCACGAACTCAAAGATCTGAATGCTGGGCGTGTGCCCCAAAACCCCTACGTCTATCAGACCAAGGCTTGAGTCTTTTGGAAAACATCGCACCGTCTTTGGAGGTATTGCCCAGCGCCCCCGATATGGCGGGTCAACTCGAGGTTGTTGACCACGTGGCCGTGGCACGCTTGTATGGCGAGCCTTTGTTTTCCATGCCCAATGACCTCTACATTCCGCCCGATGCGTTAGAGGTATTTTTGGAGGCCTTTGAAGGCCCGCTCGATTTGTTGTTGTACTTGATTCGCAAGCAAAACTTCAACATTCTCGACATCCCCATGGCGGCCGTCACCCGCCAATATCTCACTTACGTCGACGAAATACGCCAACACAATTTGGAGTTGGCCGCCGAATATTTGCTCATGGCCGCCATGCTGATTGAGATCAAATCACGCATGTTGTTGCCCCCCAAAAAAGTGGCCGAAGGACAAGAACCCGAAGACCCCCGCGCCGAGTTGGTTCGCCGTTTGCTTGAATACGAGCAAATGAAAATGGCGTCTCTGCAACTGGGTAATCTGCCCCAATTCGGCCGAGATTTTTTAAAGGTGCAGGTCTACATCGAACAAAGCCTGCAACCTCGCTTTCCAGAAGTTCATCTGGTTGAGTTGCAAGAAGCCTGGCGCGATATTTTGAAGCGGGCCAAATTGGTTCAGCACCACAAAATTACCCGCGAAGAGTTGAGTGTGCGTGAGCACATGAGCATTGTGTTGAAGCGCCTCCAAGGTCGTCAATTTGTTGAATTTGAAAACCTTTTTGACCCCAGCAAAGGCACACCTGTGTTGGTGGTCACCTTCATTGCGCTGCTTGAATTGGCCAAAGAAACCTTGATTGAAATTACCCAAGCCGAGGCTTTTGCGCCGATCTATGTGCGCTTGGCTTTCACACCTGCTTGATCATTCTGCTGGAGGCCCATCGCATCGTGCCCATTTGAGACCTCAAGCAGTTTCCCCTTTGGCATCACGCCCCATCAAGGCAGCCACCGCCTCTAAGGGCTTGAGCTTGCCGTCTAGCAAAGCCACTACGGCACTCGAAATGGGCATGTCGACACCCACTGCTTGCGCACGGTGAAGCACGGTGTGTGCACTGTAAACACCTTCAGCCACATGACCCAGCGAGCGCACCGCTTGCTGCAGGTCCATGCCTTGCGCCAAAAGCAAGCCCACCCTGCGGTTGCGGCTGAGATCACCGGTAGCGGTGAGGACCAAATCGCCCAAGCCTGAAAGTCCCATGAAGGTTTCAGCTTTGGCGCCCAAGGCCAAACCCAAACGGGTCATTTCAGAAAGTCCGCGGGTAATCAATGCAGCTCTGGCATTCAAGCCCAAATTCAGGCCATCGCACAAACCGGTGGCAATGGCCAATACGTTTTTAACAGCCCCGCCCACTTCGACACCCACAATGTCGTCGTTGGCGTAAATGCGCAAGCTAGGACTGTGAAAGGCATCAACCAAAGTCTGACGTACAAAGGCATGAGCGCTGGCAGCAACAAGGGCCGTGGGTTGCGCCTTCGCCACCTCCAACGCAAAACTGGGGCCACTCAAAGCGCCCGCCAAGAGGCTCGGTGCGACTTGCTGGCAAACCTCGTGGGGCATGGCGCCAGAGGCGTGCTCTGTGGTTCCCGTTTCAAAACCTTTGCACAACCATGCCAAGGGCGCTTCGATGTCTTGCAAGGTGCTGAGCATGGTACGCAATGCCGACATGGGGGTACCCACCACAATCAAATCATGCGCCTGCGCCCACTTGGCCAATTCAGGAATGGGGGTGCTAACGCATGTTAATTCAGGTGGAAAGCTGACGCCGGGCAGATACCGAGCATTGGCTCGCTCACTCTGAAGCTCATGGGCAGCTTCGGGGCTACGCGTCCACAATTGAACTTGATGCTTGGATGCGTGCTGACTGGCACTGATGGCCAATGCGGTGCCCCAAGCACCCGCCCCGATGATCGCAATCTTCAGGCTCAAGCTGGGGACCCTGCAGAATTACTGAACTTGAGGTGCTGCAGCAGCGGTATTGGCCGCTTGATTGGCAGCATCAGCTTGTTGCTGGTCGTACATGGCTTGGAAGTTAATTTCTGCCAAATGCACAGGCGGAAATCCAGCACGTGAGACCACATCGGCCACATTGCCGCGCAAATAGGGGTACACAATTTGAGGGCAAGCAATGCCCATGATGGCGCCCATTTGGTCATCAGGAACGTTGCGGATTTCAAAAATGCCGGCTTGTTTGCACTCCACCAAAAAAACAGTTTTGTCGTCAATTTTGGTGTGCACTGTGGCAGTGACGCAAATTTCGTAAACACCTTCGGCAGCCACGTTGGCTTCAACACCCAACTGAATGTCAACGGCGGGTTGTTGTTGCTCCAACAAAATGGCGGGAGAGTTGGGTTGCTCCAAAGACGCTTCTTTCAAGTAAACGCGTTGAATTTGGAACACGGGGGTGTTTTCTTCGGACATAAAAACTCTTGAGTTGAATTAATTTTCCCAGCGGCCAAAGGGAGGAAGCAAGAGCCGTGAGGGGACAGTCTTGGATTATGACTGAAGCAAAAGCGGCTCTAAACCGCCTTTGGCTACCAAGGCCATCAAATCGTCACAGCCGCCCACATGTGTTTGGCCAATGAAAATTTGGGGCACAGTGCGGCGGCCTGTGGTGCTCATCATGTGCTCGCGCGCCTCAGGCTCCAAGTCAATCCGGATCTCTTCAATGTCTGTGACACCTTTGGATTTCAAAATTTGTTTTGCGCGGACGCAATAGGGGCAAACGGCTGTGGTGTACATCTTGACGGGGGCCATGACAATTCCTATGTGTTCAAGTTTTTTCAATGGGCAAGCTGGCGTCTCGCCAAGCCTTTAAGCCACCCGCCAAAGACTGGGCGCGTTCGTAACCCAACTTTTTAGCGGTGGCAGTAGCGCGAGAAGAACGACCGCCCACTTGGCACACCAAAATAACGGGCGTATTTTTATTTTTCACCACCTGGGGCAATTGGGCTTCGAGTTGTGCAAGGGGAATGTTTTTAGAGCCCACAGCGTGCCCCTCGGCAAACTCTGCTGGCTCACAAACGTCAATGAGTACCGCTTTTTCACGGTTCATTAACAACACAGCCTCGGAAGGCGCCACGCCGCCAGCCAAGCCTTCGGACAACATGGGCCAAAGTAAAGCCAAGGCCGAGCTGACCGCAACCGCGACCAACATCCAGTTTTCAATCAAAAAATTCACAAAAAACCCTTAAAAAATTTCATTTGCAGACCATTTAAAGGCTGCACGCCAGATTCGAATTCTAAAATGTTGGAAGTCAAAATGTCTGACGCCATTGATTAAACCATTAACCATGTACAAATTTGTTCTGATTCGCCACGGCGAGTCCACTTGGAATTTAGAAAATCGCTTTACGGGATGGGCCGATGTCGACCTCACACCCACGGGCATTGAGCAAGCCAAGGCTGCGGGCCGCTTGTTAAAGGCTGAGGGCTATGAATTTGATTTGGCCTACACCAGCGTCTTGCAGCGCGCCATTCATACTTTGTGGCACACCCTGGACGCCATGGAGCGCCAATGGCTGCCGGTTCACAACAGTTGGCGGCTCAATGAGCGCCACTACGGCGCTTTACAAGGCCTGAACAAAGCTGAGACGGCTCAAAAATTTGGCAATGAGCAGGTTCTGATTTGGCGCCGCAGCTACGACACTCAGCCCCCTGCCCTAGAACCCACAGATGCTCGCTGCGAACGCACAGACCTGCGTTATGCCAAGTTGAACCCTCAAGACATTCCATTGACGGAGTGTTTGAAGGACACGGTCGCGCGCGTCATACCGTTTTGGAATGAATCGATGGCGCCTGCCATCAAGGCGGGTAAAAGAATTGTGGTGGCCGCTCATGGCAACTCCATTCGGGCACTGATTAAATATTTGGACCAAATTTCTGATGATGACATTGTCAATCTGAACATCCCCAACGGCATCCCATTGGTCTACGAGCTTGATGCAAACCTGAAACCCATCCGAAACTATTACTTGGGCGACGCCGAGGCCGCCGCCAAAGCCGCTGCCGCTGTGGCAAGTCAAGGCAAAGCTTGAGGCAAAAAATTGAATCACGAGGCCGAGATGTCCGTACCAGCACAAGCTTGACAATCCGGGTGTATATTGGCTTCAAAGGAGGCCCCTCAGGGCAACGCACATGGGAAACAGATTAAAAATTGCGGGCTGGATCAGCATCGGCGCTATTGCAGGTGTGCTCACCACGTTCTCGCTTCAAACCACGGCCAGAGGCAGCTTTGCGCCTTTGCCCTTAGAAGAGTTGCAGCAATTGGCGGCCGTGTTTGGCATGGTCAAAAGCGACTATGTCGAAACGGTCGATGAGAAAAAGCTGATCACCGAGGCCATCTCTGGCATGGTCTCTAGCCTCGACCCACACTCTCAATACTTTGACAAAAAGAGCTTCAAAGAATTCAGCGAAGGCACCTCGGGTCGCTTTGTGGGCGTCGGCATTGAAATTACGCAGGAAGAAGGCGTGGTGAAAGTGGTCTCTCCCATTGAAGGTTCACCAGCAGATCGGGCGGGCCTGAAGCCCAACGACTTGATTACCAAGATTGACGACGCTTTCGTCAAGGGCTTGAGCATGAACGACGCGGTGAAGCGCATGCGCGGAGAACCCAATACCAAGGTGCTTCTCACCGTCTTTCGAAAGGACGAAAGCCGCACTTTCACGGTCACCATCATGCGCGAAGAGATCAAAACTCAATCTGTCAAAGCCAAGCTCATTGAGCCAGGTTTCGGTTGGATTCGCGTCTCGCAGTTTCAAGAACGAACCGTCGAAGACTTTGCCACCAAGCTCGAAGACATTTTCAAACAAGACCCCAAGCTCAAAGGTTTGGTCTTAGATTTGCGCAACGACCCAGGAGGGTTGTTGGATGCTGCGGTGGCTTTGTCGGCCGCTTTCTTGCCCGAAAACGTCACGGTGGTTTCTACCAACGGTCAACTGGAAGAAAGCAAGTTCATTTACAAAGCCTCGCCCCAGTTTTGGCGCAGAAGTTCAGAAAGTGATCCTGTTCAGCGCCTTACTCAGCACACCCAAGGTCAATTGAAAAAAATACCCTTGGTGGTTTTGGTCAATGAAGGCTCTGCCTCTGCCAGCGAAATCGTGGCCGGCGCCTTGCAAGATCACAAACGCGCCACCATCATGGGCAACCAAACCTTTGGCAAAGGCTCGGTTCAAACCGTGCGCCAGCTGGGGCCCGATACCGCCTTGAAGCTCACCACTGCACGCTATTACACGCCCAATGGTCGCACCATTCAAGCCAAGGGCATCCTGCCCGATGTGATGCTGGATGAAACCGAAAACGGCAATGTGTTTGCAGCCCTGCGCACACGCGAAGCCGATTTGGAAAAACACCTGGGCAATGGTCAGGAAGAAGAAAAGAAAAGTGAAGCACGTCAAAAGGCGCGCGAAGAAGCTTTGAAAAAATTAGAGGACGAAGCCAAAAAACCTGAAGCCGAAAGACGGCTGCCCGAATTTGGTTCAGAGAAAGACTTCCAACTGCAACAGGCCCTGAATCACTTAAAAGGCTTGCCCGTGAAAGTCAGTACCACTTTGGCCGAGCGCAAAGAAGTCATCAAAGACAAGTGATGGCGCATGAGGGATGACCAGCTTCTGCGCTATTCACGCCACATTCTTTTAAATGAATGGGGCGTAGAAGGCCAGGAGAAGGTGTCCCAATCTCATGTCCTCATCGTTGGTGCTGGCGGTCTGGGTTCGCCTGCCGCACTTTATTTGGCCAGTGCTGGTGTGGGCCACATCACCTTGATGGATCACGACCATGTGGACGTGACGAATTTGCAAAGGCAAATCGCTCACACGCATGACCGTGTTGGCCAATTCAAAGTGGACTCCCTCCAAACGGCAATTCAACAGATCAACGCCGAGGTGGCCGTTCGCACCTTCGCGCAAAAGGCCGATGCTTTGTTGCTCTCACAATGCGTGCCCTTGGCAGATGTGGTGCTAGATTGCACCGACAACTTCGAAACCCGCCACGCCATTAACTTGGCCTGTGTGAAACACGCCAAGCCCTTGGTATCGGGCTCGGCCCTGCGCTTAGATGGTCAAGTGGCCGTCTACAACACACAAGATCCAAAGGCGCCCTGCTATGCCTGCGTCTTTCCAAGCAGCCAAAGATTTGAAGAAACACAGTGCGCTACCTTGGGTGTCTTGGCGCCGTTGGTGGGCGTGATTGGCAGCATGCAGGCCACCGAGGCTTTGAAAATCTTAAGCGGCATGGGTACCAGTTTGCAGGGCCGGCTCATGCTCTTCAATGCCCTGCACACGGAATGGCAAACCATTGAAACGCCAAGGCAATTGGATTGCCCTGTGTGCAGTGGCTTGCGGCAGCCCTAAGCCCCCACAATCCAGCCTTCTAAGGGGTCAAATTTGGGCAAGCCATATGCGCCGGGTTCAGCCCCGATGAGGCCGGCGCCTGAGCCTTGGGCAGCGCGGCTGGTTTGAAATTTTTCGTGTTGCTTCAAAGCCCATGCGGCTTGCACCATGCAGAGCACTGCGTCCAAGGAGTCGCCCGATGCATCGGCCACCAAGGCATCGTGTTGGGCCGACGTGAGTTTCAAACGCAACCCCCATTTTGTTTGAGACATGTCCAGCGCATGCAAAATCTCTTTACGGGCCAGCCATCGGTCTGAGGTTTGTTTGTTTTGATCGTCACTTTTATAGCTGCGATGCCCCACCACCTCGCGGGCCAACAAGCCGGGGTAAGCCTCTAAGGCTATTTTTTGCGGATCGGCATCTTCCATGTAGGGAAAGGTCCAGGCTGCTTGGCGCAACAAGGGCACGCCGGCGTGCATCATCCAAGCCACAGGGGGATTGACCCATTTCATCGAAGGGCTTGAGCCTGCAGGCAGGTCAGTGGCGCGATGTGCAAACTTGGCACCGGCAGGCCTGCCGTCGCAAAAAGCTTTGAATTCGAGTCGCAAATCTTGGCGCGAAAAGGACGTGAATTGCGCCATGCTTTCAGCCCAAGTGGTGGGCCAACGCATGTGGGCCACAAACTCCCTGGGCAAACCAAAAGGCAGATCAAATCCGCCCAAGCATTGGGCAGATGAGACAGACGGCTTCTGTAAAAATTCAAGAAACTCAGAAAGCGTTTGAAAAAACAACAAACCTTCCAATTGAACTGCATTGGCTGCAGAGGGCCGCGCAATCATGGCCCCGCGGGCTACCACAATGGGCTTGCGTTTGCTTGGGCTGCTGGAGAAGTCGCAGCCAATCAAGCAAGCTTGCGTGAGCTCAGGCGCGCCCAATGATGGAAGCCGTGGCCATGAGCTCTTCGAGCAATGCCAAGGACACGATGCCAGAGACGCTGTAGGGGTCGAGTTCTGCGCGCTCAGAATACTTCAACAAAATACTGGTGTTGACGCGAGAAACATCGACCTGCCCCATGGTCCAGCCGCCAAAGCGGCGCTCTGTGATTTCTTCGTAATGCAGCAGCACCACTTGCTTGTGTCTGGGGTCTTTTTGAATGTGGCCATACAGGTCGCTGACGGCTTCGCGTCCGCCTTCAATGGCCTGCAAAAAGATGCCACCGCCATAGCACAGGATGCCCGTGATGCCCGTGCTGGGATTGAACTGACGGGACTGGGACAAAATGGAATCAATGACGGAGGGTTCAGGATTGACCACCCGGCTTGCATAAAGTAAACGAACCAACATGATCAAGCCTTTCTAGGGATCAACGCCAAAAACTCACGACGCAAACTGGCGTTTTTCAAGAAGACGCCGCGCATGACCGAGTTGATCATTTTGCTGTCCATGTCTTTGACGCCACGCCAGCCCATGCAAAAGTGACTGGCTTCCATCACGATGGCCAAACCATCGGGCTGGGTTTTACGCTGAATGAGGTCTGCCAATTGAACCACCGCTTCTTCTTGAATTTGGGGGCGGCCCATGATCCATTCGGCCAACCGCGCATACTTAGAAAGGCCAATGACATTGGTGTGCTCATTGGGCATCACGCCGATCCAAATTTGGCCAATGACAGGACACAGGTGGTGGCTGCAAGCGCTTCTGACGGTAATGGGACCCACAATCAAGAGCTCGTTCAGATGCTCAGCATTGGGGAATTCTGTGACTTCGGGGCTTTCAACGTAGCGGCCCTTGAAGACTTCTTTCAAATACATTTTGGCCACACGGCGCGCGGTGTTTTGGGTGTTGTGATCGTTTTCAGTGTCGATCACCATGCTGTCCAACACGGTTTGCATTTTGTCTGTCACTTCGTCCAGCAAATGCTCGAGTTCGCCGGGTTGAATAAATTCGGCGATGTTGTCATTGGCATGGAAGCGCTTGCGTGAGGCCAAAATACGCTCGCGAATTTTGACGGAGACTGGCGTGCCAATGTCCTCTAAGGGGAGGTGTGCGGGAGCTTTCTCGGGAGCGTTCATGTTGAGCTGGGAATAATGAATCAAAGCACGATGCTAACAGCGATTGAAGCCATTTCAAAGAGTACGGGCTTGGGCCACCCAAGTACCCTTTCAATACCGGTGCCCCGTGAGCCAAATGGCAAATCGCATCAGTCCAAAAGCCACCCAATCCAGGGCCCGATGGGCTTGAGATCGGGCCAGCAAGCCCGTTGGCAAGATGCGCTCACTTTCATCCTCAATGGCAACTTCCAAGGCTGTCTGCAATTGCTTCGCAAAGTAAGCATCGGCCACCACCACATTGGCTTCACGCGCCAATAACAAGCTGAAGGGGTCTAAATTGGAGGAGCCAACAGTCGCCCAGGGGTGCTCATGGTGGGCATCCATCACAGCCACTTTGGCATGTAAGAAACTTTGTGAATACTCGTAAATTTCGATACCTGCTTCAAGCAGTTGGCGGTACACCGGTCTGGCCGCGTGGTATTGCATGAAGTATTCATATCGACCTTGCAATAACAACCTCACCCGCACGCCACGTTGGGCGGCAAGGACCAAGGCTTGTCGCAACTTTCGGCCCGGTAAAAAGTAAGCATTGGCAATCAGCACATCATGCCGCGCTTTTGCAATGGCACGGCAGTAAGCTTTTTCAATTTGGCCACGGTGCATCACATTGTCTCGAAGCAACAAACCTGCGCGAGCCACCCAAGCGGTCCCCTGCACCTTGATCCCATCCTCCAACCAAGGCATGTGCAAGCCGGCTGCTTTGAAGGAGCTGTAAGCCTCTGGAAAATTTTGTTGCCGCACATGCCGAACGGCTTGCATGCGCCACCAAAGCTGGTTGGCTGTTTCCTGAACCTGCTGCACCAATGCCCCCGTGGCACAGACCGCAAAATCCAAGCGCGGCGATTGAAGTGCGCCATGTTGCGGGTCGTACCAGTCGTCCAAGATGTTGATGCCGCCACAAAAAGCCAAGTGGCCATCGATCACACACAATTTGCGATGCAAGCGGCGCCAACGATTTGGAATGAGCAGCCCAAGAGCACCCAAGGGCGAATACACACGCCACTCAATGCCGGCATTGTCAAATCGGACTCGCCATTCTTGGCCAAGGGAGGGAGTTCCAACGCCATCCACAACCACCCACACACGCAAACCTCGCTGGCCAGCACGCTCTAAGGCGGCAGCCACCAAGGCGGCATCGCCATGAAAATCAAAAATATAAGTTTCTAAGTGGACATGCGAGCGGGCCGCATCGATGGCTTGAATCAAGGCAGGGAAAAATGCCGCCGCCCCCTTAAGCAGTTTGATCTGATGACCATCGCGCAATCGGAGTTGGTTTTTCATCTCTCGAACTGCGCCACCAAGGGCAGATGGTCCGACATGCGCCGCCAAACTTTGCCGTGCGGCACCGATTGGCCAACAGGTTTCAAGCCCCGCGCATAGACATGGTCTAGTTGGGCAATGGGCAGTCGAGAGGGAAACGTTGCATATTTCGCACCCGCAAGCTCGTGCAGTTGTTGGGTACTCATCATGCGACTGACGCGTGTGCCCCAATCGTTAAAGTCCCCTGCAATCAGCAAGGCCGCATCTTCTGGCACCTCACGGGCAATGTAGTGGTGCAACTGCGTCACCTGTCGCACTCGGCTGGCAGGAATCAAACCCAGGTGAACCACGATCACATGCACGATCGTGGGCGCTTGATGACGCTCATTGAAAGGCCCCGATAATTCACCCACTTTGATTTCGACGTGCAACAAACCTCGTTGCTCAAAGCGATGATCCGACATGTCCTCGTGTCGATGCGAGACCACAGGCCACCTTGAGAGCAGTGCATTGCCATGCTCACCATGCCGAGTGGTGGCATTGGTTTGATAGATGGCCTCGTAGCCTTGTGGCGCTAAAAATTCTGCTTGCGGCAGTTCAGGCCAGTTTTTGAAATATTTCTCTTCACGTCGGTGTACTTTCCTCACCTCTTGCAAACACACAATGTCGGCATCCAGCTGCTCAATGGCCAAGCCTAAATTGTGAATTTCCAAACGCCTTGCAGGGCCTAAGCCCTGAACACCCTTATGGATGTTGTAGGTGGCCACAGTGAGAAGATCAGACTTGATTTGTTTCATGGCTTGTTCAGCCATTGCGGCAGCATCAAAATAGCTTCTGCATTGGACGGTGAAAAACACGTGTCGGCCGCTTCAAGCCACGACACCCATTGAAACGCAGTGTGTTCGGTCGGGCTGAGGGTAATCGGCATTCTGTGTGGCAAGGCCAAACCAAATACGCGCTCCTTGTTGTGCGTCACGTCGGGGTGATATCGAAATCGCCAGGCTGGGTAAATTTCGTAAACATTTTCAAGCTGCCAATCTGTAAGCTGGTTATGCGCATGCAGGGCATCCAAGCCTGTCTCTTCTTTGACCTCTCGGCACGCGGTGTCAAACCATGATTCATCTAGAAAATCTTTGCTGCCTGTGACGGATTGCCAAGTTCCCGCATCTGCTCTGCGAATGAGCAAGACGTCTGCATCTGGTGTGTAAATCACCACCAGCACCGACTCTGGAATTTTGTAAGAAGAGACTGTCATCACCAATCATTCTGCATGATCTTTTCGTCTCGGACTAGAACCCCCCTATGATCAGCCTATGAACAGTTCTGAATACAAGCCCCCCCAGTCCACACCTATCAGCGTCAATCCAACGCTTCTTGCTTGGCAAGAGAATGGCCACAACTGCCAGGACCCCTGGCGCAGCGAGCGCGGTGCACCCGCGCCTAAAAAAGTGGTGTTGGCAGACGACACCCTGAGCGCTGACAGCGCTTACCGCTTGGCGTGTGCGGGCACGGGCATGTTGTGGCGAGGTGATTTTCAAAATGCCAGACTGCTTCTACAGGCCTTGGCGCGCCGCTGTGATGCCCCCAAAAAAGTCCGGAGAGCCTCCAAAACAAATCCTGAAGTCACGCACACCCCTGAAGAAATATTTCATTTGCACCGCCAAGCGCAGTCGCAACGCGCACGAACCCTGAGCATGATCTTGATTCAAGTCAATCCCGATCGACAGATCAGCCTGCGCCGCGCGCCCGATTGGCGCGATGCCATGAAGGAGGCTTGGGGGCCAGCCAACACCACCGGCTGCGTGACATCCTTGCGCGAATTGTTGGGGCTGGTGGGTGCGCACGAGTGGCACCAAAAGGGCATGGAAATTTCAGCCTTGGGCGTCGCACCCAACAATCGAATTCATCCCAGCTACGGGGTGTTTTCACCCGTGCGCGGCGAATACATCCAATTGGTGGCAGAAGCCCCTTTGCCCAGCAAAGCCTTGGCCTTCGACATTGGCGTGGGCACGGGGGTCTTGTCTGCCGTGCTTGCCAAGCGGGGCGTCCAAAAGGTGGTGGGCACCGACCTCGATCCGCGCGCCTTGGCGTGCGCCAAAGAAAACATTCAGCGCTTGGGCTTGGGTGCCAAAGTAGAGTTATTGCAAACCAACCTTTTTCCCGAAGGCAAGGCGCCCCTCATTGTGTGCAACCCTCCTTGGTTGCCGGCACGCGCCAGCTCGCCCATCGAACGCGCCATCTACGATGAAAACAGTGACATGCTCAAAGGATTCTTGGCGGGCTTGGCTGCGCACCTCACGCCCCAAGGCGAAGGCTGGCTGCTGCTGTCCGACTTGGCTGAACATTTAGGCTTGCGCACCCGCACCGAGCTGGAGGCGTGGATGGTGTCGGGCGGCTTGAAAGTGATTGACAAGCTTGACACCAAAGCCGAGCACAAGAAAGTTCAAGATCAAAGCGACCCTCTGCATGCGGCACGCGCAGCAGAGGTCACCAGCTTGTGGCGCTTGGGTGCGATTTAAGCCTTGGCGGCTTCGGGCGAGCGCACCCGAATGTGCAATTCGCGCAATTGCTTCTCGTCCACTGGGCTGGGCGCTTGTGTGAGCAAACACTGAGCACGTTGTGTTTTGGGGAAGGCAATCACATCGCGAATAGAGTCTGCGCCAGTCATCAAGGTGATGATACGGTCTAGGCCAAAGGCCAAGCCGCCGTGAGGTGGCGCGCCGTATTGCAATGCATCAAGCAAGAAGCCAAACTTGAGTTGCGCTTCTTCCGGTGTGATCTTCAAGGCGTCAAACACTTTTTGCTGCACATCAGCACGGTGAATACGCACAGAACCACCGCCAATTTCCCAGCCGTTCAAGACCATGTCATAGCCTTTGGCAATGCACTTCTCAGGGGCAGTGACCATCCAATCTTCATGGCCATCTTTGGGCGCCGTGAAGGGATGGTGAACGGCGGTGTAACGCTGTGACTCGTCGTCGTACTCGAACATGGGAAAGTCGACCACCCACATGGGGGCCCAACGGTCTTCGAACAAGCCCGATTTTTTGGCAAATTCGCTGTGGCCAATTTTGAGTCGCAATGCACCGATGCCATCGTTGACCACTTTGGCTTTGTCGGCACCGAAGAACAAGATGTCGCCGTCTTGTGCGTGTGTGCGTTTTAAAATTTCGGCGATCGCGGCATCGTGCAGATTTTTCACGATGGGGCTTTGTAAACCTTCGCGGCCTTTGGCCACTTCGTTGACCTTGATCCATGCCAAGCCTTTGGCGCCGTAGATCTTCACAAACTCTGTGTAGCCATCGATCTCGCCACGACTGATGTCGGCGCCACCGGGCACGCGCAATGCCACCACGCGGCCACCTGGGGTGGTGGCGGGTGTGCTGAACACTTTAAAGTCAACATCGCCCATGATGTCAGTCAGTTCAGTGAACTCCAACTTGACACGCAAATCGGGCTTGTCGGAACCAAAGCGATGCATGGCTTCTGAGTAGGCCATGACGGGGAAAATTCCCAAATCAATGTTCAAGACTTTGGAGAAAATCTGCTTGATCATTTCCTGGAACATGTCACGAATTTCTTGCTCCCCCAAAAAGGAGGTTTCAATATCGATCTGGGTAAATTCAGGCTGACGATCGGCACGCAAGTCTTCGTCGCGGAAGCACTTGGTGATTTGGTAATAGCGGTCGTAGCCCGCCACCATGAGCAATTGTTTGAACAATTGGGGCGATTGGGGCAGCGCAAAGAAATGGCCATCGTGGACACGGCTAGGCACCAAGTAATCGCGAGCACCCTCGGGTGTGCTCTTGGTCAACATGGGCGTTTCAATGTCGATGAAGCCATGTTCATCCAAAAACTTGCGTGTTTCCATGGCCACTTTGTAGCGCAACATGAGGTTGTTTTGCATGTACGGACGACGCAAATCCAGCACACGGTGTGTGAGGCGAGTGGTCTCCGACAGGTTGTCGTCGTCGAGCAAGAACGGCGGTGTGACGGAGGGGTTGAGGACAATGAGTTCGTGGCACAAGATTTCAATCTTGCCGCTTTTGAGGTTGTCGTTGGTGGTGCCATCAGGGCGTGCACGCACCAAGCCTTTGATCTGAATGCAAAACTCGTTGCGCAAGCCTTCAGCTGTTTTGAACATGTCGGCGCGATCGGGGTCGCACACCACTTGCACATAACCCTCCCGGTCGCGCACGTCGACGAAGATCACGCCGCCGTGGTCACGACGGCGATTGACCCAGCCGCACAGGCTAACTGTTTGACCCATGAGGGCTTCGGTCACGAGGCCGCAATAGTGAGAACGCATAGACATTTATAAATTCTTTCAATAGAAGATTCAGCAGGCCTCAGGACCTTATTCAGCAGCGACAGATGGCGCCGACTTCACAGGCAAGGCGGCTGGACCTCCCGGCACCACCACGCCCATTGAAATGATGTACTTCAACGCATCGTCCACACTCATGTCCAATTCCACCACCTGTGATTTGGGCATGATGAGAAAAAAGCCAGAGGTGGGGTTGGGGGTGGTGGGCACATACACACTCACGCAAGCTTCGGGCAAGTGTGTGGCCACCTGACCACTGGGCTCACCCGTGAGGAAAGCGATGGTCCAAGAACCTTGATGTGGATATTGCACCAACAAGGCTTTAGAAAAAGCATTGCCGCTTCCGGAAAACAAGGTGTCTGCCACTTGCTTGACACTGGCATAAATGGTGTTGACCACCGGAATGCGGGTAATGACTTTGTTCCACTGGCGAAACCACCACTGACCAAAAATATGCGTCACAAACACGCCGGTGGTGTAAATGACCACGGCCACCAAAAACACACCCAAACCTGGCATGTGGCGCAAGGACTCTGCAAATTCATGCATCCCAGGAATGATGGCGTCCATGGCACCGAGGATCGCTAAGAAAATACCATCCAAGGTACCGACCAACCAAGTCAGCAGCCAAACAGTGACGCCCATGGGCAACCACACGAGCAAGCCAGTGAGGAGGTAATGGCGAATTTTGAGGTTCATGGTGGACTTAATGGCACGCGCAAGATGCAGCGCATGACGATGCTGAAGAAGAGGGGGCTACAGCGGAAGCACTGATCCCACCAGAAGACGAGTCGGCAGATGGGGGGCTTGATGAACCGCCACCCGAAGTGCCGCCACCAGAAGTGCCGCCACTATTGGCCGCAGGGGCTGCACTCGCAGTGCCATCTGTACCAACTGCAGCGGGTGCTGCCGCTGCGCTGGCTGGCCCCCCTTTGAAATCGGTGGCGTACCACCCCGAGCCTTTGAGCTGAAAACCTGCAGCTGTAAGTTGTTTGACAAAAGTAGCAGCGCCACATGAGGGGCATGTTGTCAGGAGATCGTCTGACATTTTTTGCAATACATCTTTGGCATGTCCGCAGGATTCGCACTTGTACGCATAAATGGGCATGTTGTTGAGACTCGCTTGTAAATGACAAAACCCTTAATTATAGGCGGCTGCCCATCAAGGCATGGTGTGCACCGTGCTTGTTCTGAAACGATTGGGGGCCCAATGACCCGATCAACATGCCGACCAAGCTGGCCAAGACACCCGCCAGTTGGGCAGGAAACTCTTCGCCAGCTGGGGTGAGCAGAAAAATAAGCCAGGTTAGCAAGCCCAAAACGATGGAGAAAAGAGCGCCTTGCGTGGTGGCTTTTTGCCAATAGAGCCCGAACAGCAGTGGAATGAAAGCGCCCACCAAGGTCACTTGATAAGCGCCCGATACCATTTCGTAGATAGAGCTGCCCTGCATGAAAATAGCGTAGGCCAAGACCAGTGCACTGAACACCAAGACCGTGATGCGCATGGCCAGCAAGGCTTGCTTGTCGCCTTCGTGCGGGTAGAACTGACGCCAAATGTTTTCTGTAAAGGTCACGCTGGGCGCCAACAAGGTGGCAGAAGCACACGACTTGATGGCAGACAACAAAGCCCCAAAAAACAGCACTTGCATGCCAAAAGGCATTTGCTCCATGACCAGCGTCGGCAGTACTTTTTGAGGATCCTCTTGCATCAACTGAGCCGTTTTCTCGGGCATGATAATGAGCGCGCTGACCACCAAAAACATGGGCACGAAGGCGAACAAGATGTAACAAATGCCGCCAATGATGGGGCCCTTGGTGGCAGCGCTCATGCTGTTGGCCGACATCACGCGCTGAAAAACATCTTGCTGCGGGATCGAGCCAAACATCATGGTGATCGCCGCGGCCAAGAAAAACATGATTTCTTTGAACGAAGGCTCGGGCCAAAATTTGAACATGTCTTGGCTGACGGCCAAGGCCAGAACTTTGTCGGCACCACCGGCCTGGTGGCCAGCAAAAACCGCCAAGACCGCCAGGCCCACCACCAAAATAATCATTTGCATGAAGTCGGTAATGGCCACTGACCACATACCGCCAAACAGCGTGTAGGCCAACACGGAAACCACGCCAATGGCCATGCCCAGCGGCATGCTGATGGCCCCCTCAGACAACAAATTAAAAACCAAACCCAAGGCCGTGACCTGAGCCGAGACCCAGCCCAAATAACTGATCATGATGATGACGGAGCAAATAACCTCTACGGCCCGGCCATAACGTTCGCGGTAATAGTCGCTGATGGTGAGCAGGTTCATTCGATACAACTTGCTGGCAAAAAACAAGCCTACCAAGATGAGGCAACTGCCTGCGCCAAAGGGATCTTCCACCACACCGTTCAAACCGCTGTTGACAAACTTTGCCGGGATGCCCAACACCGTTTCAGACCCAAACCAAGTGGCAAAAGTGGTGGTGACAATCATGACCAGCGGCAGGTGCCGGCCCGCAATGGCAAAGTCTGCCGAACTTTTAACGCGCTTGGCAGCCACCAACCCAATGGCAATGGTGACGAGTAAATAGGCGATGACCAATGTCAATAACACAACAACTCTCCTTAAATTTGCTGGAATCTTTCCAATGCTTGCAGCACGATGAGGGTGGAGACAAATCCAATCACCACATACACGATGGCTTGCAACAAACGGTTGGTGCGCTGCTGCTCGGCCAACAACTCGGCCAGCTGGTTGTTCTTCAGCGCATTGGCGCTTGAATGTTTGAGATAGTCGTGCATCAAGCGCGGCAATTGCGGCAAAATTTTGGCGTACTGCGGTGCTTGGTCACGCAACTGCTGGAAGAATCGTTTGGGGCCCACCTGCTCAATCATCCATTTTTCCAAAAACGGTTTAGCGGTATTCCACAAGTCGAGCTCAGGGTCTAGTTGGCGTCCCAAGCCTTCAATGTTGAGCAAGGTTTTTTGCAACAAAACCAATTGCGGTTGAATTTCAACATTGAAGCGGCGCGAGGTTTGAAACAACCTCATGAGCACCATGCCCAAAGAAATTTCTTTCAAGGGGCGATCGAAGTAAGGCTCACACACTGAGCGAATGGCCGATTCCAATTCGTCGACACGGGTGTTGCTGGGCACCCAGCCCGACTCAATGTGCAGCTCAGCCACGCGCTTGTAATCACGCCTAAAAAAGGCGCTGAAATTTTGTGCCAAGTATTCTTTGTCGTTTTCGGTCAGGGTGCCCACAATGCCGAAATCCAAGGAGATATAGCGGCCCAAGGTTTCGGGCTCGACGCTCACTTGAATGTTGCCGGGGTGCATGTCGGCATGAAAAAAACCATCCCGAAACACTTGGGTGAAAAACAGCGTGACGCCATCTTTGGCCAGCTGAGGAATGTCAACGCCCGCTTCACGCAAAGCTTCCACTTGGCTGATGGGCAAGCCCTTCATGCGCTCCATCACAATGACCTCGGGGTGGCAGTAATCCCAATGCATCTCGGGAATGAGTACCAAATTCAGGCTTTCCATGTTTCGGCGCAGCTGAGCACCGTTAGCGGCCTCTCTCACCAAGTCGAGTTCGTCGTGCAGGTGCTTGTCAAACTCGGCCACCACCTCGCGGGGTTTGAGGCGTTTGCCATCTGCGCTCAAGGCCTCTAACCAACCCGCCATCATGCGCATGAGGTTGATGTCTTTTTCAATGGCCGGCAACATATTGGGGCGCAACACCTTCACAGCCACTTCTTGGACAAGCCCGTCTTTGTTTTTCAACAATGCAAAATGAACCTGTGCAATGGATGCGCTGGCCACGGGGATGTGATCGAAAGACTCAAAAATATCGGCCACCGTTCGACCAAAAGCACGTTCTATGGTGGCCACAGCGATGTCGGAACTGAAGGGCGGCACACGGTCTTGCAGCTTGGCCAACTCCAAAGAAATATCGTCGGGCAACAAATCTCTGCGAGTGGACATGACCTGACCGAACTTCACAAAAATAGGGCCGAGGCTTTCTAAAGCCAAGCGCAACCGTTCACCTCTAGGGGCTTGGTATGTGCGCCCCAAAGTGAGCACCAGGGAGACAAATCTCAGCAAGGGATGCTTGAATTTGGACAATACCAACTCGTGCAAGCCAAAACGCCAAATGGTCCAGACGATGAAGGTGCCCCGAAAAATGCGGTTCATGTTGCGTCCTTTTGTGAAGGCGCAAAGGGTCCTGAATGCTTCATATTTGCCACAAATTGCTGAACCGCTTGGACAGCCTGGCGAGCACATCCCACCAGCGTGTGCGCTGCGGCATCGCCCAGCAAAGAGGACAGGTCTTCTTCCATGTCCCAGCGCACATGGTCGATCAACCAGTTGACTTCAGCCGCCAGTTGGACGTCGCCCTCCACATGAACCTGGGGCTTTTCGCCTTTCAATACCGCGGAAGCCATGTCCAGCGGAGATGCATCGGTGAGGGTCAAGTTCAAATCAAATTTTTGATCTTGCACGCGTTCCATTAAGCCGGCCGGGGTGGGTGCCAGTTGAATGATTTTGTCTTTCCACTGCAATTGAATGATGCGACCTTTTTGACGCGCCAGCCTGCTTTGGGCCTCCGGCTCGCTTCCAAGGACATGGTTGATGAACAGCACCAAGCGATGGATGGTTTCATCGAGGACCCATTCAGGAGGTTGCGCGTGGACCGCGAATTGCGCTAGCGCATCGCTGACAAAAGAAAAAGGGGACTGTGTTGCCATAGTCCCCAATTATTCCCGAAAGCTTGGCATGCGCCGGACTTTCAGCCAGATTGTCTTGAAATTATTGCAGGGCTTGAACCCCAGCCACCAGCCAGCCGATGTTGCCATTTTTGGGCTTGGTCATGTTCCAAACTTCACGGAAAGGACTGGGCGCAGATTGCGGCTCTTCACGAATCAGTCCATTGAACTCGATGCTGGCCATGTAGCCCTCAGCCAATTCTTCAATGCCCAGAAGCTGAGCTTCCAAATTGACCACCTCGGTTTTATTGGGTTGACCTGGAGAATTGGCTTCTCTTTCAGCCAACTGGCTCTTAATTTCAGACAGCATGCCATCGGTCATCATGGCCCTGAGTGACGCCATGTCGGCGCGATCCCATGCGTCTTGAAGGGTGATGAAGTTACGCTTGGCAGCTTCCACAAAATGGGTGGTATCAAACCCTTCTGGCACACCCCAAGTCTGAGAACCTTGAAGCGCTGAAGGCACCGCAGCAGGGGTGGCTTCGGGGGCCGATCCGCCAATGGCAGAGCCAATCATGGAACCGCCTTGAGGCATACCGGCATGCGGGGTGGACGTGTTCGCCTCTGGCGTTGAATCAAAACGAGCATTTTGATTTTCCCAAGGACGAGCCGAAGCGTCATTGCCCACTTTTTCGGGGTTGTATTGAGGCATCGAGGCAGGTGCTTCAGCAGATTGACCAACGCCCTGGTAGGCATAGCCGCCGTTTTGGTTGGTATTTTTGTTGCGGGACCGCAAGAAATAGCCAATCACGCCGACAGCAAGCAAGGCCACCAACGCAAACATGAGCATGTTGCCAAAGGCTTCGCCCATGCCCAAACTGTGCGCCAACCAAGCCAAGCCCAAACCAGCGGCCAAGCCGCCCAACATGGCGCCCCAAGGACGTTTGGCGGGGGCTGCAGCAGGCGCAGGCGCGGCAGCAGGTTTGGCGGGCGCGGCAGCTTGGCTTGGCGCAGCAGGTGCTGCAGGCTTCACCGCTTCACGCTGGGTCACATTACCCGATTGCTGACCCACCGACTTACCGCCGCCTAAGCGCCGAGCAGCGTCTGCATTCAAGGCGCCAAAAGCCAACACCAAGGTCAACAACAAGCTGAGAAATTTATTCACTTTGACTCCGAAGGATTTTGAAGATTTAGATCAACATTTAATGCCGACGTGCAAGGCTACCACTCCGGCACTGAGGTTGTGAAAATCGACGTGTCCAAATCCGGCATTTTTCATAAGGGCTTTCAGCGCTTCTTGGCTGGGATGCATGCGAATCGATTCTGCCAAGTAGCGGTAGCTGGCGTCGTCGCCTGCCACCCACTTGCCCAGCTTAGGCAACACATTGAATGAATACCAGTCGTAGGCTTTTTCAAGGGGCTTGGCCACTTTGGAAAACTCAAGCACAAGAAGCTTGCCACCAGGTTTGAGCACCCGGCACATTTCTTTCAAAGCCTCGTCTTTGTGCGTCATGTTGCGCAAACCAAATGCCACACTCACCACATTGAAATGATCGTCGGAGAATGGCAGTTTTTCGGCATCACACACCAAGGTGGGCAGTAACACGCCCAAGTTCAACAATCGGTCTCTGCCCGTTCGCAGCATGGCTTCATTGATGTCGGTGTGAACCACGCGTCCGGTGAGCCCCACTTTTTTGGAAAATGCCAAAGACAAATCGCCGGTGCCACCTGCAATGTCGAGTACCTGATCGCCCTCTTTCAAATGCGCGACCTGCACGGTATAGGCCTTCCAAACACGGTGCAAACCTGCCGACATGAGGTCATTCATGACGTCGTATTTGGAAGCCACAGAGTCAAACACGCCCCTGACATGCTTGGCTTTTTCCTGCTCTTCTACGGTTTTAAATCCGAAATGGGTTGAGCTCAATTGTCTCTCCGGTCAGTGTGAATGGCCGCATGCAGCGCCGGCTGCACCGGGCATGGGATCGTCGCGCTGTACACCCGCCGCCTTCAGGCGCTGAGCATACTGATCCCACAGCAAGGCTTGGTTGGCACCCAAGTGGTACAAATAATCCCAAGAAAAAATTCCGCTTTGGTGACCATCTGAAAATGTGGGCTGAACCGCGTAGTTGCCCACTTGCGTCAATTCAAATACGGTGACTTCACGTTTGCCCGTTTGCAAAATTTCTTGGCCCGCGCCATGTCCCTGCACTTCAGCCGAAGGCGAAAGAATGCGCATCAGCTCAAAGGGAATTCGAAAGGATTTGCCATCTGAAAAAGCAATTTCCAAAACCCGACTTTGACCGTGCAGTGTGAGGGCCACGGGAGTGGGCGAGCCTGGTGTGAGTCCTGCCATGTGATGGATGCGCCAGGGAAATTTAGACCAGCACGCGCTCAATGCCACCGGCATTGGCAGCAACCACAAACTCGGGCATCCATTGCTCGCCCAAAATGTGTTTGGCCATTTCCACCACGATGTAATCGGCTTCCAACAAGCCATTTTGCAAATCGTCACCATAGCGTGACAGACCTTGCAAACAACTAGGGCAGCTGGTCAAAACCTTGATGTTTTCTTTTTCACCCACCATGCCACTGGCACGCATTTGCTCTTCACCTTGAAGTATTTCTTCTTCCTTGCGAAAACGCACTTGCGTGGCGATGTCTGGGCGGGTGACCCCCAGAGTCCCCGACTCACCGCAGCAGCGATCGGACTTCAAAACCTGCGGCCCCAACAAAGACTTGACGGTTTTCATGGGGTCTTGCAACTTCATGGGACTGTGGCAAGGATCGTGGTAAAGGTAGGCACCTTTGTTGTTGAGTGTCATGCCTTTTTCAAGCAAGTACTCATGAATGTCAATGATGCGGCAACCCGGGAAAATTTTGTCAAACTCGTAGCCTTGCAATTGGTCGTAGCAAGTGCCGCAACTGACCACCACCGTTTTGATGTCCAAGTAGTTCAGGGTGTTGGCCACACGGTGGAACAAGACTCGGTTGTCAGTGATGATTTTTTCAGCCTTGTCAAACTGACCACTGCCCTTTTGCGGATAGCCGCAGCACAAATAACCTGGCGGCAAAACGGTCTGAACCCCGGTGTGCCACAACATGGCTTGGGTGGCCAGGCCCACCTGGCTGAACAGTCGCTCGGAGCCACAACCCGGGAAGTAAAACACAGCCTCGGTTTCGGGCGTGGTGACTTTGGGATTGCGAATGATGGGCACGTAATCTTGATCTTCGATGTCCAATAAAGCACGCGCCGTTTTTTTGGGCAAGCCGCCGGGCATCTTCTTGTTGATAAAGTGAATGACCTGTTCTTTGATGGGTGCCGCACCAATGCTGGCAGGCGGCGCTTTGGTTTGCTTGCGTGCAAAGGTTTTGAGCACATCGTGAGCAAAACGCTGCACCTTCATGCCCACACCCACCATGCCGGCGCGTGCCAACTTGATGGTTTCGGGATTGGTGGCATTGAGCAAGAACATGGCCGCCGCATTGCCTGGACGAAATGTTTTTTGCCCCATCTTGCGCAATAAATTGCGCATGTTCATGGACACTTCACCAAAGTCGATTTTGACCGGGCAAGGCGAGAGGCACTTGTGACACACGGTGCAGTGGTCGGCCACATCTTCAAATTCTTGCCAGTGTTTGATGGACACACCGCGGCGTGTTTGCTCTTCGTACAAAAAGGCTTCGACCAACAATGAAGTGGCCAAGATTTTGTTGCGGGGGCTGTAGAGCAAATTAGCGCGTGGCACATGCGTGGCGCAAACGGGTTTGCACTTGCCGCAGCGCAAGCAATCTTTCACACTGTCGGCAATGGCGCCAATGTCTGACTGTTGCATGATGAGCGATTCGTGGCCCATCAAACCAAAGCTGGGCGTGTAGGCATTGGTCAAGTCGGCTTGAATGTCCATGCCTTCAGGACCCTTGACGCGGCGCATCAACTTGCCTTTGTTGAATCGGCCTTCGGGGTCGATGCGCTGCTTGTAATCGGCAAATGGCTGAAGCTCAGCGTCGCTCAAAAACTTCAACTTGGTAATGCCGATGCCATGCTCGCCAGAAATCACACCATCCAAACTGCGGGCCAAGTCCATGATACGTGACACCGCTTCGTGGGCGGTTTGCAGCATGTCGTAATCGTCAGAATTGACGGGAATATTGGTGTGCACATTGCCATCGCCAGCGTGCATGTGCAAGGCCACCCAAACTCGCCCTTTCAGGACACGTTTGTGAATGGCCACGCACTCATCAAAGATGGGCTGGAACGCAGCGCCAGAAAAAATGGTTTGGAAAGGCACTTTGATTTGCGTTTTCCAGCTGGCACGCAGCGAGTGATCTTGCAATTGTGGAAACAATGTTTCTACGTTTTGCAGCCACTCTTGCCAGTCGGTGCGAACATCACGAACCAACGCCAAAGCTTGAGACACGCGGTCTTGCAACAACTCCGCGCTTGCAATTTCTTGAGTGTCTTCATCTTTGCCCAAAGGCAAATTGCCCTTGTTCAAAAACAGCTCTATCTCGTTGCACAACTTGATCTTGTTGCGCATCGACAGCTCGATGTTGATGCGTTCAATGCCATCGGTGTACTCTGCCATGCGCGGCAATGGAATGACCACGTCTTCATTGACTTTGAAGGCGTTGGTGTGCTTGCTGATGGCTGCAGTTTTCTTGCGATCTTGCCAAAACTTTTTACGTGCCTCGGGGCTGATGGCGATGAAGCCTTCGCCACTGCGGGAGTTGGCAATGCGAACCACTTCAGAGGTGACTTTGGCCACATCGTCGGCGTTGTCGCCTGCAATGTCTGCCAACAACAGCATCTTGGGAAACCCACCCCGTTTGGACTTGGTGGTGTAACCCACGGCGCGCAAATAACGGTCATCTAAGTGCTCTAAACCTGCCAGCAAAACGCCCGAGCGTTTTTGCTCGGCAAACATGAAATCTTTGATTTCCACAATGCTGGGCACCGCGTCTTTGGCATTGCCAAAGAACTCCATGCACACCGTGCGGGTATGGTCGGGCATGCGATGCAACACCCAGCGCGCACTGGTGATGAGGCCATCGCAACCCTCTTTTTGAATCCCTGGCAAACCTGCCAAGAACTTGTCTGTCACGTCCTTGCCCAAGCCTTCCTTGCGAAAGACCGTGCCGGGAATGTCCAAGCGTTCTTCACGAACCAAGGTGGTGCCATTGGCTTCAAAATATTTCAATTCAAAACTGGCCACGGCCACATCGTGAATTTTGCCCAAGTTGTGGTTGATGCGTGTCACTTCCAACCACTGTGCGTCGGGCGTGACCATGCGCCAACTTGCCAAGTTGTCGAGGGCCGTACCCCACAAAACAGCTTTTTTGCCACCCGCGTTCATGGCAATGTTGCCCCCAATACAGCTGGCTTCAGCGGAAGTAGGATCGACGGCAAACACCCAACCAGCGCGCTCTGCGGCATCGGCCACGCGCTGCGTGACGACGCCCACTTCGGTCCACAAGGTGGGCACTTGAATGTCGAGTCCGGGCAACTGAAGCATCTCGACGCCAGACATGGCTTCAAGTTTTTCAGTATTGATGACCGCACTGTTCCAAGTCAATGGCACGGCGCCACCCGTGTAGCCGGTGCCGCCGCCCCTTGGGATGATGGTCAAGCCCAGGGTGAAGCATGCTTTGACCAAATTGGCCATTTCGGCTTCCGTGTCAGGTGTCAGAACCACAAAAGGATATTCAACACGCCAGTCGGTGGCATCTGTGACATGGCTGACCCGAGACAATGCATCAAATTTGATGTTGTCTTTGGCTGTGTGCTTACCGAGTCCCTTTTGTGTTTTTCGACGCAACTGGGCCATGGCCGAAAAAGTTTCATCAAACACTTTGACGGCATGGCCAGCCAAGACCAACAACTCACCCACCAAACCATCGCGCAAAGCATCTGCTTCAGGAGTTCGGCGTTTTTGAACTTCACCCAAGCGGTGTTGCAAAGCTTCCACCAAAAGCTTGCGGCGGGCTGGATTGTCGAGCAAGTCGTCTTGCAAATAAGGGTTGCGCTGAACCACCCAAATATCGCCCAACACTTCATAAAGCATGCGGGCTGAGCGGCCGGTTCGGCGCTCATCGCGCAATTGATTGAGCAAATCCCAAGCACGAACCCCCAACAGACGGATCACAATTTCTCGGTCCGAGAAGCTGGTGTAGTTGTATGGAATTTCGCGCAAGCGAGGAACTGAATCGTCAGCTTGGAGCAGGTGTTGGAGGGTGGTTGGAGCGTTCATGAGATTTAGACCGAATTTTACTGCAGGGGGCCAAACACGCGCCAAGGGTGGGGACACCCCGCATTGAAATACTTATCCACTATAGTTTGCCTCAATGCCAATTCAGGCAAGTACAAAGGAAACCACGGTGGAAACCTTCAACCTGAAACACTGGCCCTACCCCTTTTGGATTGCCCACCGGGGCGCAGGCAAGCTGGCCCCTGAAAACACCTTGGCGGCCTTCAACACCGGGGCCCAGCACGGCTACCGCATGTTTGAATGCGACGCCAAATTAAGCGCCGACGCTGTGGTTTTTTTGCTTCACGATGACTTGTTGGAGCGCACCACCGCGGCCCAAGGCCTTGCGAGTGAAAAAGAGTGGGTAGAACTTGCAAAATTGGATGCCGGCCGTTGGCATTCAGCCGCATTTGCCGGCGAACCTCTTCCCACACTGGCGCAAGTGGCCGCATTTTGCATTCCAAATCAGCATTTCTTGAACATTGAAATCAAACCCACGGCGGGTCTAGAGTTTCAAACGGGTGAAGCAGTGTCCCGCCAAGCAGCTCAACTTTGGCAAGATCAAGCCATTCCACCCTTGCTCAGCTCGTTTCAAACGACTTCTCTGAAAGCCGCTTTGCAATTTGCGCCCCAGCTGCCCAGGGGTCTTTTGTTGAGCAAACTCCATGAAGAATGGCTTCAAAGCGCAAAGTCTTTGCTGTGCAGCGCCGTCATTTGTCAATACGAACTCTGGACAGCAGACAGCGTCAAAGCGGCCCATGACGCGGGCTTGCGGTGTTTGAGCTACACCGTCAACGACCCTCAAGCTGCTCAAGACCTCATTGAATTGGGTACCGACGGCATCATCACCGACCGCGTAGACCTGTTTAACCCCGCCGCCACAGCCTAAGCTGCAAGGCCCATTCCACGGTGGCACAGACCAAAATCATGGCACCGTAGGTGTTCATTCTGCCGTCTTGGCCCGACATCCAAAGGCCAGTCAACAGAACAGCGACACCCGCCAATGCATTGATGGCCCAGCGCCAAAGCCAAGAGATTTGAGCCTGACGCCTGTATTGGTAGCTGCCCCAAGCCGTCAGTCCCAAGGACAAAGTGAGCGCGGGCAACACAAAATTGATCAAATGCCAAAAGACGTCATCCCAACTCATTTTTTTCCTTCTTTGCAGGTACAGGTTTTATAATCCGAAACATGGCAGTTTGGGCATTGGGGTTAAACCACACAACAGCCCCGCTCGATTTGCGCGGGCGGTTTGCTTTCGCCGTCGACCAACTGCAACCCAAGCTCCATCAACTCCGTGGCAATTTGGCTTCACACACACAGCAAGAACCCGAAGCCGCCATTCTCTCCACTTGCAATCGCACAGAAATTTATTGCGCCGCAGACCAAAGCGTGGTTGAGGGCACCTTGCATTGGCTGGCCCAAACGGGGGGCGTTTCCCCGCAAGAGTTGCGTGCCCACACTTATTCCTTAGAAGAAGGCCATGTGGCACGCCACGCATTCAGGGTGGCCAGTGGACTTGATTCTATGGTCTTGGGCGAAGCCCAGATTTTGGGTCAATTGAAAGATGCGGTGCGTGCGGCCGAAGAAGCCGGCGCTTTGGGCAGCACCCTGAACCAGCTGTTTCAGCGCAGTTTTGCGGTGGCCAAAGAGGTCCGCACCAGCACAGAAATAGGCTCTCATTCCATCAGCATGGCGGCCGCCAGCGTTCGATTGGCCAGCCAGCTTTTTGAAGACCTCACCAAAATCAAAGTGTTGTTTGTGGGCGCGGGTGAAATGATTGAATTGGTGGCCACCCACTTTGCGGCCAAAACCCCACAAAGCATGGCCATCGCCAATCGCACCATGGACCGAGGCGAAAAGCTGGCTTCACATTTTGGCGCCGAGGTGATGCGCTTGTCTGATTTACCCGATCGGCTGCATGAATTTGATGCCGTCATCAGTTGTACGGCCAGCACCCTGCCCCTCATTGGTTTGGGCGCTGTGGCACGGGCCTTGAAAAAAAGACGTTATCGGCCCATGTTCATGGTCGATTTGGCAGTGCCACGCGACATTGAACCCGAAGTCAAGTCTTTGCAAGATGTGTACCTTTACACCGTCGACGATTTGGCCAACGTGGTTCAAACCGGCCAAGCGCATCGACAAGCGGCCGTGGCCGAAGCAGAGGTGATCATTGACGCTGGCGTCCAAAGTTTTTTGCATTGGATGGTTCAACGCAGCAGCGTGCCCCTCATTCAGCAACTGAATGCACAGGCCGATGAGTGGCGTGAAGCCGAAATGGCGCGTGCTCGAAAATTATTGGCCAAAGGCGAAGATCCTGAAAAGGTGCTTGAAGCCTTGTCGCGCGGCATTACCCAAAAAATGTTGCACGGTGCCATGGCCGAATTGCGTGAGGCCGATCCTGCGCATGTGGCCCAAGCCACCCAAGCGGTACAGCGCCTGTTTTTGCGCAAAGAGCGCTAGCGTCGCTCTGTTCATTTGCGCCGCATTGAGAGACTCTCAATGCCCCTCCCATTGAATCTGAAATTTCATGAAACCATTTTTACGTCATCAACTGGAACGCTACGTGCAGCGCTTGGGAGAGCTTGACTTTTTGTTGTCGCGCGAAGACATCATGGCCGACATGAATCAGTTTTTAAAACTCTCGCGCGAGCATGCCGATGTGAGCGCCTTGGCCAAACGCTTCGAGCGGCACCAAGCGCGTCAATTGGATTTGGAAGCGGGCCGCGCTCTGGCCGAAGCCAGTGGCGAAGACTCCGACATGAAGGCCATGGCCGAAGAAGAAATTTTGAGCGCCGAGCAAGAGATGCTTGAGTTGGAAAATGAACTGCAACGCATGTTGCTGCCCAAAGACCCTGACGATGCACGCCCTGCTTATTTGGAAATCCGGGCTGGCACCGGAGGCGATGAGTCGGCACTCTTTGCCGCCGATCTGCTTCGCATGTACACCAAATTTAGCGAGCGAAAAGGCTGGCGCACCGAAATCATGTCAGAGTCACTGAGTGAGTTGGGTGGCTACAAAGAGGTGGTCATTCGCATGGAAGGCCACAACGTTTTTGGCACCCTGCGCTTTGAATCGGGCGGCCACCGCGTTCAGCGCGTGCCTGCCACTGAAACACAGGGCCGTATTCACACCAGCGCTTGCACGGTCGCGGTGTTGGCCGAACCCGATGAAGCGCAGGCGGTCACCATCAACCCCGCCGATTTGCGCATCGACACCTACCGCGCCAGCGGCGCGGGTGGCCAGCACATCAACAAAACAGATTCGGCCGTGCGCATTACCCACATTCCCACCGGCATTGTGGCGGAGTGTCAGGACGACAGAAGTCAGCACCGCAACAAAGCCAAGGCCATGCAGGTCTTATCGGCTCGCATTCAAGAAAAAGATCGCAACGAGCGGGCCGCCAAAGACGCTGCTTTGCGCAAAGGCCTGATTGGCAGTGGCGATCGTTCTGACAGAATTAGAACCTACAACTTTCCCCAAGGAAGGTTCACCGATCACCGCATCAACCTCACCTTGTACAAGCTGAGTTTCATCATGGAAGGCGACTTGGAAGAAGTGACGCAAGCGCTTCAAAATGCAAGATACGCAGAGCAATTGGCCGAGCTGGAATCGAGCTTACCCGCATGAACCTTGCGCAGTGTTTATCGCACGCTCAAGGTGTTGGGCTGCCCAGGCTGGAGGCCCAAATTTTGCTCTTACATGCCCTGGGTCGCCCCTTGCACGACCGCGCCTGGTTGGTGGCCCACGACCTCGATGAGCTTCCTTTGAGTCAGTGGAACACCTGGATGTCTTTTGTAGAACGCCGATTGCAACACGAGCCGGTGGCCTACATCGTGGGCCAAAAAGAATTCTTTGGCCTCACATTGCAAATAGACCATCGCGTCTTAGACCCAAGGGACGATACCGAAATCTTGGTGGAGTGGGCCCTCGAATGTGGCGCTTCGTTTTCCATGCCTCGCTATTTAGACTTAGGTACTGGCAGCGGTGCCATTGCCTTGGCGCTTAAATCAAAGCGTCCCAGCGCCCAAGTTTTTGCCGTCGATTCAAGCGCCGATGCCCTCGCCTTGGCCGTACACAATGCGCAGCAATTGGCACTGCCAGTGTCGTTCACACAAAGCGATTGGCTGTCTCACGTTGAGGGGCAGTTTGAGGTGATTGCCAGCAACCCACCCTACATTGAAGCCCAAGACCCTCATCTGGCACAACTCAAGCACGAACCCCTCGCGGCCTTGGTCAGTGGCCAAGATGGTCTGAAAGACATCTTGATCATTGTTCAAAACGCGCAGAAACACCTGGTTCAGGGGGGATGGCTGCTGATTGAACATGGATGGCAACAAGCACCGCAAGTGAGAGCCCTGTTGGCGGCGGCTGGTTTCCAAAAAATTCAGTCAAAATTAGATTTGGCAGGTATCGAGCGCTGTTCTGGCGGTCAAAAATAGACCTTGTGACGCACAAGCCCCCGCAACATGAAATAATCTGTCCATTGAAAAGTAAACGAGGATTCCCATGAGTGATACCCAAACCCGCATTGACGAATTGGTCAAACAAAACGAAGTCCTGCTTTTTATGAAGGGCAATGCCAGTTTTCCCATGTGCGGATTTTCAGGTCGCGCCATTCAAATTTTGAAGGCATGCGGCGTCGACCCCAAAGCGGTCAAAACCGTCAACGTTCTAGACGACGCCGAAATTCGTCACGGCATCAAGGAATACTCCAATTGGCCCACCATTCCGCAGCTGTATGTCAAAGGGGAGTTCATTGGTGGCTCCGACATCATGATGGAAATGTACGAGTCCGGTGAGTTGGTTCAAGTTCTGGGCACCACGCCCAAAGAGTAAGCACCGTTCCCAAGTGCGAGCTGTGGCTTGTTGACGGCGGCCCTGTCAACCAAATGGTTTCAGTCCACCGACTGAAGCCATTTTTTTTGGGCAGCCAACACAGCCGCGGGATAAGCGGCCAGGCCGCGGCTGCCGTTGTAGCGGCCGAGTGCATAAAACAAGTCGCCGCCTTCTCGCTCCATCATGTACCGCAAAATGACGCAACCAAATCGAAGCTGTGTTTGGGTGTGAAACAAAGCGCTCTCATTGCCATCGCCAATGCTGCGCGTCCAAAAAGGCATGACCTGCATCAATCCGCGCGCGCCTGCGCTGGAGATGGCATATTTTCTGAAGGCACTTTCCACCTCAATCACTGCCAGCACCAGAGACAAAGACAAGCCTGCACGCCTGGCTTCGTACCAAACGGTGTGCAGCAATTCGGACCGGTCGTCGGGATGCTTTGTCCATTGGCTTAATCGTTGCGAGGCCTTGCTCATCCATTCATTGAACTGTTTTTTCTCAAGCTCGCTGTTAAGAACAGGCACAGGCGGCCCACTCTGCGACACGGCCTGACTGAGCGCTGTTCGAACTGAATCAGACAGCGCCTCTTCGGCTTGGTTGCCCGCCCAAGCTTGCTGATAGGACAACTGCGTTAACAGCAATACAGGTGCCAAGACGTTTGAAACAACAAATCCAGGCCCACCGCCCAGCATGGCTTGGCGCAAAAATTTGCGTCGATGCAAATTCATGCGCTGGTCTTTCAGTGCGCCTGCGCCACTTTGCTTAAAACAAAGGCCGCAATCTCTGCAGGCGCCACAGCCGTTGCCGCATCGTCTCGGCGATGTTGATATTCCACTTTGCCTTCCTTCAGTCCGCGGTCGCCCAGGGTCACGCGGTGCGGCACACCGATGAGTTCCCAGTCGGCAAACATGGCGCCTGGGCGTTCACCCCGATCGTCGAGCAACACATCGACACCCGCTGCCATCAAGTCGGCATAGAGCTTTTCGGATGCGGCTTTGACATCGGGACTGCGATCGGCACCAATGGGACAAATCACCACGGTGAAAGGCGCAATGGCATCGGGCCAGATGATGCCTTTGGCATCGTGGTTTTGCTCAATGGCGGCAGCGGGCAAGCGCGTGACGCCAATGCCGTAGCAACCCATCTCCAAAAATTGGGGCTTGCCGTTTTCGTCCAAGAACGTGGCGTTCATGGCTTGGCTGTACTTGGTGCCCAAATAGAACACGTGACCTACTTCGATGCCGCGTTCAATGGCCAAAACGCCTTTGCCATCGGGTGACGCATCACCGGCCACCACGTTGCGCAAATCGGCCACCAGCATGGGCTCGGGCACATCACGGCCCCAGTTCACACCCGTGATGTGGTGATCGGGTTGATTCGCGCCGCAAATCCAATCGGCCATGACGGCCACTTCGCGGTCGGCCACCACGCTCAAGGGTTTCTTCAAATTCATGGGGCCTAAGTAGCCTGGCTTGCAGCCAAAGTGGTCTTCAATTTCGGACAAGGTGGCAAAGCGAAAACCGGCATGGAGGCCAGGCAACTTGCCCACTTTGACTTCGTTCATGTCGTGATCGCCGCGAAGCAGTAGCAGCCACACTTTGGCAGCCTTGATGTTGCCTTGCTCGTCGGTTTCATCGGTGGCCAAGACCAAAGATTTGACGGTGGTCGACACAGGCACATTCAACAACGCAGCGACCTCTTCGCAAGTGCTCTTACCTGGTGTGGGCGTGAGGGTTTGAGGTTTGGATGCTGCTGGACGCGCTTGAGAGGGCGCCAAGGCTTCGGCCTTTTCCAGGTTGGCCGCGTAATCGCTGTTGGGGCAATACACAATGGCATCTTCGCCGGTGGCCGCAATCACTTGAAACTCTTCGCTTAAATCGCCGCCAATGGCGCCGCTGTCGGCGGCCACTGCGCGGTAGCTCAAACCAAAACGGTCAAAGATTTTGCGATAGGCATCGGCCATGATCTTGTAGCTTTGCTTGGCCGACACGGGGTCGCGGTCAAAGCTGTACGCGTCTTTCATGATGAACTCGCGGCCGCGCATCAAGCCAAAACGGGGGCGGCGTTCATCACGGAACTTGGTTTGAATTTGGTAGAAGTTCTTGGGCAGTTGTTTGTAGCTGCGCAATTCTTGGCGCGCCACATCGGTGATCACTTCTTCGCTGGTGGGTTGCACCACAAAGTCGCGGCCATGTCGGTCTTTGATGCGCAGCAGTTCAGGGCCCATCTTCTCAAAGCGACCGGTTTCTTGCCACAGCTCTGCGGGCTGCACCACCGGCATGGTCATTTCAATGGCGCCAGCACGGTTCATTTCTTCGCGAACAATGGCTTCCACTTTGCGAATCACACGCAGTCCCATGGGCATGTAGTTGTAAATGCCAGCACCCAATCGTTTGATCATGCCGGCGCGCATCATCAGCTGGTGGCTGACCACCTCGGCGTCTGCGGGCGCTTCCTTGAGGGTGGATATTAAAAATTGACTGGCTTTCATGGGCTATTTCCAAGCGTACTCAGGGTGAGTCCTAATGCTGCACAGAACCGTCCGTGCATAATGGACACAGTTTAAAAATTTGGGATTTGATTATGCTTGACCGCGAAGGCTTTAGGCCTAACGTCGGCATCATTCTGCTCAACCAGAAAAATCAGGTGTTTTGGGGCAAGCGCATCCGAACCCACAGTTGGCAGTTTCCGCAGGGCGGCATTGACCGGGGCGAAAGCCCTGAGCAGGCCATGTTCCGAGAACTGCACGAAGAAGTGGGGCTCCTGCCGGAGCATGTGCGCATCGTGGCCCGTACCCGAGATTGGTTGCGCTATGAAGTGCCTGATCGTTTCATCCGACGCGATGCCAGGGGCCATTACAAAGGCCAAAAGCAAATTTGGTATTTGCTCCAGTTGGTCAAGCCCGATTGGAACATCAACTTGCGCGCCACCAGCCACCCCGAGTTTGACGCTTGGCGCTGGAATGACTTTTGGGTGCCACTCGATGTGGTGGTGGAGTTCAAGCGAGGTGTTTATGAAATGGCGCTCACAGAACTCTCCAGATTCTTGCCCCGTTATGACAACCGCGTTAGGGGTTACCGAAGCGCTCCACGGCCACGCCACACCGAAGACGCATCCTCTGACATTCAAGACACTGAGGGCTCAATGACCATGCTGTTTGGCTTTGTGCAAACTCAAATTCGCATGGAGTTACCGCCAGGTGGCAGTTTTGACCCCGATCCGCAAAACAGTTTGGACAAACCCCCAAGCGACGGACAATGAAAACGAGCTTATCGCGTCAAAATCATGTTGTCGCGGTGCACAAACTCAGACTCAGCCACATAGCCCAGCAAGGCCTCAAACTCTGAAGACGGTTTGCGGCAAATGAGTCGTGCCTCAGCGCTGGCGTAATTGGCCAAGCCACGCGCAATTTCCAGCCCGTTCGAATCGCGTATGGCAATCACGTCACCTCTGGAAAAATCACCCTCAACTTGCGTCATGCCAATGGCAAGCAAACTCTTGCCCTCAGCTTGGACTTTTGAGGCCGCGCCGGGGTCGACGGTGACCGCACCGCGCAATTGCAAATGATCGGCCATCCATTGTTTGCGCGCTTGCTGTTTTTGCGTTTGCGCCACCAGCAAAGTGCCAATGGCCTCGCCTTTGCACAAGCGAATGAGCGCATCGGGTTCGCGGCCCCATGCGATGACGGTGGATGCCCCCGAACCCGCTGCCCGCTTGGCTGCCAGAATTTTGGTGATCATGCCGCCACTGCCAATGCTAGAACCCACGCCACCCGCCATGGCTTCTAGCGCAGGATCACCGGCACGCGCTTCGTGGACAAATTCAGCAGCAGGATTTTTGCGGGGGTCTGCAGTGAACAAACCCTTCTGATCGGTCAAGATGACCAGGGCATCTGCTTCCACCAAGTTGGCCACCAAGGCACCCAAAGTGTCGTTGTCGCCAAACTTAATTTCGTCGTTCACCACCGTGTCGTTTTCGTTGATGACTGGCAACACCTTGTGTTGCAGCAAGGTGAGCAAGGTGGAGCGGGCGTTTAAATAGCGTTCGCGATCGGCCAGGTCGGCATGTGTGAGCAACACCTGCGCACTGCCCAAACCATTCTCACGCAATTTGGTTTCGTACATTTGGGCCAAACCCATTTGACCGACCGCTGCCGCCGCTTGCAAAGCATGGATTTCTTGCGGGCGAGTGGTCCAACCCAAACGCTTCATGCCCTCGGCAATGGCGCCACTGGAGACCATGATGACCTCGCGCCCGTCTTGCGCCAGCAATGCCATTTGGCGGCACCATTCACCGATGGCCGCTTCGTCGAGGCCGCGGCCTTCGTTGGTGACCAAGCTGGAGCCAACCTTGATCACGATGCGGCGAGCATCTCGCAATACAGTGGACGTGAAGGGCTGGCTCATGATGTTCTGGTCAACAAACGGTTCGAAAACTTCAAACACGGCGTCTATTACGGCGGTGGTTCTTCTACGAAGCGGGGGTCGATGTAGACCGGCTCTTGCTCTTTCACCTGCTGCGCTTTGATGTGCTGAAAAATGGTTTTGATCAAGGGCTCACAACCTTCACGGGTGAGGGCTGAAATTTCAAACACAGGGCCTTTGTATTTGAAGCGCTTGATGAAATCTTTGACGCGGGCTTCACGCTCTTCAACCGGCACCATGTCGAGTTTGTTAAGCACCAACCAACGCGGTTTGTCATACAAAGCTTTGTCGTATTTTTTGAGCTCGGCCACAATGGCTTTGGCTTGTGCCACTGGATCGACAGAGTCATCGAAGGGCGCAAAGTCAATCATGTGCAACAACAATCGTGTGCGCTGTAAATGGCGCAAAAACAAGTGACCCAAGCCAGCGCCATCAGACGCGCCTTCAATCAGGCCTGGCACATCGGCCACCACAAAGCTTTGCTCAGGGCCGACACGCACCACACCCAAATTAGGGTGCAAAGTGGTAAAGGGGTAATCGGCAATTTTGGGACGCGCATTGGAAATGGCGGCAATCAATGTGGATTTGCCGGCGTTGGGCATGCCCAGCAAACCCACATCGGCCAGTACTTTTAACTCGAGTTTGAGCTCTTTCTTTTCACCCGGCCAGCCCGGTGTTTTTTGGCGCGGTGCTCTGTTGATGGCGCTTTTGAAACGCATGTTGCCAAAACCGCCATCGCCGCCTTTGGCAATCATGAGCACTTCACCGGGCTGTAGCAACTCGTACAAGACCTCACCCGTTTCAGCGTCGGTGATGATGGTGCCCACTGGCATTTTCAAGGTGACATCGTCACCCATGGCGCCAAACATGTCGGAGCCCATGCCGTGTTGACCGCGCTTGGCTTCATGCCTGCGCGAATAGCGAAAGTCGACCAGGGTGTTGAGGTTGGGATCGGCCACAGCAAAAACGTGGCCTCCGCGGCCACCGTCGCCACCATTGGGGCCGCCAAACTCTTTGTACTTTTCATGACGGAACGAGACGCAGCCGTTTCCGCCATCGCCAGCGGCAATGTCAATGTAGGCTTCGTCAACGAATTTCATGGGGGTTCCGGTTTCAATGCCAGTTTGTTTATTTTAATTTAGGCTCTGGAACAAAAAAGCCCCGACTCGGCGGGGCTCTTTGCGCAGTGGCTGACGCTGTTTAAGCAGCAGTCACATTCACCAATTGCTTTTTCAAAGCACCTTTGAAACCGAAGGACACGTGGCCGTCGATCAAAGCGAACAATGTGTGGTCTTTGCCAATTCCGACATTGGTGCCAGGGTGGAACTTGGTGCCACGCTGACGAACAATGATGGAGCCAGCGCTGATGAGTTCACCACCAAAGGCTTTCACACCGAGCATTTTGGGCTGCGAATCGCGCCCGTTTCGCGTAGAGCCGCCGCCTTTTTTCTGTGCCATGACCTAAGCTCCTTAGCCTGCAATTGCACCAATTTGCAGTTCTGTGTACTGCTGGCGGTGACCTTGACGTTTTTGATAGTGTTTGCGACGACGCATCTTGAAGATGTGCACTTTGTCGTGCTTGCCGTGAGCCAACACTGTGACTGTGACTGTAGCGCCGGACACCAGGGGCGTGCCAACTTTGAGATCTGCGCCGTTGCCGACTGCCAGAACCTGGTCGAACACAATTTCCTGGCCCACGTCCGCAGCAATCTGTTCTACTTTAATTTTTTCACCAGCAGCAACACGATACTGTTTGCCGCCGGTTTTTATGACCGCGTACATAATGACCTTTTCGAAATTTCCGAAATCTTCAATGGAAGTTCCTTAGGACGAACCCTAAAGAACCGCGGATTTTAGCACGGACTTTTTGGGATTGACAAGTCCCTCATGCGAGCTTTTTGTGTTGTCAGTCTCCTTTTCCACTGCCTATAATCAGATTCAACCCAATAAATCCCTCCAATTTAGGCTGTAAAACAGCTGATTGGACAAAACTTGCGCTTCCGAACTTTTAAAGCCTGGCCATTTTGTCTACCTCATTACCCTCCCATTCAGCATCCCCTTCCTCAGCACTGAGCTTGGTTGCTGATGACATGGCGCAGGTAGATTTGGTCATTTCTGAACGCCTCAGCTCCGGCGTTCCCTTGGTGGGCCAAGTGGCCAGCTACATCATTTCGGCGGGTGGCAAACGTCTTCGACCCGTCATCTTGTTGCTCACATGCGGCGCATTGGGTTATCAAGAAAGCCACAAATTCAGCATGGCAGCAGTGGTGGAATTCATACACACCGCCACCTTGCTGCACGACGATGTGGTGGACGAATCCACATTGCGGCGCGGCCGACCCACCGCCAACGAAAAATTTGGCAACCCCGCCAGCGTGTTGGTGGGCGACTTTTTGTACTCCAGAGCCTTCCAAATGATGGTGGCGCCAGGCAACATGCGCATCATGCAAGTGCTGGCCGATGCCACCAACGTGATTGCGGAAGGTGAAGTGCTTCAACTCATGAACATGCACGACGCTTCTCTGGACGAAGCCGCTTATTTGCATGTGATCCGCTCCAAAACAGCAAAACTGTTTGAAGCCAGCTCCCGATTGGCCGCCATCTTGGCCCAAGCCTCTCCCAATTTGGAAGAAGCCTGCGCCATTTATGGCCAAGCACTGGGCACCGCCTTCCAAGTGATTGACGACGTACTGGACTACGAGGGCAATGCTGCTGAGATGGGCAAAAATTTGGGCGATGATTTGCGCGAAGGCAAAGCCACCTTGCCCTTGATTCTGGCCATGCAACGCGGGTCTTCAGACCAGAGCGCACTCATTCAAAAAGCCATTGAAACTGGCTCCGTAGAGCAGTTAAGCAGTGTGGTGGCCATTGTTCGAGAAACGGGCGCCTTGGAAGGCAGCCGCAAAGTGGCCATGTCGGAAGCTCAGCGCGCAATGGATGCCGCAACTGTTTTGCCCTCCAGCGTCTACAAAGATGCTTTGATTTCGCTGGCTTCGCAGTTGCTTGAACGGCGCACCTGAAAATCCATGACTTAAACTTAATCCTTTTCAGATTCAAGGTAGAGACAAACATGGGCGCGCAGTGGAAAGCAAAAGGCAAGGCACAGGCTGCTGACGCCAGGGGCAAGCTTTTTGGTCGTTTGGCCAAAGACATCATGGTGGCCGCTAAAAGTGGCGCAGACCCCGCAGCCAATTCGCGCTTGCGTTTGGTGGTGGAGCAGGCCCGCAAAGTCTCCATGCCCAAAGACACGCTAGAGCGCGCCATCAAAAAAGGGGCCGGCTTGTTGGGCGACCCGGTGAATTTTGAACGCGTTATTTACGAGGGCTTTGCGCCGCACCAAGTACCGGTCATGGTGGAAGCACTGACAGACAATCTAAATCGCACCGCGTCCGAAGTTCGCGTGTTGTTCCGCAAAGGCCAGTTGGGCTCTTCGGGGTCGGTGTCTTGGGATTTTGACCACGTCGGGATGATTGAAGCCGAGCCCTTACAAGCTGGGGCCGATGCAGAATTGGCAGCCATTGAAGCGGGCGCGCAAGATTTTGAGGCTGCCGATGAAGACGGTGTCACAGTGTTCATTACGGAACCCACCGATTTAGATTTGGTCAGCAAAGCGCTGCCAGATTTTGGCTTTACGGTGCTTTCCAACAAGCTGGGCTACAAACCCAAGAACCCAGTCAACCCTGCCAATCTCAGCGCAGAACAGTTGGAAGAGGTGGAAAACTTCTTGGCCGCCATCGATGGCAACGACGATGTCCAAAATGTGTTTGTAGGTTTAGCGGGCTGATCGATCCCGCCGCAGCGTGCTCGGATGGGCTCAGTTCAATGCGCAGCAGGTTTCGGCTTGTCTGCGCCCACTGCCTTGTTCAAACAAACAATCTTGGCAGGTTTCTCCTTGTATTCAAACTTGCTACAGGCATCCCCATGGCTGTCTTTATCGATGGGATGCGGTAAGGATTCGGGCGTCGATTTAGGCCGGGTGATTTTCTCGGGCACGGCCGATCTCTCTGGCTTTTTGTCTGCTTTGGGGGGATCGTTGGCAAACGCGTTGAATGCGCAAAGCATTGTCAAAACAAATATCAATTTCATGAAACTCTCACATGGCCCGCTTTAAACTGGCCTGATTTTGAATCAAATCGAAACTTTGAACAAGTTGTCACATAATTGCCAATAGGCACAAGTAAACACGCAAAGCTTGCAAGAAGAGCCTACACGTGCAATTGAATAGACGGGCTGACATGAATCAAATCAGGAAAGGCAGCAAATACTGGGACGACCGCTTTGCAAGCGCCGACTATGCTTACGGCGAAGCGCCCAACGATTTTCTGGTTTGGGCAGCGCCGCAAGTCAGGAAAGGCAAGGCCATTTCGCTCAGTGAAGGCGAAGGGCGCAATGCCGTTTATTTGGCCACACTGGGGTTTGAAGTCACCGCCGTTGATTTCTCTCGTGTTGGACTGGACAAAGCCCTCGCTCTGGCCGACAAGCACCAGGTCAAGATTGAATGCATCCAAATGGACCTGCATGACTTGGACCTTGCGCCAGACACATGGGACCTGGTGGCCAGCATTTTTTCTCAACCCGACGCCCCCATTCGCCAGAGACTGAATACGCAACTGTCACGTAGCCTCAAGTCTGGTGGTGCACTCATACACGAATCCAAAGTTGCTGAAGGTGCCAGTGCAGCCGACAAATATCCTGGCGTGTCTATTTTGCAAAACGAAATATCGCCCTTGCATGTTTCTTTTGCGCATGAAGGTGCGCGTGTACTTTCTGAAGGAACTTATCACGTAGGCTTTCACACCGTCGCACAAATTCTTGCATTTCAAATTTGATCGTCTTTCGATCAGCATTTGCCTGCATCATTGAATGCCCTGTTTTCATGAAACGGCATTCAGATGGATCCCCTCGTACAAGACCTGCGCATTGGCCCTAAAGATGCGCCCAGAGCCACGCACACCGAGGCGCCCGTGGTTCATTACCTGCAGCAAACTTGGGAAACTGCAGCACGCCTGAGGGCCTCCGACATTCACTTCGAGCCCTTTGAAAATTTTTACCGTGTCCGCTTGCGCATTGATGGCATTTTGCAAGAAATTGTGCCGCCACCTTTGGAATACAAAGACCAAATCGCTTCGCGAATCAAAGTGTTGTCGCGCCTAGACATTGCAGAAAAGCGATTGCCTCAAGATGGTCGCATGCATGTGGGTTTGCTCAACTCAGAGCGGCTGCATTTGCGTGTCAGCACATTGCCCACACTTTTTGGCGAAAAAATGGTGGTGCGCATTTTGTCGTCAGACCTCAATCAACTCAATTTAGACCATCTGGGATACAGCGCCACTGAAAAGCAAAAACTCTTAGCCGCCATCGACAAACCGCACGGCATGATTTTGGTCACGGGCCCCACGGGCTCAGGTAAGTCGCAGTCTTTGTATGCCTGTTTGCAACTCATGAACAAATCAGGCGTCAATATTTCCTCTGTTGAAGACCCTTCAGAAATTCACTTGCCTGGCATCAATCAAGTGAATGTGAAAGAAAAAATTGGCCTTAATTTCGCGACATCATTGCGAGCCTTTTTAAGGCAAGACCCCGACGTTTTGATGGTAGGTGAAATCAGAGATCACGAAACTGCCGACATCGCCATCAAGGCGTCACAAACCGGGCATTTGGTTTTATCAACACTTCACACACAAGATGCTCCTAGCGCATTGGTCAGACTCAGAAACATGGGTGTGGCCACTTACAACTTGGCGTCCAGCATCAGCCTCATTTCGGCCCAGCGCTTGGTCAGGCGCTTGTGTTGGCATTGCAGAACTCCCACTTCAGTCTCGTCGCATTTCCTCAAAGAGCTGGGGTTTCAGCGCCCCATTGAATGGAGCACCTCCTCGCCTACTTTCTATGCGGCAAAGGGCTGCACGCATTGCCATCAAGGCTATTGGGGGCGCATCGGCCTCTTCCAGGTCATGCCTGTTTCTGCGGCCTTACAGCAGCTCATTTTGCAAGAGGCCAGCAAGGCCTCTTTGGCCGCACAAGCGGCCTTAGAAGGCGTCACCAGTTTGCGTCATGCGGGCTTGGTGCAAGCCGCTTTAGGCATCACCTCTGTCGCAGAAGTATTGGCGCATACCGATGTCAATTGATGCCGCCATGACTCGCGCTTTGGCCAGGCGGCAACCCCTCTCGGTCAAGCAAGTGATGGGCAAATCGGTTCCTGCCAAAACACTGTGCGTGTTCACTCGGCAATGGTCAGCTCTGCTCAGCGCAGGCATTCCATTGACGCAATCTTTTGATCTGCTCTCGCAAAGCACCGTGGGCTCTCAAGCCACGCGCAAAGCCTTTGCAATCACCTTGCAATCTCTAAAGCTCTCAGTCAGCCAAGGGCAATCGCTGCATGCCTCATTTCAAATGCACCCACAGGTCTTTGGGCCGCTTTACTGCAGTCTTTTACAAGCGGGCGAGTCAGCCGGCATCTTGGATAAAATATTAGACCGCTTGGCAGACACATTGGAAATGAGTGAAGCCTTGCGGGCCAAAATGACACAAGCCCTCATCTACCCCACCAGCATATTGGCTATAGCGGGCTTGGTTCTCACGGTCATTTTAATTTGGGTGGTGCCCGTGTTCGAGGAAGTGTTTCAAAGCATGGGCGCCTCCTTGCCAAGGGCCACCCAAGCCTTGGTCAATGCCAGCCGGCTCATGCCGAAGTGGGGTGGGATGTTGGTGTTGGGCTTGAGCTTGATTTGCATCGCAGTCCGAAAGCTTTACAAAGGATCTCCTAATTTTCAAGCCATGGCAGAGCACGCCCTGTTTGCCGCTCCAGTCCTGGGGCCACTTCGAAAAAGTGCCATCAATGCCAGTTGGGCCCAAACGGTATCTGCTTTGTTGCAAGCAGGCATTCCATTGACTGAAGCCTTGGGCCCGGCTGCCGCAGCCACTGGCTCGCCTTATTTGGTTCAACTCACGCGCATCTTGTTGAAGCACATTGAGGAAGGTCAGAGTTTGAGCGCGGCCATGTCAAAATCCAAATTGTTTGCAGCCATCACGGTTCAAATGTGCGCCATTGGAGAAGAAACTGGCGGTTTGGACACCTTGCTCTACCGCGCATCGCGTTTGCTGGCCGCAGACTTGCATCAACAAATTGGCAACTTGTCGACCCTGCTCGAACCTGCCATCATGGTCCTCTTGGGTTTGCTCATTGGGGGTATATTGATTGCGCTTTATTTGCCCATTTTTAATTTAGGTCAGGTTTTTTAATGACGGCTTTTCAATGGCCCATATGGCTCCAATGGGCTGACATTCGCATGGGCCAAGTCATTTGGTTTGCGGCCATGGGTTTGATCACGGGCAGCTTTCTCAATGTGCTCATTCATCGCCTGCCCCTGATCATTCTGAATGCAGAGCCGCAGGGAGCCACGCCATTTCATTTACACACCCCAGGCTCGCACTGCCCTCACTGTCTGCACACCCTTCAGTGGTTTGAACTCATTCCCCTCGTCTCCTTTTTGGCAAACCGTGCGCGCTGTCGTCATTGCGGCCAAGGCATTTCCGTGCGGTACCCCTTGATCGAGCTGGCCACCAGTGTTTTGTTTGTGGTGTGTTTGTTCAAATTTGGCTTCAGCTTGCAAGCGGTCTGGGGATGTTTCTTTTGCGCCACCCTGCTCACGCTGGCCATGATTGACGCCCAAACTTTTTTACTACCCGACACGCTCACCCAAGCGCTCCTCTGGGTGGGCTTGGTGGGCAGCGCGGCAGCATGGACGTCCATTCCCCTCTTGCATTCATTGGCGGGCGTGGTTTTGGGCTATGGCGTGCTGTGGTTGGTCAGCCGCGGATTTGAATTCTTTGCGGGCAAAGAGGGCATGGGTGAAGGCGATCTCAAACTGCTGGCCGGACTGGGCGCTTGGGTGGGCGTGGGGGGCTTGCTTCCCTTGCTGCTTCTGGCCTCCATTTCTGGACTCATTTTTGGAATCATCCAAAAAATTCGAGGGCAACTGGGTGACAATGGTCACTTCGCTTTTGGTCCATTTTTAGCCCTTTCAGGATTCGCATGTTTCTTTTTGGGAATTTCCATGGGAGCCTAGCCCATTGATTCGCCAGCCTTTTAGACTCGGCCTGACTGGCGGCATTGGCAGCGGCAAAAGCACTGTTGCGCAATTTTTGGCAGAAGAAGGCGCGACCATTTTGGATGCCGACGCTGTTTCTCGATCGGTCACACAAGCGGGCGGCCAGGCCATCCCTGCCATTCTGGCAAATTTTGGCGAACACATGCTCACGGCAGACGGCGCCTTGAACCGAGATGCCATGCGATCTTTGGTGTTTTCCAACCCTGACCTTAAGCGCCAGTTAGAAGCCATCGTTCACCCCTTGGTGGGCCAACTCATGGCAGAGCAGACGCAAGCGGCCATCGCCAAGGGCACAAGGTGTCTGGTCTTTGATGTGCCCTTGTTGGTGGAGTCCATTCAACGCTGGCGGCCCCAAGTCGATGTGGTCTGTGTCGTAGACTGCCAAACCGAAACCCAAATCCAGCGCGTCATGGCCCGCAACGCACTCAGCCGCCATGAAATCGAGCGCATCATTGGGCATCAAGCCACCAGAGAACAGCGTTTGGCCAGCGCCGATGTCGTCATCTTGAATGAAGGCATCGATTTAGCCCAACTCCGTCAAAAAGTGCATGAAATGTGGCTCAGCTTCGGGCTATGATCTTGGCACTGAAAGACGCAGCGTGATACTTTACGAATACCCACTCAACGAACGCATCAGGACCTACTTGCGCCTGCAACACTTGTTTGCTCGGTTCAATGTCTTGAGTCAGCGCAGTGAAGCCGTTGACCATCACTATGCGCTCAACACCCTCTTTGAAATCATGGAGGTGGCGTCTCGTTCCGAATTGAAGTCTGAAATTTTGAAAGACATCGAACGACACAAGCAACTCCTCAACGGCTATCGCGGCAATCCTTCTATTTCGGAAAAGGCGCTCGACCTCATCATTGAGCAACTTGATCTTCGGTTTACAGCCCTCAACACCGTGGTCGGAAAAATGGGCATGGCCCTGAGCGAAAACGAATTTTTAAGCAGTATCCGAAGCCGCTCGGCCATTCCAGGGGGCACCTGCGAATTTGACTTGCCCGCCTATCACGCATGGCAGCATCATGCGCCAGCCCAAAGGCAGGCCGATCTGCTCCAATGGTCTCAGCACTATGCGCCCCTGGCCAACGCCATTCAACTCATGCTCAAAATGATGCGGGAGTCTGGCAGCACTCAAAAGGTCATGGCCACCCAAGGTCAATTGCAACAAAACCTGCCGCAAGGACGCAATTTTCAATTGCTCCGCTTGCGCATTGACGAATCACTGCAACTCACGCCCGAAATCAGTTGCAACCGATTGTTGGTGGTCATCCGCCTCATGCAGCAACAAGCCGATGGCAAACTGTTGGCCAGCAAAGAGGACACGCCCTTTGAGATGACACTTTGCGCCTAAAGCCATCAAAAACCATACCCTCATAGAGCCTGACGCACGACAGATGAGTGAGCCCTCTACCCCACCCAAACATGTGAAGTGCCCCACCTGCGGCGGGCCCAGCTTGTTCAGTTCGAACAATGCCTATCGGCCTTTTTGCAGTGCCCGCTGCAAGGGCATCGACTTGGGCGCTTGGGCCAATGAAAGCTTCAGGGTGCCTGAAGACACGCCCCCCGATCAAGAGAATTTTGGCGATCCAAAATTGCAGTAAATTGAAGCGGGGCTAAAGACTTGAAGAGGCCTAGGCGCGGAGCTGCTCAAGCTTGATGCGTCTTGCCCACAAAGCCCTGTTCTTCAGCCAGCCAAGCCAATACGGGCACCGTGCCAGGCAACACAGGCACCCTCTCAACAGGCAAACTTTGCCAAGCGCATTGTTGCCCTTCACGCATCTCTAACTCACCTTGCCAGTGGTGTACTTTGCAGAAGTTCAAGTTCACCAGGGCGTGCGGATAGTCCACCCGTTGTTCTCGCCACAATTGAACTTGTTCTATTTTCAAGCCCAATTCTTCCTCCAGTTCGCGCGCCAAGGCTTGCGCCACGGATTCACCCGGCTCCAGCTTGCCGCCTGGAAACTCCCAATAGCCTTCGTACACTTTGCCAGGCGGTCTGGAGGTGAGTAAAAATTGGTTTTGTGCATTGATCAAAATGCCCACTGCCACGTGAACAACAGGTCGCGCTGTACCGCCCTCTCGCTGCAAGTGAGCATCTGCCACCAACAAGGATGCGTCAGACTTTGAGACCTCACTCATGCCAAGCCAAGCATCTGGGCTTCACAAAGAGCGCTGCGCCGCAGCACCCTGTCCACGTCGGCCTGCGTAATCGCGTGCAAACTGATAGGCCACTCGGCCGCTGCGTGAACCCCGCTCAAGCGCCCACACCAAGGCCTCAGGTCCTGAGCTTTGAATGGCCTCTTCGCTGGCCCCCAAAGAGCGCAGCCACTGCGCCACGATGATGAGGTATTCATCTTGGGAGAAGGGGTAAAAACTGATCCACAAACCAAAGCGCTCAGACAACGATATTTTTTCTTCGATGACCTCACCCGGATGCACTTCACCGTCTTCGGTGTGCGTGTACGTGAGGTTGTCCTTCATGTGCTCTGGCAACAAATGGCGACGGTTGCTGGTGGCATAAATGAGCACGTTGGGTGTGGAGGCTGCCACTGAACCGTCCAAAATAGATTTCAAAGCCTTGTAGCCACCTTCGCCATCTTCAAAGCTCAAGTCATCACAGAAGATGATGAACTTTTCGGGTCGCCCTGCCACCACATCGACGATGTCGGGCAAATCGGTCAGGTCTTCTTTGTCCACTTCAATGAGGCGCAAACCTTGTGCCGCGTATTCATTCAAACAGGCCTTGATCAATGACGACTTGCCAGTGCCTCGCGAGCCCGTGAGCAACACATTGTTGGCCGGCAAGCCTTGCACAAATTGCAAGGTGTTTTGTTGCAGCTTTTCTTTCTGGGGGCCAATTTCTTGCAAATCAGACAGGTTCATGTCGGACACATGCCGAACCCCCTCCAACACACCATGGCCTGACGCGCGCTTGCGATAACGCCATGCAATGGCTTCGCGCCAATCGGGCTGACTTAAAGGTTGGGGCAACACACGCTCGATGCGCTCCAACACCAAAACAGCGCGTTCTAAAAGTTGTTCAATGGCGTTGCTCATGAGCGGTAATCGGCGTTGATGGTCACATAGTCGTGACTTAAATCGCAAGTCCAAACTGTGTCATGGGCATTGCCGCGACCCAACTGAACGCGCACGCTGATTTCACTTTGCTTCATCACCCGCTGGCCATCGGCCTCTTGGTAGTCGGGATTGCGGCCACCGTTTTGAACCACACACACGTCGTCTAAGTACAAACCGATGAGCGATTGATCGAGGTCTTCAATGCCGGCATAGCCCACGGCAGCCAAGATGCGGCCCAAATTAGGGTCGCTTGCGAAGAACGCCGTTTTGACCAAGGGCGAATGGGCAATGGCATACGCTGCCAACAAGCACTCCTCGGATGTGCGACCACCTTCCACGCGGATGGTGATGAATTTGGTGGCGCCTTCGCCATCTCGCACGATAGCGTGGGCCAGCTTTTGGGCCACTGTCATCAGCGCAGAGAACAACACCTTGCCGTCTTCAGAATTCCAAGAAGAAATGATGGGATGCGCAGCCTTGCCGGTGGCCATGACCATGAAGGAGTCGTTGGTGGAAGTGTCGCCATCAATGGTGATGCGATTGAACGATGAATTGGCCAGATCGGTGGCCAAGGCGGGCAACAAAGCAGGCTCAATCTTGGCATCGGTGGCCATGAAGCCCAGCATGGTGGCCATGTTGGGCTGAATCATGCCAGCGCCTTTGCTGATGCCCGTGATGGTGACGGTATGACCCGACAACACCACTTGTTGGCTGAAGGCCTTGGGCACTGTGTCAGTGGTCATGATGCCTTCGGCAGCTTTGGCCCAGTGCGCTGCCTGCACATCGGCCAAGGCGGCAGGCAGGCCCGCCACCAAGCGGTCAACAGGCAAGTTCTCCATGATCACACCCGTGGAAAAGGTCAGTACTTGCTGTGGCCTGATGTTCAGCAGATCTGCCACGGCAGCGGCTGTAGCACGGGCATCTTCTAAACCTTTGGCACCGGTACCGGCATTGGCATTGCCCGTGTTGATGACCAACGCACGAACATGGGTACTGGCCTCTGAAACCATGACTTGGTTCAAATGCTCGCGACAAATTTGAACGGGCGCTGCACAAAATCTGTTCTTGGTAAAAACACCTGCCACCGCACTGCCTTCGTCCAACAAGATCAAGCTTAAATCTTTGCGCCCCACTTTGCGAATGCCAGCTTCAGCAATGCCCAAACGGACCCCCGGTACGGGCAAAATATCGGCTGGCTTGGGTGCTGAAAGATTGACGGTCATGGGGTCCTCTTAAGCCAACTTACCGTGGCAGTGCTTGTATTTTTTACCGCTTTGGCATGGGCAAGGTTCGTTACGGCCCACGGGCGCCATCAAGGTACTTTGAAATGCGGGTTGGGTTTGTTGCGCGCCAGTTTCATCGGGTGCGGTGTAAGTCACGTTGCTGATGTTTTCTGCGCGCTCTTCAAGCTCTTGTGCGGCCTCTTCTATTTGGGCGCTTGATTCAATTTTGACAGTCATCAACACACGTGTGACGTCGTTTTTGACCGAATCCAGCAACTGACCGAAGAGCTCAAACGCTTCGCGCTTGTACTCTTGCTTGGGTTGTTTTTGGGCATAGCCGCGCAAGTGAATGCCCTGGCGCAAATAGTCCAAGGCGCTCAAATGCTCGCGCCAATGGGTGTCGATGCTTTGCAGCAAAACCACGCGCTCAAAGGGAACGAAATTTTCGATGCCCACCGACTCGAGCTTCACTTTGAACGTCTCATTGGCCGCAGTTAAAACCATGTTCAAAATATCGTCATCGGTGATGGCATTTGCGCCGGCCACCTTGTCTCGCAATGGCAATTGGATTTGCCAGTCGTCGGCCAGCACGCGCTCCAAGCTCTTCAAGTCCCACTGCTCTTCAACTGTTTCTTCAGGCACATATTGACGCACCAAATCGGTAAAGCTGCCTTCACGCAAGGACCGAATTTGCGCGTCCATCTCGGTGGCGTCCAAAATGTCATTGCGTTGCTGGTAAATCACTTTGCGCTGGTCGTTGGACACATCGTCGTATTCAAGCAGTTGCTTGCGGATGTCAAAGTTGCGAGCCTCAACTTTGCGCTGCGCACTTTCAATGCTGCGCGTGACCATGCCGGCTTCAATGGCCTCGCCCTCGGGCATGTTGAGCCGGTCCATGATGGAACGCACCCGATCGCCCGCAAAAATGCGCATGAGGGGGTCGTCCAAACTCAAGTAGAAACGGGAGGAGCCAGGGTCGCCTTGTCGGCCTGAACGGCCCCGCAACTGATTATCGATACGGCGCGACTCGTGGCGCTCGGTTGCAATGATGCGCAAGCCGCCCAAGGCTTTCACTTGTTCATGAACCAACTGCCAGTCGGAACGCAACTTGGCTATTTTTTCGGTGCGAGCATTGGCCTCCAAAGCCTCGTCAGTTTCAACAGCTTGAATGTCTTTTTCAATGTTGCCGCCCAGCACAATGTCAGTGCCGCGGCCCGCCATGTTGGTGGCAATGGTGATCATGCCGGGGCGCCCCGCTTGGGCCACGATGTCGGCCTCGCGAGCATGTTGCTTGGCATTGAGCACTTGGTGCGGCAACTTGGCTTTGTTGAGCAATTCTGAAATGAGCTCGGAGTTTTCGATGGAAGTGGTGCCCACCAAGACAGGCTGACCGCGCTCAAAGCATTCCCGAATGTCGGCAATGGCAGCGTCGTACTTTTCTTTGGCCGATTTGTAAACCCGGTCGAGTTGGTCTTGCCTGCGGCTGAGGCGATTGGGCGGAATGACCACTGTTTCAAGGCCATAAATTTCTTGAAATTCATAGGCTTCGGTATCGGCTGTGCCCGTCATGCCACCCAATTTACCGTACAAACGGAAATAGTTTTGGAAGGTGATTGACGCCATGGTTTGGTTTTCGGCCTGAATGGCAACACCTTCTTTGGCCTCAACCGCTTGGTGCAAACCATCGCTCCAACGGCGGCCCGTCATGAGACGGCCCGTGAACTCATCGACAATCACAATCTCGCCCTCTTGCACCACATAGTGTTGGTCGCGGTGATAGATGTGGTGAGCCCTGAGCGCTGCAGTGAGGTGGTGCATGAGTGCGATGTTGGCAGGGTCGTAAAGGCTGGCGCCTTCAGGAATGAGACCAGCGCTGGCCAAAATGCGCTCTGCGTTTTCATGCCCTTGCTCGGTCAGAAATACCTGATGCGATTTTTCATCGACCGTGAAGTCGCCGGGCTTGGTGATGCCCTCGCCGGTGCGAGGATCGGCTTCGCCTTCTTGGCGCGTGAGCATAGGGACCACTTGATTGATGGTCTGGTATTGGGCTGTGTGATCGTCGGCTTGACCACTGATGATGAGCGGCGTGCGAGCCTCGTCAATCAAAATGGAGTCGACCTCGTCGACGATGGCAAAGTTGAGGCCGCGCTGCACGCGGTCTTTGGCTTCATACACCATGTTGTCTCGCAGATAGTCGAAACCAAATTCGTTGTTGGTGCCGTAGGTGATGTCGGCGTTGTAGGCGGCTTGCTTTTCTTCGCGCGAGAGTTGCGACAAATTAATGCCCACGCTCATGCCTAAGAAGTTGTAAAGCCGGCCCATCCACTGCGCGTCTCGGCTGGCCAAATAATCGTTGACTGTGACCAAGTGAACACCCTTGGCGGCCAGCGCATTAAGGTAAACGGGCAAGGTAGCGGTGAGTGTTTTGCCCTCCCCCGTGCCCATCTCGGAAATCTTGCCTGAATGCAATGAGAGGCCGCCCAACATTTGCACATCAAAGTGGCGCATCTTCATGACGCGTTTGGAACCCTCACGCACCACCGCAAAAGCTTCAGGCAATAAACTGTCCAAGCTCTCACCTTGTGCAACACGGGCACGAAATTCGTCTGTCTTGGCGCGGAGTTGGTCGTCGCTCAGCGCCTCGAAGTCAGCCTCAAGCCCATTGATGATCGCCACCGTCTTGCGGTATTGCTTGATCAAGCGGTCGTTGCGACTGCCGAAAATTTTGGTTAGAAAGTTGGTCGCCATAGTGACTCGGGCATGGGTTTGCATTGGATGCAATGAACAGCCCGACAATCCTGTCTTTGAGTGAATGCAAAAGCACATGCGCACACGTCGCTTGTGAACGCGCCATTTTAACTGGTGTGATGCATCACTTTTCGAATATTTGCCGCAAGGCCACATGGCTCTCGCATAATGCAAGCATGGCAAAAATCAATCATGCAGTGACCCTCATGGAGGCGGCACAAGGCTCGCCCAGTTTGGCGCGCCTGACTGAACTCACCCGGGAGTCCAGCCTTCGGCTCAAAATGCTGCACACCCTCATTCCAGGACCGCTTCGCAATGCCGTTCAGGCTGGGCCCATTGAAGGGTCGGAGTGGTGCTTGTTGGTCAACTCCAATGCGGCTGCGGCCAAATTGCGTCAAATGTTACCGGCGCTGCAAGCTCACCTGAACAGCCATGGTCATGGGGTAGACAAAATCCGGCTCAAAATTTTGCCGCCCTCGGCTTGATTCAGACGAAAAAAAACCAACAGATTTGTTGGTTGTATGAGAATGGTGCCGCTTGTCGGATTCGAACTGACGACCTATCGCTTACAAGGCGAGTGCTCTACCAACTGAGCTAAAGCGGCACGGGCTGAATTCTAAATCATTAATGGCTTGTTTTAGACAAGCACTTTGTTTTTGCACGCGCTTATTTGATTCGGGTTAGCGTGGGCCGGTGAGGCGCAGGTGCGTCTGGCGGCGTATCGGGTGATTCAGGCTCTAAAGAGCCAGCCTCGTTTTGCAGCGAGAGCGATGGCGCAGCTTGCAAGCCAGGCCCCTTGCTCACTTTGTCCATGCCCACCGCCACACCATTCAAGGGAGCGTCGGACACGGGGAAGGACATGCCCTGACCATTTTCTCTGGCATAGATGGCCATGATGCGGTGAATGGGAACCATGATGTCGCGAGGCTTGCCACCAAAACGGGCTTTGAATTGGATGAATTCATTGCCCAGTTGCAAAGAACTGGTGGCGTCAAAGCTGATGTTGAGCACAATTTCGCCACCCTGCACAAACTCTCGGGGAACTTGCACCGAGCCGTCCACCTTGACCGCCAAGTAGGGGGTAAAGGAATGGTCAGTGCACCATTCGTACATCGCCCGAATGAGATACGGGCGAGTAGAGGGTGACTCCAATGCATTCATGACCATGGCTGCTTTCGCAATTATTTGCGCATGACTTTTTCGGAGGGCGTCAGTGCTTCAATGTAGGCGGGGCGCGAGAAGATGCGCTCTGCATACTTGAGCAAGGGTGCTGCATTTTTACTCAAGTCAATGCCGTAAAAATCTAGGCGCCAGAGCAAGGGGGCAATGGCCACGTCGAGCATCGAGAAGTTGTCACCCAACATGAATTTGTTTTTCAAGAACACGGGCGCCAATTGAGTCAAGCGATCACGAATGTGCGAGCGGGCTTTTTCCAAGGCCTTGTCGTTGCCTTTGAGCGTGCGGTTTTCCAGCGTGGCCACATGGGTGAACAACTCTTTTTCAAAGTTGAGCAAAAACAAGCGGACGCGTGCGCGGTCGACGGGGTCGCCCGGCATGAGTTGGGGATGCGGAAAGCGCTCATCAATGTATTCGTTGATGATGTTGGATTCATACAAAATCAAATCGCGTTCCACCAAGATGGGCACTTGGCCGTAGGGGTTCATGACATTGATGTCTTCGGGCTTGTTGTAAAGGTCAACATCGCGAATTTCAAAGTCCATGCCTTTTTCAAACAAGACAAAACGGCAACGGTGGGAAAAAGGGCAAGTCGTCCCTGAATAAAGCACCATCATGGTGTAGGCTCCTAAAAATCAAAAAGAGTGGGAAGCCACCGGGTTGGCGGGCCTGCCCACTCCATCAATTCGGGCAAAAAGCCCGAATCACGAGGTCTTACTTGACGTCTTTCCAGTAAGCGGCGTTGAGACGCCATGCAATGAACGTGAACACGGCCAAGAACAACAAGACCCAGACGCCAACGCGAACACGGGTATTTTGCACAGGCTCGGACATCCATTGCAAGTAATTCACCAAATCACCCACGGCTTGGTCATACTGCAAAGGCGTCAAAGTACCTGGCTTGACCGTTTTCCAGCCTGTGAAAACTTGAGTGGCGTGGCCATGCACCTCGCGCTCTTCGTACACAGGTTGGCGTTCGCCTTGCAACTCCCAGAGGGGGTTGGGCATGCCCACGTTGGGGAACGCCAAATTGTTCCAGCCAGTTGGTTTGGCTTCATCGCGGTAGTAAGTACGCAGATAGGTGTAAAGGTAGTCTGCACCGGTGCCGCCATGGCCTGAGCGTGAACGTGCGATCAAGGTTAAATCTGGTGGCACTGCGCCAAACCAATCTTTGGCCTGCTTGGGGTCAACATTCGACTTCATGGTGTCGCCCACTTTGTCGGTGGCAAACAGCAAGTTGTCCTTGATTTGTTGGTTGGTCAGGCCGATGTCTTGCAAACGGTTGTAACGCATGAATGCCGCTGAGTGGCAGTTCAAGCAATAGTTGACAAACAGTTTGGCGCCGTTTTGCAAAGAGGCCAGGTCGTTGGTTTTAACGGGCGCTTTATCCCAAGCAATGGCATCGCCTGAGGCTTGCACACCCGTGACAGCCGCTAAAGACAAGCACACACCCAGCACAAATTTTTGAATTGTTTTCATTTTCACAGGCTCCTGGGCTTAGTGCGCAACAAAAGTAACGCGATCAGGGACAGGCTTGGGTGTGCCCATCTTGCTCCAAATGGGCATCAACAAGAAGAAGCCAAAATAGAACAAGGTACCCACTTGGGAAACGCGCTCACCAAGGGGGGAAGGCGGCTGAACACCCAAATAGCCTAAGACAAAGAAGTCAATGACAAACACGGCGTAAACCCACTTGTGCCAATCGGGGCGATACCGAATGGACTTTACGGGGCTAAAGTCAAGCCAAGGCAAGAAGAACATGATGACGACCGCGCCGCCCATGACCACCACACCCCAGAACTTGGCATCAATGGCCAACATGAGCGCAGACACAAGCACGGCACCGCCAATGACAGCGCCCTTCAAGATGCTGGGCAATTTGCCTTTGATGACGCCAAAGAAGGCACCAGCAACGACGCAGGCAATGAGCACATACATCATTTCACCCGTGATGGCGCGCAACATGGAGTAGTAGGGCGTGAAGTACCAAACAGGGGCAATGTGCAAAGGCGTCTTCAGGGGGTCGGCAGGGATGAAGTTGTTGTACTCCAAGAAATAGCCGCCAAACTCGGGCGCAAAAAACACAATGGCCGTGAACACCATCAGGAAAATGCTGACGGAGAAGATGTCGTGCACGGTGTAGTAAGGGTGGAATGGAATGCCATCCAATGGGTGACCCTGTGCGTCTTTGGGGGCATCGGGCCCCTTGATTTCAACGCCATCTGGGTTGTTGGAGCCCACTTCGTGCAAAGCAATGATGTGCGCCACCACCAAGCCCAGCAACACCAAAGGCACGGCAATGACGTGGAAGCTGAAGAAGCGGTTCAGGGTGGCGTCGCCCACCACAAAGTCGCCACGAATGAGCAAAGCCAAATCGGGACCAATGAAGGGAATGGCGGAGAACAAGTTCACAATGACCTGAGCGCCCCAATAAGACATCTGACCCCAAGGCAACAAGTAGCCCATGAAAGCTTCGGCCATCAGGCACAAGAAAATGGCACAACCAAAAATCCAAACCAGCTCACGAGGCTTGCGGTAGCTGCCATACATCAGGCCGCGGAACATGTGCAGATAGACCACAATGAAGAACGCAGAAGCGCCAGTGGAGTGCATGTAGCGAATGAGCCAGCCCCATGGCACATCACGCATGATGTACTCAACAGAGGCGAATGCCAAACTGGCATCGGGCTTGTAATGCATGACCAAAAAGATACCGGTCACAATTTGGATGACCAGCACCAACAATGACAAGGCGCCAAACACATACCAAATGTTCAAATTTTTGGATGCGTAATATTCGCTCATATGAGCTTTGAAGAGCTCAGTCGCTGGGAAGCGGTTGTCGACCCAGTTCATGAGTTTTTCGCCAACAGGTGCGTTGGGGGAAATTTCCTTGAATTCAGCCATGGTGGTTTGCCTCAAGCTTTCTTGTCTTCACCGATCAGCAGCCTGCTGTCGGAAAGGTACATGTGGGGTGGCACTTCCAAGTTGTCAGGCGCGGGCTTGTTTTTAAACACGCGGCCAGCCAAGTCAAAGGTAGAACCATGGCAAGCACACAAGAAACCGCCTTGCCAATCGTCGGGCAAAGAAGGCTGCGCGCCTGATTGAAATTTGTCGCCGGGCGAGCATCCCAAGTGGGTGCAAATGCCCACCGCCACCATGAACTCGGGCTTGATAGAACGGTGGCTGTTTTTAGCGTACTCGGGAACGGGGTAAGCCGTCCGCTTTGAATCGGGATCGGCCAATTGACCCTCATGCTTTTTCAAAGCCTCAACTTGTTCTTCGGTACGGCGCATGATCCAAACGGGCTTGCCGCGCCATTCCACAGTGAGTTTTTCACCGGGTTTGACATTGGAAATATCGACTTCCACGGCTGCGCCGGCGGCTTTGGCGCGCTCGGACGGCTGGAAAGTGCTGACGAAGGGTGTAGCCACGAAACCAGCGCCTACGGCGCCGGCACATGTAGACGCGATGAGCCACGTCCTTTTGCTGCTGTCGACTGGGGTGTCACTCATGAGAATCCTCTAGCGAATCAGTATCAGGGTTAACCTCCGATTGTAGCCGAGTGATTAGCGCTTTTTCTAGTCCCTGTCCCGACTCAGGTCATCAATTGGCGCGCCATTCGGATGGCGGCCAGCAAACTAGAAGGGTCAGCCAGGCCCTGACCGGCAATGTCAAATGCCGTTCCATGATCAGGGCTGGTTCTGATCAAAGGCAAGCCCAGCGTGACATTGACCCCCTGTTCCAAGCCCATGTATTTGACAGGTATCAGACCCTGATCGTGGTACATGGCGAGCACCACATCAAATTCAGCTTGCCCTTTCAACTTCTTGCGAGCCCGCATGAAAACCGTGTCGGGCGCAAATGGGCCCAAGGCTTGAATGCCCTCTTGTTGGGCTTGCGCGATGGCCGGCGCAATGATGTCAATTTCTTCGCGGCCAAACAAGCCGCCCTCTCCCGCATGCGGGTTGAGCCCCGCCACCGCGATCACAGGCGCATGGCCCAATAAAAGTCGCAAAGATTGATGGGTCACTCGAAGGGTTTCGAGCACATTGCCAAACGTGAAGGCCTCTATGGCTTGGCGCAAAGAAAGGTGAATGCTGACCAACACCACGCGCAGTTCGTCACTGGCCAGCATCATGCGAACAGGCATTTGAGACAGCGGCACCCCAATGTGCCTTGCAGCCTCGGCTTGAAGCAGTTCGGTATGACCCGGATAAGCTTTGTAGGGCGCACCGGCCGCAGACAAAGCCTCTTTGTGCAGGGGCGCCGTCACAAGCGCCGAAATTTCTTTTTTAAGCGCCGCTTGGGCGGCCCAAACCACGCAATCACCCGCAAATTTGCCGGCCTCTGCATTGATTTGGCCCCAAGGCAGAGGGCCGCTCAACTTGGCAACTTGCAAGACTGGCATGACGCCCAGGGCTAAGGACGCGGCTTGTGCTGCATGTTGAATCAATTGCACCTTGATTTTTTGGCCCAAGGGATCGACCAATTGCGCTGCAGCCACCATCAATTGAAAGTCTCCGGCCACAAAACAATTTTGGGTGGCTGGATTTGACAGCGGATGCACAGAATCGTTCAAAAAAGCCCGCGCCACAATTTCGGGCCCAATGCCGCAAGGGTCTCCGGGCGTGATGGCGATCAATGCGTGGTTGGACATGCGATGGGGGGGCCCGTTAGGCGGGGTTGTGAATGTCGATGAACTCATGCGCCAGCCCCAAGGCCGCAGCCACATGCGCGGCCACTGCAGGCGCGCCATAGCGCTCAGTGGCATGGTGGCCACACGCTAAAAAAGCCACGCCGGTTTCTTTGGCAATGTGCGCTTGCGGCTCAGAGATTTCACCCGTGATGAAGGCATCAACGCCATGATCTATGGCAGATTCAAAATAAGACTGCGCGCCGCCACTGCACCAAGCCAATTTGCGAATGCTGCGGCCATGCGGCGCAATGCTGACCACAGCATGCCCTAGCTTGCCTTCCAAGTGACGGGCCAAGGCATCGGCATTTTCAAAGACGCGCTCGTTTTGGGCCTGGCCCAAGCAAACCAAATTTTGCTCACCGCACCAAGCTTGCACTTCAAAATCCAAGACCTTGCCCAATTGCGCGTTGTTGCCCAACTCGGGGTGCGCATCCAGGGGCAAATGATAGGCATACAAATTGATGTTGTGCGTTAAGAGCTTTTGCAAACGCTCTTTCATCCAACCCACCACCCGGCCATCTTGGCCCCGCCAAAAAAGCCCGTGATGCACGAGGATGGCATCGGCGTTGGCCGCAACGGCAGCATCGATCAGTGACAGGCTGGCCGTCACACCCGATACCAATTTTCGAATGTTGTTCTTGCCTTCAACTTGCAGGCCATTGGGGCCGTAGTCTTTGAATTTGGCGGGCTGCAACAATTGGTCAAAGGCCAACGTTAAAGACTTGAAATCTGACATGGTGTGCTCATGTGGGGTGTCGGTGTGAGTGTGGGTGTATTGTCAACCAACTCTGGCCAGTTGCGTTGGGTGGCTTGGGATTGAAATTGAGATTGGAATGTCATCAGGCACAGATTCAGCACATCAGACACAATACAAAATATGAAAAAAATTTGGCTCTTATTCTCTCAGGCTGCCACGGTGTTGTTGGCGATATGGTTTGTGGTCGCCACGCTTCAACCCGGTTGGCTGCGCGGCAGCGCAGGTTCCAGCAAGGTGTCATTCACCCAAGCCAGCTTGGAAGGGCTGAACGGTGCAGTGCCAGGTGGCAGCTTTAGGCAAGCAGCGCAAAAAGCCGCACCCGCCGTTGTGAGTTTGAATGCTCAGCAAAAATCACGCTCTAAATTACGACGTGCAGAGCCTTGGTTTAAGTTTTTTGAAGAACCCGAAGAAGACGCACCTCATGGCGGGATGGGCAGCGGGGTTATCGTGAGCCCTGAAGGCTACATTCTGACCAACCACCATGTGATTGAAGGGGCCGACGCCATTGAGGTCACGCTCAATGATGGCCGTAGTGCCATGGCCAAGGTCATTGGCACCGACCCCGAAACCGATCTGGCGCTTTTAAAAATCGACCTGCCCAAATTGCCGGTGATTGTGCTGGGTCAAATGGCGTCCTTGCAAGTGGGCGATGCTGTCCTGGCCATTGGCAATCCATTTGGCGTCGGCCAAACAGTTACATCTGGCATTGTGAGTGCTTTGGGCCGCAAGCAGTTGGGCATCAATACATTTGAAAACTTCATCCAAACCGATGCCGCCATCAATCCCGGAAATTCAGGCGGCGCTTTGGTTGACGTCAATGGCTTGCTCATGGGCATCAACACCGCCATTTACTCGCGCTCCGGTGGCAACTTGGGCATTGGCTTTGCGGTCCCTGTCTCAACCGCCACCCAAATCATGGACTCCCTGATCAAAGAGGGCAAAGTCACGCGAGGTTGGATTGGGGTAGAACCCCGCCCCTTGAACGCCGAATTGGCCGAGAGCTTTGGCATTGCCAAAGACAAGACATCGGGCGAACTTCCAAAGGGCGTGTTAATCAATGGCGTCTTGCAAAACAGTCCGGCGGCCAAAGCGGGCATCTTGCCGGGTGATTTGGTCATGCAAGTCGGTGGGCGCGGGGTGTCGGATGTGCCTGAAATGTTGTCTCAGGTGGCGGCACTCAAACCCGGAGAGGCTGCAAACATTGGTCTCTTGCGCAGTGGTAAAGCGCTTGAGTTGAAAGTGGTGCCCGGCGTGAGGCCACCCAAAAATTAGGGTGCTTTGAGCTCTTCTTCTTCAGGCGCTTGGGTGTGCTTGATAAAAAGCTGCGCCGCCCAAATTCCCAATTCATATAAAAGGCACATGGGAATTGCCAAGGCCAACTGAGACACCACGTCAGGTGGCGTCACGATGGCCGCAATGACAAAAGCCAAGACCACAAAGTAACCTCTAAAGTCTTTTAGCTTTTCGATGGTGACGATGCCTAAGCGTGCCAATACCACCACAGCAATGGGCACCTCAAAGGCCAAACCAAACGCCAAAAACATGTTGAGCACAAAGCCCAAATATGCTTCAATGTCTGGCGCAGCTGTGATGCTTTTGGGGGCAAAGCTTTGAATGAATTTGAAAACTTGGCCAAACACAAAGAAATAACAAAATGCCACCCCAATGAAAAACAGCACGGTGCTGGATATCACCAAAGGCATGACCAAGCGCTTTTCGTGGGTGTACAAGCCCGGCGCAATGAAGGCCCAAACTTGGTAAAGCACCACAGGCAAGGCCAACAAAAATGCCGCCATCATCAATATTTTGAGTGGCACCATGAAGGGAGAAATGACCGAGGTGGCTATGAGGGTAGTGCCTTCTGGGAGGTGCGACACCAAGGGTGCCGCCAGCAAGTCGTAAAGCTCGCCAGGGCCTGGGTAAAAACTCAAAGCAATGGCAGCGACGCCGATGGCGATGGCGGCGCGAACCAGTCGATCGCGCAGCTCCATGAGGTGCGTGACAAAGGGCTGCTCGGTGCCGGCCAATTCGTCTTCAGGTTGTTGGGATGGATCGGACACGCTGAGTTAGCCTAATCGGGTGGGTCGGTAGCGGGCCACTCTGGCCGCGCCCGACAAAGTTTTGGTTCGCATGCCTGAGCGAGATTTGTACCACTGAGGCACTGCCGCTTGCTTCAATCGGAATTTTTTGCCTGGATGTTTGTACACCGGCGGAGGCGGCTCCCAAGCGGTATGGACGGTATCGTTAGCGAGGGCTTCAGCCGTGGTTTCATTCCACTGCTTTTCAAAATCACCAGCTGTGGTCTGCACTGAGCTCTCCACGTCGCGCGCGGCGCTCTCCATGGTTTCCTTCATTTTTTTGAGCTCCTCCAAATCCATGGTGCGATTGACCTCAGCCTTCACATCGGAGATGTAACGCTGAGCCTTGCCCAGGAGTTTGCCCAAAGTGCGAGCCACGCTCGGCAATTTCTCAGGGCCAATGACGATGAGCGCCACCACCCCAATAAGGGCTATTTTGGAGATACCAATATCGATCAAATCAAGACTTTGTTTTGGCTTCTACATCGATCGTGGTTTTTTCGACGGCTGGCGCGGCTGACACTGTGGGCGGATTTTTCTCATCGCTCACGGGGTTGCCGTTGGCGTCTTTCATACCGTCTTTGAAGCCTTTCACTGCACCGCCCAAGTCGGAGCCAATGTTCTTGAGCTTTTTAGTGCCAAAGACCATGACCACAATCAGCAACACAATGAGCCAGTGCCAAATAGAAAATGATCCCATGAATTTCTCCTGTCAATTTTGTTGTGATTCTAAGCCCTTAACCTCGTAGCCACGGACGGGGGCCACCCATGACATGAAAGTGCAAATGGTGAATTTCTTGACCGCCTTCCGAGCCCGTGTTTGTCACAATTCTGTAACCGCCTTCAGGATACGGCCTGCAACCCTCTGCCAAAGCCAATTGGGGGGCCAGGGCCATGAAGTGTCCCATCAAGGTGGCATGTTCGGTACCGATTTGCGCCATCGATGGAATGTGCAACTTGGGAACCATGAGGAAATGAACAGGCGCCCAGGGCGAGATGTCGTGAAAGGCAAACACGTGTTCGTCTTCATAGACTTTTCGAGAGGGGATCTGGCCCGCAATGATTTTGCAAAAAAGGCAATTAGGGTCTTGCATCATTCACCTGAAATTTCACGTTGAACCGCTTTGCGAAGGGCCTTTTCTTCAAGCCCACTCAAACCTTCACGTCGGCTTAGCTCGGCCACCACATCGGCGGGCGACAAGTTGTAGTGCGCCAACGCAATCATGCAGTGAAACCATAAATCGGCCACCTCCCCGACCAATTTGTGGGCCTCCCCGCCATGGTCCATGTCTTTGGCCGCCATGACTGTTTCGGTGGCCTCCTCGCCAATTTTTTTCAGAAACGCGTCAGGACCTTTTTGCAGCAGGCGCGCCACGTAACTGGTCTCAGGATTACCGCCTTGAGACGGCTTGCGACTTTCTATGACAGCGGCCAAGCGGGCCAAAGCATCGGTTGAACTCATGATCTCAGCAACAAGGCTCACTTGTAAATGGTTTCGGGGTCTTTCAGGACAGGCTCAGTGGTTACCCACTCGCCATTTTGATAGGCCTGAAAGAAACAACTGTGACGTCCGGTATGGCAGGCAATGCCAGGCTCATGGCCCAATTGGGTGACCTTCAGCAGCACCACATCGTGGTCGCAATCGAGGCGAATGTCGTGCACCATTTGAACATGACCCGACTCTTCGCCTTTGAACCACAGCTTGTGGCGTGAGCGGCTGAAATAAACAGCGCGCTTGAGCTCTGCCGTTTGTTGCAAGGCTTCACGGTTCATCCAAGCAAACATGAGCACATCGCCGGAGTTAGCCTCTTGTGCAATGACAGGCACCAAGCCCTGTGCGTCCCATTTAATTTGATCAAGCCAATTCATGGGGAGAATCTACCACTTGGCGGGGCCATGAATCACAAACGAACGGGTATTCCCCGCTCTCGCATGCGCTCTTTGGCCTGCCGAACGGTAAATTCACCGTAATGAAAAATACTGGCAGCCAACACGGCGTCGGCCCCACCCTGCTGAACGCCATCGGCCAGATGGTCCAAATTTCCCACTCCCCCCGAAGCAATGACGGGGACCTCGATGGCATCACTCACCGCTTTGGTGAGGGCCAAATCAAAACCAGATTTCGTGCCATCGCGGTCCATGCTGGTCAGCAAAATTTCACCCGCGCCTAAGTTGGCCATTTGAATGGCCCACTGAACGGCATCCAGGCCTGTGTTTTGGCGACCGCCGTGGCTGAACACATCCCAGCCCTCACCACGCGCCAACGCATCGCCGCCGCGCCGCCGCTTGGCATCGATGGCCACCACAATGCACTGAGCACCGTATTTTTGCGACGCTTCACGAATGACCTCTGGGCGGGCGATGGCGGCAGAATTGAAGCTGGTTTTGTCGGCGCCTGCATTGAGCAATCGGCGGACATCGTCGACAGTTCGAACGCCGCCGCCCACGGTCAAGGGAATGAACACTTGCGAGGCCACCGCCTCAATGATGTGAAGGATGAGATCGCGTTCATCGCTGGTGGCCGTGATGTCTAAAAAAGTGAGCTCATCGGCGCCTTGATCGTTGTAGCGGGCCGCAATTTCGACGGGGTCGCCAGCATCTCGAAGTTCGACAAAATTAACACCCTTGACCACTCGACCACCGGTCACATCAAGGCAAGGAATGATTCGTTTGGCTAGCATGATGGTGAGTGCTTTAAATGTTGCCAGCCTGACCAGCTTTGGCCCGGCAGCACTTGAATGGGGGAGGTGACACGGGCCGCTTCAACACACAGCATGTTCAGGTAATCAGATCCCGGCATGTCGGCCATTTGGGCGCACTTTGCTGCGCCGGGATTCCAAACCACACTTTGGCCCCAAGATGAGCTTTGGGCAATTTGTAATGAAGAGACGCCGTCTTGCAGGGTCCATGTGGGCGTCAGGTCGTCTGGCATTTCTTCTGCAACTGCCGTTTGCACATCATAGACACGGTCAAATTCTGATTCAAATTGCAAATGCCCTGAGCAGCGTTGGTGTCGGTCGGTCACTGTGTCCCACTCTGCTTGTTGGGCCTGGCCAAGCAAGCTTACTTGGGTAATCTGGCTGACTGATAAATAGGTGTGCAAAGCACCCGTGAACTCAAGTGCTTGCTGGCCCGTATTCTGCACAGACAATGCCATGTGGATGGCGTTGGTCTGAAGCGATACCTTGAGTTGGACTTTGAAAGCGAAAGGCCAGATCGAAAGGGATTGGTCATCACTGTTGAGTTGGAAAACTTTCTCGTGCGCTGAACTTAATTCAGGGGCGATCTGCCAAGCCACGTTGCGGGCAAAGCCATGTTTGGTCAAGGGGCCGCGTTGGTTAAATTGGGGAAAACAAACGGGCACCCCACCTCGAATGGCCGTTTGGCCATCGAATGCGGCATGGGGGCTGAGGTACAAACGCTCTTGGCCGCCAGAGTGCCATGACATCACATGCGCGCCTTGCTGGGCCACAAACACACTGTCGCCACTGGGCAAGGCCCAACGCCAGCCAGGAAAATCCTGAAAAGTATCAGTCGTTGAGTTCATCGGCCCTAGCCTGGGCGGCTTGAAAATCGAGGTTGCCAGAATAAATGGCGCGCCCGCAAATGACCCCCTCGACGCCCTCGCCTTCCACGGCGCAAAGCTGTTCAATGTCGGCCATGTTGGACAATCCGCCTGATGCAATGACCGGAATGGTGAGGGCTTGCGCCAGCTTCACGGTGGCGTCGATGTTGATGCCACTGAGCATGCCGTCGCGACCGATGTCGGTGTAGATGATGGACTCGACGCCCCAGTCTTCAAACTTTTTGGCGAGATCGACCACTTCATGGCCGGTGAGTTTGCTCCAGCCATCGGTGGCCACTTTGCCGTCTTTGGCGTCGAGACCCACAATGATGTGACCACCAAATGCGCTGCAAGCATCGCGCAAAAAGCCAGGATTCTTAACAGCAGCCGTGCCAATGATCACGTAACGCAAACCCCCATCGATGTATTTCTCAATGGTGTCTAAATCGCGAATACCACCCCCCAATTGAACGGGTATTTCTTCGCCCACCTCTTTGAGAATGGCGCGAATGGCGCTGAAGTTTTGGGGCTTGCCCGCAAAAGCACCATTCAAATCGACCAAATGCAAACGGCGCGCACCTTTGTCTAGCCAGCTTTTGGCCATGGCAGCAGGGTCTTCACCGAAAGTAGTGGACTGTTCCATGTCACCTTGTTTGAGGCGAACACAATGGCCGTCTTTGAGATCAATCGCAGGTATCAGAATCATGGCGAATGGGGTAGCACGAGGTTAAAAAAATGAAAAATCAAGGCTGCCAATTTAAAAAATTTCGGTACAAGGCCAAGCCTTGGTCTGAACTTTTTTCTGGGTGAAATTGTGTGGCAAACAAATTATCGCGTGCAATGGCGCAAGCAAACAGCCCCCCGTAATCGGTTTCGGCCGCCACATGAGCCGCTTGCTGCGGTATGGCATAAAAACTGTGGACAAAATAGAAATAGCTGCCACTTGGAATATCGCCCCACACAGGGTGACTTGGGTTTTGAAAGACCACTTGGTTCCAGCCCATTTGGGGTACTTTGAAACGGCTGCCATCGGCTTGCAACTGGCCCGCCAGTTCGAATTTCATGACATTGCCAGCAATGAGTCCCAAGCCGGGTGTGTCGCCTTCCGCACTGTGGTCGAGCAACATTTGCATGCCCACACAAACACCAAACAAGGGTTTTTTGGCGGCTGCTTCTAACACGGCTTCCATCAAACCCGATTGTTTCAATTCATGCATGCAGTCAGGCATGGCACCTTGGCCGGGCAAAACAACCCGGGAGGCGTCGCGCACATCTTGCGGATTGGCAGTAATTTTGACGTCGATGTTCAAACCCTGCGCCGCATGAATGACTGCTTGGGCCACCGATCTGAGGTTTCCCATGCCGTAATCCACCACCGCCACCGAGTTGGGAGACATGCTCAGAGCGAACCCTTGGTAGACGGAATGACGCCCACAGAGCGGGGGTCAATTTCGAGGGCCGAACGCAGGGCGCGGGCAAATGCTTTGAAAACAGTTTCGGCTTGATGGTGAGCGTTGTCGCCACGCAAGTTGTCGATGTGCAAAGTGATCAAGGCGTGATTGACGAAGCCTTGAAAAAACTCATGCATGAGCTGGGTGTCAAATTCGCCGACCATGCCGCTGGTGAATGGCACATTGTTGACCAAGCCTGGGCGGCCAGAAAAATCGATGACCACCCTGGACAAGGCCTCATCGAGGGGCACATAGGCATGGCCATAACGGCGTAGGCCTTTTTTGTCGCCCACCGCTTGGGCCACCGCTTGGCCCAGGGTAATGCCCACATCTTCAACGGTGTGATGGCCGTCGATGTGCAAATCGCCTTGGGCATCGATTTCCAAATCGATCAGACCGTGGCGTGCAATTTGATCGAGCATGTGATCAAAGAAGCCGATGCCGGTAGAAAGTTTGGACACGCCAGTGCCATCCAAATTGACTTTGACAAGAATTTGGGTTTCGGCGGTTTTGCGCGTAACTTCGGCAACGCGGGGTGTGCTCATAAAGATTCCTTGAATGCCGCCAACATGCGGGCGTTTTCATCGGGGGTTCCAACGGTCAGACGCAAACAATTGAGCAGCAAAACATGCATTTTAGAAACGTTCTTGACCAAAATGCCTTTCGATTTCATACCTTCGAAGCACTTTGTGGCGTCAGGCATACGAACCAAGAGCATATTGGCCTGGCTGGGAAACACCTCGACAACTGGCAAGGCGCTCAAATGAAACGTGAGTTTTTCACGTTCCTGCCGAATTTGATGCGCTTGTTGGGCAAACACATCGGCGTGCTCGAGGGCAAACAAGGCACATTCGCAATTCAAATTGCTGATGTTGTAGGGCGGACGCACTTTGTCAATTTGAGCAATGAGCGCTTTGGGGCCTACCAAATAACCCAAACGCACTCCCGCCAAACCAAACTTAGACAAGGTGCGCATGAGCAGCACATGGCCATGCTGGGCCAATCGGTCCATGTAGGTTTGGCTTGCGAAGGGCTGATAAGCCTCGTCCATCACGACCAAGCCGCCCAATTTGCCCTGCGTTTGCACAATGCGTTCAATGACTTCAGCATTCCAAAGGGTGCCTGTGGGGTTGTTGGGGTAAGCCAGGTAAACCACAGCGGGCCGATGTTGCTCGATGGCTTGCAACATGGCTGCCTCGTCCAGCTCAAAATTGGGCGCAAGGGGCACGCCATGAAACTGAATGCCCATCAATTGGGCGCTCATGGCGTACATCACAAAGCCCGGTACAGGCGCTAAAAACCTGGCCCCTGGCATGACGCACGCCATCGAAATGAGGCTGATCAATTCGTCTGAGCCATTGCCCAGCATGATGTCAAAGCCTTCGGGCATTTGGGCATATCGGGCCAAGGCTTGGCGCAGGTCTTGCACCCGATCACCGGGGTATCGATTGAGGGCCACCCTTCCCAAGCGAAGGCCCAATTCATTTTGCATGGGTGCAGGCAAACTGAAGGGGTTTTCCATAGCGTCGAGCTTGACCATGCCCGTTGAATCTTGCACTGCATAGGCCTGCATGGCTTGCACATCGGGGCGGATGTGTTGAAGCCAAACGGGGTTGAATGAAGGGGTGCTCATGGGGTGTCTCTTTGGGGCGGCACAGGAATTAAACGCAACTCAGCCGCGCGTGCGTGGGCTTGCAGGCCTTCGCCATAGGCCAGTTCGGCGGCAATTTTGCCAAGCTTTTGTGCGCCTTGCTGGCTGACCTCAATCAGGCTTGAGCGCTTTTGGAAATCGTACACACCAAGGGGGGAAGAAAAACGTGCGGTACCGCTGGTAGGCAAGACATGGTTTGGGCCAGCACAATAATCGCCCAAGGATTCGCTGGTGAAAGCACCCAAAAAAATTGCGCCAGCATGTTTCAGCAGGGGCTCCCACTCGTGGGGGTTGAGGCTAGACACTTCCAAGTGTTCGGGTGCGATTCGGTTACTGATGTCGCAGGCCTCTTGCATGCTGCGCGTTTGAATGAAAGCGCCCCGATCTTTGAGTGATTTGGCAATGATCTCTTTGCGTGGCAAGGTCGGTAACAAGTGGTGAATGGCCGCTTGAACTTTGTCGATGTAGCTGGCATCGGGGCACAACAAAATGCTTTGCGCCAACTCATCGTGCTCAGCCTGAGAAAACAAATCCATGGCCACCCACTCAGGGGGTGTGGTGCCATCGGCCAACACCAATATTTCGCTGGGGCCTGCAATCATGTCAATGCCCACCGTGCCAAACACGCGTTTTTTGGCACTGGCCACGTAAGCGTTGCCGGGGCCCGTGATTTTGTCGACTTTGGGAACGGATTCAGTGCCGTAGGCCAAAGCAGCCACTGCTTGAGCGCCGCCAATGGTGAAAGCGCGCGACACACCTGCCACATAGGCTGCGGCCAAAACCAGCGCATTTTTGATGCCATGCGGCGTGGGCACCACCATGATGATGTCTTCAACCCCAGCCACATGAGCAGGAATGGCGTTCATCAAAACCGACGAAGGATAGGCCGCTTTGCCCCCTGGGACGTAGATGCCCACCCGGTCAAGGGGCGTGACTTTTTGCCCTAAGAGAGTGCCGTCTTCGTCTTTGTAAGACCAACTTTCTCCGGAAGCTTTTTTTTGAGCTTCGTGATAGGTTCTCACGCGCAGCGCAGCGGCTGTCAATGCTTCTTTTTGGGCTTGAGGCAAGCCCTCAAAGGCTGCCTTTAATTCTTCTTGTGACAAGACCAACTGTTGCAGGCTGTTGGCCTGCAAAGCATCAAAGCGTTGTGTGTACTCGAGTACCGCGGCATCGCCGCGAAGTTTGACGTCGGCCAGAATGTCGGCCACGCGGCTTTCAATGGCAGCATCTGCCTCGGCAGACCAATGCAAGCGCTGCTGAAACGCCAGCTCGAATTGGGCATCCGTGGTGTTGAGTTGCAGCACATTGGCCATCATGCGACAGCCCTCGCAAACGAATCGATGATGCCGCGAATGGCCACCTGTTTTAACTTCAGTGAAGCTTGATTGACCACCAAACGTGAGCTGATGTCCATGATGCGTTCGACTTCAACGAGGTGATTGGCCTTGAGGGTGTTGCCAGTCGAAACCAAATCGACAATGGCATCGGCCAGGCCCGTGAGCGGCGCCAATTCCATGCTGCCATACAACTTGATCAAGTCGACGTGCACGCCCTTTTGCGCAAAAAATTCTCGGGCAATTTCGGTGTATTTGGTGGCCACTTTGAGCCTGGAGCCAGAACGCACCGCCGAGGCGTAATCAAAATCGGCACGCACCGCCACACTCATTCTGCATTTGGCAATTTTCAAATCGAGTGGCTGATACAAACCCTGGCCACCGTGTTCGATCAGTGTGTCTTTGCCTGTAACGCCCAAATCAGCGCCACCATATTCGACATAAGTGGGCACATCGGTGGCGCGCACCAAGACCACCCGCACGCCGGAATGATTGGTGGGCAGAATGAGTTTGCGAGATGTTTCAGGATCTTCCAGGACCTCAATGCCGGCCGCTTTCAAGAGTGGCAAGGTTTCATCAAAAATGCGTCCTTTGGACAAGGCCAAGGTAATCATGTCATTTCCTGTGGTGGCTCAATTCGTTGACGGGGCTGCAATGGCTTCAGCGGTTTGTAGGAATTATTTTGTTCGCTCAATTTGCGCGCCCACTTTGCGCAATTTGGCTTCCATTCGATCATAGCCACGGTCGAGGTGATAGATGCGATCAACAATGGTTTCACCCTCCGCCACCAATCCCGCAATCACCAAACTGGCAGACGCCCGCAAATCGGTGGCCATCACGGTGGCACCCGACAAACTCGGCACCCCTTGCACCATGGCCACTTTGCCCTCAATTTGAATGTTGGCCCCCAAGCGAACCAACTCATTGACGTGCATGAAGCGGTTTTCAAAAATGGTTTCAGTGACTTTGCTGGCACCGTCGGCGATGCAATTGAGCGTCATGAATTGCGCCTGCATGTCGGTGGGAAAGCCTGGGTATTCGGTGGTTCTAAAGCTCTGGGCTTTCATCCGACCCGAAGCCTTCACCCTCACAAACCCCGCACCCACTTCAATGTGGGCGCCTGCAAGCCGAAGCTTGTCGATGACTGCGTCTAGATGATCGCCGCGGGCATGCTTCAAAACGACATCGCCCCCCGTGGCTGCGACAGCACATAAAAAGGTGCCCGCCTCAATCCGGTCGGCCACCACCGGGTGTTGGCAACCCTGCAATTTTTCAACACCTCGAATCCTAATCCGGCTGGTGCCATGGCCTTCAATGTGTGCGCCCATTTGAATCAGCATTTCGGCCAAATCAGGAATTTCGGGCTCTTGCGCAGCATTCTCCAAAATGGTTTCGCCTTCTGCCAAGGTGGCCGCCATCAAAAAATTTTCAGTGCCTGTGACCGTGACCATGTCGGTGGTGATGCGAGCGCCTTGCAAGCGCGGAAGGCCGGGCGCCAAGCTGGCCACCATGTAGCCATGCGCTACCGCAATGTGTGCGCCCATGGCTTGCAGGCCCTTGATGTGCTGATCGACAGGGCGAGAGCCAATGGCGCAGCCGCCGGGCAATGAAACCTTGGCCCGGCCAAACCGGGCCAACAAGGGTCCTAGCGCCAACACAGAGGCCCGCATAGTTTTGACCATTTCATAGGGGGCCTCGGGCAAGTTCAGCGCTGAAGCATCCAGCCTCAAAGACCCGTCCTCCTCATGCACACTGCTCACACCCATGTTGCGAATGAGCTTGAGCATGGTGCTCACATCTTGCAATTTAGGCACGTTGTTCAGCACCACCGGCTGGTCTGTCAGCAAGGCTGCACAGATTTCGGGCAGCGCTGCATTTTTGGCACCAGCGATGTCGATTTCGCCGTTCAAAGCGTGCCCGCCACGGATGATGAGTTTGTCCATTTTGATCGAATGAAATTGACGGTTTAGGCTTGAGTTTGTGCTTTGGCCCATTCAGCGGGCGTCAAAGTTTTCATGGACAAGGCATGCACCTCGTCGTTTTGCATTTTGTTGCCCAAGGTGGCATAGACCTTTTGATGACGTGCAATGGGGCGAAGCCCTTCAAACAAAGGCGACACCACCACGGCATCCCAATGACGGCCGTCGCCCGTCACCTTCAGGTGCTGGCATTCAAGGCCGGCGGCAATCATGGCTTGTATCTGTTCTGCATTCATAGGATTAGCTTCTAATTTTGTAGCCCGATTTGAGCAATTGAATGGCCAAGGTGCTGACGGCCAAGAAAGCGGTCAAAACCACCGCCAAACTAAGCCAGGGCGACACATCACTTTGGCCAAAAAAGCCGTATCGAAAACCATCAATCATGTAGAAAAATGGGTTCAAGTGGCTGATGCCTTGCCAAAACGAGGGCAGTGAATGGATGGAGTAAAAAACGCCTGACAAGAAGGTCATGGGCATGATCACAAAGCTTTGGAAAGCGGCCATTTGGTCAAATTTTTCGGACCACAAGCCAGCCACCAAGCCCATGGCGCCCAGAAGCCCTGCACCCAAAAATGCAAAAACCAAAATCCAAAGGGGTGCCTGGTATTGAAGCGGGGCAAACCAGACCGTGACCAAAAAGACACCCAAGCCAACCGCCAAACCACGCAGCATGGACGAGCCCACATAGGCCACAAACCAGTGCCAGTGCGACAAAGGCGTGAGCAACAAAAACACCAAGTTACCCATGATCTTGCTTTGCACCAGGCTGGAGGAGCTGTTGGCAAAAGCGTTTTGCAAGACACTCATCATGATGAGCCCGGGCAACAGAAATGCGGTGTACGGCACCGAGTCATAGACTTTGACATGGTCTTCCAGCACATGGCCAAAAATCATCATGTACAAAACAGAGGTGAGGACGGGCGCCGCAATGGTCTGAAATGCCACCTTCCAAAAGCGCAACACCTCTTTGTAAAACAACATGCGCCAGCCGCTCATGATTTGCCCTCTGCCATCACATCCAAGAACACATCTTCCAAGTCGGCCTTGCGAATTTCAATGTCTTCCGCCACCAACCCCGCCTGCCGGACGGCCGCCAAGTAGCCTTCAATTTCATTGGCGTCGTGCGCTGGAAACTGAACAATGCGCCCTGTCATGCGGGCTTTGACAGCCAACTCGGGCGGCAGCTGGCCGTCAAGCTTAAAGCGCAACACGTTGCTAGAAGCCGATTTCAACAATTCTGAAGTACTGGCCAAAGCCAAGACCCGGCCTTGTTTGAGCATGGCCAAGCGGCCGCACAAGGCTTCCGCTTCTTCCAAATAATGTGTGGTCAACAACACCGTGTGGCCATCGCGGTTCAGTTTGGCAATGAACTGCCACAAGGTTTGCCTGAGCTCGACGTCGACGCCTGCGGTAGGTTCATCCAACACAATGACGCGCGGTTTGTGCACCAGCGCTTGGGCCACCAACACTCGCCGTTTCATACCGCCAGAGAGTTGGCGCATGTTGGCATTGGCTTTGTCGGACAAGCCCAGATGGCCTAGAAGTTCATCAATCCATTCGTCATTTTTCTTGACACCAAAATAACCAGACTGAAACCGGAGCGCTTCACGAACAGAGAAAAAGGGGTCGAACACCAGTTCTTGCGGCACCACACCCAAAAGGCGACGGGCATGAACATAGTCTGTTTGAACATCGTGCCCGTGCACCAAGACCCGGCCTGAAGTGGCCTTGGTCAAGCCAGCCAAAATGCTGATGAGCGTGGTTTTGCCGGCACCATTGGGGCCGAGCAGCCCAAAAAATTCACCCTCGGCAATGTCAAAGCTCACCTCATTGAGGGCCTTGAGGGGCTGACTGCCCGCCGATTTGGCAGGAAATATTTTGGAAACGGATTGGAATGAGATGGCGGGCATGAGCCCTCTATTTTAAGGTCATGCGCCTTGGGCCAAGAGCTCAGACACACCATAAAGCTTGGCCAATTCAAGCAATTTCTCTGGAAATTGCTTGAATAACAATGTTTTTGACAAACTTTCGGCTTCGCGTCGACAGCCAAGCAGCACGGCCAATGCAGCCGAATCAAAATTCGTGAGTTGGCCTGCTTGAATTTCAACTTCGGCGGTGGGGCTGGATCTGATTTGCAACTGCAATTGCGCCAAGCAAACTGCCGCATTGGTGTGCCGCAAGTCGGCGGGAAGAATCAGGAGGGCTGCGGTCATCGGATGGGTTTTGAACAGGGCAGTGGGTGGTGCTACCGAATTAAGATTTTTTAGGGTTAGCGTTGGCCTTGTTACGCTCAGACAAGCTCTTGATCAGGCCATCAATGCCGCCCGCGTTGATTTCCTTGGAAAACTGTGAACGGTAGTTTTCGACCAACCAGATGCCGAGCACATTGAGGTCAAAAATCTTCCAGCCTGCGCCATCGCCAGGCGTTTTCTCCAAACGGTAATCCAGTTGAATAGGTTCGGATTTACCTCTAATTTCGGTTTGAACGACCAAATTCTTCTCGTCCATGGCGCCGCGCAAGGGCTTCACTTCAATGGTTTGGTCGTTAATTTGGTTCAATGCCCCAGAGTAAGTTCGAATGAGCAACAACTTAAACTCTTCTTGCAAACGTTCTTGCTGCTCTGGGGTGGCTTTTCGCCAACCTGGGCCTGTGGCCAAGGCGGTCATGCGCCGAAAATTGACATGTTGCATGAGCTTGCTGTCGACGAGCTGCATGATTTTGTTGATGTCGCCGCCTTTGATGGACTTGTCGCCCCGAACGGCATCGAATGTTTCTGTTGAAATGCGCTTCACAAACGCATCAGGCGCTTCGTCGGCAGCCCAAGCAGAACCCAGACCCAATGCCAAGCCAAGCATCAACAAAAATCGAATGAAGTTGTTTGATAAGGAAGTATTCATAACCATCGTTCAAATTGTGGACTGGCTCTTACAACGCGCCAGCTCGGTAAAGGTTGATTACACCACCGTGCCAATGAGTCGAATGTGCAAGGGTTATTAGAGGCGCTTCAACTTGATTGTTCAAGGCTGCTTGGGCTCGGGCCTCACCGGAACCATGACTTGATTGGGGGCCACCATGGGCGCAGCATCCTCTGCCTCGTCCATGTCGTCCCTCATGGGCGGGTTGCCGTCGTAAATATCGTTGAGCCGTTTTTGCAAATAGGCATCGCGAGTGAAGGTGTAAGGGTCAAGGGACGCTTGCCGCACGGCATCCGACAATTGCAAATAACGCTCGCGCTTGTCCGTCAAGCGCAACAGCGTGAGCGTGTTGCGAGCGGCGGCGTCTTTGATCGTTTGGTTGACGTCTGTTTTGGTGTCCACAAGCAAGCCAAAACTGTCGCGAACGGTGGACGGCCCGAAGATAGGCAAAACCATGTAAGGCCCTGAAGACACCCCCCAAAAAGCCATGGTTTGACCAAAGTCTTCTTTGTGCTTGTCGATGTTAAATTCGGTGGCCCAGTCAATGATGCCGCCCAAACCAATGGTGGTATTGATGGCCACGCGGGAGGCATTTTTCAAGGCTGCTTCCATTTTCAACTGCGCCAAGCTGTTGAAAAATGACATGACATCGGTTTGATTGCTGAAAAAGTTGCCAATGCCTTTGCGCACAAAGCTGGGCAGCACTTGCCCATAAAAAACGGCAACGGGTCTGAGAACCACGTCGTCGGCCACATCATTGAAGGCTGTCACTTTACGGTTCATGGGCTCCCATGGATCGGCAGGGTCAGGGCCGCGCAAAGATGCGCAACCTTGCAGCAACAACAAGGCCAGTGCAAACACCAAAAATGACAAGCGGCGAACAGGACTCATGGTTTGTTACCCGATGGCGCGGCAGGTTCGGCGGCTTTGCTGTACAAAAACTGACTGATCAGGTTTTCCAAAACCACCGCTGATTGGGTTGACCCGATGTGGTCGCCTGCAGCCAAGTTTTTCTCGTCCGCGCCAGCCACAATGCCTACATATTGCTCGCCCAACAAACCGCTGGTCAATATTTTGAGCGAGCTGTCTTTGGGAAAAGCATACTGATTTTGCAAGGCCAAGCTGACTTTGGCCTGAAAGCTTTCATCGTCAAACTGAATGTTGGCCACGCGACCCACCACCACACCGGCACTTTTGACGGCAGCGCCTTTTTTCAGGCCGCCAATGTTGTCAAATTTGGCTGTGACGGCATAGTCTTTGGACCAACTGAACTGCAACAAATTGGCCGACTTGAGCGCCAAAAACAGCACAGCGGCCAAACCCACCAACACAAACAAACCCACCCAAACATCATTTTTTGAACGTTGCATCACGTCCTCCTTAAATGCTGAACATCATCACGGTCAGGATGAAATCCAGTCCCAAAACAGACAAAGAAGAAATAACAACACTGCGCGTGGTGGCAGAAGCCACACCCTCTGGTGTTGGCTTCGCTACGTAGCCTTGCAGCAAGGCAATGAATGTGACTGCAATGCCAAACACGACACTTTTAATCATGCCGTTGCCCACGTCTTTGAAGACATCCACACCACTTTGCATTTGGCTCCAAAAAGCCCCAGAGTCGACGCCAATGAGCAAAACACCCACAGCGTAACCTCCCAAAATGCCCACCGCGCTGAACACGGCCGTTAAGAGCGGCAAGGCAATGATGCCGCCCCACAAACGAGGCGCCAGAATACGCAACTTGGGGTCGACAGCCATCATTTCCAATGCTGTCAATTGCTCACCCGCACGCATCAGTCCAATTTCAGCGGTGATGGAAGCGCCGGCTCGGCCGGCAAACAACAAGGCGGCCACCACAGGGCCTAATTCGCGCACCAAACTCAAGGCCACCAACAAGCCCAATGCCTCCGAGGCACCATAGCGTTGAAGGGTGTAAAAACCTTGCAAGCCCAAAACAAAGCCCACAAACAAACCCGAAACGGTAATGATGGCCAGTGAATAGTTGCCTAAAAAATGAATTTGGTCGCGGACCAAACCGAAGCGCCTTAAACAGGTACCCGATAGGACGGCCAATTCAGCAAACAAGCGAGCGCCGTAACCCCAGTCGGCCAGCTTTTGTCGGACTGCAAAACCAAGTTCGGCGGGATGCAAGAAGTTCATGGCAGCGACTTTCCGAAATCGACCGCCACCGAAGTGGCGGGATAGTGGAAATGCACGGGGCCGTCGCTCAAACCGTTGACAAACTGGTGAATCAGAGGGTCTGGGCTTTGCTTCAATGACTCGGGTGTGCCTTGGGCTGCCACTTTGCCATTGGCCAACACCACCACGTGATCGGCAATTTGGAAGGTCTCATCGACATCGTGCGACACCACCACGCTGGTGATGCCCAAGCTGTCGTTCAAGCGTCGGATGAGGCGCGCCGCAGTGCCCAAGGAGATGGGGTCGAGGCCCGCAAATGGCTCGTCGTACATCATGAGGTCGGGGTCAAGGGCAATGGCGCGGGCCAATGCCACTCGGCGGCCCATGCCACCGGAAATTTCGGAAGGCTTCAAATCTCTGGCACCGCGCAGGCCCACAGCGTCGAGTTTCATCAGCACAATGTCGCGCACCATGGACTCGGGCATTTGGGTGTGCTCTCGAAGTGGAAAGGCCACATTGTCAAACACATTCATGTCGGTAAACAATGCGCCAAACTGAAACAGCATGCCCATGCGTCTGCGTGCCGCATACAGTTGAAGTGTGTTCATCTGGCCCACATCGTCGCCGTCAAAAGTAAGTTGACCCGATTGCGCGCGGTACTGCCCACCAATGAGGCGCAACACGGTGGTTTTGCCGCCGCCCGAGACACCCATGAGTGCCGTGACTTTGCCCCGCGGAATACCGAACGAGATGTCGTTCAAGATCACACGGTCGCCATAGCCGAAGCTCAGGTTTTTCAATTCAACCAGCAGTGGAGGTTTGGGCAGGTTCATGCAAAAAAACAAAAGCCGGTGGTCGCCGGCTTTTGAAGGATAAGGCGTTCAGGTAAAGCTTGGGTAAACCCACTGGGGTTCAGGGCCGTCCTGTCTTTCGGTATTTTAACGGGGTAAGTCGCTGGTTCCCATTAAGAATTCGTCCACCGCGCGGGCCGCTTGACGGCCTTCGCGAATGGCCCACACCACCAAAGACTGGCCACGGCGCATGTCGCCAGCGGCAAACACCTTGGGCACATTGGTGGCATAGCCGCCTGTGAACTCGGTCGTGGCTTTGGCGTTGCCGCGGTTGTCTTTGTCAACACCAAAGGCATCCAAGACAGTAGCCACAGGGTTCACGAAGCCCATGGCCAAGAAGACCATGTCGGCAGGGTGAATTGTTTCGGTGCCTGGCACATTGACCAGTTTGCCGTCTTTGAATTCAACTTCAACGGTTTTGAGGCCTGTGACTTTGCCTTTTTCGCCAATGAACTCTTGGGTGGAAATGGCAAATTCGCGGGTGCAACCTTCTTCGTGGCTGGAGCTGGTGCGCATCTTCAAGGGCCAGTAAGGCCATGTCAATGGGCGGTTTTCTTCTTCAGGCGGCTGAGGCATCAACTCAAATTGCGTGACGCTTTTGGCGCCATGGCGGTTGGAAGTGCCGACGCAATCGCTGCCAGTATCGCCGCCACCAATCACGATGACGTTTTTGCCGTCAGCGCGCAATTGGTCTTTGAGCTTGTCGCCCGCGTTAACTTTGTTTTGCTGAGGCAAGAATTCCATTGCAAAGTGGATGCCTGCCAAATCGCGGCCGGGCACGTTCAAATCGCGTGATTGCTCTGAGCCACCGGCCAAGAGCACGGCATCAAAGTCTTTTTGAAGTTGCTTGGGGCTGATGGTTTCTTGCGCCCAGTTGGTCACTTTAGAACCTGCGGGCAATTCACCCACCATCACGCCTGTTTTGAGGGTCACACCTTCGGCCACCAATTGTTCAACACGACGGTCAATGTGTGACTTTTCCATTTTGAAATCGGGAATGCCATAACGCAGCAAGCCGCCAATGCGATCGTTCTTTTCGAACAAAGTCACATCGTGACCGACGCGTGCCAACTGCTGTGCAGCGGCCATACCCGCAGGGCCTGAACCCACCACGGCCACTTTTTTACCAGTCTTGTGCGCAGCGGGACGGGGCTTGACCCAACCCTCTTGCCACGCACGGTCAATGATGGCGTGCTCAATCGACTTGATGCCCACGGCATCGTCGGCCACATTCAAGGTGCAAGCAGCTTCGCAAGGTGCGGGGCAAATGCGACCCGTGAACTCTGGGAAGTTGTTGGTGCTGTGCAGCACGTCAATGGCATTTTTCCAGTCGCCCTGAAACACCAATTCATTGAAATCAGGAATGATGTTGTTCACGGGGCAACCGTTGTTGCAAAACGGTGTGCCGCAGTCCATGCAGCGTGCGCTTTGCGCTTTGGCTTGTGCATCGTCCAAACCGATGACGAACTCTTTGTAGTTTTTGATGCGCTCAGTGACAGGCTTGTAGCCCTCTTCGAGGCGCTCAAATTCCATGAAACCATTGATTTTTCCCATGATCAATCCTTGTTATTTCTTGTTGTTCAGTTTGCCAGCTTAGTTGGCGGCTACAGTGTCTGCGGACTTGGCATTGGCCATCGCCGCTTCTTTGCGTGCGTTGATTTCACCCAAGGCGCGTTTGTATTCGTTCGGAAACACTTTGACAAACTTCAAACGTGCCTGCGCCCAGTTGTCCAGCAACTCTCGTGCGCGTTGGCTGCCGGTCCACTTATGGTGGTCTTCCAGCAATTTGCGCAATTGTGTTTCGTCGGCTTGGTCGCGGTGCCACACTTTGCGGTCCACCGCAGCTTCTTGCTCGGCCACGGTCAACACTTTTTCCATGCTGACCATGGCGGTGTTGCAACGCGCGCCAAACTGGCCGTCTTCGTCGTACACATAAGCAATGCCGCCGCTCATACCGGCCGCAAAGTTGCGACCTGTTTTGCCCAGCACCGCCACGGTACCGCCGGTCATGTACTCACAACCGTGGTCGCCCGTGCCTTCGACCACAGCTGTGGCGCCCGACAAACGAACGGCAAAACGCTCGCCGCCCACCCCAGCGAAGAAGGCTTCGCCAGTGGTGGCCCCGTACATCACGGTGTTGCCCACAATGATGTTTTGGCTGGCCACGCCGCGAAAATCCAAACTGGGACGAACCACAATGCGCCCCCCCGACAAACCTTTGCCGGTGTAATCATTGGCTTCACCAATGAGGTACAGCGTGATGCCCTTGGCCACAAACGCGCCAAAAGATTGGCCGCCGGTGCCTTCGAGTTGAATGCGAATGGTGTCGTCTGGCAATCCCTCCGGGTGCACTTTGGTCAAGGCACCGGACAGCATGGCGCCCACAGAACGGTTGACGTTGCGCGCCACTTCCATGAACTGCACCTTCTCACCTTTGTCGATGGCGGCGCGGCTTTTGGCAATGAGCACGTTGTCCAAGGCTTTGTCCAAGCCGTGGTCTTGCACATCGATGTGACGACGGGGCACGTCGGCAGGCACATCGGGCACCGCCAGCAAGCGGCTGAAATCGAGGCCGCTGGATTTCCAGTGCTCGATGCCTTTGCGAGTATCGAGCAAATCAGCGCGCCCAATCATGTCGTCAAATTTCCTGATGCCCAATTGCGCCATGATTTGTCGCACTTCTTCGGCAATGAAGAAGAAGTAATTCACCACGTGTTCTGGCTTGCCAGAAAACTTCTTGCGCAAAGTGGGATCTTGCGTGGCCACGCCCACAGGGCAAGTGTTCAGGTGACACTTGCGCATCATGATGCAGCCTTCCACCACCAGCGGTGCGGTGGCAAAGCCAAACTCGTCGGCACCCAGCAAGGCGCCAACGGCCACGTCGCGACCTGTCTTCATCTGACCATCCGCTTGAACGCGAATGCGGCCGCGCAAGCGGTTGAGCACCAAGGTTTGTTGGGTTTCTGCCAGGCCAATTTCCCAGGGGCTGCCAGCGTGCTTGATGGAAGACCAAGGCGATGCACCTGTACCGCCATCGTGGCCGGCAATCACCAAGTGATCGCTCTTGCACTTGGCAACGCCAGCAGCAATGGTGCCCACGCCAATTTCAGACACCAACTTGACGCTGATGTCGCTGTGTGGCGCCACGTTTTTCAAGTCGTGTATGAGCTGGGCCAAATCTTCAATGGAGTAGATGTCGTGGTGGGGTGGGGGCGAAATCAAACCGACACCTGGCACCGAATGTCGCAGCTTGCCAATGTACTCGGACACTTTGCCGCCTGGCAATTGACCGCCCTCACCGGGCTTGGCACCTTGCGCCATCTTGATCTGAATTTGATCGGCGCTGTGCAAGTATTCGGCGGTGACACCAAAGCGGCCAGAGGCCACTTGCTTGATCTTAGAGCGCAGAGAGTCACCGGCCTCTAAAGGCATGTCCACTTCAACTTCTTTGTCGCCAATCACGCTTTTCAAAGTCTCACCCTTTTTGATCGGGATGCCTTTGAGTTCGTTGCGATAACGCGCAGAATCTTCACCGCCTTCGCCGGTGTTGCTCTTGCCGCCAATGCGGTTCATGGCCACAGCCAAAGTGGCGTGTGCTTCTGTAGAAATCGAGCCCAAAGACATGGCGCCTGTGGCGAATCGTTTAACGATTTCGCTAGCGGGTTCCACGTCTTCCACGGGAATGGCTTTGGCAGGATCGATCTTGAATTCGAACAAACCGCGCAGTGTCATTTGACGCTTGGTTTGATCGTTGATGATCTGGGCGTATTCTTTGTAAGTGCTCCAGTTGTTGGCACGCGTGCTGTGCTGTAACTTGGCGATGGCATCGGGGGTCCACATGTGCTCTTCACCGCGGGCGCGCCAGGCGTACTCACCACCGGCATCCAGCATGGTGGCCAACACGGGGTCGTCGCCAAAAGCCGATTTGTGCATGCGCAAAGCTTCTTCGGCAATTTCAAAAATGCCAATGCCCTGTACACGGCTAGGGGTGCCAGTGAAGTATTTGTTCACGGTTTCAGTGTTGATGCCGATGGCTTCAAACAACTGCGCACCGCAATAAGACATGTAGGTGCTCACGCCCATTTTTGACATGATCTTGGACAGGCCTTTGCCCACCGCTTTGATGTAGTTGTAGATGGCTTTGTCGGCCGACAAATCACCGGGCAACTCTTTGTGCAAAGCTTGCAATGTTTCCATGGCCAAGTAAGGATGCACGGCTTCTGCGCCATATCCTGCCAACACGGCAAAGTGATGCACTTCGCGGGCGGTACCGGTTTCCACCACCAAGCCAGCGGTGGTGCGCAAACCTTCGCGCACCAAGTGCTGGTGGATGGCTGACAGCGCCAGCAATGCGGGAATGGCCACTTGCGTGGGCGAGACACCGCGGTCGCTGATGATCAAAATGTTGTTGCCGCCTTTGATGGCGTCTACAGCTTCAGCACACAGAGATGCAAGCTTGGCTTCCACACCCTCACGGCCCCAAGCTGCGGGGTAAGTGATGTCTAAGGTGGCGCTCTTGAACTTGCTTTGTGTGGACTGCGCAATGTTGCGCAACTTGGCCATGTCTGCAAAGTCAAGCACAGGCTGGCTCACTTCCAAGCGCATGGGTGGATTGACTTGGTTGATGTCGAGCAAGTTGGGCTTGGGGCCAATGAAGGACACCAAGGACATCACGATGGCTTCGCGAATAGGGTCGATGGGTGGGTTGGTCACCTGCGCAAACAACTGCTTGAAGTAGTTGTACAAAGGTTTGTTTCTGTCGGACAAAACAGCCAAGGGGCTGTCATTGCCCATGGAACCCAAAGCTTCTTCACCGGCTTGAGCCATAGGGGCCAACAAGAACTTGATGTCTTCTTGGGTGGTGCCAAAGGCTTGCTGCAAGTCGAGCAAGTTTTCGGTTGGCACCGGTGTGTTGAAAGTGCTTTCTTTCACGTCATCCAACTTGATGCGCAAGTTTTCAATCCACTGCTTGTAAGGCTTGCTGCTGGCCAAGTTCGACTTGAGTTCTTCGTCGTCGATCATGCGGCCTTGTTCCAAATCGATCAGGAACATCTTGCCGGGCTGCAGGCGCCACTTGCGAACAATTTTGCTTTCTGGGATGGGCAACACGCCGGTCTCAGAACCCATGATGACCGTGTCATCGTCGGTGATGCAATAGCGTGAAGGACGCAAACCATTGCGGTCCAAAGTAGCGCCAATTTGGCGTCCATCCGTGAACACAATCGAGGCTGGGCCGTCCCAGGGTTCCATCATGGCGGCGTGGTATTCGTAAAAGGCCTTGCGACGCTCGTCCATGGTGTTGTGGTTTTCCCAGGGCTCGGGAATCATCATCATGACGGCCTGGCTAATGGGATAACCTGCCATGGTGAGCAACTCTAAGCAGTTGTCAAAGGTGGCGGTGTCGGACTGACCGGCAAAGCTGATGGGGTAGAGCTTTTGCAAATCAGGGCCCAAAACGGGTGAAGACATCACGCCTTCGCGCGCCTTCATCCAGTTGTAGTTGCCCTTGACGGTGTTGATCTCACCGTTGTGTGCCACATAGCGGTATGGGTGAGCCAAAGGCCACTCTGGGAATGTGTTGGTAGAGAAACGCTGGTGCACCAAGCCCAATGCGGACACGCAACGCTCGTCTTCTAAATCACGAAAGTAGGTACCCACTTGATCGGCCAACAGCAAGCCTTTGTAGACCACGGTACGGCTAGACATGCTGGGGATGTAGTACTCGTCGCTGTGCTTGAGCTGCAAGCTTTGAATGGCGGCACTGGCGGTTTTGCGAATGACGTACAGCTTGCGCTCTAAGGCGTCTTGCACAATCACATCGGCACCGCGGCCAATGAAGATCTGCTTCAAGACAGGTTCTTTTTCGCGCACAGTGGGCGACATGGGCATGTCACGGTTGACGGGCACATCGCGCCAGCCCAACAACACTTGGCCTTCGGCCTTCACAGCGCGCTCAAGTTCTTGTTCGCAAGCCATGCGTGAGGCATGTTCTTTGGGCAAGAACACCATGCCCACACCGTACTCACCTTGCGCTGGCAAGGTCACGCCCTGCTTGGCCATCTCTTCTCTGTAGAGTGCATCGGGCAACTGAATCAAGATACCAGCGCCGTCGCCCATCAACTTGTCGGCACCCACCGCACCCCGATGGTCCAAGTTTTCAAGAATCTTCAGAGCCTGCGTGACGATGGCATGGGTCTTCGCGCCTTTGATGTGGGCCACAAAGCCCACACCACAAGCGTCGTGCTCTTGAGAGGGGTCGTAAAGACCGGTTTGTTGCAAAGATGATTTTTCGGCAGCCGAAGTCATGGCGCACTCCTAAAGATATTTCGCGGGAAGCAGAGCATATTGCATTGCAACAAGAATGCCAAGAAAATTAATTGGGGTCAGATGATAATTAATTTGAAATTTCTGAATTTACAAATTAATTGGGGACAGATGAAAATCTTAACGGGTGAGTTTTTCTGCCACGGTGCGCCACGTTTTCAGTTTGAGGAAGGTTTTTTTGACGGTCTTCCCGCCTTTTGAGGCAAGATTTGGCGCTGAGTGGTTTTTTGCAAAGATTTCAAAAAGTCCGGGCGCCCCATCGCGCGCCCCTTGAGAGCCGTTTCAGTCAGCTCATTTTGAACAGAAAGGGCCATTCCACCCTCTACAAATGCAGCGTAAGCGGCCTCTCGGGCGAATGGCGTGTTGCCCATTCCCCAATAAAGTGCATGCGGCGTGACCAATTTGTCGTTTTTTTGACCAATCAGGTGCTTGTGGCTTGACCAAATGAACTGTTCGGCGGTGTCTGTTATGCCCGCTCGCACTGGGTTGAGATCGATGTATGCCATGCACGTGAGCAAATAGGCTTCGGTATCGATGATGGACGATTTAAACCGTCCCTCCCAGAGGGTGCCAGAACGGCCATGTTTGTGATTGAAGTAACGAACATAGGTTCTGCCAACAGCCTGCATCATCAAAGACATGGCCTCTTCGCTGGGTGGCGTGAGCAACATGTGAAAGTGGTTGTCGAGCAACACATACGCATTGACGGCCACTTTGTGTCGCTGAGATTCCTCCAGCCACAAGCTGTAAAGCTTTTTGCGATCAGCGTCGTCCAACACGATGGGCTGGCGATTGTTTCCCCGCTGAATCACATGATGCGGGCAATCGGGCAAAGCTAATCGAGCGTTTCTGGCCATGGTGGAATGCTAACCCGAAGCCAAACAATGTTCATCTGACCCCAATTAAGGGTAGCGCGATGCAAGGGATTCGGTGAGGCCGAATTCGGTCAGGAGGGCTTGGAGGCGATCGGCGGCGCCGGCTTTGGGGCGGCCGGCGTCACGGGCCAAGATGAGCTCGTTTTTCATGCTGTGCTCCCAGCCCACCAACTCAGTGACGGTGACGGTGTAGCCTTTGGACTCGAGGTAAAGGCAACGCAGCACATTGGTGAGTTGGCTGCCGATTTCTCGGGTGTGAAGGGGATGGCGCCAAAGTTCGGCCAAGGGGGTGCGCGATAAATTGAGCGCTTTGTTTTGTCGCAAATGCGCAGCCACTTCGGCTTGGCAACAAGGGACCAAGACCATGGCGCGGGCTTTTTTAAGAAGTCCAAAGGCAATGGCATCGTCGGTGGCGGTATCGCAGGCATGCAAGGCCGTGACCACATCCATGTGGGCTGGCATGAGTTCAGACCGGGATGACTCGGCCACCGAGGTATTCAAAAAGACCATGCGCTGAAAGCCAAGCCGCTGCGCCAAAGCACGTGATGCCTCCACCAATTCGGGCCGTGTTTCAATGCCATAAATATGGCCGTGCGCCAACTGCTTGAAAAACAAGTCGTAAACGATGAAACCCAAATAAGACTTGCCCGCACCATGGTCGGCCAATGTGAGCCCAACAGACGCTGCAGCTTGATCGACGAGCTTGACAGAATCTGCCTCAGCCAACTCTTTCAAGATTTTTTCGATGAATTGATAGAGATGCAAAACCTGCTTGAGCTTGCGGCGTGAATCTTGGTTGAGCTTGCCTTCAAGGGTGAGAATGTGCAGTTCTTTGAGCAACTCAATGGACTGTCCGGGTCGAAGTTCAAGGTCCAGCGGTTTAATCCCAGCTGGCTGCGCTTTATGTTTTTTCATCGATTTCATGGGAGTTGTGCGTTGGGCCAACATTCAGCGCTTGCCAACCCGTCAAAGTCAGTCGTTCCATGGTGGCCATGTTGACTTCAAATATATCTTCTGCATCCGGAAAGGCGGCGACAGCGCGGTCAATGCTAGCCTCGCGAATGAAATGAAACGTGGGATAAGGCGATCGGTTGGTGAAATTGGTGATGTCGTTTTCGTCTGTGCCTGCAAATTGATACTGTGGATGGAAGCTGGCAATTTGAACAACGCCTTCCAAATTCAATTCGGCCAAGCAAGTTTCTGCCTCATTTAAAAAATCGTTGTAGTCTAAAAAATCAGACAACAAAAACTGAACAATCAACAAAGTGGTGTCTCGCTCGGATGCATCGTGTGCCACCAGATCACGAAGTTCTTGCCTTAAATCGAGGCGCAAGGTGTCAAGGTCTTGCGCCGCACTGACGCTGCAATGCACCAGGCCTTTCACATGAACGGCCTTTGCAAAAGGACACAAATTCAAGCCAATGACAGCGCGCTCCAACCAACGCAAGGTGTCTTGCACCATCACCTGTGCGGGGGTGATGGCGCTGGAAGAAGTTACGCCATGGGGCTCAGCGGATGGCGGTCTCATGCGGCTCTTTCTAAGTGCTTCAAAGTTCGCGCGATGATGACAGACAACAAACAGCCCAAGGCACAACAACAGGCCATAAAGAGCCATGTCCACTGCCAACCGCCAACCCAAGTGGCCAAAGCTGCCACCAAGGGCGGGCCAGCAAATTGACCCGCTGCAGAACCTTGCTGCATCCAACCCACGGTGGTGGACACATTTCTTTCTTGCGGTGCCAAACGTACAGCCAAGGTGAACAAGGTACCCGGCACTAAGCCACCGAAACTAGAAAACAACAATACGCCCACATACCGTAGCAAGGGCATGCTGTCCGTTAGCAGTGCAAACGCCAAGTAAGCCCCCAATCCCATGGTGATAAATCCAACCGCAAGCAGCAAGCTGGGATGAACACCTTTTTGCAGCAACTTTCCGGACATGACATTGCCAATGATGTTGACGGCAGCGGCCAGTGCGGTCAGCGCACCCAGGGTGCCGCCCGACAAGCCGGCTTGCGTGTAAATGGATGGCAAAAATCCAACCAAAGCCAGCCATTGCCCTGAATACAAACCAAAACAAAGCGTCACCAACCAGGGGCCCGGTGCGCTGAGGGTTTCAACGAGCCGCCGTCGCATGGAATGTTGCGATGGCGCTGATGATGTCTGAAGAACACGGTCTGGGGGAACAACGCGCCACACCACCCAAACCATGAGCCAAGACAAAAGTGCAAACAACAGCCACCAGGTTCGCCATCCCCAAGCTGGAATCCACAGGGGACCCAGCAACAAAGTGAGTGCGGTTCCTGCTGGCATGTAGCCGCCCCAATATCCCAGCAATTGTCGTAACTCATGCACCTTCACTTGCTGGCGAATCAGACCGGGCGCCGGCAACGCAACCCACAAGAACCCGAAGCCTTCAACGGCACGCCAAAACATCAAACCCTCGGCACTGGTGGCCCACGAGCCCATGCCACTGGCCAAGCCCAAAATAAAAAGTCCCGCCAGCAGGCTTCGCTTGAGACCAAAACCATCGGCCAACAAACCCACGGCCAAGGCCAGCGTCATACCCGCCAATTGAATCAATGACAGCAAGAAGCCCGCTTGCATCAGGCTCAAGCCCAAAGCCAGACTGAGCTCAGGCAGAGCAGGTGGCAACTTGCCAATTTGCAAAGCGGCCACCACGCCCGACAAAATAACCACATACGCCGCCCTCAAGGAGGTGGTGGGCGACGGAAGATTTTCCATGGGTTCTGCGAAAGGTAAATTGTTTGACATCGCAAAATCAGGCAAACAACTGGCGGCCCGTCAGGCGCTGGTGTTCACGTGTTGCAAATCGGTCGGTCATGCCGGCAATGTAATCGGCCACAGCGCGAGGCGTTTCACGGCGCAGTGAAAAATCTGATGACATTTCTTGAGGACTGTTGGTGTAGGCTTCAAACAATTCGCGCACCACAATTTGAGCGTTCGCAGTGGTTTGCATGACCTGCGGATGGCGGTACAAATGCTTGAATAAAAATGATTTCATCTCTTGAACTTGCGCAGACATGCTGTTCCCAAAAGAAACCAATGCGCCCGATCGCCTGGCCTCATCGGCACTTTGGGGCGTACGCGACTGCAAGTTTTCTCGGGTCACTTGAATCACGTCGTAGACCTGATCACTCAACATTTGACGGATGGTTTCGTAAAGCAAGCGTCTTGATTTTGAAACATCCGCCAAGTGAGGATGCTGCTTCAAGGTGAGTGAATGGTAATGCGCGAAAGAGGATACGTCTGCCATTTGAGACAGCGTGAGAAGTCCGGACCGAACACCATCGTCGATGTCGTGCGCGTTGTAGGCAATGGCATCGGCCAGGTTGCACAACTGCGCTTCCAAACTGGGTTGGGTGCCATCCAAAAATCTGTGCGCCACGCCGCCGGGCTCTAGCGCTTCCAGCATCAGGGCATTGCGTTTGGCGCAATGCTTCAAAATGCCCTCGCGCGTTTCAAAGCAAAGATTCAAGCCATCAAATTCGGGGTAACGCTCTTCCAAAGCATCCACCACGCGCAGGCTTTGCAAATTGTGCTCAAAGCCGCCATGATCTTTCATGCAGTCGTTCAAAGCATCTTGTCCGGCATGACCAAAGGGTGTGTGCCCCAAGTCGTGCGCCAAGGCAATGGCCTCCACCAAGTCTTCGTTTAGACCCAGCGAGCGCGCAATCGACCTGCCCAACTGTGCTACTTCAAGTGAGTGAGTGAGGCGAGTGCGAAACAAGTCGCCTTCGTGATTCAGGAAGACCTGCGTTTTGTAAACCAATCGACGAAAGGCTGTGGAATGAACGATGCGGTCGCGGTCGCGCTGGAAATCATTGCGCGTGGGTGCGGGTGCTTCGGCATAACGCCTGCCGCGTGACTGCTCAGGGCGGCATGCGTAAATTTCAAGCACAGCAACGCTCAATGACCGCGCGAACCAGCGCCTCGGGCGTCGCACTCACGCGAGCCCGACCTGGCCCCTCTAGCAACACAAATTGAATGTCGCCCGCCACAGATTTTTTGTCGTGCAACATGTGTGTGAGGTATTGATCGATGTTGTCGTGCTGGCTGTTGAGTTTTGAAAGCATGGGGGCTTGAACAGGCAAGCCCGCACGCTGGATGAGAAGGGTGAGTCGGCTGACAAAAGAAGCATCGATCAGACCCATGTCGTGCGACAAGTGCGCCGCCATGACCATGCCACACCCTACAGCCTCGCCGTGCAACCACTTGCCATAACCCAAGCCAGCTTCGATGGCATGCCCAAAAGTATGGCCAAAATTTAGAATGGCTCTGAGGCCCGATTCACGCTCATCCATTCCCACCACTGACGCTTTGATTTCACAACTTCGCTGCACGGCATGGGCTAGGACTTTGGCATCACACGCCAACAAGGCGTCGATGTTGGCTTCGATCCAATCGAAGAACGCCATGTCGGCAATGGGGCCGTATTTGATAATTTCGGCCAAGCCTGCACTGATTTCTCGGGCCGGTAAGGTTTGAAGCACACTCAAATCGCAAATCACGCGTTGAGGTTGGTAAAACGCCCCGATCATATTTTTGCCCATGGGATGGTTGATGGCAGTTTTGCCCCCCACCGAAGAATCTACTTGGGCCAACAAAGTGGTGGGCACTTGAACAAACGGTACACCGCGCATGAAACTGGCTGCCGCAAAACCCGTCATATCGCCCACAACACCACCGCCCAAGGCAAACAGCACCGTTTTGCGGTCGCATGCCAGCCCCAGCAAGGCGTCAAAAATGAGATTGAGCGTAGGCCAGTCTTTGTAGGACTCGCCATCGGGCAAATGCACGCTGTGAATGACCGGATAGTGCGCTGACAGCGCCTGCTTCAAGGCCAATTCGTAAAGTGGCGCTACGGTGGTGTTGGTGACGATGAGCGCGGCTGAGGCTTTGGGTAAATGCAAAAAAGTATTGCCTTGACCCAATAAATTTTCGCCAATCAGAATGTCATAGCTGCGGTCGGCTAAATCGATTCGGACTGTTTCAGAACTTGCTGAACCTGTCGGCATGGTTTGATGGGTCATGATTGGCTTGGGTGTGCCTGATTGTCGTGGGAGGCGTGCGTGTCAAAACCCACCAAATCCAACTTGGCAATGATGCTGCTGAGCAACCTGTTCATACTGGGGCGGCCGGTGTCAACCACATGATGAGCCGTTTCACGGTAAAGCGGATCACGGGTGTTGTACAAAATTCGGAGGCGCTCCAAGGGGTCGTTCACTTGCAACAAGGGCCGTTGCATGTCGTGCTTCAAGCGCCGGAAAACCTCCTCGGGCGTGGAGCGCAGGTAGACCACTTTGCCGCACGCATGCAGATGTTGACGGTTGGCCAAGCGCAACACCGAGCCACCGCCGGTGGACAAAATACCGTGATGGTATTTGCTGAGATCGTCTAGGACACTTTGCTCAATGTCGCGAAAGCGTTCCTCCCCTTCACGATCGAAAAACTCCCGGATGGAACAGCCCAAGCGCTGCTCAATCACATTGTCCGAGTCTAGGAAAGGCAAGCCCAAGCGCCGCCCCATCTGTCTGCCGACGGTCGTTTTGCCAGAGCCAGGGAGGCCAACGAAAATAATGAGCACAAGAAGAAATTCAAGGTACGGTTTGACCTCTTAGTGTATTCGAGCCGGCCGCAGGAATTGCATCGGCCAGCACCCTCGGCGTTACAAAGATCAACATTTCCGACTTGCGTAGGGTGCTTTGTTGCGTTTTAAAAAGCCAGCCCAGGCCTGGCAATTGGCCCAGCCAAGGCACTTGGGAGACATCATCTTTGTCGGCCGCTTCCAATATGCCGCCAATGACCACGGTCCCCCCGTTGTCCACCAAGACCTGGGTGTTGACGTGCTTGGTGTTGATGGCAAACCCTGCCGCCGTGATTTGGCCCACACTGTCCTTGGCAATGTCCAGCTCCAGCATGACCGCCCCTTCTGGGGTAATCTGAGGCGTGACTTCCAACTTTAAATTCGCTTTTCGAAAGGAGATGGAAATGGCGCCAGTGCCATTGCTCACCTGATAAGGCAATTCGGTGCCTTGCTCAATCAGGGCCTTGGTTTGATTGGCAGTGACCACCCGCGGGCTGGCGACCACCTTGCCTTTGCCGTCCGCCTCCATGGCAGAAATTTCCAAGTTCAAAAATTGATTGGCAGCGGCGTTGAACAATGACACTGCAAAGTTGGGCGGTGTGTACAAAGATTGCCCTGCAGGGCCTGCGGGCAAATTGACCCAATAGCTGGGTTTGACGCCTGCCGCCGCCTCCAAGCCTTGCCCGCCGATGGCCCACTGCACTGGCTTGGCATTGCCGCCGCTGGGCGCAACAAACGTAGACGCAAACGCGCCCCCCAATCGAACGCCCAAGGATTGCCCAAACTGCTCTTCAGCTTCCACAATTCGGGCCTCAATCATGACCTGCCGTACTGGAACATCCAAGTGCCGAATGACCTCCTGCAATTGCGCAAGGAAGACAGGGGTATCGAACAAAAACAACTGGTTGGTTCGCGGGTCGGCCATGACCACCCCTTTGGCGCTTTGCCAGCGATGCGCGCTGGCCGCCGCAAGGCTGCCGGCGCCAACGACAGCCCCCGCACTGCCGACACCTGCAGCACCCCCGGCGTTGCCAGCCTGAAGTCGCTGCGCAACATCTTGCGCTTTGGCGTACTTCAAAGCAATGGCGACGGTCTGCATGTTCTCAGACACAAGCGCACTGGACGAAACCCACAAGACCCCCTCTTTGTTGCTGGCCATCAATGACTTTGATTTCAAGACCACCTCGAAGGCTTCACGCCAAGTCATGTCGTTCAAATGAAGGCTGACCAGACCGCTCACACCCTCCGCCACAATGATGTTTTGCTTGCCAATTTCGGCCAAGGATTGCAGCAACGCTTTGACTTCTATATTTTGAAAATTCCATTTGAGCTTTTCTGTTGTGTCGGCGGCCCAAACCGTGGCACTTGCCATTTGCCAAAGAAGGCCAACACAGCCCAACAGTTTCCAGTGCATTGTTGTCATGGTTTGAGCGTCTCCCATGCCACCAAGTGCGGAGCGCCACTGCCCTCTGGCGTGAGCCAAAGCCCTTGCGCATCCGTGAAAGTGACTTTGAATTTTTCCAGCCCTAAGAGTTGACCCGTTTGAACCGGCAAAATTTGATTGCCCGACTTGACCATGGTCCATGCTGCAGGCCATGAGGATGTTGCTTTGACTGAACCCGTATTTGTGGCCGACCATTGCCCCATGCCCACCACGCGCATTTGTGCCTGCGAATGGTTTGGAAAAACGTGTGCAATGTCTTTTGTCTGAAGGGACACACTGGGCGCAGGCCGCGAAGCTTCAGGCCAACTCACTTCTACGCCTGTGTCGGTGTCTGCATCTTGCGGCTCCCACCACAGTTGCAGTTGGCCGTCCAACAGGTACAACCCATCGGGCGCAAGTTTCCAACTGAGTTGCGTCCAAAGCCCATTGGGCAACATGCGATTGACTCTTTGCCAATAAGCGTAAGTGGCCTTTTCAGGGCCGGACACTTGAAGACGAAGGGTGGTGCTTTCAAAACCCATAGAACGTGCGCCGGGCAAACTCACAGCGGGAATGAGTGCTTGGCTTAAAGGCGTTGTGGGCATTGACTTTAAAAGAACAACACGCAAGCCAAGTTGCGCGGCCAAATGTTGAAGTTGGCTGAGCAAGGGCATGCGCGTGGCCGAGTTTGGCCAATAGCGTATGAATTGAAAAGATTGATCTTCTAATTGATGCAGCGCTTGCATGCTATTGACATGCTGTTGGTGTCTGGTCGATTCCGTCGCTCTGATTTGAATGTTTTGAGTTTGCAGGGCAGCAACTTCAATTTCCATCAAACCGAGTTGCTCAGTTGGCCGAGTTGCCATGCCCATCCAAGCAATCAAATGGGCAAGCAAATGAACCGATGCAAATGAAGACGCAGCCCAAGCTGCAAAAATGAAAATGCGTACTTGACTGCTTTCACCCTGCAATCCATTGCGCCACCGCACGGCGCAGGCTGGGCATACCTTGAACAACGCCCATCGGAGTTGCTGCTGCATGCTTTCAATTTGAATCAACAGACTCATGGCTTGATTTCTGTGACAGCCACAACCGGCAGGCTATTCGCTATGCGGCCAGTCAGTTTGAAAGTGTGCTGTTTTAAAGGTGAGCTTGGGATGGCCGGTACAGGATAGCCTGAAGCTGAAACCAAGTTGGGGCCAGTGAGCGCTTCAACTTGCACCAAGCCAGGCGGATGGATCCAACGTGGAAATTGGCTCAAGTGGCGCAACATGGCTTGAAGCGCCTCGGGGTTCGATGAGATACCCTCCCAGTCAAGGGCACCGTCTTGCCACACGAGATGTTGCATTTGAATCGATGGCTTTTCGTTTTCAAGCCGGCGCAGGAACAACAAATCTTGAACGGCCATCAAGTCTTCTTGAATCTGCTGTTGTGCTTGAAGTACATCAAGCCATTGTTGCTGCTCGCGAATGCTTTGTTCAAGTGCTGTCAAGACCGAGGGCGAGTGCTTGGCGTTGAGCTTGCTGTTATTCACTTGCAAAAGTAAATTTTCTTTTTCGAGTTGCTGCGCAGAAAGTGCTTGTGCTGCCTGGTGATCGCTGATGGCCATTGACGCCATCGCCAACAAGGCTCCCGCCAAGACAGAGATTCGCATTTCAAAATGGAAGGGGCTGCGCAGGCGCCGCTCTTGAAGAACATTCAGCATCACAACGCTCTGGCTTGGGAATGGCTTGAAATGATTGCAAGCTTCAAGCCCCATTGCAAAAATTGTTGTGCGTAGATTTGCACTGCGCGCGTTTCACAAACCATGGCTGTGGCGAGGAGTAGGCCAGCGGGCGCCAAGTTCACTTTAAAGTCCAAGAGCAAATCGGCCGTGTTTTGCTGCATTTGCTGAGCGGCTTCAAGCCAACATTCGGCCTCAATGTCTTGCGCACTCCATTGTGGAAGACACACCACCTGAAAGACTTTGAACAGCGGGTCTGGTAAAAACAAAGCAATCTCAAAGGCTCGGTCTTTGAAGCCCAACCAAACAGGCGATGTTTTTGAAGCAGAGCGGCACAGTTTGGCCTGGGACAACAACACCTCTAATGAGCTGGCCTTTTGATGCCAAATTTGATTGCCCACAGACACGGCGGCCGACCAACCAGCCATGGGCACTGGCTTGGCGATTTGTTGCGCGTTGTCGTGGCCATTTTCAGGGGCAAACTGCCACACCGCCATCAACCTCTGATGCGCCATGAATGAATGAGGAAATAAATGCAAAACAAGTCTTTCTGTTGCAAACAAGCATGACCTGATTGAACCCTGATGAAGGCCTCGAAAAGACTACAATCACAGACAATTGGCTTGCATTGCTCAACACGCAAAACCGTCTGCAACTCTGACGTTGAATGATGCAGTGAACGGACTTACTGGCTCAATACATGTCCAAAAAAACAAAATCAGAAAAATCCAAACAGCTTGAATTGACAGAGCAGCCGCGATTGCACTGGGCGCTTCGCGTTTGCCTCTGGGCCGGTGGCTTGGTGGTAGCAGGATGTCTTTCTGTGTTGATGGTGGTGGGCGTGGCCATGGTGATGGCCTACCCCCAATTGCCAGACATCTCCGACATGGCCGACTACCGACCCAAACTGCCGCTGCGCATTTACACCGCCGATGGCGCGCTCATTGGCGATTTTGGTGAAGAGCGTCGCAACCTCACGCCCATCCATGAAATTCCTCAGGTCATGAAAGATGCCGTGTTGTCCATTGAAGACGCGCGTTTTTATCAACACGGTGGCTTGGATTATTTGGGATTGATTCGGGCCGGCGTGGCCAACTTGGGCAAACGCAAAAGCCAAGGCGCCTCCACCATCACGATGCAAGTGGCACGCAATGTGTATCTGTCGACTGAAAAAACCTACACCCGCAAAATTTATGAAATTTTGCTCACTTTCAAATTAGAGCATTTGCTGAGCAAAGATCAGATTCTTGAAATTTACATGAATCAGATTTTCTTAGGCAATCGCGCCTATGGCTTTGCTTCTGCGGCCGAAACATATTTTGGCAAACCCCTGAAAGACATCTCCATCGCGGAAGCCGCCATGCTGGCAGGATTGCCCAAGGCGCCCTCGGCCTACAACCCCATCAGCAATCCAAAGCGTGCCCGCTCGCGCCAGCTCTACATCATTGAGCGCATGGAAGAAAACGGTTTCATCACCTCCAAGCAAGCCCTTGAAGCCAAAGCCGAGCCCCTGAAAATCAAAATTGGCAATGACAAAGGCCGTATCCATGCGGAGTATGTGGCCGAAACAGTTCGCCAGTTGATGTTTGCCCAGTACGGCCAAGAGACCTACACACGGGGCTTGAACGTGTACACCACGCTTCAATCGGCAGAGCAAAACGCAGCCTACCAAGCCTTGCGCCAAGGCATCATGGACTTCGAGCGCCGGCAGGTTTATCGCGGCCCCGAGAAGTTCATCACTTTGTCAGAGAACCCCAAGGAAATGGAAGAAGCCATCGACGAGGTTTTAGACGATCACCCAGACAACGGTGATGTTCTGTCGGCCGTGGTGCTGGAAGCCTCGCCCAAGAAAATCGTGGCCATACGACAGAGCGCAGAACAAATTGAAATTACAGGTGACGGCTTGAAGCCGGCACAGTCTGGCCTTTCCGACAAAGCCGGCCCTAACATCAAAATTAAACGCGGCGCTGTGATTCGCGTGGTGCAGACCCCCAAGGGCACCTGGGAAATTACCCAGCTGCCTGAAGTCGAAGGCGCCTTTGTGGCGATCAACCCCAAAGATGGCGCCGTCAGAGCCTTGGTGGGCGGCTTTGATTTTGCCAAAAATAAATTCAACCATGTGATCCAAGCATGGCGCCAGCCTGGTTCCAGCTTCAAGCCCTTCATCTATTCTGCAGCGCTGGAAAAAGGCTTTACACCAGCCACCGTCATCAACGACGCGCCCTTGTTTTTTGATGCAGGCGTCACAGGGGGTCAACCTTGGGAGCCCAAAAACTACGACGGCACTTTCGAAGGCCCCATGACCATGCGCAAAGGTTTGGCCAAATCCAAAAACATGATTTCCATTCGAATTTTGCAGGCTGTTGGCACCCGGAACGCCCAAGAATGGGTCAGCAAGTTTGGCTTTGACGAAGACAAACACCCGGCCTATCTCACCATGGCTTTGGGCGCCGGCTCGGTCACCCCCATGCAAATGGCCACGGGCTATTCTGTGTTTGCCAACGGCGGCCTTCGCATCCAGCCGCACATGATCACGCGCGTCACCGATCACAAAGGGAAAATTTTGGTCGAAACCCCTGCACCGCTCATGGACGAAGCCAACCGCGCCATCTCACCTCGCAACGCGTTTGTCATGAGCAGCTTGTTGCAAGAAGTCACCCGCTCGGGGACGGCCGCCAAAGCGCGCGTTGCCTTAAAGCGCGACGACATCTATGGCAAAACCGGCACCACCAACGACTCCATGGACGCTTGGTTTGCAGGCTACCACCACAACTTGGCCGCGGTGGTTTGGATTGGTTATGACACCCCTCGCAAGTTAGGCGACCGGGAAACGGGCGGCGGCTTGAGCTTGCCCGTATGGATCAGTTTCATGGAGACTGCACTGAAAAACATGCCCATCCAAGACTCAGTCGCGCCCGAAGGCGTGTTGTTTGTCAATGGCGATTGGGTGTTTGACGAATACGCCAAAAACGGGGGCGTGACCAGCTTAGGGGTGGGCAATGAAAAAGCTACGGCCGTGCCCGAGGCAGACGAGCGGAAAAAAATCATGGATTTATTCCGCAACTGATTGAGACCCTTAAAAAACCAAATTCAAACCCGATTGCGCAGAAGCAAAGCGTGACAAATTGTGAAAAAACTCACCCTCGCCTTTGGTGTCTTGCCATAGATCGTCTTTGAATTTGAAGTGATAGCCCCCTGACTTGGCCGCCATCCACACTTCATGCAAAGGCTTTTGCAAATTGACAATGATTTGCGTGCGGTTGCTGAAGGTGATGGTAATCATGCCGCCCACCCTTTGGTTGTCGATGTCGGCGTCGGATTCATCGTTGATGCGATCACAACTGGCCTCGATGCGTGTCAAAAGGCGTTCAGCGGTGTCCAGAAATTCGAGGTCGGTCATTACAATCCGTCACATGTACAAAGTTTGTAGAATTTTAGTCATTGCCCAAACCCTTGGAGTTTGTGCGGTGGCTTTGTCGGCATGCGGTCAAAAAGGCCCCTTGGTTCACCCCCAAGACCCCTTGTCTGCTGAGCGTGCCAGTTTGCTGCAAACTTTGATGCCACGCCTTTCAAACGAAGCCCCTGCAAAGGCTGCGCAAGTGCCCGAGGCCAAGCCAGAAGTGCCTGCTTCTCAGATTCAACCTTCCTCAAAACCATGACCGCCAATACCCTTCCCGGACAACCTCACATTGGCTACAAGCACCACACCTTGTGCATGGAGGATGTCAAACTGTCTGATGTGGTAACCCAATTTGGCACCCCTGTTTTTGCCTACTCCAAGGCTTCCATGTTGGCCGCCTTGGCCGCTTACCAACGTGGCTTTGCGGGGCGCAAAGTTCAAATTTGCTACGCCATGAAGGCCAACGCCAACCTGGCTGTGTTGCAAGTCTTTGCCAAAGCCGGTTGTGGCTTTGACATCGTTTCTGGGGGCGAGCTGGCCAGGGTCTTGGCCGCAGGGGGCTCGCCAGAAAAGATCATCTTTTCCGGCGTCGGTAAAACGCGGGCCGAAATGACACAAGCGCTCGAACTGGGTATCGGTTGCTTTAATGTCGAAAGCGAGGCCGAACTCGACGTGTTGAACGAAGTGGCTTTGTCCTTGCATACCAAGGCCCCCGTGAGTTTGCGTGTCAACCCCAACGTCGACCCCAAAACACACCCCTATATTTCCACAGGCCTAAAGGGCAACAAGTTTGGGGTGGCGCATGAACATGCACTCCAAACCTACCAGCGTGCTGCCGCTTTTCCAGGCTTGAGTGTGGTGGGCATCGACTGCCACATTGGGTCTCAAATTACGGAAGCCACGCCCTACCTTGACGCCATGGACCGCGTGCTCGATTTGGTCTCGGACATTGAAGCGGCCGGCATCCCCATTCATCACATTGACTTTGGGGGCGGCTTGGGCATCAACTACAACGGCGACACGCCCCCCGAGGCAGACCAACTTTGGCAACAATTGCTGGCCAAGCTGGATGCGCGCGGCTATGGCGACAGACAGTTCATGATTGAACCGGGCCGCTCTTTGGTGGGCAATGCTGGCGTGTGTTTGTCGGAGGTGGTGTTCATGAAGCCAGGAGAGCAAAAAAACTTTTGCATCATTGATGCCGCCATGAATGATTTGCCAAGGCCTGCCATGTACCAAGCCTTTCATCAAATTGTGCCCCTGACACCCCGTGATGGCGCCAGCACCTTGGTCGATGTGGTGGGTCCTGTGTGTGAAAGCGGCGATTGGATTGGCCGCGACCGCGAACTGTGCGTTCAAGCGGGCGACACCCTGGCCGTGTTGTCAGCGGGGGCCTATTGCATGAGCATGTCGAGCAACTACAACACCCGCGGACGTGCAGCTGAAGTGTTGATCGATGGTGCGCAGATGCACCTCATTCGCGACCGCGAGACGGCCGCGGACACCTTCAAGGGCGAACATTTGGTGGTCTGATTGATGCAAACTTTGCGCGCCCTGCACGCCAAATGCGCCAACCCAGCAGCAGCGCCAAGATCGCGCCATAAACCCCGACTTCGGTAAAGTTCTGTTTGCCAGAGCGCATCCAAAAGAAGTGCAAGATGGCCAGCAAGGCAATGGCATAAACCGTTTGGTGCAGGCGTCGCCATCGCGCAGCACCCAACCAACGTATGGCCCTGTTCAACGAGGTGGCGGCCAACAAACTCATCAAGATCGCTGCGGTGAAGCCCACCAAAATAAAGGGTCGCTTGACAATGTCTTTGGCAATGTCATCCCACGCCCATTCCATGTCAAACAGGCTGTAACACAGCGCGTGCATGAAGACATAGAAGAAAGTGAGCAGCCCCAAGCTGCGTCTGAATTTGGCCAACTCAGGCAATGAGAATTGGACACGCATGGGGCTGATGCACAAGGTCAGACACAACATGCGCAAAGTCAGCTCGCCGGTGGATCGAATCAGGTATTCAGCTGGATTGGGTCCTAGAGAGTTTTGCAAAATACCCACACACAAACTGAGAAATGGCAAGAGCAAAAAAACCACCAGGGCCAACTTGGCATGGCGCCATTGAAAAACCGCACGCAGTTTCAAAAGTTTTTCACCAAGTCCATGCCGGCATACAACGAAGCGACTTGGGCTTCATAGCCGTTGAACATCAGGGTCTTGCGCTTCTTCTCGAACAAGCCACCTTCACCAATGCGCCGCTCGCTGGCTTGGCTCCAACGGGGATGGTCCACGTTGGGATTGACGTTGGAATAGAACCCATATTCTTGGGGCGCCGCTTTGGCCCAAGAGACCAAGGGCTGTTTGTCGGTCAGTCGAATTTTGACAATGCTTTTACCGCTCTTGAAGCCGTACTTCCAAGGCACCACCAAGCGCACTGGCGCGCCGTTTTGCTTGGGCAAGACTTCGCCATACATGCCAAAGGTGAGCAAGGTTAGCGGATGCATGGCCTCGTCCATGCGCAAGCCTTCCACATAAGGCCAATCTAGAACCCCGCCCCTGACACCGGGCATGGTTTGGGGGTCGGCTTGGGTGATGAACTCGACGTATTTGGCGCTGGGCAGCGGCTCGACGTGTTTGATCAAATCGGACAAAGAGTAGCCCATCCACGGGATCACCATGGACCAACCCTCCACACAACGCAATCTGTAAACACGCTCTTGCATGGCGCCCCACTTCATCACATCTTCCAAATTGAAACGCGTGGGCTTTTTAACCATGCCCTCAACCTCAATGGTCCATGGTGATGTTTTCAGGGTGTGCGCTTGCTGCGCGGGTTGTGACTTGTCGGTGCCAAATTCGTAAAAATTGTTGTAGGTGGTGGCATCTTTGTAAGACGTGGGCTTTTCCACCGTCATGGCGCCTTGAACGCTGGACTGAGCGGCTGGTGTGCCAGCCAATTTAACAGCCCCATTGCTAACCCCTTGCGCAAAAGCTTCGCGCTCAGTCCATCCGGCCAGACCTGTGGCCAAAGCCGTTGCCGACCATTGGCGCAGAATTTGTCTGCGGTTGTTGTAGGTCTCTTGCGTGGTAATTTCACTGCTAAGTGGGTGAATAAATCCGTCTTGGTGGGTGCGAATGAGCATGATCAGCTTTCAAGGTTGGTAAAGCCATTTGAATTCTTCCCGATTTCCCCCGTTCAGCAAAGGGATAAGCCTTGCAGATTCTTTCAAATGAAAAATGGGCCTCGAGGGCCCATTTGGATTTCTAAGCAAAGGGCGCACGGCCCAATGTGTTTTTTTAAATTAACGCAAACCCGCAATGTAATCGGCCACCGCTTTGATTTCGCGGTCGTTCAGTTTGGCGGCAACTTGCGTCATCTGAACGCTGTTTTTGCGAATGCCTTCACGGAACTGGGTGAGTTGACTGGTGGTGTAATCGGCGTGTTGGCCCGACAAGCGGGGGTACTGAGCAGGCATGCCAGCGCCATTGGGACTGTGGCAACCGGCACAAGCTGCAATTTGTCGATCGGCAATGCCACCGCGATAAATCTTTTCACCCAAAGCCACGGTTTCTTTTTCTTTGGCAAAACCAGGCTTGGCATTTTTGCTGGCCACGTAATAGGCCACATTGCGCATGTCCTCATCGCTCAGTTGAGATGCAAAACCCATCATGATGGCGTTGGCACGCTTGCCTGATTTGAACTCTTGCAGTTGCTTCAAGATGTACTCGGGGTGCTGCTGTGCCAGTTTGGGGTTGGCAGGGGTCGTAGAGTTGCCGTCGGCCGCGTGGCAAGCCGCGCAAACGCCAGCCACAATGGCTTCGCCCTTGGCCAAGTCGGGCTTTTCAGCTTTGGCAACAGGCGCATTGGCAAAAACAGTACCGGCCATCAGGGTTGAGGTGAGGGCAGCGAAGAAAAATTGGGTCATTGACTTCATGGTCGACATCCGAAAAAGTAAGCGCAAAACAGGCTGGATTCTACAATGCTTGATGGCATCATTTTAAATGCCCCGAAAGTTTGACCCTCATGGCCACCAAGAATAGCCCCGCAACAGCCCCAAATGCAAAGCCCTCAAGTGCCGCCCGCCCCAGAAAAGCGCCGGCCAAAACGACATCGGCGCCTGAAATCCTGGAGGCAAAGCCCATCACGCCCATGGGCTGGATGCACACGGCCCGTTTTCTTACCACCGCGGCCGAACTTTTTCATTTACCGGCATTGGACATTCCTGAAATTGCTTTTGTTGGCCGATCCAATGCCGGCAAATCGACTTGCATCAATACCCTGACCCAACAAAAACAACTTGCATTTGCCTCTAAAAAGCCTGGGCGCACTCAGCACATCAATTTGTTTGCACTGGGCAAGCAAGGGCTCACAGATGCGGTGCTGGCCGACTTGCCAGGATATGGCTACGCAGCCGTGCCCAAACAAGACAAACTGCGGTGGCAAAAAGTCATGGCCAACTATTTGGTCACTCGCGAAAATCTCAAAGGCATCGTGCTGTTATGCGACCCCCGTTTGGGCATGACCGAGCTCGACGAGGTGTTGTTGGAAGTCATACGCCCCCGAGTGGAAGAAGGCTTGAATTTTTTAGTCTTGCTCACCAAGGCAGACAAGCTCACTCGCTCAGAAGGCGCGAAGGCCTTGTCGATTGCCAAGCTGCAAGCCGGTGGCGGCCAGGCCAAGCTTTTTTCAGCACTGAAAAAACAGGGCGTGGAAGATTTGGCCCAACTCATGTGGGATTGGACCCATGGAGAAACTCAGCAGAGCTTTGTGGCAAACGAAGAGCCCGAAGAAGAATAGCTTAGAGCTGGTAAACGGGTGGCTCGCCAGGGGGCCGCGTTTTAAAACGCTTGTGAACCCAGTAGTACTGCGAAGGTGAGCGCTTGATGGCGTCAGCCAGTTCTTCGTTCATCCGCACGGTATCGGCCACAGCATCTTGATTTGGGAAGTTTTTGAACGCAGGCAACAGTTCAATTTCATAACCATGCGGGGTCAGTCGAGTGACCATCATGAGGACTGGGGCGCGCCCCAATTTGGCAAAGCGCGAAAGCGAAGGCACAGTGGCCGCGCTCACGCCCAAGAAAGGCACAAACACAGACTCTTGCGGTCCAAAATCCATGTCAGGTGAGAGATGCAGCAGTTCACCCTGCCTTAGGCCCGCAATGATTTGCTTCACGCCATCGTGCCTGAAATAAGCTTTCACGTTGCCGGCCCTTTGTCGTCCCGTATTGACCCATTCTTCCATCAAGGCATTGCGTTGTGGCACAAAAATAAAAGAAGCTGGACTGGTCAGGCGCATTGAAAGTGCCAAGCCGCCCGCGTCCAGTCCGACAAAATGCGGCGCAAAAATAATGCGGGCACCTTGCGCATTCAATTGTGCAATGGCTTCATCAGTCGCCACCCACTGCAGTCGGGCTTGAACGCTTTTCAAAGGCGCATGCCACAGCCATGTTCGGTCCAGCAAGGATTGCGCAAACAAAACAAAGTGATCGCGCGCAATCAGGTTAATTTCTGCCTTTGTTTTTTCAGGAAAACAAAGACTCAGATTGGTCTGCGCAATGCCCCGACGCTTGTGCGCCAAAGTCCACAAAAGCCAACCCAGCGCATGCCCTAAAGCCCGCAACCAAGACAAAGGCCAAATGGCCATGAAGCGCATCAAGCCAAAAAACAAAAGACGCATCTCAATGCTCTTCCGTACGGGGATGCTTGTAGCGCGCATAACCCCACAAGTACTGATGAGGACAAGCCAGCACCAAACGCTCCATGGCTTGGTTGATTTGCAAGACCGCCGTGTCCAAGTCTGGGTTCAATGACTCCTCTAACAAGCTGGCATGCATGTCAAAACCCAAGCCCCAGGGCCTGCGCTCGCCCCAAACCATGACCACCTTGGCGCCTGTTTGCAATGCCAAACGCGCCGCCAAAGTCATGGTGTAGGCCGGTTTTCCAAAAAAGGGGGCCCATTGGCCCATGCCTTGCGGAGGAACCTGATCGGGCAACAGCCCCACCGCTTCACCCGCACGCAATGCCTTGATCATTTGCCTGACGCCCGCCATGGTGGTGGGCACGGTGTTTAAGCCTGGCCTTGCGCGAGAAGACTCCATGACGGCAGCCAAACTGGCTTTGCGCGAGGGCCTGTAAAGCACCGTTAAGGGTCCCTGGGTGGCACTGAAAGCGTCAGAAATAGCTTGCGCCGTGACCTCAAAGCAGCCCAAGTGGGGGGTCAGCAACAACACGCCCTTGCCTTCTTGATAGGCCATGGCCAATGCCTCATGCGATTGCGGTGTCCACCTGACGGGCACAGGCTTGCCCAGCCACAAGCGGGGCAACTCGCTGGACATGCAACCCGCGTGCCCAACCGCGCCCCTCACCTGCAGAAAGTTCAAACCTGCAGCCAGGGCATTTTCAGAAAACCTTTGCCGGTAGGTTGGCGACATAAGCCAAGCCAACCAGCCAGCCAAATGGCCTAGGGCATGAAGAGCCCACAAAGGCCAATGTGAAAAAAACCGAAACCAGAATTGCATATTTATTTGATAAACTACCCACGTCGCTGAGTTAACCAGAGCAACTTGCAGGGCGACACACACTTTCTTTCAGCATGCCAAGCGTGCCTCGGATTGTGCCTTGTCTTCGGACACATCTGCTAAAGCGTTCGCCATGGGCCCTCAAGCTACAGGCAGCGCAGATGAACATGCATGCCAAACTTACAGGAGATCCCTCATGGCGAATGACTATCTTTTCACTTCAGAATCCGTGTCCGAAGGCCACCCCGACAAGGTTGCCGATCAAATTTCAGACGCCATTCTTGACGCTATTTTTGAACAAGATCCCCGCAGCCGCGTGGCCGCCGAAACCCTGACCAACACTGGCCTGGTTGTTTTGGCCGGTGAAATCACCACCAACGCTCACGTCGACTACATCCAAGTGGCCCGCGACACCATCAAGCGCATTGGCTACGACAACACCGAGTACGGCATTGACTACAAAGGCTGTGCCGTCATGGTGTGCTACGACAAGCAGTCCAACGACATTGCCCAAGGTGTGGACCATGCCTCCGACGACCACCTCAACATTGGCGCCGGCGACCAAGGTTTGATGTTTGGTTATGCCTGCGACGAAACCCCCGACCTCATGCCTGCGCCCATTTACTACGCGCACCGTTTGGTCGAGCGCCAGGCCCAATTGCGCAAAGACGGCCGCTTGCCTTTCTTGCGCCCCGATGCCAAGAGCCAAGTGACCATGCGCTATGTGGACGGCAAGCCCCACAGCATTGACACCGTGGTCTTGTCCACGCAGCACAGCCCCGACCAAAGCGAGTCGGCCACCAAAATGAAGGCCAGCTTCACGGAAGCCATCATTGAAGAAATCATCGAGCCCGTGTTGCCCAAAGAGTGGTTGCAAGACACCAAATACCTGATCAACCCCACAGGCCGCTTTGTGATTGGCGGCCCGCAAGGCGATTGCGGCTTGACCGGTCGCAAGATCATTGTGGACACCTACGGCGGTGCTTGCCCTCACGGCGGTGGTGCTTTCTCTGGCAAAGATCCTTCTAAGGTGGACCGCTCTGCGGCTTACGCTGCGCGCTATGTGGCCAAGAACATTGTGGCGGCAGGCCTTGCAACGCAGTGCCAAATTCAGGTGGCCTACGCCATTGGCGTGGCTCGCCCCATGAACGTGACGGTTTACACCGAAGGCACAGGCGTGATTTCTGACGAGAAAATTGCCGCTTTGGTGAACGAGCACTTTGACCTGCGTCCCAAAGGCATCATTCAAATGCTGGACCTCTTGCGCCCGATCTACACCAAGACAGCAGCCTATGGCCACTTTGGCCGCGATGAGCCCGACTTCACATGGGAGCGGACCAACATGGCCGCCACACTGCGTGCGGCAGCGGGCTTGAAGTAATTATCGAACGGGGTTTTCGATGGCGCCAATGCCATCGATTTCCACGCGCACCACATCGCCCGACTTTAAATATTTGGGCGGTGTGAAGCCAATGCCGACGCCAACGGGTGTGCCGGTCGCAATCACATCACCAGGGTACAAAGTGATGCCCGCACTCAGTGTTTCGATGAGGGTGGGAATGTCAAAAATCAAATCTGTTGTGGCGGCGTTTTGACGCTCTTCGCCATTCACATAGCAACGCACATGGGTGTGGGTGCCGTCCATTTCGTCGGCACTGACCAGCCACGGGCCCATGGGACAGAAGGTGTCAAATGATTTGCCCATGTGCCACTGCATGTGCTTGTTTTGCCAATCGCGCGCTGTGATGTCATTCACGATGGTGTAACCCCACACATGCTGCATGGCGTTGGCCTTGGTAATGCCTTTACCGCCTTTGCCAATGACCACGGCCAGCTCGGCTTCGTAGTCAATGGCCGTTGACACTGCGGGCATCTCGATGGCCTCGCCTGTGGCAATGACGCACTCTGGCACTTTCGAAAAAATGATGGGCTCTGCTGGGATTTCGCCACCGGCTTTGGCACTGCTGTCGAAACCGCTGCGTGCAAATTCTTTGGCGTGAGCGTGGTAGTTTTTCCCAACGCAAAAAATATTGCGGCGCGGGTGTGGCAATGGGGCGCGCAGTTGCACGTCCTTCAAATCAATGGCGGCGCCTTGATGGGGTAAAGGCTCCCCACTTGACAGTGTGTCCACGAGAGTCAGAGCGCCCAGTTCACGGTCGGCCAGGGGCAGGTCAAAGGGTGTGACTGAGTTTGAATCTTGAGACACCAAACCCACGTGAGCTTGGTCTTGGTAAAAGAAAGCAGCAATGCGCATGATGGAGACTCTTAAATTAAAAATTGAATGAACCATCATTGTGCCGCCTTGAACACTTTTTGAGGGTGAAGCCTGCTCACCTCACAATAGCCTCCTGTGAATTAGGTTCATGCAAACATTGAAGCGCAGTGTTAGAGTGCTTTGAAAGACCGCTTCGCCTTCAAAAAACCAGACATCTTGGAGACTTTCATGACATCTTTCAGGCCAACAACTCGGGCAAATCGGGCATCCACGCAAGCTTTGCTGAAAATCTCGCAAGCTCGCCGAAAAGTGGCACTGGCCTTGGCCAGTTTGCTGTTTGTTGGCACTGGCATCTTTTTATCGCAGCAAGCCCACGCCCAAAACTACCCCACGCGCCCTGTCAAAATCATTGTGCCTTTTGCGACGGGTGGTCCAGCAGATAACTACGCACGCTTCATGGCGCAACGCCTGCAAGACAGCTTGGGCCAAACCTTTGTGGTGGACAACAAGCCTGGCGCGGGGTCTGTCATTGGTACCGACTTGGCGGCCAAATCGGCACCCGATGGCTACACCTTGCTTCTCATGTCCAATGCCCAAACCGTCAACGAGGGCCTCATTCCCAACAAGCCTTATGGCTTGATGAAAGACTTTGTAGGTGTCGCGCCCATTAATTCTTCCGACTTGGTTTTGGTGGTCAACCCCACCAAAGGCATGAACTCGCTGGCCGATGTGATTCGTGTGGCCAAAGCCGAACCAGGCAAATTGAACTATGCCTCTTCTGGCCCTGGCACGCCCTATCACATGGCTGGCGAGTTGTTCAAAAGCATGGCCAAGATAGACATGGTGCACGTGCCCTACAAAGGAAGCTCTGGCGCGCGCACCGATGTGCTGGGCGGCCAAGTCGACATGATGTTTGATGCCGTCACCACCATGACCGAGCAGGTCAAGGCTGGCAAAGTGAAAGCTGTGGCCACCAGCGGCAAGTCCCGCTCTGATGTGTTGCCCGAAGTGCCCACCTTGAACGAAGCCGGTGTATCTGGTTACGAAGCCACCATTTGGTTAGGCCTCATGGCCCCCAAGGGCACGCCCAAGGCCATCGTCGACAAGCTGAACGAAGCTGTCTCTAAAATTGCTTCGCAAGCGGACGTGAAACAACAATGGGGCAAACAAGGCGCCGTGCCCATGGTCATGAGCCCCGCTGTATTTGACAAGTACTTACAAGACGACATTGCCAAATGGTCTGGTGTGATCAAGTCGGCCAACATCAAATTGGATTAATTGTCTTGACACGCTTTATTCATCTGCTCAGCGGCGGTGCCGCACAGGGTTTGGTCAATGCCTTAAAGACCGAGATTGAAACCAAGACCGATACGCAAGTTTCCTGCACTTTCGGTGCGGTTGGCCTCATGAAGCAAAAGCTCCTTGAGGGTGCCCCCTGTGATGTGGTCATTTTGACGGCCGCACTGATTGAGCAGCTTACCGCATCAGGTCATGTGCTGGCAGGCAGTGCGCGTCATTTGGGGCCTGTCAAAACAGGCGTGGCCGTCAAGGCTGGCACACCTTGGCCTCAAGTTGAAACTGCAGCGCAATTGAAAAGCGCCCTATTGGCGTCAACCGGCATTTATTTTCCCGACCCCCAGTTGGCCACCGCGGGCATTCATTTCATGAAAGTGCTCAATGCCTTGGGCATTGCCGACACAGTGGCCAGCCAACTGCGCCCATACCCTAACGGCAATGCGGCCATGAATGCCATGGCCGCATGCGACGATCCGCAAGTGATGGGTTGCACACAAGTGACAGAAATTTTGATCACAGCGGGCGTTGATTTGGTTGCCAACCTGCCCCTCGAATTTGAATTGGCCACCCTGTACACGGCAGGTGTTCGCTCCAACAGCACGTGTGCTGCGCAGGCGCAAGCCATGATTGACACCTTGACCAGCACAGCGCAGGCTGAGTTGCGCGCTAAGGGTGGTTTTTTGCCTGTGGCTTGATATTGCCCAAAGGCTTGGCAGCCTTGCGTCTGATGGTGAGATTTGCCCCAGCATAGGATCATTCAAATCCTCAATTTTCAAAAGCCCTCTTGAAATCCTCCCAAACACCCTTATCATTAGCACTCATAGGAGTTGAGTGCTAACAACATCAGCACCCTCCAAAGAACGCTAAAGTATTCATTGATTGAATATTTTTGTTTTTAACCTTGTTTCATATTTAGGAGATTCCATGAAACTGCGTCCTCTCGGCGATCGCGTGATCGTCAAACGTGTCGAAAGCGAAACCAAAACTGCCTCTGGCATCGTCATCCCTGATGCCGCTGCTGAAAAGCCTGATCAAGGCGAAGTCTTGGCCGTCGGCCCTGGCAAGCGCAATGACAAAGGTGAAGTGTTGGCCATGAACGTGAAAGTCGGCGACCGCGTGTTGTTCGGCAAGTACAGCGGCCAAACCGTCAAGGTCATGGGCGATGAGCTGTTGGTCATGAAAGAAGAAGACCTGTTCGCGGTCGTCGAGTAATTTTTAAATCGGAGAAATTCAAATGGCAGCAAAAGACGTAATTTTCGGCGGCGAAGCCCGCGCACGCATGGTTGAAGGCGTGAAC
>Ga0214921_10000065_pt1 | contig 187072 bp, 175 predicted proteins | sample LL1505_MetaG_FD_177992 | JGI IMG/M metagenome (GOLD analysis project Ga0214921, IMG submission 177992) | Freshwater microbial communities from Lake Lanier, Atlanta, Georgia, United States - LL-1505 | ecosystem: Environmental > Aquatic > Freshwater > Lake | place: USA: Georgia | collected... | reverse complement strand
GAGTCATCTTTGACGAAGCTCATCACCTTCGCAACCGCAAAACTGGCAGATTTTTGGGTGCCAAAATGCTCAAAGCTAAGATCCGTTGGCTTGTTTCTGGAACACCTGTGCAGAACAAAAAAGACGACTTCTATGCTCTTTGCAGTTTACTCAAGATCCCTTCTAGTTTCTATGCTGAACCAGAAAATATTCCTATTATTAAAAAAAACTTTATTTTGAAACGAACCAAGAGAGAAGTTGGCATTCAAATTCCTGACGTCACCAACTTCAACATGATCATACCTTGGGCCAGCAAAATTGAAGAAAGATTCAGCGCCAATATTCATTCCCATCTTGCCTTTAGTGGTACTCAAATGGGAGAGAAAGAACCTGCACTCTTATTCAAAAATTACCAAGTTATTCAATTACTTACAAGGGCTAAGCAATCATGTATTTTGCCAAGTATGGTTCAAAAATCTTTGAGTCAGGATCCTGTTGAAATTAGAACGGCTAGCAAAATGGATGCCGTTGTTGAGACCATTATTGACCGCAAAAATAATGGCAATGGTAAGCTCGTCTTCTCTCATTACAAAGAAGAGATTGATACTCTTATTCGACGTTTGAGAGAAGGAGGGATTGAGAGAGTAGCTAGTTTGGATGGACGCAACTCTATGGCTTCTCGATCTGATATTCTCAACGAAAAATATGAAGTATTAATTCTGCAGATTCAAACAGGATGTGAAGGTTTGAATTTGCAAGACAATTATAGTGAGATTTATTTTGTTACTCCTCATTGGAATCCTAGCGTTGAAGATCAAGCTGTTGGTAGATGTCACCGCATTGGTCAAACACGACGGGTCTCCGTCTTTAGATTTGAAATGGACGGATTTCAACCACAAAATGCAGATCATAATTTGGCACCAGGCATTTCATTTGACAATTATGTATCTTTTGTACAAAATAAAAAGAGAGAGCTTGTAAAAGAAATTATTCAACAATAAGCAACTTTTGGGAAAAGTTGCGCAAAATTATAAAAGCAAAACATAAATATCGCAATGATTCACCATAGAATCAAACCCCCACCCCTTTTTTACCTTTTCATTTGGGATCCTAGAGAGAAAAAGTAATTGAAATTGCACTATGGAATCTATACTATGGAATCTATACCATGCAATTTACCCTATAATATACCCTACAATTTTGAATATTTTTCTCTCTAGCCTTATTTTTCAAAAAGGTTAGAATGAAGTTATGTACCCTAGGAACTAAGAAATGAGTGACAAAATCAAGAAATGAGTGACAAAACGTAGAAATGAGTAACAATTTTTTTCCGCTGGCGCGGCCGGGGCTTTAAACCCTTTTAACATATATATTATATATGCGTCCACCTACTTAAAGGACGGGCATCTATTTACTTTCATTGAGAGAAAAAGTATTTAAATATATACTACCATTTAATATCGGATTACAAGAAATGAGTGACAAAACGCAGAAATGAGTCACAAAAATATACATGAAAAAAGAGGCACAAAACGGCCCTTTTTCTTTTATTTAATTTAGGATTACAAGTTAAAATTCAAATACAATCTATACTAGGCTATCTACTTTTTATTTTTTATTTTTTTTTTTACTCGTCATCGGACTCATACTCCTCCTCTTCCTCTTCCTCATCCACTGCCTTGAACTCGATCTCCTTGGTCTCTTCATTCCAAGTTCCGACCTCATCCTGCTCCATGTTGTAGACCACTCCGTTCGAAGACTTTAGGTACTTGGTTCCCTTGTACTCAAACTTTTTCACCTTCAACACCGCAGGAGCTGGAGCTGCTTCCTCCTCCTTCTTGGCTGCCTTTGGCTTTGACTCCTTCTCAGCCACAGGCTTCGACTCCTTCTCAGCCTTCTTGGCCTCCAGAGCAGCCTTCTTCTCGGCCTTCTCCTTCTCAGCTGCGGCTTTCTTGGCCTCCTTTTCAGCCTTCAACTGATCGGCTGCGGCCTTCTTCTCGGCCTTATCCTTATCAGCTGCCGCCTTCTTCTCAGCCTTCTCCTTATCAGCCGCGGCCTTCTTCTCCTCCTTAGCCTTCTCAGCTGCGGCCTTCTTCTCCTCCTTGGCCTTTTCAGCAGCGGCTTTCTTGGCTTCCTTATCAGCCTCTGCCATCTGCTTCTTCTCAGCCTTCTCGGCATCAGTTAGCTTCGACTTCTTCGGCTTGCTAGAGGTTGAGGTCTCAGAACCGGAAATCGAACTCGTTTCAGACGCGTCCTCTTCACTGGCTTGGGCTTCAGAAACCAAATTGGCAAACAGATCATCCACCTCTTCAGGCTTCACGTCCTTGGGTTGCTTCTTTGGTCTGCCACGCTTCTTCGACTCCACCGAAGCAGAGTTATCATCACCGGACTTCTTCGAAGGACGGCCACGTTTGGTCTGAGTCGCAGGTGCAACAAAGTGCTCCTCATCGATCTCAATTCCGAACTTGCCCGCCTCTTCAAGGACCTGCTCTTTGGTCAGCTTCAGCTTCTTCATGACCGCGGTGTAATGCTTGGGGGCATCACCCTTGGGACCCTTGAAATCGCTCTTGACACGATCTTCAATTGTCCCGTTATCCGGCTTTCCTGACTCATTTTTCTCACATTGTTTGATGCATCCCTTGCAGAAAGAGTTGCCCTCGACTGGAGCACCGGGGCACTGAGTGTACAGGCCGTGGTTCTGTTTCAATCCGTTGCAAAGAGCTGGGTTGCAGGTTGTAAAAGGAAGAGCGAATGAAGGCATTGCTACCTTCTTCACACCAGCCTTCTTCTCCTTCGTACCCTTTACCGAGATCGTTACCGAATCCACGCCCAGACGCATCAATGCCTCTGCGCTATCGAAACCATACTGCTCGCTACAAGATAACACCGCATTACGCATCGCATCCTTATACAAGGACTCCACCGACTTCATGCACATTGACGAAATTACGATTTGACTTGACATTTTTAATATCTTGATTCACTTTATTTACTTTCATCTACACCACCACAATTCATTTCAATTTTTTTTTACACACTCTATTTTTTTTATTTACTGAAAATCCACCTTTAAAAAAGGTGGAGCCAAATTTCCGGTCAAATTTTGGTTACATTTTGACCCGAAGGTTGGACTGACACTTTTTTAGTAGACCCGGTTTTTGGCCGTGAGTCCAAAAAAAATTGATTAGGGTTACTAACCCATAATGTTTCATTGAAGTGCTCGGTTAGCTCAGTGGTTAGAGCATCAGTCTTATGAGCTGAGGGTCGTGGGTTCAACCCCCACACCGAGCAACGAGTTGCAAGACTCCCAAAACTTGCAAATAAACCCGGTTAGCTCAGTCGGTAGAGCGCCAGCCTTTTAAGCTGGTGGCCGAGGGTTCAAGTCCCTCATCGGGTGTATGAGTTTGCAGGCACTCATAAAAAACTTGCAAAAGGCTCTATGGTGTAGTGGTTAGCACACTTCCTTTACACGGAAGAAATATGGGTTCGATTCCCATTAGGGTCACCAAATCCGATATAGTCTAGTTGGTTAGGATCGAGGGTTTTCACCCCTCTGGCCGGGGTTCGAGTCCCCGTATCGGAAACCGAGTTGTCAGAACTCCGAAAACTGACCATTATGCCCGGCTGGCTCAATTGGATAGAGCGCAAGACTTCTAATCTTGAGGTTCTGGGTTCGAGTCCCAGGTCGGGTGTTCGGGGTCCACTACCCCAAAAATGAGTTGCAAGATCTCCTAAAATTTGCACAGCTCTCATAGTGTAGCGGTTAGCACCACAGACTTTGAATCTGTTATCCTGGGTTCAAATCCCGGTGAGAGCTAAAAATGTCTTCATACAGCAATTCAACCAAAATTCATATTAAGAATCCAAATGAAGACAGCACATATCCGATATAGTCTAGTTGGTTAGGATCGAGGGTTTTCACCCCTCTGGCCGGGGTTCGAGCCCCCGTATCGGAATCTGAGTTGGTAGAACTCACAAAACTGCCATTAAGCAAGTATGGCCGAGTGGTTTAAGGCGACGGACTTAAGACCCGTTATCTATGATGCGTGGGTTCGAACCCCACTGCTTGCAACGAGTTGTTAGACTCTAAAACTAATACCCCAAAACCCGGTTAGCTCAGTCGGTAGAGCGCCAGCCTTTTAAGCTGGTGGTCGAGGGTTCAAGTCCCTCATCGGGTGAAAAAGCACATTGGTACTCGTGCTATTTTTTTTAGAATTATTTTATTTTAATTATTTTTTATTTCAATTTCCAAAAAAAATTGAAATGAAAAAAGTGTATTATGTTTTATTTAAACCAACCATCATGGAGCAAGAACAAATTCAAGAACAAAAAAAACCTAAATACTCTTACATTAAAGAGATTGGAAAAATTGCGGCAATATACTTGTTGTGGATTCTTATCCACTACTTATCTGCCCATTTATATGTTTACTGGTGCACATCATCTTCCCTTATTGGGTTTATCCTGTCACCCTTTTTGACGCCTGCGCCTCATTGCCAAGCCCTGCGTTGGGGTATCAATCAAGGTGCCAATCAAATTGTACTTATGTGGTCGACGGCCGGCACGTGGCTGCTTATGAAAATTGCAATCAAAGAGGACTAAGGCAAATCCCACCAATATTTGTCAATAATTCTTTTATGCTCTAATGGAATAAGAGCCGCATCATTATTATTTCGAATATCAGTTTCAAGATAACCAGGTTTAGGTGATTTATAAAAAGTTTGATTCTTTGTGTTTGTCTCATTTAACGCCAATAAAGTTTCATTCTTTTTTTTTAATTCTTCCTTTTCCAACTCTTCCTTTCTAATAATAAAATCTAACTCGCTGTTTGTATTTTCTTCGTCATAAATTTCCAAAATTCTAGAAACTATTGGACTTCTCTCTACATCAGAACTTTCCAACTCAACTAATTTTATTCCCATTTGATGATTAGATTCTTTATATGTTTCATTGTACGTTACTTCAATTTCTTGTTTTTTATTAAACAATTTCTCATAAACATTAAACTTTTTTATAAAATCTAATAACCCACTATAACTTCCCTTATCAGATTGCTTTAAGTCACCTGTAACAACCATTTTACTACCAATTCCAAGGCGAGTTGTTAACATCATCATTTGGTTTGGCGAACTATTTTGCATCTCATCAGCTATTATAAAAGCTTTTTTAAATGTTCTTCCTCTCATATATGCCAACGGAGAGATTTCAATAACACCATTTTGCAACATCATGTCAATATCTCTCTGAGAATAAAATTCTAAAAATATATCAAATATAGGTCTAGTCCAAGGATCCATTTTTTTATTTATGTTTCCAGGAAGAAATCCAATGTCTTCTTCTACTGGAACGACAGGACGCGTAATTATTATTTTTTCAATTAAACCTTGTTTCAAGTCGCTAATGGCTTGATTACAAGCCAACAATGTTTTTCCTGTCCCAGCCGGTCCAATTGCAAAAATCAAACGAATTTTTGAATCGCACAAGTATTTAGTATATCTTCTTTGATTTTCTGATTTGGGTTTATATACTGGAAACATACTTCTAGAGTCTCCAAAATCCTTTTTCATTCTTAAAGCTTTTGCAAAACCTCTTGTGGTGTGTTTTAAATGAAAAGACTGAGTTCGTAAAAGCAACATTGTAGCGACTAAATTAACAAATAACTTCATTTATAACATATATAAACATTATGTTTAAACTAAAACATCACATTTATTATTAAAACTATTAATAATAAAAATCATACTTTATTTCAGTTAATATCTGGAGGAACACTTGGAATATTATTTGCATATACATCTTTTACAATCATAAATGCATTTTTTTAATAACAAAATAACGTTTATATTTTTTCACGCCATTTGGTGAATAACCATCACTTTTGCGAACAGGCTCCATCTCCATTTTATAAACGTTTAATAATTGACGAACAATATTTAAAAGAGGCCATTTTTGTTTTGCATCTGCACCATTTTGCAGGCCAGTTAAAGAAGACGAACTATATAATTTTTTCAAATCTATAATTCTTTCCTTTAATTCATCGTACTTTATAGGGTTTAATAACAACTCTCTTGGTATCATTTGCCCATCTAGATCTTCTAAATTTTCAAAATTTATACCTGCATCATTCAAAAACTTTTTGCTAGTTTCATCCATTTTTACTAACAAGTGCTTTTATATTTTTTTATTTATTACTTATTTACAATATTTTTCATATTATTTTTTACCAATCTTGTTCCACTAGCCGGCGGTCTGTTAAGTCTTGCATTTCGTTCGTGTATTAATGCATTTATTCTATTTACTCTTGCTTGCATTATTCTATTTTTATTATCAATTACATTTTTTATTTCATTTACTGCTCCATTATGTATAATTTTTTCAGTTATTTTCTCTCCACGCAAAGCTTTTGATAATAATTTTGCTCTTTTTGCTGAACATGCAACACATAAACATCCAATATCAATATAATGTTCAACTTGAATTATATTTTGACTTTGATTTTCTAAACATAATTGTGCATAGAAAACATATTCTTCATAAGTGTAAGAAGTAAAGAAATTTGTTTTTTTTAATTCCCAAGAATTGAAATACTCTTCTCTCTCGATTTCATTATAATAATATGCCAAACTACTACAATTTTTAACACTTTCTAAAAAGTTTTCTGGTATTTTGTATGCATTTTTAAAATTCTTAAACAACTCTGCTATAGGTTTTTTATCAGTTTCATAATCATTTACTATTGTAATTGGTGTTCCCAAAATTTCTGTTAATATATTTCCCCACAAGTTGGCATCTTTTAGTCTTAGTTTAATATATTTTATACCATTATTTTCACACAATAAATATTTTTTTTCAAAATCAAAAGCTTCAGGAATGTTTGCAAGATTATATCTCTCTTTAAAGTAGTCCGAATTACTTAAAAAAGGATATAGGTTATTAAATCTATAAATAACTTTGTCAAGATTATACAAGTTAATATTTTTTTCAGAATTATTAAAGTGTAAAGAAGAAATTTGTTCAAAAAATTCAGATATCTTTCTCTCTATCGGAGATCTAAATATGTCAATAACATAGACATTTTTACCTAAACTTTTATTGTATAAAATAATATCATCTACACTTATTTTATTCATATTTTCATTGTCGGATATTGCCGAAAAAAGCGTTTCATCATGAACATGGATAACAGTAAATTTTCTTGCTGCAGATAAACGTAGTGAGGAGACTAACGTTGTTGAGCCAACTTTAGGTGGACAATAAGCAAATATAATATTATTATTTGGCGAAGGGTTCTTATTCAATAATTTTGAATTTAATTCTTCTAATGCTGCTATTTTTTCCGGTGGAAAAGTATTCAAAAATTCCATATATATAATGTAATAATACTATTTGCAAAATGTAACACAAATGGTATTATATTTCAGAGTTTAAGTCTAGATTCTTTTTAATAAAATGTTTATTCATGTATTTTTGAAGAGTAAAATAACTCAAAGAAGGTTCATTATCCTTAATACCCAATAAAACCTTTAATTTATCATCTGGAATAATTATTTGTTTGTTTGTATTATTTTGAAGATTATTTTTTGTTATATATTCAATTAAAGCCTTTGTTACATCAGTTCTAGCTATTTCACTTCCTTCTGATTTATTTAAAAATTCACACAATTCTTTTGAAACAATTGTTGGTTTTGCAAATCCAGAAGGTTTTCTATTTCCTTTATTTTTATTTTTTTCTACCTCCTTAGAAAGTTTTTTATATTCCTTTTTAACATTTTTTTCTAATATCTTTACTTTATTTTGTATATTAGAAAAATAACCTTTCAAACTTGTCAAGTCTTCAAAAACTGAATCAAATTGTTTAAATATATTTTCATACATCTCTATAGAATTTTCCTGCAAGTTTTTTTCCATGTTATACCTACAATTATCAAATATACTTTAAATAAGTTTTTTAACTATCAGTTATTATAAAAATAGAAAATTTTTATAATACATTTATATTAAATTAGTCCTTCTTGGCCTCAGGAGCAGAACGGGGAGGTCTACCGCGTCCACGACCCGATGCAGGGGCAGGGGCAGCACCACCTCTACCTCCAGTACCTCTTCCACCGGCAGAACGCTCTCTAGAAGGCTTTACAACCTGCCACTCACCACCATCGCGAGGTCCAGATCCTCGAACTCTAGGAGTCTTAGACTCTTCATCACGAGGAACTCTTACAGACCTAGGGGGCTTTACAGGCTCAACCTCCTCGCCATTCTCAGACGAAGGGTTATAAGAGGAACGAGCAATTCTAAACTCACGTCTCGTTTCACACATCAACTTTCCTCCTTTAATACCACTAACATCGGCTGCTTGCACATCATGCGCACCTCCTTCAGTTGCAGTCAACTTAAACTCAACATACTCGCCTTGAACGAGATACTTGTATTGTTGACTAGACACTTGCACTGCACTATGGTGCACAAAAATATCTCCACCGGTGCGAGGACCATCCGTAACAGTAATAAAACCATAACCGGATTTGTTATTAAACCACTTTACGCGACCAGTTATGCGCTCCGCCGAGCTTGTACCAGGGGTGTTTGTTTCAACAGGATCACTAAACGACATCTGAATTATAATATACATACGAGCCTTAGCTTTATATTATTTTTTAAGATTATTATTAATTTAAGTTTTACATAATGAAGGGGGGTAATTTTTAAATTTTTAAATCAAAAAAAATTTTAATTTTCTTCAAAAACTTTAATTTTCTTACATTATAACCTTTAAACAATGTTTTTTTTATAATATACAAAATTATCAAACTTACTACCCAATATAATACGTAAAAATACAAATAAAAATTACTGTAAGATCTTGAATAAACATTTTTGTTGCACAATATATTCACATTTAAATCTTCAAGTTTATTATTTACATCCTCTATATTGACTCTTCTTCCAGGTTCGTACGAAACATATTTATTTATTTTTTCCCAAGGCGCTAAATCCATCATACCAATTTTATAATGCAAATCATTATACATCAAAATATAATGACAAAAAGTAGCATAGTCAATAATTGTTGGAAACTTTGATAAATTATACAAAACAGGATTTATTAAATTTTGCATTAAAAAAGATTTTGATGATTGAACTATTACCAATTTCGAAAAATGTTGATTGAATGTTTCTTCATCTGGAAAAACTTCAAATACCTGTAGTAAACGCCTGTCCCCTATTTTATTATAATTAACACCACGATGATGCATATTTGAATGAAATACAAGAATGTCTCCTCTTTGAACATCCAAAACAACTTTTTTACTATAAGTATCTACACTCCATCCACTATTATTGTATTTATGACTTCCTGGAATAACCTCTAATTGAGCATTGTCAAAATAGCATAAACAAGTAAAAATAGGTAACAATTCGGTGTTAGTATGATTATAAATATCTCCATGAAATGTTGACGCATCTGTTGAATTATTGTTATTGCTAAATCTAAATTTAACGTAGTTTGGTTTTGTTATTGTATTATCATTTTTTTGAATTACCGGGAAAAATATAGTGTCAATAAATTGTTTCATTAATGAATAATTAACTTTATTATCATTTTGAATGCAAGATAAACCAAAATTCAATTCTTCCTCTGTTAATACATTTTTTAACAAAATATATCCAAAATTTTTAATATCGGGGTTTTGATAATTCAAATTCATTCGTTTTATATCTATATATAACGAATGCATTTAATTTTTTCAACATATTAAATTTCAAATATGTAAATAATGTAAAATATATTCATAATTTGGTATTTGATCAAACGCTAAACTTCTAACATAATAAAGCATATCTTTAAATATTTCTGGAACATTATTGTTTTCTAATAAATTTTCCTTCATTTTTTTTATATCATCTATATTCTTACAATCGTCCCAATCCAACTTTTCAAAATATAAATACAATAATACATAAATCATTGACTCCAAATCATCTCTTCTACTTGGCTCATTCAAATTGTGAATATTAACACTTACAAATGACGCAGTTCCCAGTATTTTATTAATTCTCTTATTTTCTATATGAACATCATCTTTCAAATACTTTTTGCATAAACCAAAATCTATTATATATACCTTATTTTCATTACCCATTAAAAAATTATCCGGTTTAACATCTCTATGAATTAGCCCCATAGTATGTATAAACTGCAATCTTTGTAACATTTGTTTACCTATCTGCAGAACAACTTTGAGAGAAAAAGTATTGTATTTTTTCTTCAAAGTTAATAAGGAGTCACCGAGCAAAGTTACAACCATGTAATTATTTTTATCATCAACACCAAACCATTTTATTTGTGGTATTCCTTCGCCAGAAGCCAAATATTGATATATTTTTGTTTCATTTTTGAGTAATTTTGTTTCATTTGCTATAGGTTCCACCTTTACTGCAACATTTTCGCCAGTTCTTATGTTTCTACCTTTATATATTTTTCCAAAACCACCTTCCCCTATTTGTTCTAATATTTCATACTTATTTGATATAATCATTATTATATATTATATCAAAATATCTATGTTATTTTTTATTTAATACTTTCAAATGATACAGAAGATTGATTCCTTTTTGTTTTATTCTGTTTAATTTTATTACATCTTTTTGTTCTTGGATTTAAAATTTTACCTTCTGGACATTTTTTATGTTTTAATATTGTTGACAATTTTTCTCTCATTGAAGTATTAGCCTCAGATGTATCTCTCGGGGTTACAGGAGTTACCTCTTTAAAAACACCATAATTTTCTAAAGCATACTTTTTTGATAATAATTCAAAATCATCCTTTTTACCTTTTTTTCGCAACTCACCTTTTACCTTTTTTAACTCTTCATCCAAGTTAAATTTTTTTGAAGTAATCATATATGTTTCTAACTTAATTAGTTCAAGTAATGCCACTTTTATATTATAAATTTCATCATGATTTGTATCATAATTTTCATACCAATTATTTATTTTTTCTGTAGTTATTTCTTCTCCCATCACAATAGTTAAATATTTGTTCACCTTTTCATCTATAATAAATGTATAACCACGAATAACCTTTCGCAAATAATCTTCAATGTTTGTTTTATCTTTAAAATAATCAAACACAATTTCAAATAATTTTTTGCTTTCAATACTTGGATTTGCCAAACATAGTTCAGTAAAAAACATATTCCATGGAACGCAATAACCAGTAGATTCCGCAGTATTAGAAATTAATTTACTTTCGCATTCAAGTGATTGTAAACCATCTAGTGTTGGACAAACTTGATCCGAAGGTATAAACTTTAATTCATCTTTTTTATTTTCAACCAAAAGTTTATTAACCTTATTAACAAAAGATTTTATTGGGGTTTGTATTTTTTTTGCTCGTTTTTCATCTCCCATATATAAAGATCCATGGGGTTCAAAATGCTCAATTTGATTAAATTTTTTACGATACATTAAAATATTTGCATGATTAATATCTTTATTATCATAAATTGTCAAAGGAACTATTATTGTTTTAACGCCACGCATTAAACACTCTACAAATACTGACGCAATAATATTAATATGTTCTTTTAACAATTTCTCCTTTGCTTTTGAAACTCTAGTCATAATATTAATATTCAAACCAAATCCTCTAAACTCTTCATTTTCACTGTACAAAAAACAATCACTCTTATATTTTTTAAATAAATATAAATAAAATATTGTTTCTATTTCTGGATAACCTAGAAAGCTTTTTAACATTTTTTCTCCATTTTTATTTAAATCCTCAAATTTTTGAGTAATTTTTTTTTCATATTTATAAGGTTTTGGTAATATTACTTTTTCTTCAATTGACATCTTTATTATAAGAAAAGAATAATAAAAAAAAAATGAATTAAATTTTGTAAAATATAATGTATTATACAAAATGCAAGCAGAAGAAGAGAGCGAAGTGTCAATTATTAATAATAGACACATAACAATTGTCGCTTTTCAAATTTTTGAAAAAATACCGGAAAAAGAAAAAGCTTTCAAAGAAACCATGAAAAATTTTATTTATAATGATATGCCTTATAGGTCCCCAGAAGTATTAAATGATTTGTCTATGTGGAATAAATTTGAATTAATAATGCATAGATATATTACATCGGGCGATGAACCATGGAAACAAGAATGTATAGACATTTACACAGGTAAAACTTAAACTACCTTCCTGTCCATATCTTTGTCATTTCTAATCCTCGATCAATATTGTTTGTTATATCAAATATATACTCTTCAAATCTATATCCATCTCTTGTATACGTCATAATATTATTAAATATTGAAGCATTTTCATTTTGTATTTTTTTTTCATAACTACAAACTAATGCATATACTCTCTCAAAACACATTCTTTGGTCCCTATTATTTATATGATCAAGTAAAATAAAAAAATTATATTTTTCAGCCAATATTTTTACAAAACTATAGTCAATTACAGACATTCCCCCAAAACAACCCTTCCATTGTGATTTATTGTCATAATAATTTACCAACTCATCACTATAATTTAATAAACTCAGCAAATTTTTTTCATCAATATCTTTATCCCAAAAATGTTCAAAATGCCATACAAATTTAACATCATTTATCGATGAGAAATCAATATATTTATTTATAAAAACTGAATCATGAATTACAACAGCTTTATCAAATAAATGATTCTTATAGTAATAATAGTATGGCAGAAGTTCACCAGCTCCACTATACTCGCCTTGAATAAAGAAACAATTTTTTATTAGTTCACCAGAGAAATTTTTAATATATTTATAATCACTATTATCATCAACGATAATAATAATATTTTTAGGATAAAATTGCCTAATTTTTGAAATGCAAATTATCCAATACAAATTTGTCATTTCATTTGTAACATGTCTTGTTATTATAAAACCCAAACTTTCTGTCATATAATTGTATTTTATATATATTTAAATGATTTAAACTCAAAAACCAATTTTAATATATGGTCGATCCTATAATAAAAGAAACTACAAAGAAACCTAAACGTAAAAAGAAAAAGGATAAATCTAAAAGATGGAGTATTGTATTTGTAGATGACTCTGATGACGAACGCGAAGAAATTAAAAACATTGGAAAAACGTTATTAGACAAACAAAAAGATCAAATATATAATGATTGATTTGTTGCTACAAATTTCAAAGTAATTGTAGGTATTTCCCTCAACTTACTTAAAAATGCTATAGCCCCCATGTTTTCTGCTATTTTTTCCATTTCACTAGAAACATTATTTATTTTTAAAAGCGCCTTCACAAATTCTCCCAAAAATATTTCTTTTTCTTTTGCCATTTTTTGCAATACTAATTTGCATTCCTGTACATTTTCAGCCTCGCACCATTCCATAACATAGTTTATTAAATCAAAATGCATATTATAATCTGTTCCGGTATCCATATTTTTATCTAATTCTATTTTCATATAAGACTCGTACATTTTTCTCAATTCTAAAATCATATTCTGGACTTTTTTATCTTCAGAATATGGTACAAGTGCTTTATTTTCATCACTTGTTGTTATATTTGTGAAACAACTAAAAATTGCAACCAGTTGTTTTGCTTCAAACTCCTCCAATTTCTTTTGTTCCAAAATATTTGCAAATGCCAAACAATGGATTTCACGTAAGTGACTAGCTAACGATCCTTTAAAGGTCAACTTTACATCGTCTTCATCAGTAATAAAACTTTCACTTTTCAAAAAATCATAAATAATCATCACATTTTTACTCAAAAACTGCTCCGCATTTGAAAACCTGTCCTGCAGCTCAACCAATTCTTTTTCCTTTGAAAGATATTTTTGAGCAGACAATAAATCTTTGTCTAAAGAAAAATGTTCTGATCTAATTTCTTGCATGCGTTTTTCAATATCTTTTCTCTTTTTGTTTGTACTCATTGGACGTTTAGAAGTTAAATCAATATATTCAAGTAAAACATTTTTAGGAGTCTTTAAATAACTTAATGACTCGAGTGATTTTTCAATTTCATTACTCAACTCAGAAATTTTATAATAAATAGTTCCTAACTCTTTGTCAATATCATCTTGAATCATTGAACGTTTTGCAAAATCAGTAAAATTTTTATCACCAATATCTACCAAATTCAAAATCAAGTTGTATGAAATTTTAAATTTTGACACAAGAGTTTGTGGTTTACCGCACATCATTTTTTTATAATCTGTTAAATTCATATTTTTAAAAAGATTATTCAAATGTATAACGTTTCCTATAGTATCAATGCCTCTCCTACCCGCTCTTCCGGCCATTTGCGTGTATTCGTGAGAATACAGCATTCTCATTCCATTTCCATCAAATTTCTCCAAGCTTGTGAATATTGTTGTTTTTGTTGGCATATTAATTCCTACCGCAAATGTTTCTGTTGCAAACAGCAACTTAATATAACCTTTTGCGTATAACAACTCAACCATCTCACGCAAAACTGGCATAACTCCTGCGTGATGAATTGCAACCCCCTTTTCCAAAAGAGATACCATATTAAGATACTCTGGCAACTCCAAATACTCTTGAAAATTGGGCAATTTTCTTATAATTTGCTCACATTCTCGGCGAACAACATATGCTACCTTAGAATCAAACTCAAGAAGCGGATGTGTTACCTCTTTCGCGCATATTTCTAATTGCTTCCGCGAAAGAACAAAACACAAAGCAGGTAACATGTCATTTTCAACCATATATTTACACACTTGATTCAAAACATGAGATCTTTTAACAAACACCCTTTTATTTTCAAATAGATCTAACATTTTCTTCATTTTGTGGTAATGAACCTCATCAAAAACTCCTTTAGAATTTTGAATAGTGAAAATTTTATTTGTTGAGTCTTTTATTTGTTTCTCCAAGTCCTTATCCTTAATAGCTTTAAAAATTCCAGTATTTGTAGTAACAAATGAATAATGTGTTAATGGAACAACTCGCTCATAAGTTGTTGTCAAATAAACATTTTTATTTTGATTTGATTCACTCTTATTACCTCTTGTTTGACACCAAAGTGCAAACTTCTCTGGTTGATCAATTGTCGCCGAAAGCATAACCATCTGAATTTTTAAAGGTAACATCATAATGCTTTGTTCCCAAACTTTACCTCTATCTGCATCATTAATATAGTGAACTTCGTCAAAAATTACACAAGCCAATTCATTATCAATGTCCATATCAAAAGATACATTTGATGTTGGCATTTTTGATCCACTATTATTTTGATACAATTTATTTAAAAGAATCTCGGTCGTCATAATTAAAACGTCCGCTTCAGGATTGCACTTGATATCTCCTGTAATAACTCCAAAGGAAATATGTGGGAATTTTTTTGTGAATTCATAAAATTTTTGATTTGATAGTGCTTTGATCGGACTTGTGTAAATAACTTTTTTTCCAAGACCAACAAAATGTTCTATAGCAAACTCTGCAGGTAATGTCTTACCAGACCCTGTATGTGCTGTAACTAGAATGTGATCTCCTTCGACAATTGCCTCAATTGCATATTTTTGAAAACTACTTAAAGGAAATGAGTATTTTTCAAAATGTTCCATATATTTTTCCTCTTGTTGCTTAGGATACGTGTTAGAGCAAATTTTAACCATGATAATCTATATAATATATCGATTTTTCTTTAAGTTGTTTATAATATCTTATATCGGTTGCTAAACTTCTCTCATAAGAAAAATATGAAACGTCATTCCAGATACCATAACAAATTTTTTAATATTGCAACACAACTTTATCGCTAGATACAGCCGAAGGATCTACTAAACTTGGCATAACCCCCCCTCGCAAAGTATTCTGCATTACGGGTGTTGAAGTTGCTCCTCCTCACCCACCTCGCATTTTACGAGTTTTTCTACCTTTTCTGCAAACTTTGCATTTACATCTGCAATACTTCATTTTGCACGTGCCACTTGTTTTTTTTCCTGGATGTTTGCACATCGTTCTACGCCTTCTTGTAATAGACATTTATATATAATGCATTTATAAAAAAATCGGTAAAATTTAGATAAAAAAATAAATTAATTATTAAATGCGAGGGGTTTTCTACGTTTTGCAGTTATTTCTTTTTTACGCGGGGGTTTTAAGTTTTACAAAACATAACTTTAGAAATAGAGTTGCAAGTATAAAAAATATGAAAACTGATAGATTTTATGGTCCTTTTGGAAAAAAATATTATGAAGACTATCTTCGTAAACTAAACTCTAGAAATATTAGTATTCAAAATGATGCTATATTAAATAATAATTTAAAGGATAATACTGATGAAGAATGCAATGAAATAGAACAATTTTTTGAAAACCAAGACGAAAAAGAATTTGAGGATATTATGTCTTCTATTTTTAAATCTGGTAATCGAACTGAAAATAACTCAAATAAAAATGATGTTAAAATGCAAGGAAATCGCAAAAAAATACTCATTATTACTAATGGTAACATGAATATTCCAATTCCTATTCAAAATAATGAAGACGACGAAGAAGATGAAGGACATTATTATGACATGCATGGAAATCTAATAAGAACAAGACGAAATCCAGGAGGAAACAAACCCAAAAAAACAGAAAATTTTGAGGTTATTACAAAGTCACCAATTACTTTTAAAGACATTGGTGGTTACGAAAATATTAAATTGGAATTGAACCAGTGCGTTGATATTCTTACAAATTACAAAAAATATAGTGACTACAATGTTCGCATTCCAAAAGGTCTTATACTTGAAGGGCCTCCAGGCAATGGTAAAACTCTACTAGCAAAAGGTTTCGCAGGAGAGACAAAAACTGCGTTTATACCAGTATCAGGTGCGCAATTTCAAGATAAATATGTGGGCGTTGGGTCAAGTAGAGTGAGAGAGTTATTTGAATTGGCAAAAAAGAACACGCCATGTATTGTATTTATTGATGAAATTGACGCTGTTGGAAGAAAACGTTCAAATGATGGTGAAACTTCTGGAAATGAACGAGATAGTACATTAAATGAGTTATTAATTGCACTTGACGGCTTTAAAACTTCAAGTGGTGTTTTTTTAATGGGAGCAACAAATAGAGCAGATTTGCTTGATCCTGCATTAATTCGCCCAGGAAGAATAGATAAACGCATTTTTATAGGACCTCCAGACTCTACAACGAGAGAAGCAATTATTAATATTCATCTTACTGGCAAACCTTACGATAAGTCAATAAATGTTAAGGATTTAGTAGACATGACTGCTGGTCTTTCCGGTGCTCAAATTGAAAATATTTTAAATGAAGCTATGTTGAACGCATTGAGACATAATCGAGTTTTAATGGAATATCGTGACATTGATGCAATTATTGGTAAAATGATGGTTGGTTGGCAACCAACGGAACATCAATTCTCAAATGACATTATCAAAAGAATTGCTATCCATGAAATGGGTCATGCTATTGTTGGTTTTCTTTCAAAACATCATTCAAAAGTAACCAAAGTAATTATTAATCTTTCTTCACCAAATAGTCCTGGATATACAATGTTTGAAACTTCTACAAGCAATATATACACACGGGAATCTCTTTTTGAACATCTTATGATTCTTTTGGCTGGAAGGATTGCAGAAGAATCATTCTATGACGTCAGCGTAACAACTGGAGCTATTAATGATTTTGAAGAAGCTTTCAAATTAGCAGAAAAAATGATTATTTATTATGGAATGGGAAAAAATATTATATATCCTAATTCAAGTGATAAATATAAAGAAATAATAGATTCGGAGGTCATTCGTCTTATTAATGATGCGTATGCCATGGCAAGAATTTTAGTTAATAAGTCTAAAGACCTTATTCATGAATGTGCCGATATTTTACAAAGAGATAAGTTATTAAAAATTGACAGACTTACAGAAATTATAAATGAAAAATATCCTGAAATTAATCAATTAAAAATAGAAAACTAAATTTTTATATAATAATGCATTTACATATTTAAAATGTATTATTTAATCAACAAAGTATTTTTTATTTTTAACAAACAAATGATGGGAATTTAATAATAATTATTCCGGTACCACCACCACCGCCAGCACCAATGTCATCCGCTCTCATTCCTCCTCCACCACTTCCTGTGTTTAGTGTACCCGGGTTTGGATATGGAAGACCACCGCTACCACTTCCTTTTCCACCAATAATAGTACCAGCTGGAGTACTTCCACCTTCCCAATTTACTGCACTATCACCACCACCGCCTCCGCCCGCAGCATACCCTGTAAATGTACCACTTATCCTGCTAGCAATTCCATAACCTCCACTATTAACAGATGCACCAGTAGTTGCGTCCGTTGCTATTCCAAAACCAGAAGCACCTCCACCACCACCTCCAGGATTTGTACCATTTGCGCCGTTGGCCGGGCCTAAACCACCTAAAAATCCATTTCCTGAGACTCCTCCGAACCCTGCAGTTCCTGCTGGATTCCACGATGATACTGTATTTGTTCCACCATTTCCACCAGCGCCGCCACTAGCAGCCAAACCAAACGCCGAACTAGGAACCCCATTTGTTGTTAAATTATAATATACTGTATCACCGCCCGCCACAGGACTTCCCGAAGCACCATTTGCATCCATAACTCCGCCACTACCAACTAAAATTGTATAATTTGTACCTGTGGAAATAGAAGTAGTTCCAGCTAAAACCTGTCCAGCACCACCCCCACCTCCATACGTTTTAGCACCTGTTCCTTTTGCACCTGTTCCACCTCCACCAACTATTAAGTACTCAACCTGTGCTGGAAATGGGCTTGTTGCGTTAAAAGTAAAAAGTGTTTGGTTGGCATAATAAAGTACTTGATTCCCTGCTGCGGCTGCTCGAGGGTTATTAGGACTGGGATAAGTATAATTAGCAACTGGTGTTGTTGTAGTAAAAGTAACTATTGTATAACCACCCGAGTACGCGCCAGAACTCCATGCTCTTGGATTTGAACCGGTCGAATCTACGTACGTAACTACGGCAGTTCCGGCAGTCGTATTTGCTCCAGTATTGTATCCAGCATATGTATTGTAAGTTCCAGAAATTGCAGTTCCACTATACGTTGAGCCGTTAATGGTAAATGATGATGCAACACTAGAAGAAATTATGTTGGATAAATGTCGTAAAATAACTATTCCTGAGCCTCCATTTCCACCAGCTATACCAGGTCCTGTAGTAGCAGAACCAGTCGTAGAGCCTCCTCCTCCTCCTCCTGTATTTGCCGTACCTGCAGTTCCAACAACAGAGTATACACTAGTAACAACTGCTCCAGTAGATCCAGAACCGCTACCTCCTCCACCTGAACCGCCAACACCAAGTAACCTATCATAACCACCAGAACCACCTCCACCAGAATAAAAAACGTTACCGGTTCCTCTTAAATTATTTGACAAACCAGAACCGCCTGTTCCACCTGGACCAACTGAATAATTTGCATTATTTTGACTATTTCCGTTACCTCCGGCTCCTGCAGCTAAAGCACCTCCACCACCACCACCTCTTCCTACACCTCCAGCAACCCCGTACATTGTGTTACCTCCAGCATTTCCCTGACTCGGAATTGTTGATGGAGTGTTTCCAGAACCACCAGGATATACACTGGATGAGTCCGCTCCTCTAAGACCGCCACCACCACCAGAACCTCCATTACTTCCAGCAGCAAAGTTTGGTGCTCCACCGCCACCTCCAGAAGCAGTTAAACTGATAGATGTACCGGATATACTAGACGAAGATCCATTTCCTCCTTGCGCTCCGGCAGAACCGGTACCTCCACTACCAACATTAATTGTATACGCAGTGTTCGCTGCAATTGCAGTATATCCAGTTAAATAACCACCAGCACCTCCACCTCCACCTCCACTTCCACCGGCGTTGCCTGCTCCCCCGGCTCCTCCACCGCCAACAATTAAATAACTTACATAAGGTGGAAAATAGTTAGTTGTTGTAAAAGTAATAGACGATCCTGCTGTAAAAACATAAACAGTATATCCGTTTAAATAAGGAGAGCTTTGCGTAAAATTATTACCACTTGAATCTGTATATCCAACTAGTGACGTGCCTCCACTTATAGTAGCAATTGGAATACTTACACTAAATCTAAAAGTTCTTGTTATGCCTAATGCACCAAGCGAATCTGTTGCAATAGCAGTAAAATCGTAAGTGCTTGATACACTCGTTGTTATTGTTGGCATTGTTCCATAGAGAATACCTGAAGCATCTAAAATGACCCCACTAGCTCCAACTGGATTGCCTCCACTTGTATAAGCAAAAGTTATTGGGTAGTTACCACCTGTATCATTTGCACTCAAATCTGTAAATGGTTTATTTAACTTTGTGTATGTAATTGAACTTATACCAGTACCCAAATTTGTTAACGCATTTGTAACCCAAATAGGTCCCGCGTTAAAACTTAATATAGCTGTTGAACTAATTCCTGTGGAACCACTACTTGCATTTGTTACTTTAACAAAAAACCCAGTATTATTACTTGCATCCGACATTGTTAAGGTGTTCCTTGCTTGTAACGAGGTTGAACTATTAAAATTTGTTGGTCCAAATGCTGCATAAGTAATATTGTCCACATTGCCAATAAATGAAACTGAAGAACCAGTTTCAAAATTTGTACCAGTTATTGTAAAGTTTGAACTTGAATCTTCTGATACATAGTTTGGACTAATAGCAACAACTGTTGGCGATAAAGCACTTATATTTGTCCAAGTAGACGTACCAGCATTCCAATATTCAATTATATTAAATGTTGTATTATATCTTATATACCCCGTTTTTCCAGGAGGTCTATTGTTTGAATCGTTTGCTGGAATTTTTATTGCAGAAACGGCATCTGAAAAATAAGTTCCATAAACGTTCATGTTTGCTAGATTATTTGAAGTATCTGTTGTCCCAACGTTAAAAACACATGTGTTCAAAATAGCATTTCCAGAAGCTATATTAGAGCCAATTATAGCTTTATTAATAGAATTTGTATTAATATACAAGTTGTTATTTCCTGAAACATCTAAAGTTAAATTTGTTGTAGGCCCTGTGTATATTTTAGATGCTTTAACAATAAAATTTTTCGATGGATCTAAGGATGTTAAATTCAATTCTGTTGCCATTATATAAAATTTAAATATTAAAATAATAAGATTTAAAATATAAATCTAACAAAATTTAAAATGCTAAATCCTTAAATTTATATTTCAAGGTCTTAACTTAGTATTAGTATTATTAATACGTTCAAGTTTATAGATTTTTCAAAAAATAAAATTATTTGCGTTTTATGTAATTAACCCTATAAAAATTAGCAAACAACCCTATTAAAAACGTTACATAACATGAAAAAAGAATAATTATTGACTTATTAATGTAACTTTCATTTTGATAAAAATATATTGCAAGTGGTAGTTGCATTAATTGAACAAGTTGCATAGATGTAATGTATGGTTTAAATATGCAAATTATTTTTATTTTAAATAAAGAAGCCAAATAATAAGAATACATAAACGTATGAACAAAAGAATTCAATAAACTAGCAACTATAAAGCCATCAACCTTACAATAATAACCCAAATGCCAACAAATAACTGCTCCAACGTGATGATATTTTTGTAAAAAACATGGTTCTTTCCCATTCAAATATAAAATAAATGTATCTATATACTCATAATATTTTGACAAATAAAAATAAAATATAACTTTGTCAAAATGTGGTATTTTAAAATAATAATTTCCTTCAAAAATTACACCATTGTCATATATAATTTTAAATAAAGATAAAAATGTCCATGCACTAAAAACAATAAGCGCAAAATTATGAATAATAGATATACAAAATAACAAATAAGAATTTATACGTAAATTTTTTGGATACTTTAAATAAATTATAGTTCCAATTACAGGTACAATGTGATTCATTGTATAAAATTATCAACACCATTTTATATAGGTTTAAAATATATTGTAATTTAAAATACTTAAGAAAATATTAAGATATTTGCATATAGTACAATGGAAAAGTTTAATATGCTTAACAACGTTCCAAACATTTGGAAAAATCCACTCAACCATGTTTTTGAAAATTTGCAACTGAAACAAAAAGAAGACACATTGTGGCTAGAGTTTGGTGTTGGTGGTGGAAGTACAATAAATTATATTGCTAGCCAAACACCTGGTATAGTTTATGGGTTTGATAGTTTTTACGGAAATCCAGAAAAATGTAGGGAAGGTTTTGAAGCTGGACATTACAACCGAGATGGGGTGCCTCCTCCAGTTGCAAGCAATGTGATTTTAGTTCAAGGGCTTTTTCAAGATACACTAAAAGACTTTTTAGTATCACAAAATAAAAAGATATCTTTTATTCATTTTGATTGTGACTTATATAGCTCAACAAAATTTGTTTTAGATTCCATAAAAGATTATATAGATGATGGTTGCATTATTGTATTTGACGAATTTGTAAATTTTGTTGGTTTTGGAGAAGCTGAGTACCAAGCATTTTACGATTTTTTATCCGAAAATAACGTTGAATATGAATTAATTGGTATGAATGGTTCGCCAAAATGGATTTGGGGGGAACATCCAAATTCATCTGATGGTGTACCACACGAACAAATTGTTTTAATAATACATAAGGTAATGTTACCTTGGTGTTGGGATTAAAATTAATTTACAAAAAATAAATAATATAACAAATATATTATTTATAAAGCATCTTTCGCCTTGTTAAATATTGATTATCAAATAAAAGAAAAAAATTGGGGTTTTCGCAATAAATTATATATTTTAAAAGTAACTTAAAGAAAAAATATTGATTTTCAAAACTTTTTTTGACTTTTCATTTTTGGACATTTATTTTTGTCCATTTTTGAAAACCCAAAATACTTTTGACTTTTTTATTTTCACTTTTTTATAAAAAGTCGAATCTTAGCATAATGCTCTGTATTTCATTTATTTCTTTTTAAAAACGTTATTGTAATTTTTTTTGAAAAAATATATTTTCAATGAAAACAATTTAGGGGATTTTTATCTATTTCCAATATAGGAAATAATGGAAATAAATTTGTCCCAAAAAATCCCCAAAAATTTTGAGTGTTGTTTTTGTAACTATTCATGTAGCAATAAAAAAGATTATTCAAAACATTTAATGACACGTAAACATAAAAAAAATGAAAATGGAAACCAAATGGAAACTTTGGAAACCAAATTAGATTTACAAAAATCCCAAAAATCCCAAAAATCCCCACATGGTTATAAGTGTGAGTTTTGCTTAAGAGAATATAAAAATAAAAGTGGTTTATGGAAGCACAATAAAAAATGTCAAGAGTTTAAAATAGAATCAAAAATAGAAGCAAAAACAGACCAAAAAGATAATGAAATTATTGGAAAACTTATTCAACAAAACATGGATCTTGTTAGTCAAAATCAAGAATTCAAACAAATGATGATTGAACAAAATAAAACAATTATTGAATTAGCAAACAAAACAACTATTGTTAATAATAATAATAATACTACAAACAATAATAAATTCAATCTCAACATATTTTTAAACGAAAAATGCAAAGATGCATTAAATATTATGGATTTTGTTAATTCTCTCCAACTTCAATTAGAAGATCTTGAAGAGACAGGTAGATTGGGTTATGTTCAAGGAATTTCGCGAATTTTTATAAATGGTTTGAAACAGCTTGATGTTTGTAAAAGACCCATTCATTGCAGCGATGTTAAAAGAGAGACGCTCTATGTAAAAGATAATAATGCATGGGAAAAAGAAGATGAAGATAAAAAGAAAATAACGCGTGCGATTAGACACGTTTCTATAAGAAATGCAAAACAAATCGGTGACTGGACAAAAGAAAATAAAGGTTATAATGACTCTGCTAGCAAAAAGAGCGACAAGTATTTGAAACTTGTATCAGAAGCAAATGGCGGAGAACCAGAAGAAATTAATAAAATTATTAAATCAATCTCAACAAAAGTAACAATTGATAAAGAAACAATTTAATTTTGCATTTGCAACCTTATTTTCTTTTTAAAGTTATCTTCATCAAAAAACAAGTACAACTTAAAACTACACTTTTGGTAATTTTCTATATTTTCGCGCAATGTTATTCTTGATGCAAGTTTTAATTCGGGCAAATAAACAATGTATTGATACAATCCATCATTTCTATGAATTTTATCAAAAGCATATCCATCATATATTTTTTCCATTACTTCGGGATTATTAGTACATAAATCAAGCAATGAACAATCGCATTGTACTTTGCGAATAGCTCGCATAGTAACATTAATATATTCTAATTCGTTTATCCAGTTATCGTAAAATTTTGACGCATTTTCTGAAAGAGAAACCATACTTGTGTTTTGTTGAAACTTAATGATATTCAACAAATCAACTAAACGACGAATTGGACTAGTAATATGAATATAAGCATCTACTTCCAGAATTTCGTGTCTTGTGTTAACTTCCACTTCACTTCCATCAATGTATTGACCAGAAGCACTATTCCAAATTTTAATATGTTTGCTAACATCTTCAGGAACATTTTCAGGAATAGAAATCTCTTTTTTCATTATAGTTGAACGAAAAATTCCATTTTTATTTTTCATTAATTCTTTTGCACAATTATAATTCATTAAAATCATCAAATAACAAACAAGATCGTGGCTATTTTTAACATTTGATATATACTTGAATTTTTTAGATAATCTTTTTGTAACATCAAATAAATAATTATAGTCTGGGTTTTCAAGAAGTTTTGGTTCCTCATATGTATAATTTTTTGTCACGCGAATCATACAATTTTTGTACTCAATATTTTTAATTTCATCTTCTTCAATAATAATATCCATTACAAATGCAATACGAGTATTATTTTGTTGAAGACTGCATAAACAATCAGAAAGAATTGTAGGAAGCATTGGGCGTTTTCTATCTGGTAAGTAAATAGTAGAAATACGTCTGGAGAAAGATTCCCATAAATTTAAAACGTCCATCCAAATAGTTACATTTGCAATATAAATACTTAAATGGTGCCTCCCTTCTCCCATATATTTTATACTAAAAGCATCATCATAATCAGCACTAGTTGGCGGATCAATAGTAAATATCTTCCACTCAGATTGATTCGTTCGATCTTCAATGGAAGGATATTTCTTACTGATATTTTCAATAAATGCGTCGTGTGATTTAGTTTTAAGCGCTTTAGATGTATCCTTTGTAAATTTTTGAATAGATGCGTTCAAACTTTTACAATACAACTGATATTCATAAAAATTATCAAGAACATCAACATTACCAATTGTCTGGTTTAGTACTCCATGTGGATGTTTATCATTCCATTCAGTGTATGAAAATGTTACGTACATATTCATAAAAACCTTTGAAAATCCAACATGTTTCATTTCATATGGAATTAAAAAAGAAGGTAATCGCATATCATCTGGTATACATTTATAAAGAAGTTTACCATTTTTTCTACCATAAGTTTTATTACTTTTTAATACTAGAACACCTGGTATTGAAGCTACTACTCTAACACTAGAATGCTCAATTTTAACAATTCCAGAATCATTAACACTAAAAACGTCATTAGAAAATAATTTATTTTTTGCCGGATCAACATCCAAATTATTCACTTGATAATTAAGAATATCATAAAATGACCAACCCGAATATGCTCTGTCATGAATGTGTACCTTGTATAGAGTCATGCGAATGGTGGTATTAGATATACTATGCTTATTTCTTTAACTCCTAATCTAAATGTTTAATCACCAAAAGTTATCAATTAAACGCACTACGTCTAAAGGTAAAATGGTATCTCCTATTATGTCTTCTAATTTTTGAATACTTTTAATCCATTGAAAAGGCATTATATGCAAATATTCTCTTTTACTTAAATTTGTTGTAGTGTCCTCGTAATCATAAACTCTTAGATGTTTACAAACTATATCAATATAATTTGCGCGAAAATACATATCAAAACGTGTATTATCGCAATATCTTATAAACAAATATCTTTGTTTTTTAACTAATTTTGTCATGTCAATAATATTTTGTAAAATAATGTAAGCATTGTGAATATACAACAAAAAATTTAACTTGTATGAAAGTTCATTGTTTGACACAATATTCAAATAAAGAAGAAAGAAAAAAAGAATTTAAATATTATTGTTGAGAAATGTGATTTTGGAACTTACGCAGAAATATTATTTACACGACATTGCGAAACAAAGAAACATAATGATATTACGCCATCCCAATTATAGTAAAATCCTTTACATTTTGTTCTCCCAAACTTTTACAATATTTTATAATTCCATCTGGCAATATTCTTATAGATATTGCGTATTTTTCAAGTTGTATTACATTGTGTCCGTTGAATGGTTCAATCCCCATTAATTCATATCTTTCACGAATATAAGCAAAACATTTTAGACATCTTTGTTTGTCATTTTTACTAATTTTATTATTTCTAATCAAATCCTCAATGTTATTAATATTAAATTTATCAATCACAATTTTTTCATCGCTTGTAAAATTATTTTCACAATCAACAATTATATCACTACATATTGAAATATCGGTTTCACTTGTTTCACAGGCAATCATTTTAGTAGTATCTGGAAAATTAGGAGCAAATATTGATACTTGTTCAGTTATAAATTTGTATTTGTTTTTTTGGATATTTTCAAACATATTTTGTATTGCTTTATTAGCATCATCAATTAAACATTTCTCGCATTTTTCACATCTTATACAATTTATTATTAATGGTTCATTGTTTGTATTAACCAATGTTAATAATGAATTCGCATCAATTTCAACCCAAGGTTCTGGTCTATCTTCACTACAAGTTTTATGTGTATTACATATTTCATATATACCCTTAATTTCACCATTAAGTGTATGTGCTATATCAGCAATTCTTAATTCATCTTCATAATTAAACCGATGTTCTAATGTGATGATTGAACCTTCGGTTATTTCAGGAAGGGTAATTTCGGCACTTATTTTACACGATACACATTCTCTTATAAATTGAATATTTGTTTTGTTTTCTAAAAGAGTTTTCATTAACATTTTTGCATCTTTATGGATTTGACTTTCCGTAGGTTTGCTATAATGATGACACGGATTGATACTATCTACTTTATGACGAAAATGATGAACTCTTATTTCACCTTGCACTAAAATTAAATCTTTATTACATTCAGGACAAATATATTCATCTTTTTTATTTGCTATTTTAGGATAAACATATTCACCAGTAAGTTTATTAATTGCTCCAAGAGATAATAATTGCGACATTGTTGTATAAGTTGTTATATCTATTTTATGTGTTCTTAATTTTATAATCAATTTTATTTCAATTTTTTCACAAATCAGAAATTTCCGTGGTTTGTATAACCTCATTTGCGGCCATTATTCCATCATTTTCCAAATGTTGTTGATTATTATTATCATTGTCATTTTCATTGTTTGTTTCATTTATATCTGTTATAATTTCTTGTGATGATGTTTTAGTTTTTAATTCATCTAAACTAGCTTTTTTGGCAACATTTCGTTTTACATTTTGAATTTGTAACCCATACATTGCTATTTGAGGTAAAATCGCCAAATTATTCATATAAGTTCTATATCTAAAACATGATATGCTTGCATTTTTATTAAATTGAATACTATACCACCAATATGCAGGTATATATAAAGTTTTGCCAGCATTTAAAGTAAATTCTAGACATTTAATTTTATCAAAATCTGCTGTGTATTGTGGTTGAGTTTTCCAAGGGTTGACAGGACTACGAAATTCAAAGTTTTCATAATCGTTTGCTGGATGTAAATATCTAGCGCTTTTGGGAGGCGCTAGTTTAACTTGAACACTACCTTGAGTAACTAAAAAATAGTTTCTGTAATTTATCTCATAACGGAAGGGGGTTTGTGTTCCTTGTGATGCCGACATTATGTCATAATTGCAATTTGAAACCATATATGGTCTTAAATATTCATCGTTATATTGCAAATTTTTAAAAACAGCGGTTTCTTGTAAAAAATCTGTATTATTTTCTGTAAAATAGCTAGAATTTTTATCATCATTGAACAATTTAACGGCTGCATGAAGAGGTAAAGGCATATAAATTTCAGAAGCATAGTCCTGATCTTTTGAATTTCTGATTTTAATCTCAAATGCGTTATAATTTGACGCTAAATAATCAAGTGATGATGTTTGAACAATTTTATAATTATCAAAATCAAATAAAACAGGCTGCCTTAAGTTACAAATTTCTTCAAATTTATCTTTAGATGCAGAATCTATTTCATACATTTCCAAATCGTCACTTGTTTTGAGATGAAACTGAATGTGCAAATACAAAAATAATACGAGGCAAAAAATAAAAAATCCAAATATTGCTTTCATAACTAATAACAAATTATACTAATTTTTTGTTATTTGTACTCAATGCTTCTTTATTGGATTTTTGGAGCCAAGTAAAATAATAATTGACTTCCTGCTCCTAAATCGTACGCTATTTTCATTGGATAGTCTTTACTTATAGAAATATTAACATCGTTTGATAACTTAGTTGTCAAACACATTTTGTGAACAAATGTAAGACTATATAATAAGTCAATGACTTCATCTTCCGCAATACTATATTCATTCAAATCATCAATAGGTATTGTCACTAACATATCTCCTAATTCTCCTTCTGTGCTCAAGTTAACTTTTTCGTCGCTACAATTGATTCGTAGATCTGCACCAAAAGTAATCATTTGTGATGTTATTTCGCATATTTTTTTTGCATCTATTGAAAATTCGGCATCGTAATCTGTATCGGGAACTTCTAATATATCGCTTTCAAATTCTGTTAAAGGAATAGAAAAATACTTGTTATAGTTGATAGAAGAAACAGATACCAATTCAATGTTTAATTTATCTGCATCTCCTTCATAAAAAATAGAAATATCTTGACCATCTTTTGCAATGCCCAATATAGTGTGCAATGTGGAAGAATCAAATGATATGCTTTTATTATCGTCATTACAAAATTCGTAACTATCAAACCATGCGTCCATTATTTTCATATCAAACAAGCAAACGTGCGACTTATCCATTCCTTGAATATAAATATGATTATCATTAAAAATAATTGTTACTATATTTGTGCAACCCTTTAAAACTTGAAATATAGCAAGAAATTGTTCTTTCTTTTGTTTATCTGAAATTATAAGTTTCATATACATTATTAAGTAATGTTGATTTAATATTGTTTAAAAAAATAATATTAAATTAAAACAATGTTCGAACTAATTGTTGCCCACGATAGTGAACGCGGTATAGCAAAAAATAGAACAATTCCGTGGAATATAAAAGATGATATGAAATTTTTTAGAGAGAAAACAACAAATAATGCAATAATAATGGGTAAAAATACTTTCTTCTCTCTACCTGACCAACAACCTCTTCCAAAAAGATTGAATGTTGTACTAACTAGAAACCCGGAAATGTATAAAAGTTATGAAGAAATGTTTCCCAACATTTTTTTTACATCAGATGAAAATATTCATTTTGTTTTGGAAAACAATAGAGAGACTTTCTCAAAAAAATATAACTTAAACCCTGAATTTTCTATATTTTTTATTGGCGGTAATGAAATATATAAAAAGTATTCTTCAATTTGCGATGTATTATGGATAACTACTATTAATAATTCATATAATTGTGATTTATTTTTATCATTAGATGTTGATGAAAAATATTATGATTCAGAAATAATAATAAATTGTAAAGATTTTATGATTACTAAATTTGAAAGGAGGTAGTTTTATCAACTAATTGTAACTTTTTTTGGGTTTTTTTATCAATAAAAACAGATATAATAGAAATAATTTGAGAGAAAACAAAAGGTGCGTGATAAATAAAACATATGTCCAATTTGTCTGGAAATTCATTTTTAAAAATAGTGCAAACTTTTGTAATGTAGTTATAATGTTTATCAAGTTCTGTTAGTGTTAAAGATTTTAAAGATAAATGAATTGTGAAAAAATTGTGATTCTTTAAAATACTTTTAAGACAATCGATAACAAATAAAGTGATAGTATCATAATTTGATTCATTTGCAAAGTATTTGAATATCTGGTAATCCATAAATATTGATTTTTCTTTAATATTGCAAAATTTATTTAAAAATACTTCTGTTAAATTAGTTTCTGCTGATATCATTATATATATTTTGCAAATATATATGATAATATAACATATTTATATTATTCCACTTACATTTTCTTCCTCTTCTTCTTCTTCATCTACATTAACTTTTGCCAATTCATCCTCAATAATTTGTTTTAAACTGACACCATTCTCGTCTGAGCTTTCTTCTTCAAAAACCTCTTCGTTTGCTGCAGAATTCAACAAAGTTTCTTGTTTTTCTTGTTTCAAAACAATGGAAATAATTTTTTGATTTGTTTCCATAGAAAATGATTGCAACTTCATAAGCATTTCTTTTGTATCTCTCAATTCATCTTTTAATAAAGTCATTTGATGATGTAAGTCGCTGGTTCTTTGTGTAACAATTTTGGAAACTTCATCGACACTAATTCCACCATCTACTTTAGGTTGGTTTGAAAGTTTTGTTTGTCCCTTTTCTAAGTCGCCTAATCTTGCAATAATATTTCTAATGACTGTATCATCTACAAGACGCATATTTTCATCATGTTCCATTACACCTTCCGAACCTTGATTATGTTGAGCATTAGGACCAATAACTCCTTCAGCTTCTAATTTTTGAATAATACTTTCGACTCTACCTAAACGAATTGTAACTAAGGCAAAAGCATCTCCAACGGATAGTTTTCCAACGGGAACTTGAGGGGCTTGAGGAGGAAGTTGGTTAGGGTTGTTTTGTTGCATTTGTTGTTGCGCAAAAGCTTGTTGGGAGTTAATTGATGTACCAGGGCCTCTTTGTTGACCAACTGGAGGTGCCTCGCCGGCACGTCTTTGTCTAGCTGCAGCAATTGAACGTGAACTACTCATTAATACAATTTATACACATATTGTTTTTAAGTTATTGACGCATTTACTAAATATTCTAGGCTACCATCTTCATTTTAATCGGGTCGTGACTTTGATAGTTATGAATTTCAAAATCTTCTAGTTGGTAATCATTTATATTCTTTCTTAACTCTTTAATTGAGATTGTTGGAAAAGGGTATGGTTCTCTTTTAAATTGTTCTTTTATTGGCTCTACATGATCTTCATATATGTGACAATTACCAACAAAATGAACAAATTCATAAGCTTCTAATCCACAATGTTTTGCTATAAGATGGGTTAAAAAACTATATGAAGCAATGTTAAATGGAATTCCGAGTGGAAAATCTCCACTTCTTTGATAAAGAGCGCAAGATAGTTTATTACCATCGTGAACATTAAAATGACACATAACATGACAAGGGGGTAGAGCCATTTGATCCAGTTGTTTAGGATTCCAAGCAGTCATAATAAGACGTCGACTATTTCTAGTTTCAGGATTTTTTAGTTGATGAATGATTTCTTCTAGTTGATCAATTCCATTAAAAGGATAGTCACCTGTTAGTGTTTTACCGGTAAAACAATTGTAATTAGCACCAAAATTTCTCCATTGATACCCGTAAATAGGTCCGGCCATACCTTCGGGATAAAGTTTAAGCCCTCTAGAGTCTAAAAATTCGCGCGACGTATTAGCATCCCATATATGAACTCCTTGATCCTTAAGTATTTTTGTATTTGTTTCTCCTTTTATAAACCATAAAAGTTCCTTTAGACAAGTTTTCCAAGCTACTTTTTTGGTTGTTAAAATAGGTATTTTCCCATCCTTTAGAGAGAAGCGCATAGATCTTCCAAAAATGCTTATTGTTTCTCCATTTCGTCCAACTTCTTTGAATCCATTATTAATAATTTCTTGAAGTAAATCCAAATATTGTTGCTCTTCTTTATTTTCAGTCATTAAAATAATATTCTATTTTACCTTTATCTCTCTTTTTATAAATATTAATTTCTTTTTATAAAACATATGGATATCGACGGAGGTGAATCAAAATCAACGAAAACTTTTATAAAATACGTTTTTAATTTTGATGAAGATGGAAAGGCTGAATTTTTAAACGTAATTCAATATGCTTTATTGGCTATTATTCCTATTATTGCATTAAATAAAGCAATGCAAAAATTTGTTCCTGAGGCAGATGATCAAAAAGTTAGTTTTGAGATTTTAGCAGAAGTCTTAGCGCAAATTATTGTTTTATTTGTTGGATTAGTTTTTATTAATAGAATTGTTACATATGTACCAACATACAGCGGAATTAAATATCCAGATCATAATATTATATTTGTTGTAAGCGCATCATTAATGATATTATTAAGTTTGCAAACTAAATTAGGTGATAAGGTGAGTATACTTGTAGAGAGATTGACTGAATTATGGGAAGGCAAAAGTGCCGACGACAAAAAGAAGAAAAATAAAGGAAAACAAGGAAATGGTACAATCAAAGTCTCGCAACCTATTTCTCAAAACCCCAATCAAATGTCTGGTCAAATGATAATGAGAGAAGCATATACAGATGGAACTGCAATTAATAGTTTGCCATCAGGTAATGCTGAACAACAATTACCAGACTACAATACAATGTATAAAGGACCGCAAACACCTTTAGTAAACGCAGCTACACCTAGTATGGAACAAATGATGTCCGGACCTATGGCTGCAAATGAGGCTCTTGGAGGGTCATTTGGCGGTTCTTCTTGGTAACCACTTTTATAAAAGTGGTGCAAAAACGCCAATTATTCTATTAATATATATATTATAAATGATTGGTACACACTTTATTTTGGATTTATTTGATATAAAAGATGAAATATTTTCTAATAACTTGTCGAAGTCAAACTATCATTTATTTGATAATTATATAAGAGCTTCTCTCATAAAAAATAAAATGACAATATTGAATGACCAAGTGCATCAATTCGGAAACTTAGAAGGCGCATTTACATCATTATATTTATTATCAGAATCTCATTTGAGCATTCACACATGGCCCGAAAATAATTTTATAGCAGTTGATATTTTTACATGCGGCGATTGCAAAACAAAAAATATTGTTGATGACATTATTTCATACTTAAAACCTGGAAAACATATAGTAAAAAATATTTCTAGAGGTTCAGAACCTATCATTAAATCACAATAAATAATATAAAATTAAAAGAATATATTATTTATGGACGTTCCAAAATTATTAAAAGCCTTAGACAACGAAGAAAACGAAGGATTATTTAATTTTACAAGTGAAAAATTAAAAGAAATGAATTTTAACGTGTTAAAAGAATTACATTTAACAAAATCCGTTTTTCTAGATTACATGCAAAAATTAAAAACATATAAATACATTGATGAAATGAACGAACTTAAATATGGCGCTTTTTTGAGATGGATACCAATCACTAATCCAAAAGATCTTCCGCTGAAAAAAGGCGGCGTTCTTTGTGATATAAAAGTAACAGATAATGGTGTTATGATAATTTGTAAAGGATTTATGAATAATCATTTTCAATTCAAAATGGATGAGTGTTTAATATTTCAAAAATTAAGCGACCAAGAATTAGTTTTATTAAGTGCATTAGATCATTTAGCAAAGTAAGTATTCACGCGGCTATCTTCTATGTTTCATAGTTTTTTTATTGCATCCACAATCCTTAAATAATCCAGGAATGAATTTTCCAATTTTAATTAAAGAAACTTCTCCACTTTTTAGAGCTTTTTTTGCAGTGAATATATGTTTTCCGCGTTTATAATGAGAAACACTTTTATGACCCTTGCCGCCCTTAATATGAACTTTACGCACAACTTTAGTTCCATCCCCAAGAACTTTAGTTTCTTTGTTTTGATAATGATGCATTTTATATAAAAGAATAAAAAAAATCACGGGTTTTCTTATTTCAAATACTAAATTTTTCTAAAAACATATTCAATGATAATGGGTACCACATCAAAAATGTCCCTTCACCATATGTGCTGAAACATTCAGTATAATATTGGAAATGTATTCCATCTTTATTATTCAATTCTGTATAAAATAAATATGCTTCTTTCATTTGTTCATGACTCATTACTTCAATATATTTTTCTTCAAATAATATATTAGAACATTCGTCATCATTAAAGTTATATATTCTTATACCGAAAATAGTACCATTATTATAAATTCCCATTAGTATAATTAATATAATTATATATTTATTATACTTATTTGACAAAGTATACTTATTTGACAAAGTAATAAAAAATGTATGGTTTCTTCTCTAACATTTCCAATCTATCCATTGTTTTGTAACAACTGCGTTTACACTTTCCAATGCACCTTCAGTCCAACCTTGTTTTCTGCTTATCATTTCACCAACAATAAGCATTCCAGGCATGGGATACTGTGCAGCCTTAATAAACTGATTTCTATCTTTAAAAAGTTCGCGCAATGGTTCATAATAATGAGTACCGATTGGCCAATAAAAATCCAGTATTGCTTTTAAATGAAGTGAATTACTTGGTAAACCTAGTGATTTTTCAAGCAAACCACAAAAGAATTCTCTATTCTTTTCATTATTTTCAAGTTTATCTTTTAATTGTTTTGCCCCATCATTGTCTGTGTATGCAATCATATAGACACCTTTATTTTCATTCATAGGAATAATTCTATGCAATGGCCCAGGAACAATTGTTTGTGTTGGCACTTCTCGCTTCATAATTTCATTTGACGCTTTATCAAATTTGCCGTAGACGCGCAAAAATGTTTGGCCATGAATTTGTTGGTAAATGCTATTTGGGTTATCTGCACCGGGTACAAGTTTTTTAACACTGCTTATTGTTGTTGCAATAATTGTTTTTAAACAAGTGAACTTTTTTCCATTTGAAAGTTCTACTAAAAACCCGCATTCACATTCATCCATTTTATGAATGCCCACAACATTTGAGCTTGTTTTAATATTTTCCATTCCTACTTTATGTGCAAGTTTTTCAACTAACTTGTGCCATGGAATTCCCAATGCTATCCACGACTTATAATTGTCATCAAAACCATAATAATACAACGTTTCATATGCGTCTTCGTTCTCATAATCAGTATAAGCAGAACAAATAAGTAAATTTTTATAAACGTCTTTACCTAAAATTGGCTCAGCAAATTCTTTAAATGTTTTTTGCGAGTCTCTTACCTTATTGTATTTACTTTTTAAATGACTTATTATTTTTCCAATATCAATAGGAATCAAAGTTTTCGAATAATGTTTTTTAACAGGAAATTCATTATATGTTATTTTTAATTTATTACATAAGTCAATCAAAAGGTGATCTTTATTTTTTCTTCCGACTCCGGCTCCAGTTACAACAGAAACGCCTTGAAAGTCAACATTATTCATTCTACCACCCAACCAAGATCTCTTATCTCTCTCTAAAATTAATATAGAAGTTTTTGGGGATAATTTTTTAATTTGATATGCACTATACAAACCGGCAATCCCCCCTCCAACAATAATAACATCATAATATGCGTAATTAGTCATATATAATACAATAATAATATAAAACTTTTTATATTTTATGATATTTATTAGTTTTGTAAAAAAATATATGCCCACAATTTTTCCATTCCATAACCAGCAGCAGGAGCTTTTTCTTGAAAACTTTTAAATAAGTCAATCCAAAAAGATTTTGGATATTTCAATATTTTTTGTTTTGAAACAATAAACATAGCTCCAGACCCATAATGATAACCATGTTTTATCCATGGAAGAATGCGTGAAAAATTAAACTTTGAAAATAATTCATCGCGAAATTTATTTCCATTTTCATTATCCATAAAGTAAGGAATTTTTGTAATAATTTCTGAAAATTCATAAAGTTCTATAGTTTCTTTTATTTTTGATAAATCAATTAATATATTTTTTAAAGTAATCATTTCTTCATGAAATGGATGACTAGTCATTAAAATATTAAAATAAGTAATTAATATTTCGGTTTTCATGGGTAACCCCAAAGAAATTGGTGTGCTAGGTATACCAGAAGTATATTTACTAATTTCATCTTCATTTACTTTTACCATCCAAGTACTAATATATTTAAAATCATAATTTTTATTTTCATTCAAAATATCACTAAGAAGTTGCTCGCTTTTTTCTTTATTATACAAATCTATATGATCAAATGGATGACCTTGTAAAAATGCAATATGATTTGATAAATTTTCATAATTATCAATAATATGTTTAATATACGTTCCTCCTTCTTTTCCAACATTATCTAAAGGAATTATAACTTCATTGTCAAGATAATCTAAGTCGGCATTCCCTTTATTATAAACTATACAATTTTTGGCAAAAGGTTTTGTCCAACGCACATCCTCATTGTATCTTGAAACCACAATACAAAATTCTTCTTTAGTAAATTTTTGCATATATTTTTATGAGTAATTGTATTTATACTTTTATTAATATAATTACTTATTTATGTTTCATTGTTTTACTTTTACCAAATTTAATTTGTTTTTTTGTTTTTTTAAAAGAAACTGATCTTTTTTTTAAACATTTAAATTTACCGCGAGTTAAATTTTTATTATTAAAAACACTTTTGGTACATATTCCAATAGCCCGTGGTTCATTTTTTTTAGTAAGAATAGGATTAATTTTTTTTATACAACTGCATAATTTTAAAGCCATTATATCTTCCGCGGCGTCTTTTAATTCGGACCTTTTTGTTGGAACTGGTTTATCATAAAAACGCAATATATTTTTGTAATCAGTATCAGTTATTTTATAGTTCATCTATTTTTTATTACATTATACCTATAAAATAAATATGTATAGACGATTTTTAATAAAGTACATTTTTTGAAATACTTTTTATAAAAGTATATAATAACACAAATGAAGCCAATAAAAATCGTTGTTTTTGATTTAGATGAAACATTAGGATACTTTGTTGAACTAAGTATATTTTGGGAATCACTAAATTCTTATATTAAAAATGAAAAAATAAACTATGAGTTAGATCAAAACGATTTTAATGAAGTGTTAGATCTATTCGAAGAATTTATAAGACCAAATATAATATCTGTTCTAAATTATCTTAAATATAAAAAACAAACAAAAGTTTGCAACTCTGTTTTAATTTACACAAATAACCAAGGAACAAAAGATTGGGCTTTGCGCATACAAAAATTTTTTGAAATAAAAATAAATTTTCCTTTATTTGATCAAATAATAGGAGCTTTTAAAATAAATGGAAAAAAATATGAATTGTGTAGAACTACTCATGAAAAAACAATTCATGATTTATTAAAATGTTCTAAACTCCCTGCCAATACAGAAGTGTGTTTTTTAGATGATGTTTTATACCCAGAAATGAGCGGAAAAAATATTTACTATATTAAAGTTAATCCATACACATATAACATTCCATTTGATACGATGATACAAAGATTTTTAACATCTGAAATAGGTAAAAAAATAATAACTGATAAAAAAAATTTTACAAGTTATATGTCAACTTATATGAGTCAGTATGCATATACATATGTAAAAAAATCTGCAGATGAATATGAAATAGATAAAATTATAACAAAAAAGACAATGTTCCATTTACAAACATTTTTTAACAAGCATTGGAAAGATTCTGATATTAATAAAAATTATACAAGTAAAAAAAAATTGCATACTAGAAGTAAAACTTTAAAATTGCGAAATGTTTTGTAACTTTGATTTAATGTTGTCTAAGTAATTTAAAACAATTTTATTGATTGCAGTTGTAGTTAATATAAATAAACCCGCGCTAAAAACAATTTTTCTATCTAATTCTGTAAATTCAATCTTATTTCTTAGAGGATTAAATCTATAGATCAAAAATAAACATATATATATTTTTACATAGCTATCTAATGTTTGAATATACGTCGGAGCATTTCTTGATAAACCAATTATTGAAATGCCATACAAAATATAACTAATAATAATAAATAAAGTGAATGCTTTATTTTGAAAATCATATATAGCTTTTTTCTCGTTCATATATTTATTAAATATTAAATTTTAAGCGCACAAATCTAGTTCTTTTTTTTCAGCTGTTTGCATTTCATTATATATATCCAATGTTCTTGCGCTAGCATCAGTGGCATTTACATACTTTGGCATCCAATAATATGGAACTATGTTAGAAGCATGAGGATAATGTTGTTCAAAAATATACTTATAATACTTTTGCTCTTTTGTTACAGCGGGAACACCAGATTGACTAGTTTCAAAAACTGGTAATGTATCAATATATTCTTCTATAATTGTAAAAAGCGATCTAGTTGTTTTACTAACACCATCACTGAAAGCTTCTTTGCGTCTCCATAAAATTGAGTCGGGTAAAAGTGGATTATTATCCGTAGTCATAAAATTAACGCGGGAAAATGCAGAGCGTAACAAATATTTTTCACATTGTGAGTTCCCAGGATGATATCTAATTCTAGGATCAATTGATAAATAATATTGAACCCACGATCTATCCAAAAATGGCGTTCTAGGTTCAAGACCATGAGATGATATACACTTGTCAGACCTTAAAACATCAAATATATGAATATCTTTTAATAATCTTCTGGTTTCTCGATCAAACTCGACTGCTTCTGGGCATTTATGCATATATAAATACCCACCACATAATTCATCAGAACCATCACCATTAAAAATTACCTTTGCTTCACTATTCTTAGTAATATATTTTCCTAATAAATAATTTCCAATGCTAGCTCTTACAGAAGTTGTATCATAACTTTCAATTGCATAAATCACTTCAGGTATAGCATCAATAAAATCACGTTCTGTTAAAATAATTTCAGTATGTTTTGTTCCCAAATAATTTGCAACAATTTTTGCATACTTTAAATCTTCAGAGTCTGCCAATCCTATACTATAAGTTTCAAGAGGTTCACAATTTGGTAAATTGTCTTTTCGAAATTTATTTACTAATGCAGTTACAAGACTGCTGTCCAAACCACCAGATAATAAACATGCAATAGGTCTTTCAGTAGTTGTACACCTTTTTTCAACGGCTTTTATAAAATAATTTTTGATTCCTAATAAAATATCATCAATTGCGGGGTCCCTCAACATATTTTGTGAAAGTACAATACTATTAAATCCGGTTGAATGATAAGGATAATTTTCTTTAATAGAAACCCAGTCAGCCAAAGCCATAAAAGGCAATTCATAAGATGAAAATGTTCCGGGTTGAAAATGTTTAATGTAATAATTATTGTCGGTAGACTGAAATTCTGATAAACATTTTAACTCTGAAGCAAAACCCACAATTTTACAAGTCGAATCATTGTGTTTCAATACATATAGAGGTCTAACACCATAAGGATCTCTAGCAATGTATAATTTATTTGATTGTGTTATTTCATTAGATTTAGAATCAACAATAGTATTGTCACAAAGAATAAATGAAAACACACCATCTAACATTTGCAAAGTGTGTTCAATGCCATATTTTAGATACAAATGAATAATAACCTCGCAATCAGAGTCAGTTTTAGGTTCAATATTCATTAAAGAATATAGCTCTTTGTAGTTATAAATTTCTCCATTGCAGATCAAAGTAATATATCCAATATTAATAGGTTGATTAGATTCATCATTTAGACCATTTATAGCTAATCTGTGAAAACCTAGTTTTAATTTAAGACCTCCAGTTGTTAGTTTAGAAAATTCGGGACCTCTATTTTTCCCTTTATTAAATTGTTCATATATAAAGTGGTTAGAAAGACTTGTGTCATTTAATATTGCAAAAATTCCACACATAAAGACGTATACTTAATTAATATTTGTTTTTCCTTTATATCAATTTTACAACCCTTTTAATAAAAGTTAAGAATAAAGAATAAATTTTATTGTTAACCTATATTAATGAGTAATCAAAATTGCGACAACAATCTTTCTGCGATAATTCATAATGAAACGAACACAAGAATTTATGATAGAAATATTCCATCGCAAGTACTTCAACCTTATTTTACGCCTCGATCTGTTTCAACTAAATACTCTTTGATGCCAATTGTTGACCCAAGAAAAGAAAATTCAGTAAAAGCGATGCAATATCCTGTTTTTAGTACTAATGGTATTTTTAATCCTGGAAATTCTCAATCGCCTTGGTCTGGGTTTTCATCAAATATAAACGTAGAGTCTGAGCTAAGAAATCAAATTTTTGCATTGCAAAAATGTAGTCAAGCTGTATATGTTCCTGATAGTTCAAGCGATCTGTATCAATATAATTTTCAACCGCAACAACAAGTATATCAACCATTTTCTGGGTTATTCAGAGAAGAAAAATTTGACGCATTTAATCCAAATCCTGAAAATTTAGCGCCAGGCGTGTTTTTGAATTCAACGCGAACTCAAGTAAAAGATATTTCTAATGGCGGGTGCAATTGAGTATTTTTAAATTTATAATTATCGTATATAATTATAAATGTCCGATAATTTAGTAAATCAAATAACATTAGATTGTTTAACAAATAAAGAACAATACAATAGATGCCTGCAAAATAAAATTTCAAAAATTGTTTGTAGACAAGAAAAAAAATTCTATAAAAAAAGACTTGTTGATTTAACAAAAGATTTGTTATCAAAGCCAAGCGTTTATGAAAAAACAATATTTCCAGATGTTAAATATGCTTTTGATGTTTATATTAAAACCTGCGTTGAATATTTTAAGTCACTAGACAATAACGATATTTTACAAGAAGAATATAAAAATATAGAGCCAGTGTTGGTTTCACAAGAAGAAGAAAAAGTTATTCAAAAAACGCAACAAGAAGCAGATAAGTTATTGATGCGTAGTATTAACATAGTAAAACCATTAGATAAATTTGTAAAAAGAACTTCAACAAAAAAGGAAGAGGAAGTAATTATACCAAAACAAAAAGAGATTGATTTAGCTGATCCAGCTTTGAAAAATAAAGGTATAATTAAGAAAAAGAAAAAAGAAAATATCCTTTAATATTAGGATGAAAAATACTAGAAGACGCAAATTATCATTTAATAAGACAAAAAAAATTAAAAAACAAAGAGGTGGAAGCAAGCTCATGAAACAACAAATAAAAGCGTTAAAGTCGATTAGTATGAAAAAACTTCAATGTAGTCCTTCACATAAAAAAAACAAAGGTGAATTTAGTTGCTTTTCAAATGATGATCTCTACAAGTTAAGAGATCTTTGGAACGTGAGACATCCAGATGCAATAATTAAAACAAATGAGCCAAAAGAAATATGGGAATCTTTAAAAAAATATATGGGAAGTGTTTGCAACAAAGAGTCGTGTTGGTTGAAACAAAATTTTGTTGGTGATGCTAAAACGCGAAAAGAATTAGAGGATGCTTTTGCACCAAAATCACCTAACGAATGGAAAAAAAACCCAAATGAGTGGTTATCAAGTGTAGATATATTAGACGTCATGAAACAATATGAAAAAGCGTATAAATGTTTTGACTTTATAGGTCCTTCACCAATTGACTATGATGCAAAAAAATTATATGGAGAGTGCGTTTGGAATGAACTTTGTAACTTTAATTTAAAAGATGAAATTAAAAATGGAAAAACAAAAATAGGAGTAATATTTAACACGGATCCACACTATTTGGGTGGAAGTCATTGGGTAAGTTTATTTATTAACGTAAAACGTAAGAAAATTTTCTACTTTGATAGCGCTGGTGATGAAATACCAAAAAGAATTAAACATTTTGTAGATGATGTTACTGAACAAGGTAAATCTTTGAAACAAAGAATTGATTTTGAGTTTGATCAGAATTATCCTGTGGAGCATCAATATGGAAATACAGAATGTGGTATTTATGGGTTGTATTTTATTGTTCATATGTTAGAAGACAAAATAAATGAACATTACTTGAAAACACATATCTTGAAAGATGAATACATGTCAAAATTCAGAAAAATTTATTTTAATGATGATTTGTAAAGAATCTTTATAAAATTAAAAATAGAAAAAAGTATATAAATAATGTGTAGTTTATTTATATACAAATGTCATATGAAAATCAAAATCACTTTTTAAGTGATAACAATGTTAAAATGCTTTGGGAAATAATATTAGACGATGACATTGTTGTAAATAAAAACAGAGATGAAATAACTCAAATAAATAGAATATTTTTGAGCGTGGCTCAACAATTTTATGATAAAGAAAAAAATTTACATCAAACTTTAATTGGAATGAACAAAAAATTTATTTCAGTAATTGTTAATATTTTAAATCAAAATTTTCCAAAACCTAAACCATTAGTTATACACGAAAAAGAAACAATTCCAATAACTGCAGAAGAAATACAAAAAAGTAGAGAAAACGAATTTGAACAAGAATTTAAAAGAAAACAAAACGAATTTACGCGTGCAATGTCTTTACCTGTTCCCGAAACACCAAAATTTTCTGATAATGCGCGAGATGAACCTATCTCAGAATTAGATGTAATTATAAAACGAACAATTGCCGAAAGAAATTTAGAAATGCAACAAATAACAAATAATTTTAATAAATCTGAAGTCGAAAATTGGATAAAAAGTTCAGAAACATCTGTTCGTGTTGAAAAACTGAGAGAAAATGAAAATGCTACAAAAAAAATAAAATTGGGGAATTTAATGGATTATGACGTTCCAAGTGATGAAAATATTAAACAAAAAAATGTTTCATGGGCAGATGATTTAACGGAAAATAATATTTTACCGGGGTTAAAATTAAAAATTACAGAAATTGAACCTAAAGAAATAAATAATACTACATCTATTGATGAAAAAATAGATAAACTTGAAAAAAAAGTGGATGTAATTTTTAGTATGATTGAAAAACTATTATTAGAAAAAAATAAAAATTGATTTTGAGTCGTATGATTAATATGTTTGTAAAATTTAGAACAATGAAAGCAATTCAAATCGTTATTATTGCTTTGGCAACAATTCGTGCGTCTGCATTACTATTCAAATGCAATTTGATGCCAGTTAAAACTAAAGGAAATAAAAAAACAATATATGTACCAATAGAAGAAATAGAATACGTGGAAGAAACGTGGGACGATGGTGAAGTTGCTTGGGAGTTAGATCCTCAATACACTTTAAAAAATATTACTCAAATTGTTTCTGTAACAACATATGAACCAAAAGTTATTTCAAATCGTGAAAAATTATGGGGTCTTGTTGAAGAGTTAAGAATGCAAGGTGCAATATCTGGCTTTTTAAATGTCGCTTATTACAATACTGCGGTAAGCGACAATATAGTTAATGATATACAAAATTATCAAGTTAAATCAAACATGAATCTAGAAAATATTATCATTTATAATTTCAACAATGAAATTGATATTATTTTGACGCTATTTACAATTTATGGATATAGAAAATATAAAGAAAGTCGAATAGTGGAATTTATTCAATACTGGGAAGAAAAATATAAAAATAATTATTACCTAGAAGAATACAGAAATATTAGAAAAATTTCAACATCATTTGCTTTAATGATACTTATTATATTTTGCAAAAGTGTAAAAAGCGTATCATAGAACCAATGTTTTAAAAATCTTCTCTCCGTTAGAATTTATTTCCAAAGTGCCAACTAAAAGTGGGTTGTCTCCAGTTTTTTTTGCATTTTCATAGCTAGTTAAATCATAAATATTATAGAGTTGTTCATTCATTTTGCGCGCGGCATATTGAACCCCATAAATTTTAACAGGTTTTGCAGACCACTCTATTTTCTTCTTATTAAGTTTAGCAACTACGTCAGTTTGGTCAGAAGAAATAGAGGGATTGTATGCAAAGGTATTATTAGATGGTTCGTCAAAATTCAAACAATGCAAATTTTCTTTTGAGTTATGCGAATAAATAGCACAATCAATAGCTGATTCTTTAACGGCGGTTATTAATTGTGTATTCACCTCTTCTTTAATAGAAGATATTTCATAAAGAGCTTCATCACTAGTTAATGGAATTTTTGGGTCTCTTTTACTAAGATCTTTTAATTTTAACTCAATTGAGTCTCCACTTTTAATTTGTTCAGGAGTAAATGTCATCAAGTACAAAAATACTTCCACTGATTGTAATGCAGGAGGAAGATCTTTATGACTGCAAATTCTTCTAGCGCGTCCAATTACTTGTTCAACTCTTACTGGGTGCCAATAAGGTTCCATGATGTGTACATATCTTGTGTTTCGCAAGTTAATACCTTCAGAACCAGAAGACGTAATCATAAAAATTTTGATTATTTCACCCATATTATTGTTATTTGATATCTCTCGAAGTTGTGCAGCTATGTTTGTTGGAATTGTGTCCCAGTCACCATTATAAATATTTCTTATGATTTCTTTTTCTTCTGCGGTTTCAGTTCCAGTATATAAAGCGAATGTAGGTTTTCCGACGTCTGACTCTTTCATTTTAATTTCCCAAACGCCTGTTGGACTTTTAATAATTTTAAATTGAGCGTATCCATTTGCTTCTAAAACCATAGTAAAAAGTCCAATCCCTTCTAATGTTCGAAATTGACTATAAACTAAGTGTAAACCTTTATAATCTGGGTCGTTAATATTGTCAAGAATGTGCAAAAACTTGGGGCTGTATGTTTGTAATCCTTCGGGGCTTAAAAATTCATCGGCGTGTTCGCGGATTTCTTTAATAGCATTATCTATTCTTTGTGTATAAGTTGCATCTCCAAGAGCATTTAATGCAACATCGCCTTCTAATTCACCTTCATTTTCAGCGTCTAAGTCTTGTTTATCTTCTTCTTTGTCTGCGTCTTTTAATAGTTCACCCAAATCTTGAACCTCTCCAGTGTCTCTTGGCATAGGTCTTCCTGGAGGAACAGGCATGACAAAATTGCAAAATAAGCGTGAAAAAATGCGATAAGTGGATGTTGCATCTTTGAAAACTCCATCCTTATCAACTGCTCCCTGTTTCTTCTTTGAACTTTTTTCCATTTTTCTCTCTTCTTTTCGCGCCGCTTCATAAACTTTGAACTGGTAGTCACTCATTGGAATTTTAACGACGTGGTAATAATCTGGGTTTTTTTCATATTTTGGTAACAAGTCTTCTTGTGCACTTCTAAAATAAGAAGTAAGTCCGACAATTCGTTTTTTGAATGATTCGACATTTTTAACATTTTTTGTAACAGGGTCAATAAATCTTGTAATAAATGAGTCTAATTTATCTGGTAATGCTGTATAGTTGTGAATTTTTACACTATTTGGTAAAACATCAATGTCGTTTTTTCGCAAGTAACCAATTAATTTTCTCTCAAAATCGTCATCTGAAACAAATTCTGGGTCAATAATATTTCTCCCAGATGGATCCTTTTTTTCGTTTGTTACACCCAAATATCCAGAAGACTCCTTAATTTTATTTTTAAACCCTAAAGGATTTCTGGTTACATAAAGTTTCCCACTTGTAGGAGAATATTCAAGATAATCTAATACTTTATCTCTTAAAAGGAGTTCTCTCAATGATTCGGTCGTTACTTTTTTATTTGTTTTTACGTCTAATTGAATTTCCCAAGTTTTAATGTATCCGCGCAAAATATTAAATAAAACCCCTATTTCGTTTGGATAGTTAATAATAGGCGTACCACTCAATAAAACAACGCGAGCATTTTTTGCATCTTGTAAATAATGATATAGTTTGAGAGAAAGTGCTTTGGGCAAATATTCCTTCTCTCCACGAACATTTGTTTCAACTTCCTTTTCTTTTCCAATTTTATTCACAATTCTACTAATAAAGTTGTGAGCTTCGTCAATAATAACAACGGCATCATCAAATAGATTTTTTTCAAAATTATTAGTCAATTCTTTTAACCGATTTGCGCGCAAACCATTATAATTAATAAAGGTGTATTTTGTTTGAATCATTTCATCTAGCTGATCATCAAGACTTTTCTTATCTTGACTTGAGAGAGATGTATAATTAGGGGCTTGTTTAATATTAATTAGCCATGCTCCATGCTTTCTTTTAATATACTCTACAGGAAGACTTAAAAGTGCGGATAGTGTATCAATTTGATCTGGATGAGTGTCGGTTGATATCCAACTCCAAAATTGATTTTTTTTATAAATGAAATCGCCAGCTTTCTTTAATTCTTCCATATAGTTTCTTCTCAAAGATGCTGGCGTCATAACAATAATTTTTTTACTACTTTTCATTCCTTCAGCAATAGCAATACTACTTGCAGTTTTTCCACTACCCAAACCATGATATAAAAGAAGGCCTCTGTACGGCGTATATAAATTAATGTAATCTCTAACGATCTTCTGGTGAGTTAAAAGAGAGAAACTTTCAGAACCTCGTCCAATCGTATCACAACTAATATCAGCTGAATCATCTTCAAGTTCTTGTTTATATGGTTCAAATAAGGAGTTAATAAAGTTGACAAATATCTCTCTGTTATTCATGTAGTAGCTAGAAACTTTGTACTTAATAGGAGCTTCTTTTGGATAAATACGATCGGTTATTGGTACATCACCAATTTTAACATATTCCTCTGGACCTAATATAGCAACTCCTTTTTTAACTTTTTCAGTTCTTCTACCACGTTTTTTAGGAGGAGCCTCTTCTACAAGTTCTTTTTCACCTTCTTCACCTTCTTCACCTTCTTCTTCAACTACTAAGGTAAGTTTTTGAGGAATTTTCTTTGCTTTTGTTTGAATAGGAAAAGCTGGTGCACTAGATGGTTTTTCTATAACTTCCTTTACAGGAATTTTTATGGTAACTTTTGATAATTTACTTGTCTTTAATTTTTCCTTTAATGCATCTCTTTTGTAGTCTTTATTAATATCTTCGCGAATAGTAATATTTCTTATAGTCAATTCCTCTTGTTTTGGCGCGCCAACAACAACTTCCACTAATTCACGTTCCTCTAATGTTGGTTTTACTTTTAATTTATCTTTTAATGTGTCTAAAGGATTCATTTACTATATATAAAATAAATATATAAAACTTTTAATGTTTTAGTTTAAAACTTTTCATATAATAATGTTCAATAATTATATGAAATTTGATAATATAATACCATTAGGGGATCATTGTGCAGCGGCATTTATATTAAAAGATTTGGGATTAAGAAAAAAAGCCTACCCATTTGATTGGACAAATCACGCAGGAGGTATTATGAAAACAAGCATTCACAAAAATATATTTTTATTAAGAAGATTACTAAGGTATGGAAATCCAAAAAAATGTTCTGAATTTTATATCGGAAATGCTATTGAATATGGAAATCATAAAACAAATCATGGTATTCAATTTCCTCATGAATTAGAAAACGCGCAAATAACAAATGAAAAATATAAAAGAAGATTTGACAGATTATACAATGATATCATTTGTGGATTTAAAAACTTGTATATTATTATTACTAGAAAAGGTGACGTAGATCAAGATTTTGTTAATGATCTTGAACACTTATTAGTATTTCATAACAGCGAAAGTAAAATATTATTTATTTCTGGTAACGAAAATACTATTGCAACATCAACAGATAACTTTATTTTTAAATACATTAAATATGATTATTTAGAAGAAATACATGGAAATAAATGGTACCAATATGATGAATTTTTTCATAAAGATATTAAAAATTATCTTATAGAGTTTTTACAATAATTTTTCTATTAGTTTCAACGCCTCAAAGCATGCTTCTTGTTCTGCTTTTCGCTTTATTTTGTGCTGTCCTTCTCCAAGAAATAAAAATATTTTACCATTTTCTGTAACATAATCTTGCACATCCTTGAATGTTTTAAGATTATTTGTTCCTAAACATAAAGCATTTTGATGCGTTAAATTATGAACTTGTTGTCCTAAGCACAAGTATACGCCCATTTTATATCCAAGTTCTGGATCGTGTTCCATTTCCAAATAATGCGGCGTAACCTTGAACTCTTTTTGTATTTTTACTTGAAGAATATTTTTATAGTTATCATCATTTTGAATCAATGCAATCCAATCTATATGTTTTTCAAAAATGTTCTCAACAAATTTTTGCGCCATTTGAAAGCCAGGACCAGTAACAAAGATATTTGCGAACCATCCCTCCTCATCCTTCACGTTAATTTTATTCAAATCTAAAAATAATGCCCCCAAAAAAGACTCGAACAAACATCCTAATTTTTTCAAGTTCGTTCGTATTTTTTTCTCCTCAGCATGTTTCGATAAAATAAGCCATTTATTCAGACGCATTTCCATAGCAATTTTACCAATGGCTTCATTTTTGACGATTGAAATTTTCTTTTCTGTCATGAATCCTTCATTTTCTTTAGGAAATCTACGATATAAATAATATTTTGTTACCAATTCCAAAATACCATCACCTAAAAATTCAAGTCGCTCATTTGATTTAGTACTAAGAGGCATACAATCATCCGGTTTTTCAACAATGGTTATATTCTGTGCTATATTTTCAAAGCTAGGACGCTTAGTATACGACCTGTGAACAAATGCTCTTTTATAAAGATTCATATTATGTACGATTCCTGGCACGCCATATTTAGTAAGAATAGATTGAACTTCATTCAATGTAATCTCTACATTCAATGGATTGTAGGGATTAAATATTAAGCCTTCATCGGTTTTAATAACGTCGTCGTCGTGTAGTATATTTTTTGTTTCAGCCATTTGCTTATATTTAATATATTTAGATGACTTTAAGCCAAATTTTTATATTTATTATCTTGTATAAAAAAAAATATTTAGAGTATATATAATATGGTTTACTACTCAGGTACTCGTATTGCTGCATCTACTGCAATGACAAATCAACCTACATGCGGAGGCCCAAAAAAGGCTGGATTATCCTGCAGAATTGGGTTTTTCTTATCCTCCAACCCTAACCTTATCCGCGGTGTTAACACACAATACATTAATGGCCGCCCCAATCTCTGCATTCCTAGCAGAACTATCCAAACCCAACAATATGGCTACAGAGCTACAATTGGTGGAAATATGGGTTAATCAATATAATATTATATTTGATTAAAATAATTTAATAACTTCTCTATTAAATTATTTATAATGAACGTGAAAATTGATGTACGTGAGAGCGATCTCATTGAACAAGTGAAATATTTTATAGGAATTTTACCAATTTATAAGGATATAAATGTTATTGTTGAAACGCTTCCATTGGGAGACATTATTTTAGAAAATTCTGGTTCTGAAAAACTTATTATTGAGCGCAAGTCTCTTCGAGATTTGGGAGCTAGTATTAAAGATGGACGTTACAATGAACAATCATATAGATTAAATGGTATAGAAATACCAAATCACAATATTATTTATTTAATTGAGGGTGACATCAATAAGATAAATAAATTTGTTGATAAAACAGACAAGATCACTATTTTTTCTGCCATTTTCTCTCTTAATTACTACAAAGGTTTTTCGGTAATAAGAACAATGAATATGGAAGAAACAGCTCTTTTTATTTGCAATTGTGCCAATAAATTAAGAAAGGGTGGGGCTGAACAAAAATTGCCATATTATCAAATACAAACATTTAAAAAAGTTGAGCAAAACAATGAGTCAACTAATGAAGAACATACAATGAGTCAAACTTGCATAAAAGTTGAAGATTCAGACGAAAAAGATTATGTTGGAGTTGTTAAAAAAGTTAAAAAGGAAAACATAACACCCCAAAATATTGACGAAATTATGTTATCGCAAATTCCAGGTGTAAGTTCTACAACTGCAATCGCAATTATTAAAGAATTTCAAAGCATTTGCAATTTAATAAAGCAACTAGAAGAAAAAGGTGCAGATAGTTTAAAAAACATAAGTTATACAACAACAAAAGGTCAAAGCAGAAAAATTAATAAAACAAGTGTAGCAAATATTGCAAAATTTTTATTGAAAGTATAATATATATGTCTGAAACTTTTTTTAAAACTTTGGTTGTTATAGCTATAATTGTTGTATTATTTTATTTAGTATTTAGCCCATTAAAAAAATCAAGCATTTTCGAAGGTTTAGATAATCAAACACCTATTGGAAGTGATGGTGAAGCAGGTAATGCAGCGAGTTATGCTACAAGCATAAAAGCAGAAGTTATTAAATTGCAAGATAGTCTATTAATAACTAAATATCGAAAAGATTATGAAAATGCAATAATAAATTTAGAGGATTTAATAAATTTTGCAATGTTAAAGGTTACATTAAATCTTACAACTGATCCAGTAAAGGATATTAAAAATATAGAAGCTTTAAATACATTAAATAGCGCAAAAGTGAGTTTGAATGGAGTTATGAAATTTGTAGATAGTCAATAATAATTTGATTATATTTAGAGAATTATATTTTTTGAGTTTAATATTATAATCTTTTATAATATAAAATGCCCGCTTTTAGTGCTACTATTCGCATCCGCAATAACAACCAAGCTCCTTCGGGACCCGTTGCTGTGCCTTATGGTGTATTGAGCCAAATTATTAATGGTCCTAACTGCCGTAAATCCATTGTTGCTTACAATTTATTAGCCGCAGGTTGGCAAAACAACCGCGTTGCTAAATGGAACCAAAAAAATGGTATTAACTACAACTGCTAAAATACTTTTATAAAAGTACTACAAAATTAGTAACAAATAAATTTAGATGTTAATTAATTCTAAATTTATTTTTTTTCATAAAATGGTAAATAGAATAACAAATAAAATGCAAGATATATTGATACACCATTTACAAGCCAACACCAAAGTGATGATGATGTTTTATCATAATGATATTTATACAATATAAGTATTAATGTTATCAAACCAATTAAAAAATATAACCATTTTTGTTCATAAAAAAAACTAAACAAAAAGAAAAATGTCCAACCCGCAAAAAGTATATTTCCAATATTTAAATTCCAATTTAAATGGCCGCACTGACTAATAAGCGTTTTAAAGTCATAAGTTACAAACTGATAAATTGCGTAAGGAATGGCTGCTGCTAAATATATGCATAATAAAATATTCCGAATTGTATGATCTGAAATAATCATAAGGCTACAAATGGGTTGGATTAATATTATTAAAAAAATTAATTTTGAAAATAATTTGTTGTAAGAAGGATTTTTTATATTTCTCCAAACAAGAAACTCGGCAAGTTGCATTGATATAACAGACATAAATAGCAAATACCACCAAACATTTTTAAACTCTTTAATTTTATATTGAGTATATGTATTGTTATAAGCAACTAATCCCAATACAAAAGTACTAAATAAAAATGTATTTAATGAAACTTCTTGGTTCCAGCACATATAATATATTTATACTTTTAAATGGAGAAATTGTTATATTTTAAAGATTCAAAATAAATCATTAACTGAAATATATACATTGCACTTCTCGCGATAACTAAATGAAGTATAATGAATACTATCAAAGTGTTCATATCGGTATGAAATCGTGCAGTCTTCACTATCGTGATCCTGTTTCCCATTTATAAACGCAGTAATAATTTTCATGTCGGCGGCTTTAATTGCAGCGTAGGTGCATTGAACATTCAAAATTGTTTTGGTATCAGGTAATTCAATAACATATTTTTTTCCTGTTTTAATAAAATTATACACATCTTCCATCTTATTACATTTTACCATATTTATTCCATCAGTTTCTGGAACATATACCATTGTAAAATTGGGATTAATAACTTCTTGAGCTTCGGCCATGGTTTTATTTTTAAGTATTAATTAAAAATAAAATACGTTTTCAATTTTATGGTAAAATGAAAAATATGTGAATACATAATTAAACGCGCAACTTGACTTCATTTCCGGCATAATAACCTTGGTCTACCAATGATTGGGTATATTCTGCGCCGCCCCAGTTAGGATCCATTGGATCTGGACTAATTCCTTGTGCCTCTTGTTTAGCGTTCATTCCATCTAATGGAGTTGTTGTACCTACATAATAAGACGAATTATCAAAAGCAGGATAAGAGTTAATATTATAAGGGCGATCTGTTTGAGTTGCGTCTACTAATAATGTTGGATTGGGTGGTTTTGAATAAGGTGCGCTAGGAGGAAGACCTCCTTGCAAGTCATTTGGACTGGGTCTAACTTTATAGACCGGATTTCCTTGCGCGTCATAAGTTTGTTGCAAATATAAAACGGGACATCTAATCCCTTGACTTCTTTGCCAATCTAAAAATTCAGTATACTCTTCTAAATTGTTAAATTCGACAGGATTAACACCGGGTACTTTGGCTAATTTAGAATTATACAAATAAAATTTAGTGTCTTTTTGTATTAAAATATTTGGGCATCGATTTAAGTTAATATCGCTAGTAAATCCTTCACTAGATTTGGCGCAAAAATAAATTCCTGCTAAAAATACAATAATTATGAGTAATGTAAGTGATGACATAAATATATATTACACAAGGATTAAAATAATATAATTTATTATTTTCTAGCAATAAATTATATGGTAAATCAAGAATTAACTGAAAAGGAAAGAGTAGAAAAACTTAAAGACGGGGTCAGCGATAATAAACACGTTTTTCTTTTAATTTTTATGAATGGTTGCGGACCATGCAATGATACTAAGCCTAAATGGTTTGAGTTTGAAAAAACCCACCAAAATGATGATAATATTGTTATTGTCCATATTGAACAAGAATCCATTCCAGAAGTTGCAAGTTTAATTGGTGAATCTCCTGGAGGATTTCCTTGCATGCGATACCTTCACAATGGTAAAGTAGAAGAATATGAAAATTGTGAAAAATTAGATAAAAGTGATTTGCGAAGTGTTGAATCTTTTGACAAATGGTTGAAAATAAAAGCGAGTAAAGATCATGCAAGTCATGAAAAAAGTCAACAAGGTGGAAAAAGAAAGCGCACTTTAAAACGTGGAAAAAAATCTAAACGCGGAGGAAAATGGTCTTTAAAATATAAAAAAAGTATTAACTGCAAACATCCCAAAGGTTTCTCTCAAAGACAACATTGCAAATATGGAAGAAAGAATTGGAAGAAATAAAATCAACAACCAAAATTATTTTTTGAATAACCAATAACAGCACACGCAATTCGCTCGCCAGCGTGACCAGTTTTTAAACTATCATCAAACCCGCCTTGCCCACAATCATCTTCATCTGCGTGAATAATTAAACCACGGCCAATGATATTAGCTTTATTACCTCGTAATTTAATCACGTTGTCTCTCATTCGATAATGAGAGACACCTTGAGCATCCGTATGCAAATTTCCCAAATCACCTACATGTCTCTCTTTCATTCCAGGACAGCCATGTGTTTTTCCATAAGGGTTAAAATGTGCGCACATACTTTTACAATTTTCGCTTAAATCTCCAGATTCGTGTACATGAAAACCATGTTTGCTATTTTTTTTAAGACCAACAATGTGAATATCTATGATAATATCATTTTGTTTTAAATCTTCTGTAAAGGTAACAATACCTTTAATTTTTTTATCATTAAAAAATGCTATTGCTTGAATTGGTTTTTTCTCCATATATTAAGTTTTTATAAAAAGTAATAATTTATTTTTATATTCTTTTGATAGATTTTTAATAAAAATATAATAAAATTGAATTAGATAATTAGCTTGATATATAAATTATCAAACAATAATGGAACAAGTTTTCAGACTTTTCGACTTTAACGTTTATAATGAAAATAACTCAGAAACAAAAAGCAGTGATGGAAGTGAAAATGGAAAACCGAATTATAAAGATTCAAACCAATTTGTTATTCAAATGTTTGGTCTTGACGAACAAGGTAAAACGTGTTCAATCATCATTGACGACTTTAAACCATTCTTTTATGTAAAAGTTGCAGATAATTGGTCAATTGATAAGAAACAATCATTTCTGCTTCATATCAAAAGCAAAATTGGTAAATATTATGAAAATTCTATAACAGAATGTAAAATTATAAAAAGAAAAAAATTGTATGGGTTTGATGATGGAAAAGAATATAAATTTATAAAATTTGAATTTAAAAATTTGTCTGCGTTAAATAAAGTTAAAAATCTCTGGTATAGTGGTGGTGGATTTGGACCTGGAGCACAAGAACGTAAGCTTATAAAAGATGGTTATGTATTTGATGGAACGCACACCTATTTATATGAGGCAAATATTCCTCCATTGCTAAGATTCTTTCATATTCAAGATATTAGTCCTTCAGGTTGGGTAGCTCTTCCAAACAACAAAACAACTTTTGTTGAAATTGAAGACAAAAAAACAACATGCGATTTTGAATTTGAAATTAGCTATAAAAATATTATTCCACTTAACAATAAGGAAACGCGCGTTCCTTATAAAATCTGCAGTTTTGATATAGAGGCTAGTAGTAGTCATGGCGATTTTCCCGTGCCTATAAAGTCTTATAAGAAGCTCGCAACAAATATTATTGAATATTTTGATGACATTGATCCTGATGTTTCAAAAGAACAATGCAAAGACCTTTTGAGAAAAATGATAATCAATGCATTTGGTTATGCGACAGAATCTGATAAAATGTCTGAGATTGATTTAGTTTATCCCAAAACAATGCCTGATTTGGCGGCTCTAGAAAAAATGATTTCAAAATGGTTAACAAATCCTGTTCGCGATATGAAAACAACAGATAATAATGACGCAACAATTGAAGCCATGTTTGAAAAAATGCAACAAAACGTGGAGGATGATAATGAAGAGGATTTTAATTATATTAAAAAGGCAAAAACATACACAGACAAAAAGGCAACAATTGTTGACATTTTATTTGATAAGAAATTTGAGCGAGACAATAAAGTAAACGAGCTTAATATCTCGCTCAAATCGGTATTCCCAAAATTGGAGGGTGATAAAGTAACATTTATTGGTTCAACATTTCTGAAATACGGAGAATCAGAACCATATTTAAATCATTGTGCTGTTTTGAATAGTTGTGATAAAATGCCACTAGAAAATAGTATTGTGCAAACGTGTAAAAGTGAGCGCGATCTTTTGATGGCTTGGCGTAAGTTGATTAAAGAGGAAAACCCTGATATTATTATTGGATATAATATATTTGGTTTTGATTATGAGTTTATGTTTCGCCGTGCGCAAGAAAATGATTGTCAAGAAGAGTTCTTGCAACTTTCCAGAAATATTGGTGAAATATGTGCAAATAAGGATCGCGATTCTGGTGCATTAAAAATTGAAGAAAGTACAATTCAAATTGCAAGTGGTCAACATGATTTAAAATTTATTAAAATGAATGGAAGACTTCAAGTTGATTTGTACAATTTCTTTAGACGCGAAGAAAACTTGACATCTTACAAATTGGATTATGTTGCTGGTCATTTCATTGGAGATTATGTGAGTAAAATTGAAAAATTTGAAAACAAAACAAAAATTGTAACAAAGAATATGACTGGTCTGTTGGAAGGAAGTTTTATTCATATTGAAGAAATTGGCCACACAACAGATTATTATGATGGCGGTGCCAAGTATAAAGTGTTAAGCGTTGATAAATCTGGCGGAACATTTGTGATTGATTCGATAATTGATCCTGATTTTAAAACAAAAAAAGTAAGATGGTGTATGGCAAAAGATGATGTTACCCCTAAAGATATTTTCAGAATGACAAATGGCACTTCTGCAGATCGAGCAGTTATTGCCAAGTATTGTATTCAAGATTGTAACTTGGTTCATTATTTAATGAATAAAGTAGATACAATTACTGGTTTTATTGAGATGGCAAAGATTTGCAGTGTACCGATGAATTTCTTGGTCATGAGAGGACAAGGTATTAAATTAACAAGTTATATTGCAAAAAAATGCAGGGAAAAGCGTACATTGATGCCAGTAATAGAAAAAGGAAATTTGGATGAAGGTTATGAAGGTGCAATTGTTTTGGATCCAAAGTGTGATCTTTACTTGGATAATCCCGTTGCGTGTGTGGATTATGCATCTCTGTATCCTAGTTCAATGATTAGTGAGAATCTTTCACATGATTCAAAAGTTTGGACAAGAGAATATGATTTGGCTGGAAATTTAATTGATGAAACTGGTGAAAAAGATGAAAATGGAAACTTTATTTATGATAATTTGCCAAATTATGAGTATGTAAATATAGAATATGATACTTATCGATATGTGCGAAAAACGCCAAGTTCAGCTGCTGAAAAAGTAATAAATGGTAGAAAGATTTGTCGTTTTGCACAATTTCCTCAAGGCAAAGCTATTATGCCTTCCATTTTGGAGGAATTATTAAAGGCGCGTAAGACGACAAGAAAGCAAATTCCATTGCAAACGGATGATTTCATGAAAAATGTTTTGGACAAGCGTCAGTTGGGTTACAAGGTGACAGCAAATTCACTTTATGGACAATGTGGTGCAAAGACAAGTACATTTTATGAAAAAGATATTGCAGCTTGTACAACTGCAACAGGTCGTTTGCTTTTGACTTATGCTAAAAAAATTATTGAAAAGTGTTATGGTGACGCAGTTGTAAATACTGAAAACCATGGTCCAGTTTTAACCAAAGCCGAATACATCTATGGCGATAGTGTAACAAATTACACTCCTGTTTATATTAGGTCAAATGGTGTATTTGATATTTGCACAATTGAGGAGCTTGGTAACAAATACGGAAATAATACTTGGATAAAGTGTTTTGAGGAAGGAAAACAAGCAAAAGAATTTTGTGAATTGACAAATGTGGAAACGTGGACTGAAAAAGGATGGACAAGATTACATAGAATTATCAGGCATGAATTAGCCAAACACAAAAAAATTATTAGAATTCTAACGCATACTGGTTTAGTAGATGTTACCGATGATCATTCTCTATTGAAAACGGATTCAACAGAGATTTCTCCAAAGGATGTAAAAATTGGAACAGAACTATTGCATAATAATTTACCAATAATAGAAAATTTTACAGATTTAATTTCCAAAGAGGAAGCGCAAGTAATGGGATTCTTCTTTGGAGATGGGAGTTGTGGAAGTTATGATTGTTTATCTGGGAAAAAAAGTAGTTGGGCCTTAAATAATGCGTCAGTGGACATCATTGATAAGTATTTAACTTTATGTAAAATTGCATATCCAAATTTTGAATGGGTTGTAATGCCTACACTTGAAAGTTCGGGTGTATATAAAATATCACCGAGATGCAGTGAATATGGATCAATAGTAAGATTTGTTGATAATTATAGAGAAAAATTGTATCATGGCAAAGCAAAAAAAATTCCACATGAAGTATTATTGGCAAGTAAAGAAATTAGGCAAGCTTTTTGGGATGGTTTATATGATGCCGATGGTGATAAAGATGTAAATGGTTGTACTAGAATAGATCAAAAAAAACAAATAAGTTCAGCGCAAATATGTTGGTTAGCTCAAAGTCTTGGTTGGAAAACATCGATTAATATTAGAAAGGACAAACAAGAAATATATAGAATTACTATGACAAAAAAAACGCAGAGAAGAAATGCTATAGCGGTAAAAAAAATACAAGAAGTTAAATATGATGGATATGTATATGATCTTACAACAGAAAATCATCATTTTGCAGCTGGGATAGGTAACATGGTTGTACATAATACTGATTCAGTATTCTTTACATTTAATTTGCAGACTCCACAAGGAAAACCTATTCGAGGGAAAGATGCGTTAGAAATTACTATTGAAATAGCGCAACAAGCAGGGCATCTGGCATCTAGTTTCTTGAAAGGTCCTCATGATTTGGAATATGAGAAAACGTTTATGCCATTCTGTTTGCTGTCGAAGAAACGTTATGTCGGAATGCTTTATGAGCATGATCCAAATAAAGGAAAGCGAAAGGAAATGGGTATTGTCTTAAAGCGTCGTGATAATGCACCAATAGTGAAAGATATTTATGGTGGTATTATTGATATTTTGATGAAAGAAAAAGATCTTCAGAAAGCAATAGATTTCTTGAAATCATGTTTGAAGAATATTGTAGATGAAAAATATCCAATTGAGAAATTAATTATTAGTAAATCGCTGCGTTCAGGATATAAAAATCCAAAATCAATTGCGCACAAGGTTCTTTCTGATAGGATGACAGCAAGAGATCCAGGAAACAAACCTAGTTCTGGTGATAGAATACCTTTTGTGTATATCAATAACCCTGATAAAAAAGCGCTTCAAGGAGAAAAGATTGAGACCCCAACATATATTCTGGAAAACAACTTAAAGATCGATTATTCGTTTTACATTACGAATCAAATTATGAAGCCGGTTCAACAGGTGTTTGCTCTTGTTTTGGAAAAAATATGGGAAATGCAAAAGAAGGCTGCAAAATTAAAGAAATTCCAAAAAGATATTGACATGTTGAAGAAGTCAACACCAGAAGATAAATATGAAGATAAATTGGAACAAATGAGAAATAAGGAGGTAAAGGCAATGTTATTTGATGAGTATTTAAGAGTAACGCAAAATGAAAAGCAAAACAATCAAGCATTGACAAAATTCTTTGGAAAGAAGGTATAAACGACTCTTCTTTAAGTTGTTCTATAAATATTATTTTTTACTTTGAAGAAATTTTTTAAATTGAATTAAATACTAATTATTATTTAATAATAAATGCTAGCAAATCATTTGATTGATTTCAAAAAAAATAATCTTACAAATAAAAGATTGGACTGGGATGAATATTTTATGTCGATTGCTATTTTAGCGTCTTGCAGATCTCCTTGCGAGAGATTAAGTGTTGGAAGTGTAATTGTAAAAAATAATCGACTAATATCAATGGGATACAATGGTTATATTCCAGGTGCACCACATATAAGTAGAGTTGTTGATAGTCATGAGCAATCAATAATTCATAGCGAAATAAATGCAATTACTGACTGCGCAAGAAGGGGTGTTTCCTTAGAAGGTTCAAAAATATATGTAACGCATTATCCATGTCCTAATTGTTTTCGTTCAATAGCTGCATGTGGAATAAAAGAAGTTCTCTATTTGAAAGACTATAATAATAGTGAAATTGTAAAAGAGTTGGCGAGAGATTCGAATATTAGTGTTGTTCAGTTGTTTGCCGGATAATATATATTTCAAATGGGCTTAAAGAAAAAATTTGGATTTCCAAAACTTTTTTTGACTTTTCGATTTTGGACATTTATTTTTGTCCATTTTTGACTTTCCAAAATACTTTTCACTTTTTTATTCTCTCTTTTTTTAAAAAAGTGATTTGTCAGCATAATGCTTTGTTTTCCATTTTTTTATTGAAAAAAATGTTATTGTAATATTTTTTGAAAAATATTCATTTTTTTAAAAAGGATTTAGGCGTTTTTTTAGATTGCTATATATAGCAATGTCTGTCAATGAAAAAAACGCGGATTACACCAAATTACGCCATTGTTATTTTTGTGACTTTTCATGCTCTAAACAAAGTGATTATGAGAGACATATTTTAACACGTAAACATAAAAAAAAGTCGATTAGCAATGATTTGTCAATAGTTGGCAATGAAAAAAACGCGCTTAACGCCGAAAATGAAAAAAAATTTGTTTGCGAATTATGTAATAAAAGTTATAAAGATAATAGTGGACTTTGGCGACATAAAAAAAAATGTAAAGAAGAAAAGTGTGAAGATGAAGAAACCAAAAAAGACAATGATCTTGTATTAATGTTATTAAAAGAAAATCAAGAGTTTAAACAACTTATTATTGAACAAAATAAACAAAATAATGAAATGCAAAAACAAATGTTAGAATTAGTTCAAAAACCAACGACAACTATTCATGGAAATAATAACTGCAATAATAAATTCAATTTAAATGTGTTTTTAAATGAAAAATGCAAAGACGCGATGAATATTATGGATTTTGTCGATTCTCTCAAGTTGACACTTCAAGATCTTGAAAAAACAGGAGAACTTGGTTATGTAAAAGGAATCACAAACATTATTGTGAATGGTTTGAATCAACTAGATGTTTGTAAAAGACCAATTCATTGCAGTGATTTAAAGAGAGAAACAATATACATAAAAGATAACAATGCTTGGGAAAAAGAAAATGAAGAAAAACAAAAAATAACACGAGCTATCAAACATATTTCTATTAAAAATGCAAAACAAGTTGGCGAATGGACGAGAGAAAATAAAGGATATAATGATTCTTCTTGTAAAAAGAATGATAAGTATTTGAAAATTATTTCAGAAGCAAATGGTGGTGAGCCAGAAGAAATTAATAAAATAATTTCAAATGTTTCATCAAAAGTGACAATCGATAAACAAATTTTGTAATTTTTATTTTATTATTATAAATAAATGGCAGACGAAGTAATACACCCTTTTCTTCCTGAACAAGATTATGATGATCCGAATGTCATATCAACATATGATTTTATTTATTTTGTTCAGGATTATTCTGCATTTTTAAGAGAATATCTAAATTACATGCTCCGCGAAAACTACATTACAGCTAATGACTACGGTTATTATAGCTCCTATTTAGATATATGCAATGAAATAAATACGGACTACGGAGACGATGGCACATTTGAGGAATATCGTGAGGAAGTTGAACCCTTAATGGAATGGATCACGGATGAGTGTGGTCAAATGAATGTGTATTATGAACAGGAAGCCCAGGCAGCAGTTGCACAACAAAATTTTGCAGAACCTATAGGTATTGCCACTAGAACGCGTTCAAAACGTCCAGCTAGTAAATTTGAAATACCTCCTTCTAAAAAAGGAACAAATATGATAAGCCTAGAACCAACAATACAAGATGCTGTGAGAATAAAACTAAGTGATGGAAAGGAATATACTTATGACGAGATTAAAGATATGTGGCGATTTAGCAAAGAACAAACACCATTGCGTCATCCTTATACACAAGAAGATAAACAAAAAATAAAAGATTTTATAGATTTTGCAACAAAGGGCGGTAAAAGAAAGACAAGAAAAGGTAAAAAAGTGAAAAAAACAAAAAAAATGTGCAAAACAAAAAAGTCGCGCAAAATAAGAAGATCAAGAAAGTAATTGATTTTATATAAGCTCAAAAAACTTATATAAAATTATTAGTTTATTTATTATTTTTTAATAAAGGTAACTACGAAGAGGCTTTCTCTTGGGAGCCGTTTTAACCTTCCTCATAGAAGCAATGACACTCTCCAGCTGCTCGACTCTTTGTTGAAGACGCTTGTTAACTTGAACAAGAGACCCCGAATACTCCTCCTCATCATTATAGTCCTCATCATCAGAATCATCTTCATCAAAACTGGCCTCGGACTCATCATCCGAATCCATGCAAGACTCCATAACTAGGTCACCATTCTTAATGGCCTCTTGAATAAGCTCAGATTGAGCATAACCACGAGCATTCTCCCAACAATCAACAAATCCTTCCGAAACTAACTTACAAACAATAGCATTTACAGAGCGATCGTGTAACTTGGCAATATCGGCCACTGACATTTCCAAAAGTTCGTATTCTCTTTGAAGTCTCAAAACTTCATTTACATTCCAACGCAAAAAGTGTCTACTAGGTTGCTTTGACATTATATAAATATATTACACTTCTTGTCTTTAAATTATTTACACTAATATTTTATTTATGTTGTAGGTGTTATGGAGTGATTTGTATTTGTATAAAACATAATTTGAGAGCAGAGCCAAGTACCCATAATAATCCACATATTATTTATAGCATTAGCTCCATTGTAAACAATCCAACGCAATGCTTGACAATGTGGTGTTGCCATTAAAAATGGTGAAACAATAAAGCCGTATATAGTTTTTGGTACACATAATTCAATGTAAAATTGTGATGCAAAAAAATGCAAAGCAATCCAAACCAAATAAATTCCTGAAATTTTTATAACCCACTCACCTATTTTAAATATTACGCCAAATACTTTTTTGCTGTAACAATAAAATAAAATTATTATTTTATTTTCTTTAATAGTATGTTCTTCAATTTCTTCATTAACATCTTCATTTGGATTATCAAGTATTTGATTCTCCTCATATTCTTTTATTTCATTATCTTGTTGTTTTAATTGTTGTTCAATAAAGCTATCAATATCTTTTACTCGTGACTTCCTATTATGTCTTCTCATTGTAATTATTTTATAAAATGTCTTTATTTGGTTTGTAAAGAAGTTTTATTTAAAGATTTCTTCGTAAAATAGTTTCAAAAAGTAAAATACTATTATTTGAAGGGTCTAATATATTATTAATGGTTCGGTTTCGTGTATTATTATTTCTTAATAAATCTGTCAGCGCCTGTGTTGCAAAATTTATTAATGGATTTCCAGAAATATCAAATGTAATATCGCCATTTTCATTGTATTGAATATTAGAAATATTTGAATTATTTAATAATGGGTTTTCTGCGTTTTCATTAGCATTTTCATTTTCATTTTCGTTTACATTTACATCGTCTTCTTCCTCTTGTTCAAGATTATTAAATTGTGGTGGAGTACCTCTTCTGTTGTATCTACGAATGTCATATCTACAAACTGGACACTTAACATTTGTTTGAAACCAAACGTTCAAATCTGAAGGATTAAAAATATGACCACAATGAATAATTTGACTAACATCTGTAGCATGTTCAAATCTCTCTAATGAAATGGGACAGGAGTTATTAATTGGATTAACAATTGAACCAAAAGTTGTGTTCATTGTAGCGTTTTGAATTTCTTGAGCAGTTGGTCTTACAATAACAGGATCATAAAAATTTCTTACAATATCATTTAAAAATATATTTCCCAAAATATTGTTAGCGTTTCTTTGATTATTTTGTCTTCTGTTTGTTTCAACTCGCGCATCTGGTCTAACATATTCAATTGTATAATATCTACCATTTAAATAAATTCGATTTGGATTAGATTCTAATGGAACACGATCGTTGTTGTACATTCTTCTAGTATTTCGGTTATTAGCGTTATTGTAATTTCTGTTTGTATTTGTGTTTGTGTTTAAATTCATATTTCGATGACTAACTTCTAACGAGCGAATAGAATTTCTAATATCATCCAAATTATCATACAAACGATCAATTTCTCTCAAAGTTGTGTTGTACATATCGATATAAACGTTTAATAAAACCCTGTCAAAATTTTGTTGAATATGAATATTTTGATGAGAGTGATTTGTAGAATTGTTTCCTGACATATTAATAATAAAGAAAATCTGTTTAAATGTATTCTTCTAATATATGAAATATGGAATTTGAAAATTATAAAGGAAAAGGGTTAACTGGATTGGCAAATCTTGGAAATACGTGTTTTGTAAATTCTTGTCTACAAATACTATCACATACGTATGAATTAAATGACTTTTTAAAAAAAGAAACATACAAAAAAAAATTAAATAACAAGTATGAGTCCGCACTTTTAATAGAGTGGGATAATCTTAGAACATTAATGTGGAGCGAAAATTGTATAATTTCGCCTGGTAAATTTCTCAAGACTATTCAAAAATTAGCAGCAATTAAAAAGATAGATATTTTTACTGGATACGCACAAAATGACCTGCCCGAATTTTTATTGTTTTTAATTGATTGTTTTCATGTTTCGTTATCTAGAGAAGTAAATATGACAATTACAGGTAACTCTATAAATGAAACTGATAAAATAGCTGTAGATTGTTTTGAAATGATTAAAAAAATGTATACTAAAGAGTATTCAGAAATTTGGAACATGTTTTATGGAATTCACGTTTCACAAATAGTTTCAATGGAAGATGGAAGTGTACTTGCTAGTAATCCGGAACCATATTTTATGATAAACTTATCAATACCACAAAATAATAAATCCCCTAGTTTATATGATTGTTTTGATTTATATGTAGAAGGAGAAAATTTAGAGGGAGACAATGCATGGTTTAATGAAACTACAAACAAAAAGGAAAATGTTAAAAAACAAATAAGTTATTGGAGTTTTCCAAATATATTAGCAATAGATTTGAAGCGTTTTAATCCAATGAATCCAATGAATAAAAATCAAGTTTTAGTAACTTTTCCATTGGAAAATTTAGATTTATCAAAATATGTTATTGGATACAAAAAAGAGTCATATGTATATGACTTGTATGGAATAGCAAATCATATGGGAGGAACGATGGGAGGACATTATACAGCATTTATCAAAAATGCAAATGGTAAGTGGTATCATTGCAATGATACAGACGTAAAAGAAATAACAAATGAACACGAGTTAGTATCGCCAAGAGCGTATTGTTTATTTTACAGAAAAAGGCAAATAATATAAATTGGCTTGTTAAGTTTTTATTAACTAACTATATATTAATGGAAGTGTCACCTAATTCAACAACTCAACCTTTAAACATGTATGATTATATTAATAGTTATTTTATGAATCCAATGGTATTTACTACTTTAGTTTTAATAATAATCATAATTGTTTTGATATCTGTATCTTTAGGAAATAGTTCAAACCAGGCAACAAGCAATACAAGTGATTCTGGAAATGATAATAGTATACAAATTTATGGAATAATAGGAATTTCTTTATTTATTGTTCTTATCATTGTAAATGGATTGCAATACTTTTTTGGAATGGATATTTACGCATCTATTAAAAATATATTTTATGGAACACCAGAAATTGATATTAAAGTAATCCCTGACCAACAAATAGTAAATCAAGGTTCTTCTCCAATTCCTGAAATTCAGGCAATCGATCAAGTATTTAACGTTCCTGGAAATTACTATGGATACAACGATGCAAAAGCATTATGCAGTGCGTATGGATCTCGCTTAGCAACTTATAATGAAGTTGAATCAGCATATAATAATGGAGCAGAGTGGTGCAACTATGGTTGGTCAGACGGGCAAATGGCTTTATTTCCTACTCAAAATAAAACATTTAACAACTTGCAAAAAATTAAAGGACACGAACACGATTGTGGTAGACCTGGGGTTAATGGAGGATATATAGCAAATCCTTTAGTAAAATTTGGTGTAAATTGTTATGGTCATAAACCAAAAATAAATCAAGAGGAGCAACACCTAATGGACGTTACTACCCCTTATCCTAAAACAAAAGAAGACATAGTAATGGAACAACGCATTGCGTATTGGAAAAATAAATTAGATGAGATTTTGGTATCTCCATTTAATTATACAACTTGGAGTAAAATATAATTGTAGTCAAATATTTTTCTTCACAATTACAATTACAAAATTACTAACATTAAAAGCAAATGTTAATAATATAAAAAGATAAAGCCCTTTAAAAAAATTTTTAAAAAATTTTGAAATTTTAAAAAAAAACCATGCAGGAATAAAACTTCTTATAAAAAAATATATTGTTTTTTTTTCATCGGGCTTTGCAATTTCATTAAACTTTTCTCTACAAATGGGACACGATTCATTTTTTTTAACCCATTTATTTAAACAATACTGGTGTATGAATGACTCACATAAACATTTTTTTTCTAGACTATCATCCTTTTCATTTTTAATTAATGCATTAGTTAATTTAATAATAGCAAATTTTTTACTAGTTTTTTCTAAACATATTATGCATTCATAAGCATTTATGTCCTTATAAATTTCAACATTGTTACTTTCAGATTCTGAAAAATTATTGTCAGAATCTAAATGATTATATATTTGAAAGTACATCATATATTATTCATTTATTTTTAGTTTGTGGTGTTTTTTTGTATTTTTTTGCTTAGGTATTAGACCAGCTTTTTTAGATTTTCTTTGCTTTCTCTCTTTTGTTTTATTTTCAACACTAGCTAACTTGACTAGTTTTTCATAAAGATCATCATCTACTTCCTCTTCTTCGACAACTTTATTTTTATCTTCACGATATCCTCCAGTTTTATTTGGTTGGAAAAAAATTCCAGAAGGCACTGCTAAATCTTTGAATAAGTCAGAAACATTATTCCCTCCTCCAGTTAAATTTTTATTAATAGTATGCATCGGGCTTTGTTTATGTTTTAATAATATTGAGTTCACGTGAAACCCTCCACTCAAAATTTCTCCATTTCTCTCTATCATGACAAAATCATCATCATCAGTTATAATTTCTTTTTCTTTCATATAAAATGGCTATATAATATTTAATTATTAGAAAACCGCTTTATTTCTGGTACTATTTTGTATTCTCTCTTTTGTTTCAAATAATCAATGATTTGTTTTACCTGTGCATCATTTTTAATAATTTCTCCTAAAGATTTTTCAACGTATTTAAAAGTTAATGGAGGTGTTACCTTTGTATTTGCAAATTTTAATTTACCATCGCTAATTTGTACAACAGCATTTGATAAATTATTAGTTTCTACATAATGATTAATATTTTCACTCAAATTATTTTTTTTATCTCTAATTTCTTTAGCCTTTTCATTTAAAATTTTTAATTGATTATCTAGTGAAACCCATTGTTGTATTTTTTCTTCAAAACTCATTATAATTAAAGTGAATAAAATAAAATAAAATCTTTGCAAAAAATATAAATGATTCCGGCAAACCAATTAAAAGAATATAGCAAAAAAATTAATTCAAAAAAGGGTAAAACACATAATAAAAATTATGGTGAATGCAAAAAAGTTATCCTTTTTACAAATGCTAGAAATGAGAAAAATATAAAAGAATGGGCGGCTCATCATTTATTAATAGGTTTTAGCGCTATTTGTATTTTTGATCATAAATCAGATGTTCCTATTGGTCCTCAATTTATAAATTTTGATAAACGAGTAAAAGTTTTGCGTGTAGAATATGAAAATCCTGTTAAGCTAAAATTAATGAATATGGCTGCAACTATAGCAAATCAAAATGGATTTGATTGGATGTTATATTTGGATGCTGATGAATTTTTAATACTAAATTCATTTGAAGGAGTCAAAAAAATGTTGACGCAATTTAGTAGTGCTCATTCTTTAGCGGTGAACTGGTTATTATTTGGAACAAATAATCATGTAAAAGAACCGAATGGTTTGATTTTAGAAAACTACACGCGATCACAATTAAATCCTGATCAACACGTTAAGTCATTTGTCAGACCTCAGGAAGTTATAAATGCTACTAATCCACATTTTTTTAATATTTATAATCCTGCAAGAATGTTAACAATTACAAATAAACAAATGCCTTACACCCCAAATATGGGTTATACATTTAATCCTTGCAATGCAGAATATAATAAGTTTCACGCGTACATTGCGCATTATATTCATCAGTCTGAGGAAACATTTATAAAAAGAAAGGTCTTATTGGCGGCGGATGATGGTACGGGAGCTAAAAGTGCAAACCCGGAAATTCACAATGTTTACAATGATGTTGAAAATAATGACCCAAAAAATAAGTATGCAGAAAGAGTTAAAGCATTCTTGCAACAATTTAAATAATTCATAAAAATATATTATTATCATTATGAATTAAAATGTATGTTTTACTTATGCTATAATCCTTCTAGAATGACGTCTAGACTTGCGTCCACCTTTTCTAGATTTGCGACCTCCTCTTCTGCGTTTAGAGTAAGTTTGTTGTAATCCTAAAAGTCCAAATGGCACTGCAGCTTGGCTAACAATATCCAATAAATTTCCACCTCTTCGGCTTCTCTTATGGCGTCTCTTTCCTCCTTGCATTAATTTGCCTAAAGAAGGGTCCGCCGGTCTAACACCATTAACATTTTGCGTTAAATCAGCAGACCAAAGGCCGTTTCCAGTGGGAGCATTCATAGTTTGTGGATTATTAAAAACATTATTCCATTGGTTAGTTCCAACAGTATTCATTTCATAAGCAGCCGCTGATTGGCCTCCGCGTCTTCTGCGGCTTCTTCCACCAGCGCGCCCCATAATGACACTTCTCACGCGTCTCTTTCCTCCAGCCATTGCACTTGAAGTTGTTGGTGGTGGTGATGGTGGTGGTGATGGTGGTGGTGATGGTGGTGGTGTTGTTGTTGTTCCATCTTCCTCTTCCTCTTCATTATCCGTAGGTATACTTTTGTCACTAGTTGTTGCGTCTTCCATGTCGTCGTCTTGACCACCGCGTCTGCTTTTTCGTCCTCCTCTTTTATAAGTCATTATATACATTAAAGAGAAAATATTACAAAACTTTGTTAAAGAAAGATTTATTACGCAAAATTAATATTAATAAAATAAGTATTGCTAAAATCATTATAAAAATCATAAACACAAGGGCCACAGTAATATAAATATATGGGTTTATTTCATAAAATATAAAATCGATAACAGGTTTGCATACTAATTTTAATTCATGTTTAACATCGTCTCTTTTTAAAATGTCTAAACATTGTTGAACAATAGAATCTTTCATAAATATTGTATACAAAAATAAAATAATAACTAAACTTTTGCGTGTTAATGCAAGTTAAAAATTCTATAGAAGAATTAATGGATGATATTATAGAACCTAATTCAACTTTTGATTTTACGAAATTGACTTTAGCACAACCAACGGGAATACAAGGAGGAGCATATTTTACAAAACTTTTACACAATTCCAAACCATTATACATTCAAACGCCTAAAAGCTTAACAAAGCAGGGGTTTGTTAAGAATGGTAAAAAAATTTATTGTGATTTAATGTTCGATAATAATGATGAACAATTTATTACATGGATGGAAAATTTAGAAACAAAATGTCACAATCTAATTTTTGAAAAATCAGATGCATGGTTTCAAAATTCATTAGATTTAAACGACATTGAAACAGCTTTTAACTCTGTACTAAAAAGTTATAAGTCTGGAAAAAAGTATTTAGTCAGGACAAACATTAAAGTAAATTCTTTATCGGGAAGTCCTATAATTAAAATCTATAATGAAAATGAGACTCCATTAACTTTGGAAGATGTTAATCATGAAACAAATATTATTTCTATTTTAGAAATACAAGGTATAAAGTTCACATCAAGAAATTTTCAAATAGAAATAGAATTGAAACAAACAATGGTATTAAATACTGACAAAATATTTGAAAATTGTTTAATTAAAAAAAAATCAACTATGATAGATGTAGATGAAACAATAAAAACTTCTCAAAAACTTTCAGATGAAGAATTGATAGAAGAAAGCCAGCCAACAAGTACCATACTAGAAAATTTAGAGGAAGAAAAAGAAGAATTAAATGAAATTGTTGAACCTCTTGAAGATATAAGTTTAAAAATAGAAGAAAAAAATGAGACATTAGAAGAAGAAAACAAAACAAAACAAGAAGATAAACCAAATATAGAATCAGAAACTGAAACTATTGAAAATTTGAATCAAGATAATAATAACATTTTTGATATAGTTCCAATAGAATTAGATTTTAATGACGAAAGTTTAGAAACAATTACATTAAAAAAACCGAATCAAGTTTATTATGAGTTGTATAAAGAAGCAAGAGAAAAAGCAAAACAAGCAAAAAAAGAAGCGGTTTTAGCTTATTTAGAAGCAAAAAACATTAAGAAGACTTATATGTTAGAAGATATTGACTCAAGCGATGATAGTGACGTAGAAAATCTAGATTCAGATTTTGAAGAAGAATAAATAAAAAAATATAAACTTTCATATTTTACAAAAGTCTAGCAAGTTGTAAATGTTTAGAATAAATAATTAGAATTAATTGTGTATTCTAAAAATTATTTTATCGTTTTTATTATATATAATGAGCGTCTCTTTAAAAAAGCTTTGGGCCGATTACGGAATTGGTACAATTGTAGTTCTATTAGTTCTTGCCTATGCAATTAGTACATTCGCCAATTATTTAACATCAAAAGGAGCGTATGGTTCAGAATCATATTCTGGAAGCTATAATACCGCTTACGTTAACAACCTTCCCGAACAAGCTAGTCAACCCGTTGCCTCTATGCCTTTAGGCCAAAATGAGGTTTTTGCTTCTGCCAACGGAATTCAAACTAGCAACCCCGGTGTTCCCGCTTCTTGCGCAAATGCTAATTTGCAAAACCCTGCAGAGCTTTTGCCTAAGGACACAAATAGTCAATGGGCTCAATTAAATCCTTCTGGCAAAGGCGAGTTGTCTAACATCAACTTGTTAAAAGCCGGCTATCACATTGGTATTGACACCATTGGCCAAACTTTGCGAAATGCTAACTTGCAAATTCGTTCTGAGCCCCCTAACCCTCAAGTTTACGTTGGTCCTTGGAACATGAGTACCATTGAACCTGATTTCATGCGCCCTCCTCTTGAAATTGGTGCTGGAAATCAATAAATAAAATATTTACATTTTCGTCTTTAAATAGACGCATTTACATATAAATATTTTATGTAGAATATGTATAATGTCATCACCTTCACAAGAACAAGTAAATGCGCTGGCAGATTTAATTGGAGAGTTAAATGCTGCGTCAGAAATTACTTTAGGTAAAAGAATAGTGCCTGGTCGTGAACCAGGATTTTATTCTACTTTATCAGAAACGGGCGAAGGTCGCCCTATTGGTCCTGGAGGATTGCCAATGGGAAGTAAAGGAGGAAAAAGAAAACGAAGACGTTCTCTAAGAGGTGGAGCAGCGTGTGATAATCAGTATGTCAGTTTAGCTATTGATTCTGCTATTATTTTAGCTGGCGCGGCAGCAATTGCTGGAACTGGTTATGCCGGTTTTGCATCATTACAATATTTTATGGGGGTATACGCTTTAGATGCTTCTGTAGTATCAGTTGTTACAGCATTGTATAACTCATTTAGTGCTACTTTAAGTTTTGCATTAACTAGTGGATCAACTGCCATTTCTGCTGTAGGTCCTATCGCTAGTTCTGCAATGAGCACAACGACCGCTGTTGCAAGTTCTGCGGTTTCTGTTGCCCCTTCCGTTTTAACGACACTTGCAAGACTATCGCCTGGTATATTACTAGGTAGATACATTGGTACAGGTAAAAGTGCAAGAGATGATGCTATGGCTATTTTGAACGGATTAAATGCAAAATATGAGGCTATTTCAAATTATTCTGGCGCGGTTACACGTTCCATTGCAGCCAAAAAGACTGCACTTGAACAACAAATTTCTGAAACAAGAGAAAGAATTAATCAAACTTATCAAGCCGCGGCTGCGGCTGCACAATCCGCCTCACAAAGTGCATCATCTTCATATGGAAGTCTTAAGGGAAAATTGTGTGAATTGGTTGACAAAGTTGCAACAGGAGCTGCAAGTGCTGTTGATATTATGCCAGGTTTAGAAGATGCAGTAATTGTAATTTCTGGAGGTAAAAGAAGAAAAACGAGAAAAAATAGAACTACAAAAAAACACAAAAAACGTGGACACAAAAGTCATCGCCGCCGTTAGATTTTAATAAAATATTTATATTTGCTTATTAATCAACGTATATAAATATTTACAACTATAGAGATAAACTTTAGTTTTTTAAAATTTAAATATAAAAATAATATATATATTATGAGTTTACTAATCAATGTATTTATTTCTTTTATGCATTTAATTTTAACGTATAGCGTTTTTATTACTGCACTGATTTCAAATAAAGTTGACATACTATTCTGGTTGTTAATTTTAATGACAATAATAAAATTTGCTTATTGGTTTTTTGGAAGATGTATTTTAACATTATATGAGTATAACAACTATTTTCCTTCAATGTGCGAAATTATATCGAATATTTTAACATGTAATTTAGACGATAAAAGATGTGAAGAAGTAGTAATTAACATAGGATTATTGATTATTTTGAACAAGCTTTTAGTATTATTATTTTTTAAATATTATAAGATATTATAAAGCAAAATGTTGCATTTGTTTCATAAAGATAAACTTCCCAATATATTCTCAAATCAGTTTATTCCAAATTTTATTACTTTTATTTTTGCTTTTATTTTAACACATAAAAAATACTCCCCTACTTTAACAGGAATATCTATTTTTATTTTATATTTTTATTCTTACTTTATACACAAATTATTACACTATTTACCAAATATGTTAAATCTACATTTAAACAACCATCATGGTAGTAATAAAAATAATGATTTACTCTATAACTTTTTAAATTTATCAATTGAGTTATTTACAAATATTATGTTTTTTGTTATTTTTTATTACATTCAAAAAATATTGCAAATTAATTTTATTCCTGAAATTATAATATTTTATTATGGTTTTATTTATGTGTCAATTCATATAATAAATTATTCTATTTTTCATGCTTCCAAAACACACGTTTTACATCACGAAACCACGAATAAAATACAAAAAAATAAAACTTGCAATTATGGCCCTGACTTAGTGGATCATATTTTCAAAACAAATTATAATAATAAAGTAGAGAATTATAATCATATATTACCAAACATTTTAATGGCTTTTTTGTTAACTTATTATTTTTATAAACCACAAATTTTTTAAATGAGTTTATTTATATTATTCAAACTATAAATAAAATCACACTTAAATATATAACAAATGTTAGACTTTATTAAAAAAGATATTTTAGGATATATTGTTTTGGCTTTTATATTACTTATTTGTCTTAAAATTTATAGCGAATCAGATGCTTATAATTTGAAATGTATTATATCGTCTGTTGATGGAAATAGATATTGTGTAAGAGACAGACAAAAATTAGAGTTAGCTGCAGATTTATTAGCAAAAGTAACAAACAAGTGCAAATTATTAGTTGAATACATGAAAGAAAAGCATCCAACTGATCCGCGCGTTATTAAACTAGTTAAAGGATTTAATCCGAAATCAATAAATGAAACATTGCCAACTAGTGAGTTAACTGCATATAGTGAAAATAAAGGTGAAAAGCTAGCATTTTGTTTAAATACAACAAAAACAGGAGACAAGTTAATTGATATTGACACGTTAACATTTGTTGCAATCCACGAATTATCTCACATTATGACAACATCAATAGGTCATAAACAAGATTTTTGGCAAAATTTCAAGTTTTTATTAGAAAATGCAAAAGCTGCAAATATTTATCAGCCGGTGAACTATAAAAAAGAACCAAAGGAATATTGTGGTATGACTATACACGATAACCCATATTATGATTTATAATTAAAATATTATATTTAGTATTTTAATTATTCAAAATGATAATAATGCTGAATTTATATATAAAATAATAGCTGAGATATATATATGTCAACAAAATTACAAGTGAATCCAATATATAAAGTAAATCATTTAATAAATGAAAATCAAATTAAAGACATTTATGTGTTTTATGGTCGAAACGAAAAGTTAACCGAATTATTTAAGAGAGATCCTGAAAATGAAGCATTTATAGATAAAAGCACTGGAAAACATATTTTTAATGCAGAAGAGATGAAGAATATAAAAGATAAAAATATTTCTGTTCATTTTTCTCAACAACAAATTCATTTTGATGATTCTATTGGAACAATAAAACTAAAAATAGTACGCGAGTTTTCAAATACTTTTTCATATGAAGAAATTTATCTGTTTTGCATGAAAGAAGAAAGCTTTAATCCTGTTTTAATTTATCAAACTTTAACCCAAAATAAACGTTTAGAATTAACAAAAACACGATTGGACCAATTTTTATTGAATATAATAAGAGATGATACCGGAACTCCGGTTCAATTTAATATTCCAGAAAAAGAAATATATGATTACGATGATATTTTGGCGTTGCGACTAGATAATAAAAAATTTTGGGTAAATAAAGTTTTAGGTCAAAAATTTTTAATAATAACAAACGAATATCCTTTTGTAGTAAATCCTTATGACGCTATAGAATATGATAAATTTTTAGAAAAAGCATCTAGGAAGTCGTTATCAACACTAAATAATAACTTATTACTGAATACTGGTGAAATTATAGAAAATAATATTTTTTTATGTCTTGCAAAAGATGTTTTGAAAGAAAACCCTGATGCACATGAATATTCATTGAAAATATATTACCCTTTTCTTTATGCAAAAAATATTCTTTCTCTTGAAGATGTAAATAATAAAAGATTAGAATTAATTGAAGAAAATAAAAAGAAGATGCAAAAAAGTGTTACTGACACATTTGAAAGTATTGATATGTTTTATGACATTTTTAAAAATAAAAAAACAGAATTAAGTTATAAAAATAGTGGTATTAAAAAAATAAAAGCTATTATTCGTCCGGATTATAACATTAAAATTCCTTTGGATATTATTTTTAAGTTAATTCATGCAACTGAAGAAAATCCATTAATCAAATATAATCCATCAAATAGAAAGGAACAAATTTACAGATTGTATACTGATAAAATTTCAAAGGATGGTAGAAAAATTCCTTTTTTATCAAAAGCTTCTATTTTTAAACTTATGAAAAAAATTGGAAAGACTAAATCTGTCGCCGTTTACATTGATTATTACAAAAATGATGTTTTGTATTCGCTTGTTTGCGAATTTGAAGAAAATGGTAATATAGAGATTAATGGAGAATTTGAAAAGGTTCTTCTAGTTAATGATCTTAATGACATAATTAAAAACGCAGTTAATCCTATTATTGACGTCATTAAAACTTATCTAGAACAAAGTGGATATTCTATAAATTTGTTTGAGAGTATAACTAGTTCTAATTTTGAAATAAAACAATTGGATTATGAAACAACTATTGGAATAGACAAACCAATAAAACTAGATAAAATGAGAGGTTGTTTATCATCCGCATTCATTATGGACACATTAAATATAAAAAATGACATTAAAATGCGATTTAAACGCGTTGCAAATTTTAACAAAAGAACTAGTCAAGAAGCTTTTATTTTAGAGAAAAAAGATGAAGGATTGAGAGGAGATGAAATTATTGAAGAAGTTGTTAAAGTTTATCAAATACCTAGAGCTGAAGCTGCTGAATTGTTAGCAAAATTAGCAAGTGAATTAGAAGTACAACGCAATGTTAAAAGAAATGAAATAAGTATAAAAATAAATCCTGGTTTTAAAACTACAATTCATTTAAATCAGATATCAAGTGATATAACAATTCGAGTTGAAAATATTAACGATGTTTTTTATTTAACAACCATTCCAATTTACTTAGACACCTTAGTCAGATTAACTCAAGGAGATTTATCTGCAACAACAACATATCCTGAAAAATTAATAAAAAAAATATGTTCTTCAAAAGAAAAGGAAGATGTTGTTGTAGAGGATTTAGTTTCAGCTTTTGAGGCTCCTTTGGAAGATCAAGAGGTTCCTTATTTGGAAGGAGACAATTTAGAATTTCAACCACTAGATGAATACATAGATGAAGGTTCTTCCGATGAAGCAAAAGTTAAAAATGCAATTTCTCTTTTTTATGGAGATGATGACGAAGAGGAAGAAGAAGATGAATTTGAAGGTGGTAAAAAAGATACCGATAGCAGTGAAAAATCGTTATCCAGTTTTGATTCTGAATCTCCATTAAGCTCTGTAGAGGAACCTGTTAAAAAATCATCCGAAAAATTATTAAGTTCTGAATCAGAAAAATCTTTAAGTTCTATGGAAGCAGCGCCTGAAGAACCAAGCAAAGAAGAAGAAGAATCAGAAAAATCTTTAAGTTCTATAGAAGCAGCGCCTGAAGAACCAAGCAAAGAAGAAGAGTCAGAAAAATCTTTGAGTTCTATAGAAGAAGTTCCACAAAAACAATTAACACCCATTGAAGAAAGTGAATCGTTAAGTTCTGTTCAAGAACCGCAAGTTCCAGAAGTTAAACAAATAAAATCTCCAGCGCCGATAGAAAAACCTAAAATTCAATTAGTAGAAGACTCGGACGAGGAAGAAGAAGAGGAAGAGGAAGAAGAAAAAACTCCCCCAAAAAAAGTTGTAAACAAACCTCTTGCTGTTCCTAGAATAACAAATTTTGTAAGAGACATTAATAATATGTCTCTTCGAAATTACTTTCAAGATAAAATATCTGAAAAAGAGCCTACCTTAATACTTACAGAAAAACAAGGAAAATTTAATGCTTATTCAAGAGTGTGTCCTTCCGCAGATAGACGTCAACCTATTATTTTAACAAAAGAAGAACTCGATAAAATAAATGAAGAGCATCCAGGATTTTTGAAAGATGAAGATGTAATAAATTATGGATCTACAGAAGACAAAAATTTTTACTATGTTTGCCCTAGATATTGGAATTTAAAAACTAATACAATAGTTACTCCCGAGCAAATGGAAAAAGACGGCTTATACAAACATATAATTCCAAAAAAAGGAAAAGAATCAAAAAAGGCCACAAATGAAAAATATATTTATGAATTTTCTCCTTCTGGAAATACGGATAAAGATTTCAAACAATACCCGAGTTTTCAAGTAAACAAACATCCAAATGGGTTTTGTTTGCCGTGTTGTTTTACAAACTGGAACACTCCTGATCAAATCAAAAGAAGGAAATTGTGTTCTGGAGAGAAAAAGGAAAAAAGTAATGAAGAAAAAGAAAAACCAAAACAAGATGACGAGTATGTAAAAGGACCAGAGAAATTTCCCCTAGACACTGGAAGATGGGGTTATTTGCCATTTCAAATTCAAAAATTTTTACATGAAGCAAATGAGGATTGTCAAATTAGTAAAACAAACACAAATGTTAAGTTAAATCATCCATGTTTATTGCGTCATGGTGTTGAAACAAATGATTCTCAATCATTTATTGCTTGCATTGCAGATGCATTGTTTTTTACAAAAAATGACGAAACTAGTAAAGAAGTCATGAAGGGAAATACAATTAAAAAAATGAAAAAGATAATTATTTCCATGTTAAATTTGGATAATTTTATAACATACCAAAATGGTAATTTAGTATCTGATTTTATAGAACCAAAGAGAGAAATAGATACATCAAATCCAAAATATACATCTTCAAAATTGTATACAAAGTTATCTTTAAAAAATAATAGTGATTTGCAATATTTTAAAAATGTGTGCTCGGCATATGAAAATTTTATAAATTTTTTGAAAGATGATAAAATATTTATTGACTACACTTATTTATGGGATATTATTTGCAAGCCAAATGAATATTTATTTTCCTCTGGAATTAATTTGGTCGTTTTAGAAATTCCAGAAAATGATATTACAAACAATGTTGATTTAATTTGTCCCACAAATCATTATTCAAATGAGTTTTATGAATCTAGAAAACCAACATTAATTTTAATGCGAAGAGGTGATTATTTTGAACCTATTTATTCTTATAGAAACACAGAAAAGGCGCTATTTATTGGAAAGTTATTTAGTGAACGCGACCCTCAATTGTCAAGTGCAATGAGAATTGTCTTTAATAAATTGATCAAACCTTATTTCCAAAAGGTTTGCACACCTTTAAGTAGTGTTTCAGAAAATATATATAAGGCAAAAAAACCTTTGATTCTCTCGGAAATCATTGACTTGTTAACAAAAAAAAAATATTCTGTTTTAAAACAAGTTGTTAACTACCAAGGTAAAGTAATTGGGGTTGTTGCCGAAAAAACAAAACAAGGATTTATTCCATGTTATCCCTCATCAATTAACAGCAAACTAGATTACATTTTTATGCTTGATCCAACCATTTGGAGTGAATATAACAATACAATTGAATTTTTGAATGCTGTAAACAAAGACACAAATGGTAAAATTGCGTCAAAACCCGAATTTAAAATAGTTGAAGATGAAATGATTGTTGGTGTATTAACTCAAACAAATCAATTTGTTCAGTTATCAAAACCTTTTTCTCTCGGGGATGCTAGAGATGAAATACCTGTATATGATAATAATAATTTTGTTGTGGATAAAAACGATGATCACCTTGTTTCTATTGATGTTCCTATAGAAACTTCAAATGAAGTTGACCATGAACGCGTAGAATATATTAAAAAAATTAAACTTGAAACTAATTTCTATAATGTTTTCAGAAATACAATACGCATTTTATTAAACGATTATGAGAATCTTAAGTTGAGAGAAACTATAGAAGATGAAATGAACAAGGCTTATGTTATTTATAGCAAAAAACTTGAATCAATACACAAGTATTTGAAGACTTTGGCAAAAGATACAATTATTTTTTCTGACGATTATGATTACAATATTATTTCAGAAGTTTCAACATGTTTGGTAAATAAAAATAAAACAAAATGCGAATCTAAAAAACCTTTGTGTGCTTTTACTACAGAAAACAAATGTCAAATAATTTTACCAAAGAAAAATTTGATAACAAAATTAGACAATGAATTATTATATTTTGGTAAAATGGCTGATGAGTTGATTCGATATAGCAGAATAAAATCATTTATACTAGAACCACAATCTTATTTATCTTTTACAAATTTAAGTTACAATTTAAATGATGATGAAATAATAATGATTCAATCCATGTTAACTCAAGAATATTTTGAAGGCCTTATTCCAGCGGTTTTTAATAAATATGTTAAATATAATAGCTATGATGAAGTTGAACCCATTCAACATCCAGTTTATGAAAACTCATATTCTATAGAAGAAGCAGTAAATCCAAAAAATATTGATGAGTGTGTTACAACTACAAAGGATAAAATATTCTCTCTAACATGGAGAAAACATTTCCCAAAAACATTCAAAGAAAAGGAATATTCCAAAACAAAATATTGCACATTTTATGTTATTATTGACTTGATAAAAGAGAAAACCGGACAAGTATTCGATATAAATGGTATTCGCGATGAATTATACTCTGAATATACAAAATATGTTCCAAAATTGGAGGGACAAATTTTAGATATGATGAGTGCACAAGGTAAAAAAATAGTTGCATCTCAAGTAAAAGGTAAAAAATTAAGTTTTCAAGATATGATCTACTCAGAAAGTTATTACTTAACAACTATTGATTATTACTTATTAGCAAATAAGTTTAAAGTGCCTATTTTTTTTATTAGTGCAAAATATTTATTTGAGACAAACTTTTCAAAACACGAGTTTGTTGCATATGGCGATAGAGATGATAATTTTGCATTTATTGTAGTTCCAGGATTAAGAGCGGAAGAAATTCCAAGTTTTAAAGTAATTCAATCTGACGATAATAAGTTTTTTTTTAGTTTGTCCGATATTAAAAATAATGAAGAGTTAGTTGTTGCATTGACAGATAAAAAAAGTGTTCAAAATTATATTGAATCTTTTACTAAGACTTCAACATATGTATATCAAAAAAAGAAACCAAAACCTGTTTTATTAATAGAAGATAGTGAAAGTCAAAAATCACAACAAAGTGAAGCAAAAAGTGAAGCAAAAAGTGAGGCAAAAAGTGAGGCAACAATTATAATTGCACCCAAAAAGAAACGAACATTAAAGGAGAAAAAAGTTGTAGATAAAAGAAAAAGCAAAAAAAATGTTCCACCATTAAAACCTATATTAGAATTTACAAATAGTTCTGAAGCTTAACTTACAGAGTCATTGTCATTCTCTTCATCATCTTCTTGATTCGATGCATTTATTATTCGATCAATAACACTTTGTGTTCTATTTATTAGATCTTCATCTTGTTCATCATCTTCATTTTCAACGTCACTTTGTAAATTAAAGTTTGGAAAGGTTTCATTATCATGATCATCACCATCATCATCACCATCATCATCTAAAATTGGTGTTTCATTGCTTGATTCATTGCTAGAGCTATCGTCATCTACTTCATTGTTATTAATAATATCATCATTGTCATCATCACGTTCATCATAGTAATCCGCTTCATTTTTAACATGAGAAGTTAAAAATGTATCATTTTCCTTTTCATAAAAATTTACATGCGCGTCATTAAAAATAATTACTTTTTTTTTACATACATTTTTATTAAAAGGATTATCAATAGTTCCTGGAGGCACACATTTTTCAAACTTTATAAATTTCCTTCCAAATTTGGGATTAAATTTAAAAAATCTCCTTATTTTATAACACAATTTATGAAAATATTCGTGTCTTTTTTCAAAACATAAAGAATACGTAGCTATAAAATAATAATGCAAATATGGTTTCATAATTTCATATAGTTTATTTTTAGGAAAATCATCACTTATATTTATTTTTTTTTTGTAATATGTCTTGATCATTGTATAAATATAGTCTTTCGCTTCACTATGTTCTAAGTTATCGACGTAATCGTTGATTGCGTATTCTCGTATGATATAAAGATTTTCTTTGCGGAAATTTTCTAAGTCAAAATTAGCCATGAAAAAATTTTGAATAAGCTCAGGCATTATGTAATTTTTATACCTGATAAAAAAATAAATATTATATAAAGTTGACTTATTAAATGGAATATTAGTGTACGGATTTTTACATTCAGAAGGATCAGAAAAAAAATTAGGAGAATTTGTTAAAGATTTTTTAATTATTTGCATTAAATCATTTATTGTAAATAAATATTTACAAGAATTTTTTGAATCAAAAATGCAAATAACATTTTTATCTGTTTTTTTTATAGGATTTAAAAACATATCTGTCGAAATTTTAATGGGAGCCTTCTTATTTTTATATATATAAGCTAATCTAGAAAATCCATTGTTAATTTTCTGGATTGAACAAAACAAATTTATTATTTTTTCTTTAAATTCATCTGAACAAAAGATATTTTCAATAATAGACTTTAACAAAACAAACTTTCCATTTTTTCTAATGTCAAAAATTACGTAGTAATAAAAAAAATTTTGCAAAAAATAATCTTTACTTTCATCTTTATTTTCAGTTGAAAAAATTCTTAAATCACTCATAAAATCCATTCGTTTTACAAAATCTGTCGTATAAATATAAGGTTCCATATTTGGGTTCATTATTTTTTGACTTATGTAAAAAAATGTTTCCATTATTATTATTATAGTTTTGTATTTAATATTATTCACAAAATTATATTGTAATGAGTTTTAAAATCCTGGATTGTAATTATTGTCCGATCCTAAATTACTTGCACTAATACTTACAACATTATTTTGAATTGCAAGTTTGCTAGTGCTGCACGTATCATTTGAATTTTCAATTCCACCAAACATTTTCTCAATATCTTCTTGTTCGTTGACTCCCTCATATTGTGAAACCTCCTCAAGTTCTTTCATCTCATCAATGTTCAATACTACTTGGAAAGCACTTGTTCCATAAAATCCTTCTTGACCACACATAACATTTGCAGAAATTCCTCGCATTGTGTCCAATTCAGCATGTCTAGCCGCCTTTAAGAACATTTCCGGTGTCTCCTCAAAGGACGCCTTTGCAATGGGACCAATATTATCATTGTTAATACCATGACGGAAAATAGAGATCATTTTACTAGTAAAAGTCATACGATCGCATAACAAACTAAAATTGTGTGAATTGATATAAGTACCATCAAATTCAATAACATCAACTAACTCATTATAAATTGTTTGTCTTGCAGCTTCAATTCCAAGCACATTAAAGACTTCAACAATATCGTTGCTAATAGTTCTATTTGCATCAATATAGTCCAACGCCAAAACACTCATCATATTTGTTCCAACTGTATCCAAAACCCAAATATCTTGTTTCTTGAAAACACCAGATGTTTCTACAACGTTATCCTTGATTTTTCTCATAATGACTTTATTGATTCCCTTGATACCACGCAAGACAATGTTTTGTAAAAGTTGATCTTGAAAATTCTTCAAAATGTAAATTTGATCTGACTGATCAAGTGGATTTACTTTCTTCTTTTGTCCACTTCTTGAACTATTCTGTTTCATAATGTTATTCATTCGAATGCGAAACACAAGTTTATCTGAATTATAATCTGAAAATACACAACTGATTTCATCTCCGTAACTATTATTAAGTGTAAAATTGACGTCATCCATTGTTAAATTTTTTTCCAACATCATAGTTTGATCCATAACCATTCTAATTATCCATTTGGATTTTTCATTGGTATCATCACTTGATGAAACGTTGGCGCATTCATCTATCATACTTTCAAATGCGCGGTACTGGTCCATTGTACTTTTATCTTCTTCAATCATTGTATTCAAATCGTCAGGATCAAAACAAATTTCAATTGACTCAACAATTTCTTCTAAAATTGTGTGTTCCAACATATACATAATTGCGTGTGCTTTATCTTTATCTGTCTCCTCCTCCTTTTTGAGGTATACTGTTAACGAAGGATTCTTTGGTTCACTAGACAATGACAAAATTTCTTCAATGCGCGGTACACCACGAGTTACATTAGACTTGGCTGCAACACCAGCAAAATGAAAAGTGTTAAGAGTCATTTGTGTTGACACTTCACCAATAGATTGTGCGGCAAGCATACCAACCATTTCACCTGGAGTAACAATTGCGCGTTTATAAGTCAATTGAATTGTGTTAAGCAATACTGAAAGAGCAGTTTTATTAAATCTTTTCACAAAAAGCAAGTCCTTGGGAGATAAGTAATAATAGTAAAGAACTTTGAATAACTGCGTAGGAGGAGCGTAGTGAATTTTTTCGAGATTTTCATAAGTTTCCTCAATCATTCCAAATGCTTCAAGTGGAGTAATATCGACAAGGGAATTTGCATTTATATTTTGTTGACCTTGAATATTGTTAATAATATACGAAAATGCAACAGGGCAATTTACAATGCTATCACCCTTATTTTTGAATACATTTTTAATAATTTCTTCGCGTTTTTGAATCATAAAATCAGTATATTTCTTGCATTTATCATTTGTATCCTGCACTTGTTTTTTGAATCGGGTCAATGTATTTTTCAATAACATTATGTTCAACCCTTTAAATTTACCAGTTTCGTCGGGCATATTAAAATGCGCGTAAATGTCTTGAATGCTCATAGAAACAATTGGAATTTGTTGGTTTTCTACGCGAACTGTATCAATTCCATCTTCTCCGTATGCAAATTGCACAATCTTGCTTTTATTTGTTCTTATAGTCATATCATAATTTACCATAAGATCTTCAAGACCCTTGATAATTCGTCTTTGAATATAACCTGTAGTGGAAGTTTTAACTGCAGTATCAATCAAACCAACACGACCACCCATTGCGTGAAAGAACAATTCTTGGGGTGACAAACCATTAATATAAGAACTTTCAACAAATCCACGAGCGCCAGGAGAATCGTCAAACTTGGTGTAATGAGGAAGTGTTCTTTGCTCAAATCCATAAGGAATACGTTTGCCATCTACGTTTTGTTGACCAAGACAAGAAATCATTTGTGAAATATTCAAGTCGCTGCCTTTAGATCCTGCATTGACCATGATGACAAAACGATTATTCTTATCAAGACTCTTTAAACCAATTTTACCCGCCTCTGACGATGCTTGATTCAAAATGTTGTTGACTTGTGTCTCAAACTCTTGCTCGTTTGTTTTACCAGTGTTATTTTCAAAAACACCAATTTGAGTTTGGTCAATCAAATTTTTAACGTCCTGCTTCTTTTTCTCAATAACATTAATAATTTCTTGATTCGTCTTGTCGTCTGAAATCAAATCACTAATTCCGACACTAAATGAACTTGACTTCATGTACTCGGTAATAATATTTTGCAAATCATCAATAAAGTTAGAAGCGGCCATATTTCCAAAATCATTGCATGAACGTTGAATGAGACCTTTTGTGCCCGCACCCAATACGTCTTTATCAATCTGACCTCGAAGATATTTTCCATTACGAATTTCAAGAATATGATTTGAAGTCTTGGGATTTTCATCGTCTTTATACGCTTTTGTCTTGTAACTTAAAGACAATGGGTTCATAATTTGCGAAAGCAAATCAAAACTTGAAATCTGTTCACCCTTTGACAACAATTCCTCTTCATTCACTCTTTGAAACATCATTAGCAAGTTCATTGCTTCACGAGGAGTAAAATTTATATTTTCTCTTGTGAAACGATAACAACCAAGCATCGAATCTTGGTAAATGCCAATAATAGGTTTGTTATTTGCCGGACTAATTAGTTGATATGGAACTGCAGCAAGATTTTTTAATTCCGATTCAGATTCGACATCTTGCGGCATATGAAGATTCATTTCATCACCATCAAAATCAGCATTGTATGGCTTGGTGTCAGCAACATTCATGCGAAAAGTGTCTCCTATTTTCATGATTTTTGCAATATGACACATCATGCTCATTCTATGAAGAGTAGGTTGACGATTGAAAAGGATAGGATCACCATCCATCATGTGTCTGTGCACAATATCGCCTTCTTCAAGAATAATTGATTTTCGATCAACATATCGCAACGTAATTGATTCGCCATTTTTCTTTTCCAAAATTTTAGCACCAGGCCATTCATCCGGACCATTCAACACCAGTTTTGTCAAAAAGGCTTTATTTATTTTATTAACAACCACTGGTTTAGTAATATTTTTAGCAATTTTCATAGGAATTCCTAAATCACGAATAGAAATGTTAGGATCTGCAGTAATAACCGAACGTGCACTAAAATCAACGCGCTTGGCCATAAGATTTCCTCTCATGCGTCCACCCTTACCATTTAAGCGATCCTTAATTGATTTAAGAGGTCTGCCTGAACGCTGTGCGACCGATGCTACACCTGGAATCTTGTTATCTACTTGAGTTGCAACATAATATTGCAATACTGTAGTCCAATCATCAATAACATTAGCGGGAGAATTATTTTGAATTTTCTCCTGCAATGTTTTATTAGTCTTAATAATATTTACCAAGATGTGACTCAAATCATCCTCGCTTCGTTGTTGAGCATCATGCTTTACAGATGGTCTAACTGCAGGAGGAGGAACCGCCATTACTTGACAAACCATCCAATCTGGTCTTGACCAAATAGGACTAAAGCCCATAAAAGATACGTCTTCGTCGGAAATTCTCTTAAATATCTTAAGAACCATCTCAGGAACTAATTTAATTACAATATTTTCTCCATCCTCACTTTCATTTTTCCATTCAGCAAATATTGTCGCAAGTCCTTCTTTTCTAATTTTATTTGGTTGCAAACATCCACAACCATCTTCGGTATCTTCGCCGCAACGCTTCATCTTACTAGCCAATGAAAATACATACTTCCATCTAGCATCTCCCGTAATTTTTAATGCTTGCTTGTATTTTTCTTTACTAATAAGAAGCTTGCTACATTTAAAACAAACACATCGCAAAAGTTTTTGTATTGTGCTCAAATATTGAATATAAAACACTGGACGGGCCAATTCAATATGCCCAAAATAACCAGGGGTTTGCATGTAGTCTAAACCATCTGTAGGACAAATTAGTCCTGGTTCAAGTACACCCATTCTTGGATCAAATAGTCCTCCAATAACAGGTTTATTATTTATATATGTATCACGACTGGTAATTTCAGCAACAGATCCTTTGCGTATTTCATCCGGAGACAAAATGCTGAATTGAATACCAATAATTTTAGAGGGATTATTCATTTTGAAACTGTTGTTTTTAGACATCTCCTTATATTACCACAATAATATTTAGATTGTTTTAAAATCAATTTTTTTAATTATTGTTTAAATCATTTTGTTAAACTATTATTTTTAAAATAAAATAAAAATTGATTTGAATATAAAACGAAAAATAATAAATACATAAAACAAGAATGCCGCGCGACGCTCAAACTAAATATTCAAAAAAGGACATTAAACGTTCCAAAAAATCTGAGGAATTAGCTAAGAAAAAAAAGCGTAATAATGACTCAGACGATGATGACAATAGCATTTTCACCAGCGATGATGAAGATGAAATGGACGTTCATGAATATAGAAAGTTTTTGAAAAAAATTTTCCCATCTAAACATTTAGATAAAAAGATTGCCTCTGGAGAAAAGTTGAAAGCTTTGGCTAAAAAACGAATTGTTGAAGAGGAGGATGAAGATTCTGAGGAAGAAGAGAAAGAAATTGTTTCAAAACATTCTAAAAAGATTTTGAAAAAGCGCGTTTCCAATAAAAAGAAAAAGGTTGAGGAAACTGAGGATGAAGATGAGGAAGAAGAAGAAATTATGCGAAAACCTTCTAAAAAGACTTCAAAAAATAAAAAAATAATTGTTGAAGAAGATGACGAGGATGAAGATGAAGAAGTTTGGGAAACTGATGAAGATGAAGATGAAGGCGAAGAAGATGAACTCGGAGTTAGAAAACCAGGAAAATTCAATATTATCTTTACCATTGGTGGAAAGGGTGAAGATGATGATGAAGATGAATGGGATGACGAGGATGAATGGGATGATGATGAAGATGATGATGAAGAAACTGAAGATGAGAACGAATCAGTTTCATCTGACTCCGATTCAGATGAAGATGAAGATGAAGAAGAGGAGGAACAAGATAGCCAATTATTAAAAATTAAAAATAGAAAGAATAAGTCTAAAAAGGAGAAAAATGTAGAATCAAAGGATAATGATGTAAGTGTAGAAAAAGATAAGACAGACGAAAATCCCGAGGAATTTCTTACTCAGCTAAAGGAAATTTATGAGAAAACCAAGTCTTCGACTACATTAGACTGCATAAAAATGTGCGAAGAAAAAATTAAACAAAATAAAATTAGAAGGGAAAAAAAGTGTAAGAAGCAAAAGGAAAAACATTGCAGAATCTTTAAAAAGATTATCAAAGACAAAAACACTATGAATGACTCTAGCTTCTTTGAAAAGTTGGAAGTCGATCAACAAAGAAAAGTTTTGGCCGAAGTTCGTGAAATTAATAAAATTACTCGCGTCGAGAAACCTTATCGCATGACTTTGCTAGAAGCAAATATTCCTGTGAATTTCAAGGCCGACGCAATCAAAAAGATTAATTCTCTTCGATACATGGAACCCGGCTCCGGTGAATATTATAAAATCAAGAACTGGGTTGATACATTCATGCGTATTCCATTTGGAAAGATGGAAAATTTACCAGTAAATATTTCACATGGTGTTGAACCTTGTCATGACTTTATGGAAGCCGCAAAGAACACATTGGACTCAGCTGTTTATGGTTTGAATGACGCAAAAATGCAAATTATGCAAATGATGGGTCAACTTATCACAAATCCTAATGCAATTGGCACTGCAATTGCAATTCAAGGTCCTCCTGGTACTGGTAAGACTTCATTGGTAAAGGAAGGTATTAGCAAAATCTTGAACCGACCTTTTGCGTTTATTGCTCTTGGTGGTGCTACTGATAGCAGTTTCTTGGAAGGGCACTCCTACACTTATGAAGGTAGTACCTGGGGTAAGATTGTGCAAATTTTAATTGATAGCAAGGTGATGAATCCAGTGATTTACTTTGACGAGTTGGATAAAATTAGTGACACGCCAAAGGGTGAAGAAATTGCAGGAATTTTGACTCACTTGACCGATACATCTCAAAATAATGAATTTCACGATAAATATTTTGCAGAAGTCAATTTTGATTTGAGCAAGTGTCTCTTTATCTTCAGTTACAATGATGAAAGTAAAATCAATCCTATTTTGAGGGACAGAATGTATAAAATTCATACAAAAGGGTATGACCGCAAACAAAAGATTATTATTTGCAATCAGTATCTTCTTCCAAAGATTCGCGAACAAGTTAAATTTGATGAAGGAGAAATTATTATTCCAGATGAGACTATTGGTTACATTATTGAAACACATTGCAATAAAGAGGATGGTGTAAGAAATATGAAGCGTTGCTTGGAAATTATTCACACTAAGCTTAACTTGTATCGTCTTATGAAGCCAGGATCAAATCTTTTTGAAGAGGACATGTCTCTTAAGGTGGAGTTTCCCTTTACAATTACACCAGCTATTGTGGATAAACTTATCAAGAAGCCTGATATTAATATGTCATATCAAAGCATGTATCTATAAAAAATTAACAGAAAAATTATAATAATTTTTACAGATTAAAAATTTATTTTTTTTAATAAAATAAAAACACTTAAATATAACTCACCTTGCTATACATCATGAAATTTATAACAACAATTATAAAAAAATTTATGCCAAAAGAACTACCAAAACCTGTTGGTAGATGGAATATAGAAAATTGCAATTCAAAAATTAACTATAAGGTTGATTTATCGAATGAAGATCATTGCGGACCTTGCGGTCAATATGCTTTAACAAAAATAGACATTGAAAAACACGTAAATAAAAATAGTACAATTAAAAAAAATAATACTACTTAAATGTTTCGTGTAAATATATTAAAATGAAAAAGGTTTTACTAGAAAAAATAAAACAAGAAAAAATTTTTTCTCATGATCAACAAATTTGTGATCATGAGATTGTAAGAGATTTAATTGATGTAGATCCGGATAGAAGTCAAACTATATTTTATTGTGAAAAATGTATGGCTGATTTTACACATTTAAAATTACCAAAATCTATTGATAAATAAATTATTGCGTTATTATATGGAAGATTCAATTGAAATTTCAACAGAAAAACAAAGATTAAAAGATTTAGCTATTCAAGGATTAACTCAACAATATCCCAGAATACCAGAAGCAGATATACGTGAAATTTTTGGTTATTTGGAAAGATTTTGCAAACTTACTAATAATGGAAATGTGCCTTTACAAGTTTTTAAAAGCTCGGGGAATTGTTCTATATTTTGGATGAAAGGAAAAGTAGATTTGTTTTTTTTAAATTGCGCTAGGACGTATACAAGAATGAATCCAAAACAAGTAATTGTTAAAATGTTAGGACAAGAGGGTTACGATGCAGGTTTAGAAGCTTATTCTAGAAGCCCTATTTCAAAAATTGACGATGACGATGATGAAATAGATGTTGCACTTTTAGAAGGAGAAACGCCAAAACAAATTCATAGGAATATGGAAGATGTTGACGGAGGATCTAGACGAACACGTAAAACTAAAACAAGCAAACGCAAAACAAAAACAAAGAAAACCAAAAAGCAAAGGCGTGGGTCAAAGAAATTCCGTAAAACACGTAAATAAAATGTGCAAGGTATTAAAAATCTTACTATTATCATTTTTAATTCCAAAATCTCGTTTATTATTAAAACGCATTATTGCTTCCTCAAAATGTTTAATATCTCTTTCTCTAATTTGAAAATTATGTAAGTCTATTATTTGTTCAGATGTAAAGTTATGTCTAAAGTTCTTTTTTTTAAGTAAAATAATTAAGCTTTTTTTACATTCATAACTTTGTTTTTTTATGTCAATTAAAATTCCAGGTTTTTCATTGTTAATATGGATTTTTTTTAGTGAAAGTGGAAAAGTGGGAAGTTTTTTTATTCTATTAGAACTAAAAGTTAATATTTTAAGTTTATTAGGCAACTTTGGTAATTCTAAAAATTCATTATCATCTATAAAAAGATATTCAAGTTTTTTTGGAAGCGCATCTTCTATGCTAACTATTTTATTATATTTGATATTAAATTTTTTTAAATTGGGGAATGGTATTTTTAAAATTTTTCCATAAATAAAATTTGACGCGCAATTAAATACTTTTATATTATCTTTGTCTTCAATTGAATTTATCTTTCGAATATATTCATCCATATCTAATCCAACATTAGTAATATAAATGTTATCGCCCGTTCTGTACATTATTAATTTTTATTAATATTAAAAATGTATAAAATAATTTAATCTAGTAATTCGTTAGAACTAATACCAAAATCAGAATCTAGTTCTATTAGTCTTTCAAATCTTTTTTTGTATTTTAAATAATAAAATTTATAAAAAAATGCTGCAGCTAATATGAATCCAAAACTTGCACTACAAATTGATATTATTATTGTTTCGTTTAATCCATTACTATTATTTTTTGAAAAACTAGGTTGAATAGTTATTGTGGATGGACACATTGTTGTAAATTTTTGTGATGGAATTGATTTTGAATGAATTTCTGTTGGTTCAAAAGTACGATCATTATTTGAAAAAATTTTTGAATGAGGAAATGATCCATAGGTATACAAAGATGTTGCCGATTGTCTAGAAAAAGATTTTATATCTTTATTTAAAAGATAGTAATTTGGATTAAAGTTTGACATATTTATATAAAATCTTATATAAATATTTGCGATTAAATTAATACTCAGAATAGGGAACGTTATTTCCTCCGCGTGTAATTAAATAGTTGTATTGGTCAACTGTCATACAAGCGCATCCAGAACTATTTGAGTAAGCATTGGGGCAACATTCTGGTTTGAAAGGTGTAGTTTCAAACATATTTAATTCTCCTTCAGGAAGAGGAACAGGTTGTTTTTCGCGATTCAAAATATTTTGAACGCCTTGACTCAAAGGTTTTCCTGGAACAACTGTTAAGTTGGGACGTCCCCATTTTGAAGTGGGCATGATAACGCCATTGTAACTTCCTAAAGTGTAAGCAGATGACTCTCCGTCGTTAATAAGACCTACAAATCCTTCTTTCTTTTTATCTTTATCTGATGTAGATGTGGACGTGGATGTAGAAGTAACAGCATCAGTTACAGCTTTAGTAATGTCCGAGGCGACTTCCATACCTTCCATTAAAGGAAATGTTGCACAGGAACATAATAAATGTCCTGCCATGATCCAATAAACAATAACAATCAAGATCAATATTTCTAGTCTGAATTTAAATCCAAAAATCGAAATTTCCATTTATACATATTTCACAGATAATAATTTTTAACGATATGGGCGTTTTGTTAAACTTGCTCTAAAATAATAAATCAACGCAAGAATTATAATCATTAAATATTAAATTGCCAACTTTAAATGTTCCTTTATCTGTAACTAAATGATACAATTTTTCAGAATTATTAATTCTTGTTATACAATTTTTATTATTTAATTGCAAAGTTGAAGTTTGCCCTAAATTTGTGTCAGTAAAGTTTAATTTTGGTCCTCCTACAAAATATTTATTTTCACCTAAATTACAAATCATTTGTTTATTAACATTTGTTCCATCAATTTCTACTAAAGCATAAACTCTCTCACCATTTTCTAAAATATCATTAATTTGTATTTCATTAATTAATTTGTCTGTTCCGTCATTTAAAACAATTTGTGTATTTGTGTCAAAACCGCCATCTAAATATTTGTGTATGTCGCTATCTTTAACATTAAATATATTCAACAAAAATTTTTTCCCAATAATTTCTTTCATTCTAATTAATTTGACTCCACATATTTCATCCCAGTCTGAAAAAACAAGATTATTTATATTAATTGTTTTTGATGTTGTGTTTAAACAATAAACATATGGTTTATCGTATTTTTCTATTTTTTGGCTTAGATCGTGTGTAGAGACCGGTATCCAATCATATTCACTTTTCTTAATAATGTGGCATCCACTTACAATAACGTCATCAATTAAATACATATCTAGGTTGGCCGCATCTACTTTCATTTTTGCAGTTACAATATTTCCATTAGCCAATTTGTCTCCTATTTTGATATTTATAATTGCAATCTTGCTATTATCTGCCATTTCTAAAAGCGTATTTTCATCAAAACATCTTAGTTGAGGTACAGCAGAACTTTGTACTCCCAACACTTGAGTTAAAAATACAACTATTATTGTTAATGGTATCGCAATTGCCAAAAATATTGCAGAATTTACTGCAGCAAACGGCCACGTAAATGGTAAAATCCATAATATAATAATTAAAGCCAGTAAAACTAACAAAATAATTACAATAAATTCAACTATTGCACCCATTAAACTTTTAAGAGCGTAATAACTACCTAAACTTGTAAATAAAGCTGCGGTTAATATACCTTGTATTTTTCCCATTGCATCTTTCATTCCAATAATAATTTGTTGCAAAGGAATCATCATATTCATAATTCTGCCCATTACTTCTTTTGCTAGAGCTGACATACTATTTCTAACATTGTTTATCATATCACGCACACCTTGTATTTGTTTCAAAATTTCCAAATATAAACTCTGCAACATACTTGTAATATATGTCAAAGGTTGCACTGCATAACCAGTAATAGATTTTAATATATTTTGAACGCAATAGGTGAAATTTTCTTGAGTAAAATCTCTAATACTTTTTCCTGGTGGTTTATTTATAAATCCAGCAAATGGCATAACCTTTGGGTTGCATCTTTGATTTGCCCAGTCATCCTTAATGGGCTGAACATTTAACATGACAGCACAATAAGAATAAACTAAAAGTACAATAATTGATAAAACGATAAACAAAAAAACTTGACTTCCATATTGATCAAAATAAGTTAGTTTATCATACATATTTTTTACTTTATTTGCGCTTTCTTGAATATTATTCATATATAGTAATTGGATAATATTCAAAATGAAAAACCATAATTATAAGGAAACCTAATTTCTCTTAAGTCCTTGAAGTTTTATAATATAATCTTCCCAATCCCAAAAAATTTCTTTTCCTATTTTGATTTTATGTGTATTTGTTATCAAACAACTAAACCAATCTAATTTCTTATCTTTTTCGGGAACATGGATAGCTTTTGGATGATCTTTTACACAAATAAATTTTCCATTAAAGTGAATTAAATGAGATCCAGTAACATAAATAGGTTCGTCATTTACACCAGATTTATCAAAACAATATAATTCCTCTTTTTTATCATTATCAATTTTCATTACTGCAGTGACTTTGCTTCCGTCTTCTAAAATATCCCCTAAATTTATATCTTTCATTTTAACAATTTCGCCACTTTTTAATTTTATAGATGTAAATGGATCAAAACAATGACCTAGTGCTCTAACTAGTTGACCTGGAGGACCATTCCAAGTACTTTGCATTGTTTTGACGCTACCATCCATTACATACATTAAAGTTACCATAATACCTATCATTTTTCCAATCATGTCTTTTATTCCAATTGTTATTTTTTGAAATTCAATAACTAAATTTAAAAACACTCCAAATACACTTTGAATAATAGATGTAATGAAATTTCTAATTTTATTAAACATCTCTCTAACGTTGTTTACTATCACCATAAACTCGCCGCCTAAAGATGATAACAATGTTGTTACATATGTTAAAGGTTGTAATAAATAACCCATAAAACTTGATTGCATATTTTGAACACAATAAACAAAATCTTGCTGAATATTTTTAGAAAGAGGCATGTATAAAGGATTACATCTATAAAGCGGCCAATTATCTTGGATTTGTTTTAATGATATAAAATAATAAATGGCCAATATTTGAACAACAAATATTACTTGTACATATATGAAATTCAACCAATTTTTTCCAGTAGGCATTATTATATTATTGCTATATAATTCTTTGTTCATTTTAATTCTTAAACACTTATTTTCTTGATTTGCGGTGTTTTCTAGATTTTCTCGATTTTCTTGACTTTGATTTTCTTTTTGTTTTACCACCACTATAACACGGCCATTCTAAAAAACGTCTCACTTTTCTTTTTCTAGAACCTCCTTTAACAACAGAAGCCTGATTATCATAAACAGCATTAGCATTATTCTGGTTTGATGTAGATACCAAATTTGAAAGAATTCCTCCAGATCCATTAATTGCCGGAACAGATTGATCAGAATAGGTTTTAGGAGTTTGAGGAACTACAACTGGCGCTGGAGCGGTTTGACCACCGCGATATCTTCGCTTTCGATGTTTACCTCCAGATAATTTTGCCATATTTGCAGTATCTGTTTGTCCAGATTTAAAACTATTTAACGCAGCATTCTGTTGGCTACTTCCATTAATAGCTTGCACTTGCATTGGTGGAAAAGCATTTGTTGAAGGTTGTGTAGGATCAGCACTCATTTAATATAATTAAATATTAAAAATAAACGTTTAAAAATAAAAATATATAAATTACTTATACTATGGACGATAGAGCGCGATTACAATTAGCAAAAATGATCAAGGCGAATAATGTAGAGGATCAAACTCAACTAATACGCGATTTAAAGCACAGCCATATTCTAAAACAAGATATAAATACTCTAATTCTGTTAAAGGCTAAATATAGAAATGATCCCGATCAATTACTTTTAGAGTCAATGAATGAGTGCAACTTTTTATTTACGTATTACACTGATATTTATAACAAAATTAAGAAAGACGAGATTGATTTGAATATTTTAAGTAATTTTATTGATGTTTTAAGAAAAATTGAAGATGGTGAAATGGACCAACACGAGGGTTCATTTGCTGTTGGAACGCTTTTGAAAAAATTATATGTTGATAGTGCTCTTAAAAAAGCTGAAAAGTTGGATAAAGAACATGAAAATGATAATGAGCCAGTTCAATATAAAGAACCATTGCAAATCAGCTGGAAACAATTCAAAGCTACTCAGGAAACCTTAGGTTCAACGAAGTAAGCGCAAAATCAAATTAAATATAAAAATTGAAACATAAAAAATAAGTAATTTTATTGCAAAAATGACTATTTCAGAAAAGCCAATTTTATTTATTGAAAATGAAAAAGAATTTATTAATTTTGAAGATGATGAAAATATAATTTATATTGGAGACGTCATAGAAAAAAATACAGGAGCAAGAGCAAAATGGATGATAGAATATAAATGCGACAAAAGCATTAAAAAAAAAGAAAATGGCAGAATATACTTAATAGTTGTCGATGGTTTTATATATAAAATAGGTTCTTCAGAGTCTAAGGGGGGTATAAAAAATACTTTTAGTTCTTATGAAGGTGGATTGGGTGGTTCGCCATCATTAAGAACTTTTGGAATTCATTTACTAATACAAGAAGAACTAGACGCTGGTAAGAAAATACAAATTTATGCTTTATTTATAGAACCGATAATTGTCACGATTCGTGGTCTATCCTCTTCGAGTCAAGTGAAAACGTATCCACAAATTAAAGAAATGGAGGATTTGTGCCGTGAAGACTATAAAAAGTATCATGGTAAATATCCCAGATGGAATTTTCAAGAAAATGGAGATGAGTGGTACGAACGAATACAATTGGCATACAAAGAACAAGTGAACAACAGATAGTTAGTTTGAAATAATAATAAAAAAATTTTTTTTTTGACACAACTTCAGAAAAGACTTAAATATATTGTGACAAATAATATATTCAAGATGCCAAAAAAATATGCTAAAACAACTACAACACTTGTTATCGTTGAATCTCCAGCTAAATGCAAAAAAATAGAAGAATATTTAGGCCCAGGTTATAAATGTGTTGCTAGTTTTGGTCATTTGAGGGAACTAAATTCTTTAAAAAACATTGACATTGCAAATAACTTTCAGCCAAAATATACAGATATTGATAATCCTATTAAAATAAAACGTATTACTCAATTAAAAGGTGAAATATCTTCCGCGGATGATGTTATTTTAGCAACTGACGATGATAGAGAGGGCGAAGCAATAGCGTGGCATATTTGTGATATGTTTAATTTGAATGTAGAGAGAACAAAGCGTATTGTTTTTCATGAAATTACCGAAGCAGCTATTCAAAATGCTATTAAAAATCCAAGAACTATTAATATGAACATTGTACATGCACAACAAGCGCGTCAAATTTTAGACTTGTTGGTAGGTTTTAAGGTTTCACCAATTTTGTGGAACTATATAGCAAAAAATGCAGATAATAGTCTCTCAGCTGGTAGATGTCAAACTCCCGCTTTGAGACTTATATATGACAATCAAAAAGAAATTAATGAAAACCCGGGAGTAAAAAAATATAATACGACCGGATATTTTACAAATCAATGCATTCCTTTTGAGCTTTCAAAAAAATACGAAAATGAAAATGAGTTAATAGATTTTTTGGAGGCATCTGCGGATTTTAAACACATATATTCATGCACAAACCCCGCAAAAGTATTCAAATCACAACCCGAACCTTTTACAACATCAAAATTGCAACAAGCATCTAGTAATGATTTGCACATCTCTCCAAAGGAAACAATGAAAATATGTCAAACATTGTATGAGGGTGGTTATATTACATATATGAGAACAGATAGCAAAACCTACAGCAAGGATTTTATTGACAAAACCAAGAAATATATTGAAACTACTTATGATGCAAATTATATTAACAAAGAAATAGATTATTTAACTACAGGAGAAAAAGACGAGAGAGAAGTTTCATCTAAAAAAAAGAAAAAAACTGAAAAAGATAAACCTGTCACGCAAGATAAACCTGCACCCCAAGAAGCTCATGAAGCTATAAGACCCACAAATATTTCTCTCAAAGACCTTCCAGAGAAAATGGAATCGAGAGAAAAAAGACTCTACAAGTTAATTTGGGAAAACACGCTAGAAAGCTGTATGGAGAAGGCGTCATTTTATTCTATTACAGCAAACATAACTGCTTCTCTCGATAATAAATATTTGTATACTACTGAAATTGTAGATTTTCCTGGTTGGAAGATTGTTAAAAAGAAATATGATTCCGAAAACAAAGAGTATCATTATTTATTAACAATCAAGCAAAACTACGAAATACCTTATAAAAAAATTCAATGTAAATTAACACTTTCCAATACAAAAATGCATTATACAGAGGCAAAGTTAGTTCAATTGTTAGAAGAAAATGGTATTGGAAGGCCTTCAACATTTTCAATGTTAGTAGATAAAATTCAAGAGAGAGGATATGTGAAAAAAGATGATGTAAAAGGTGTTAGAAAAAGATGTAGTGATTATGAATTGGAAAATAATGAAATTTTTGAAATAGAAACAGAGCGCGAATTTGGAAATGAAAAAAATAAATTAATTATTCAACAAGTAGGTACAATTGTTTCTGAATTTCTGGATAAGAATTTTCAAAATTTATTCAACTATGAATACACAAAAGAAATGGAAAATGATTTAGACAAGATTGCAAAAGGAGAGAAAATATGGCACACTATTTGCGCTGAATGCTTAAGTCAAATAGATAATTTGATTAACCTACTTAAAGAAACAGGAGAGAAAAAGCATGAAATTAAAATAGATGAGCATCATGTATACACTATTGGGAAATTTGGCCCCGTAATTAAATGCTCAGAAGAAGGTATTGAAGGTATTTTCTTTAAGCCGGTTAAAAAAGATATTGACTTGGAAAAATTAAAAGCAGGTGAGTATAAATTAGAAGATATTATTGCAGAAAATAAAAGCTCAACAGATAGAATTTTGGGTCAGCATGAAGGAGAAGATGTTATTTTAAAAGATGGAAAATTTGGTCTTTACATTACATGGGGAAAAAATAACAAATCACTCAAATGTTTTGGAAACAGGCCTATTGAAAATATCTCGTTTGAAGATATTGTCAAAATTTTAGAAAAGGAGGGAAACCTTTTGAGAGAAGTCTCACCAAATATAAGTATTCGTAATGGCAAATTTGGCGCATATATTTTTTATAAAACCACCAAAATGAAAAAACCACAATTTTATCAATTAAATGGGTTTACAAATGATATCAAACTTTGTGATGTTAATACTATTAAAGAATGGATTGAAGAAAAATATAAAATACGTTAAATTAACGTTAAATTATAACCTAATTTCTTTTGTGCGTTAAACAATGTAAATTGCAATGAAAAACTAAATGGAAATGAGTCAAAATTCACAGGAGACCCATCGTGATATCTAATTTTTATTTTTAGTCTTCGAATTCTCTCTGCAGGAGGATCAAATATCTTATACGATTCGCTTGCTTCTGTCTCAAACCATTGCGAAAGAGGTGTTGTAGGAATAGCAATTTTGGCAAATGCTGAATTTACTTTTCCATTTGTTTCATTTGTCATATTTGTAAACCCAGAAATGTTAAATGGATACGTTTCATCAATATTATTTAGCAAATCTATGTCAATGTAAAAATAAGAAGGCCCCATAAGGTTTATTTTTTGCGGACACTCTAAAAAGTATACTTGACATCCTGGCAAATACTGATTCGGAGTTAACCAAAAACCCGAATCGCCTGGTTTAACGTCTCCATAGTAAAATCTAGGCAAATTTTCTCCGGCTGTAATTGATTCTTCTGGACAACGAGTTAAACCTAAAAAATAAGGTAATCCCCAGTTTACAAAAGTTGGTACTCTTTGTTGTTTGCAATAAATATTTGTATCATAAAAATTGCTGTCATTGTCTATATTATTTGTTAATGTAAAACCACTACTTTTATTCCCAAACCATATCTTTTGAGAAACATTATTATAAACAATAACAAAATCTGTATACCCACCATGTTGCAAAAATTCAGTAACATAAGCAGGATCTATTGTTGATACAATATAATCTGTAACAGCTTGATTAAATCGATTAGTAAGTTCAGTAGTCATTTGATCCGGATTATAAAAACCAGATTCTATAATAATAAAAAAATCACTTCCTATTTTTTTGTATAGCGAATTAAAAATTGCATGTTGCAATGGCTCACTAACGCGCAAACTTCCAGGATTGCAAGGATTTAGTTGAAAACTCATTGTAATATTTCTATTTTGAAGACTAAATGTACTATAGTTGGCCGGAAATGTCCATGAAGATAAAGTTGCAGAACGAACATTCAAATAATCTTGTGGTAACTCTATTTCAAATTCACTCGCTGAAGGAAATTTTACCATATCTCTATCCTCTGAATGAATTGAAATTATTTTTTTATAAACCAAATATTCTTGAGAGTTAGGAATTAAAGGATGGTTTGTTGATGTATTAAACTGACTCATATCTAATATTGTATAAGTTTTTTATTTTTGTTTTTTTCTATTAAATATTGTGTAATTTAATAAAAAATTAAAGTACAAATTTATTATTATGATTTAAAATATTAGTCTTCTATATAAATATGTCACTATTAAATACAACATCTAATTATGGTGGTAGACAACCAAATAATACAGCATACATAAAACAATTTGTAAGCGGTGTTAACAATTTAGTAACTTGGATTTATAATACAACTAGCGTTCCAAACCAAAAAACAATTACACCTGCCGATCCAGCTGCAAGCGTTTTAGTACAAAATGATTTAATTGTTTTTGGAAATATTAATACTCCTTCGGATGTATCTATTAAAGAAAATATTGTAAATTTAGATCCTGATTTTTGTAATAAAATCATGGAATTAGAACCTAAACAATATAATTACATCGATAAATCGGAAAAAACACATTATGGATTTGTTGCTCAAGAATTAGAAACTTTATTTCCACATTTGGTAAATGATTTGCAACTGAAAGAAAGTGAACCTTCTATCAAAACTATTAACTACGTGGAATTTATTCCATTATTATTATTGAAAATTCAGAGTATGCAAAAGGATATTGATGAATTAAAAAAAAATAACTTGTAATTATAATATAAAATGCCAAAAACCCAGGAAGAAGTATTTCAAATTATATACAATGGTTTAATATTTGTAGGAATAATACTATCCATTGTTTCATTATCTATAAGTAGCCACTCAAATGCTAATATATCAATATCATCTTACACTTTTATTAGTGCAGGAGTAATTCTTATTATTGGCTTTTTAGTTAACAAAATATTAAACTTACCAAACCTTTCTAAACTAGGATTTTTCTCAGTATTTTTAACAAATGTAGGACCATTTCTTTTATTAACTGGAATATTAGCATTTACTTTATATTTAATCATTACTTTTAAAGATAAAATTAATAGTGGAAACATTTCTAGTGGTTATGGATTATTTAGTAAGTTGTCTATTGCATTTATTTTAATGCAACTATACATTACATATTATGGAATGCAAAGTCCCGAATTCAAAGAATCCGGATCACTTTCAAAAATATATAGCAGTTTTGCTTATTTAGTTGGGGTTATTAACGTTTCTATTGTTCTAATTTTAGCTTCTATTTTAAAATATTTTTCTACGGATGGTTAATTTTAGAAAATTTATAAGTTACACCATATTGGGTTTCAGTTTCCCATATACCTGAAATCTTTAATAAAAATGTATTCATATATGTTTTTGGATTTACATCAGAAAAAATTTTAATATTTCCATTTTTAAGTTGATCATATATTTTATTTTGGGCAAACTTATTTTTAACGTTTATTTTTTTCAATAAATTATCTTCTATTGTTTTTACACCTTCTATAACATCTTTATGATTATTCACATTAAAAATGCATTTGTATTTATTGTAATATTTTTCAACAATAATGTCATTCAAACGTATTAATAAGTAAACACCATTCAGCACAAACGTCGGTGTAGAATATAAAATTCTTATGAAATTACCCTCATTCATTACGTTATTTTTAATAGGATCGCAAAAGTATATACAATTTTCATCGTATTGATCTAATGTTTTAACAATATTCATTTATTGGTTATTATATTAACGTTCATGTTTTTAAGTTTTATCGCTTTGTTTATATATTCTTAGTTTTATTATTTGCGCAAGTTTATAAAAGTTGCGCAAATAAGTTACAATGGTCAAAAACAAATATAAATAAAAAGTAACTAGTAATCTAATAGATGAAATTCTATGAAACGCATTTTGAAGAATATATTTTGACAAGTCAAAAAGAAAATTTACATCCAAAATTGGATAAAGTTTTTAATAAATTTCCTTCCACTATTCAAAAACTTAAAAACATTATTTTTTATGGTCCCGCTGGAATTGGAAAGTACACACAAATGTTAAGATCTATTAAAAAATATAGCCCTTCTGAACTTAAATATGAAAAAAAAATAAGCATTACCTACAACAAACAACAATATTTTTTCAAAATTAGTGATATACATTATGAGATCGATATGTCTCTCTTAGGATGCAACTCAAAACTACTATGGCACGAAATTTATCAACAAATCATAGATATTATTTCTGCAAAAGTTGACAAGTCTGGTATTATTGTTTGTAAATATTTTAATGATATTCATAGCGAATTATTAGATAACTTTTATAGTTATATGCAACAAAATAATGCTAGCGCTATTGATTTGAAATTTATAATTCTTACTGAAGAAATCAGTTTTATACCAGATAACATATTAAATTGTTGCGAAATTATTCACGTTCCAAGACCAAGCAAAACTATTTATAATAAATGTTTAAAACATAAACTTCCAACATCATTACAACTAGATAGCATTACAAATATTAAAAATTTACACGAACACAATGAAATTATGGTTCTTCAAAACTATAAAATAATTTGCGATAAAATAGTTGAAACAATGAAAAATATTGATGACCTGAAATTTTTAAAATTTAGAGATATGTTATACGATATTCTAATTTATAATCTAGATATTACTGATTGTATTTGGTACATTCTCTCAAAGTTCATAAATGAAGGAAAGATAAAGCATATGTATATTTCTGATGTTTTAGTAAAAACATATTCCTTTTTTCAGTATTACAATAACAACTACAGACCTATCTATCATTTAGAAAATTATTTATTTTATATAGCTTCTATTGTTCATAATTTTACTCGATGATAATAACATTGTAAATTTTTTCTAATACTACAACCACAAGAGAGAGGCAAAGTTTTATAATCTTCATAATAATATTTAACAAGTTGTTTAATTCCCCCAATAGAGTCAACATTAATATGACTAGCAAATTGCTTATTTCTCTCTAGAGGGTCTCTACGAATAAGTTCAAAATCTAGTACGCAAAGCTTATAGCCATCTAGTTCTATGATTGTATTAATATATTTAACACCATCAATTTCTATCGTTTCATTACTAAGTTTATAATCACTTTGAACAATATAATTCATCAAAGTTACTTGATCACTATATACTCCATATTTTAGTTTTGTCATTGACTCATAGAGAGAAGCAAGAAATCCAAATCCTCTTGGTTTTACAATATAAAATCCACTACAAACACCAAACCCTAATTTTTTACTACATTCTACTGGATATGCATTCTCTCCAAAGTGTTCTTTGGAAATTATAAAATCATAATCTAAATCTATGATTGGTTGAATATCTTTTTCAATAATAATATCCAAGTCACATTGAACAACTGGTCTTCTCTCTTGCATTACAATGCCTAAAATATTTTTTGTACGAATAACATCCCACCAAGCTTCTATTGGGTTTAATAATTCTTGGCCTTTTGTATTTCTAAAAATTATAGGTATAGCATTTTTACATTTCTCTCGAATGCGTTTTTCCCAATGTGGTTGAATCTCTTTATATTTTGAACCAAAAGAAAAAGAAGTAATAAAATAGCTATCGTTTATCATTGTATATATTTAAAATGCATTAGTGTTTATATTTTGTATGAAATAAAATATAAATAAGTATTTGATTGTTATCTATATTAATCATTATGGATTACAAAATAGCATTAGAAGCATTAGATATTGATTTATCAAAAGCAGAATGGAAAGGAAACCATTTAAGTTTAGAATATTTAAAGAAAAGATATCATAAGATGGCGTTGAAAAACCATCCGGACAAAAATGGAAATAGTTTGGAAGCAAAGGAAAAATTTCAAAAAATTAATGATGCCTATGAGTACTTGAAGAGAGAAATAAGTATTTCAGAACCTGAACCTGAAATTGATAAAGAGGAAGGAACATACGAAAGTATACTTAAAACATTCATCTTTGGAATTATAAAAGGCGAATATAATGATATAATTTCGTCAATTATACAAGATGTTGTTATTGGATGTAAAAAAATATCATTAAAACTTTTTGAAGACCTCAACAAAGAAAGAGCTATGGAAGTTTATAGTTTTCTCTCCAAGTACAAAAATATTCTTCATATTAGCCAAGATACAATTCATTCGGTGAGAGAAATAGTATTAGAAAAATGCAAAGAAGATTGTGTTTATATATTAAATCCTAGTATTGATGATTTATTAGAAAATAATGTTTATAAGTTAGAGTTGAACAAAACACGTTATTTTGTCCCATTGTGGCATGATGAATTGTATTTTGATGGATCTGGATGCGACATCATAGTTAAATGTATACCAGATTTACCTAATAATATTTATATTGATGAAAACAACAATTTATTTGTGGATATAGAGATTCGATTACTTTCTTCTCTCTTCGATACAGATTCATATATCTTCCAAATAGGTAAAAAAACGTATGCAATCCAATTAAGTGACTTAAAAATGCAAAGAGTTCAATATGTCTCTATGAAAAATGAAGGTATATCAGAAATAGATGAAAAAGATATGTACAATGTCAAGAAAAAATCGGATATTAATTTGAAAATTACTTTTGTTTAAATATATATTTTATTTTTTAATTTAAAGAAAAAGCAAAAAATCGGTTTTCAAGACTTTGGGCCAAAGTCGATTTTGGACATTTTAAAATGTCCATTTTTCACTTTCCAAATACTTTTCAACTTTCAAAAAAATGAAAAAAATGGATTGTGAGCATAATGATGTAAATCGCATATTATTCTTTTAAAAAGTGTGATTGTATTATTTTTCAAAAAATATATTTTTCTTATAAAAAACTATTTAGACGATTTTTTCTGTTACTATAAAAAGTAACTATGGTAACAGAAAACTCGCAGAAAATCGCAAAGAAATTCTATTGTGAATGTTGTGACTATTCATGTAGTAATAAATTCGATTTCAATAAACATTTATCTACAAGAAAACATAAGAAACTAGCGATAAGTAACACTTTGGTAATAAAAAGTGATACAGAAAGCACCAAAGTCGCCGACCCAGAAATTTTTTGTTGTAAAAATTGCGAAAAAGTATACAAGTCTAGAAAAGGGTTGTGGGCTCATAATAAAAAATGTACAACAAAACCTATTGAAGATGAAGCGAAAAAGGATAACGAATTATTAAACTTTTTATTAAAAGAAAATCAAGAATTCAAAAAAATAATTTTAGAATTTGCAAGTAAATCTGGACAACCAACATCAACAACTACAATAAATGGAAATAATAACTGCAATAATAGATTTAATATTAATATGTTTTTGAATGAAAAATGCAAAGACGCCATGAATATTATGGATTTTGTTGATTCTCTCAAGCTCACTCTTCAGGATCTAGAAAAAACAGCAGAAATTGGATATGTAAAAGGGATTTCTAATATTATTGTGAATGGTCTCAATCAATTGGATGTGTACAAACGCCCAATTCATTGTAGTGATGTAAAGAGAGAAACGCTTTATGTAAAAGACAATGATGCTTGGGAAAAAGAAAACGAAGATAAAAAAAAAATAACACGAGCTATAAAACACATTTCTATACGAAACGCAAAACAAGTTGGAGAATGGACAAAGGAAAATAAAGGTTATGACGACTCAATGAATAAAAAAAGTGATAAGTATTTGAAAATTATATCAGAAGCAAATGGCGGTGAACCAGAAGAAATAAATAAAATTATTTCGAATATTTCAACAAAGGTGACTATTGATAAAGAAAATGTATAATAATACTTTCCACTTTTACAAAAGTAGAAGCAAAACAATAATTTTATATTTTTGATAATAAAAAATATAAAACGTGCGCTCAAAAGTAAAAAAAGATTTTTATTTATTTAAAATTACAAGTTACAAAATGTCTATCTATTAATTTGTTTTTTATTTTATTTTTGTTATACTTTTTTAAAAGTATATTTTTTAAAGTTGATTTAAGCCTCGGATCCTGCAACCTTCTTCTTGACAACCTTCTTCTTTGGCTTCTCCTCAACTGCAGCTGGAGGTGGTGCAACTACAACTGGAGTCGGAACAGGAACTGGAGCAGTTACAACCTCCTCTTGCTCTCCATCAGACTCTGCATCAGAATCCTCCACAAGAGCAGTTGGCTCATCACCATCCTCCTCAGGCTCAGGAGCAGCCTTGATCTTCTCCTTGTCACTGGTCTTCAGCTTGATAAGGCACTTTCCGCTAAGAGACGCCTTCTGCTTGGCGCCGACTGCCTGGATGAGCTTCCAAGTAATTCCAAACTTACCATTTGCAAACCAAAGGCCGCCGCACTGAAGAACGCATGCAACATTCACACCCTTCTGCAAGAAGTCAAGAGGAGTAACGCAAGGGTTTGCTGGATTAGGGAAGAGCTTGTTCTCATCCTCATCATACACCTCGCACTTCCAAACGCCCTCCCACTGAGTAATCTTTACCCTTAGAGTAGGAGCCTTGGTAAGATCAAACTCGCCGGTTGCCTTGTTCTTACTATACTTCAACATAGGAGTCCAAAGCGCATCAACAACATCAGCACTCTTGTGAGCCTTACCAAACCAATCCTTGGAATAAGTAAGAGCATCGTCCTTAATCTTTTGTTCAAATGCAATCAAATTTCTAAGAAATGCGCTAGAATCCTCAGTCTTATACTCGTCACTGGGAAACTGAAGCGACATCTCAAACTTTCCATTACCTTCAAAATCAGAAGCACCCCACGTGAGCATAAGTGGAGTTGCAATTCTTAGACCACCCTTAGTGGCATTATTCAAAATGTTAATACTCTTTCCACCCGAGGCATTTGCCTTGGGAGCGGAATAGCGAATATTCTGAGAGTTAAATAGAGTTCCGTCAACGATCGTGTCTGCCATGCTTGCTATGATACTTTATATATATGTCTTAGCTTTAAATCAATTTTTTTTAAAAACAATAAATAAATGAAAATAGGTCACAACCCAAGACTGGTTAGCATCACATCATAAATATTAATTATAATATAAAATGACTCAAAAAGAATTTTATATTATTATAATATATGACAAGTTTTGAGAAAAAGACAAAAAACAACGAATCTGAACATGATAAGTTTATTGAGGTTGTATACGGAAGATGTGAAAAGTACATGCCTACTTCTAAAAAAGTAGAAAAAATAAATGATGATGATATTGTTATTCCAACAAGTAACAACTATGAATTGATTTTACATTACAATTATAACAAAGATCAACTTAAAAAGTTTTTGAAACACTATAAATTAAGATTATCGGGAAGTAAAAAAGAAGTTATTGTGCGAATTTATTGTTTTTTGCGACTATCTTATTATGCAACAAAAATACAAAAAGTTTTGCGCGGAAGAATCCAAAGAAGATACAATTTTTTGCATGGTCCGGCCCTAACAAAGAGAGAAATTTGCACTAACAAAACTGATTTTTTTACTATGGAGGATTTAAATGAAATATCCTATTCACAATTTATTAGTTACAAAGATGTAGATGATTTTATTTATGGGTTTGACATCATTTCTCTCTACAACCTTATTCAGAAATCTGGAAAAGATGTGAAAAATCCTTACAATCGAATGAATATTCCCAAAAATGTTATAGTTAATATGAAAACATTATTGCGATTAGGTAAGTTATTGAATATTAAGATTGACATAGATATTAAGGATGTTTTGACGGAAGTTACAGATAAAAAGTCAATAGAATTGAGAATATTGACACTTTTTCAAAACATAGATTCTTTAGGACATTATAGTAATTCTATTTGGTTTACATCATTAAATAGGATAAATTTAATAAAATTTGTGAGAGAATTGGGAGATATTTGGAATTATAGAGCACAAATAACAAATGAAACTAAAAGGGCAATTTGTCCACCAATAGGAGATCCTTTTAGAAATTTAAGCATGAATTACATAATAACAGAGCATGATTTAGAAAATGTTAGAAAATCAATTTTGGATGTATTAGAAAAAATAGTAAATAGTGGTGTTGACCGGGATAGTAAGTCTCTCGGGGCATATTATGTCCTTGGAGCATTAACTTTAGTAAATTCTGATGCAGCTATAGCAATTCCGTGGTTATTTCAATCATTTTCATATTTTTAAGTCAACTTTTAAAAAAAGTTGAGCAAAACCCAAACAATTTTTATAAGAAGTATAAGTTTTTAAATACTTTTTATAAAAATAAAATAATATGTGTCATTTTTGCGCAACTTTTACTAAAAGTTGCTCATATTGCCGTAAGAATATATATATTTATGCGTTAAATCACTTAAAAAGTAGTCTCCTTAGTAGTATATAAATGGCAAGAACTACCAAAGCTACTACTGCTAAGTCTGAGACCGCTCCCGCTCCCGTTGTTGATTCCGCTGCTGTCGCAGCCCCTGTTGTTGAGAAGGCTGTTAAGGCCAAGAAGGCCAAGGCCCCTAAGCAAGAGGCCGCCCCTGTCACTCCTGCTCCTGTTGAGTCCGCTCCCGTCGACGCTGATGCTGCCGTCGATGGTGTTGATGGCGATGTTGCCCCTGTCGCTGAGAAGTCTATTGAGTTCCTCGCTAAGCTCCAACAGCTTGGCGCTCTTTTGTCCACCCTTAAGTCTGAGTACCGCGCTCTTGAGAAGCAATGGACTCGTGAGCTTAAGTCTGCCCAAAAGCAAAGCTCCAAGCGTAAGCGCAAGGCTGGCAACCGCGCCCCTTCCGGCTTCGTGAAGCCCACCCGCATTAGTGACGAGCTCGCTTCCTTCCTTGAGAAGCCCGCTGGTACCGAGATGGCTCGCACTGAGGTTACCCGTGAGATCAATGTGTACATTCGCAACCATAATCTCCAGGACAAGGCCAATGGTCGCAAAATCAACCCTGACACCAAGCTTGCTAGCCTTCTTAAGCTTAAGAAGACCGACGAGCTTACTTACTTCAACCTCCAGAAGTACATGAGCCCTCACTTCGCTAAGGCCACCAAGGTCGAGGCCACCGCCTAAATCAACCTTTGAGAAAGGTTGAGCCAAACCAATGTAAATAAATTTTAATTTAAAAGTATAAAATAAAAAAAACAACATTTTTGCTCCACTTTTTTTAAAAAGTGGAAAAGGGGATTTAGCTCAATTGGTAGAGCGCACGCTTAGCATGCGTGAGGTAAAGAGATCGAAACTCTTATTCTCCAAATCTACCTTTAAGAAAGGTAGAACCAAAAGAAAAATAAAAAGGTAAAATCATAAAAATAAACACATCATATTTTGTGATGTGTTTATTTCAAATACTTAAAAAAAATTTATATTTTGCTCCGCTTTTTTAAAAATGGATAGGTGGTAATATGAATCCATCCTCCTCCAAAATTGCACGCATATCCTTTCGCTGAATTTGCCCATTAGTAATCTTTATCTTTTCAAACAATTTTAAATTATAACCATAATCTGTCAAATCAAACATTTCATAAATTTTTACAAGCATATCATAGTCTTGAATATAATTTGTGTTATTAAGTAACCAATCATAAAATGTCAAATTGTTTTCATTTGATTTTTTATACTTTCTGAAATACTTAAGAGTGTTATACAAATTGCATTCATTTTTTTGCAAGTTGCACATATTGTAATCTGTTCCAGAAATAACGCAGATTTCCCGAAACTCCTTTTGCGAAAGCCCAAGTTCCTCCAAGATACCTTTCATTTCATAACAAACAAACGTGTGCTTTAGTAAACTCATATAACGTAAGACTTTAAGAGAACCATAGACAAACATGTCCATGTCCTCACTTAAACAAGCATATACCTTCTTTTTGAGAACCATCATAGCACACAATTCATCCGCTTCTCCAGGCGCATCATAATATGTTGCTCCATACGCTCGAATTAACGCTTTTACTTTTTCAATAATGTCCTTAGTAATATAAACAAATTGTTTCTTTAGCATATCCATATTACAAATAATTTCTTGCTTATCATCATCGTCTATATCTTTATCGGAAAGCCGCTCTTTAAGGCGATTATATTCAGATTCAGCCATTTGCTTATCTTCGCGACGCTTATTTAGTAGTGCCTTTTTTTCAGCGGGTGGCTTGCCGTCAAAGATGAAAATTGGAATAATGTTGTAATGACGAAATATTGCTAACATCAAATAAATATTCTCTATTAACGAATCATCTGCATGAAACTTGTATAAATAAATGCTAATATCTACAGCAACCTTTTTACCCGATAGATCAGAGGCAGATATACACTTGATGGAATCGGGACAATTTGTTCTTAGAAATTTGTTGAGATCCTTGATGCCCATTTTGTTGTTTTTGGTATCTTTATTTAGGTCGAATTGTTTGAATTCAATTTTGTAAATAAAAAATAATCATATAAATTAACTATAGTACATAATGTCAAATGCTCCAACTATAATAACAAGTCCAAGTCCATTAATAGCAAATCAACCAGGATCTATTACCTATTATGTTGATATTTCTCAAAATAATACTAATACTTTTCCAGCCCCCGCAACAACATACACTTTACAAGGAACAGGGCAAGTAACCAATCCAACTTTTACGTCAAAAACAAATTGCGAAGATATAACCTCAAATTATCAAAATCCATTAGTTAATCCCGCTGCATGTACGTTTGACAATAATGGTTATTTTTATACTATAGATTATGGTTCAAGTATTATAACAGCATATAATCCAAGTTTTAATCAAACAACAAACCTTAGTTATGTTTATCAACCAATTGGAATAAAAATAAACTCTTCAAATGGTTTATTATATGTAGTAAATTTAGTTGGAACTGGAACACAATTTGGTTCAATTACTATACTATCCCCTATTTATAACTCATCATTGAATCCAGGAGCATCAAATTATAATTATAGCTATTTTATTTCAACAAACGATTATTATGCACAATGGCTTAATTATCCTTATGATATAGTTTTTGACAATAGCGGAAATGCGATAGTATCTAATAATGGATATTATACTTCTTCAGGACCAGCAACTGGTTGTTTTATAGTAAAATTTATTGTTAAAAATAATGCCATAAGCAGCGTAGTACCATTAGTATATAATAGTAATACTGGAAACCAATTATCAGTCAGTCCCTCCTGGAGTTCAGGATTAAACGATGGTATTTTCAGTTCTCCTTCTGGAATGGTATGTGATTTATCAAAAAATTATCTATACGTTGCAAATAACGATCCAAACAATCCAACTCGAGGACAAATAACAATTTACAATCTTTCTAATTCACCAGTAACTAAAGTTAATCGAATATTCTCTAATTCTGTAGGAAACTCAACATACCCTGCAGCATCCGGCGTTTCTATTAGTACCTTGCAACTAGATTCATATGGGAATTTGTATTATATTTATAATAGTGGAAGTTCAATATTTGTAAAAGCTACAACTTTTAATGGTACACAATTTGTAAACATATTTTCCCATCAAATAACAAATTCGGCAAACTTAACATATTTTTATGGTTTATCATTATTCAATGGAAATATTTATGTTACAGGAATCGTATCAGGTAATAAAACAAGTGTAATAGAAATACAGACGGCTTTGACATTCAACAATGTAACATTGGCTCAAGGTCAAAATCAAAATTTAACTATATATAATGGTGCAACCCTTAGCGCATCATTCAATGTTTCTGTACCAGGAAGTAATACTTTAATAAGCAATAATTTGCCTCGATATACAAATCAAGCGTCAATTCTAACCTATTATGATAATCCAAATAATGCAAATTATTTAGTTCCTACTGGAGGAACAACATATGTACTGAACGAAACATCTAGTAATAATTCTGTTGATAGCGTGACAATGGTTGCAAATAATGAAATATTATACGCTCCATATTATAACGAACTTGGAAGTTTAAGCTATCCTATTAGCATGGACTTTGATGGATCTGGAAACTTATACGTTCTTAATAATCCTATCAATGGACAAACAAATTTAACTATAATAACCCAAAATAGTGGTAATTTTCAAGTATATTACACGGGAAACTTATCAATTAACTATCCTACTGCAATTAGATATAATAAATATAATAACAATATGTACCTTGCCTCGTTTGATATAAATTATTATGGTACTATTTATCAAGTAGTTACAAAAACAATAACAAATGGAACGCAGATAAATTTTAATTTGACAGAATCAATATTTTATACCTCACCCTATGCAACATATTTTTGTTATCTTCCAATAGATCTTGTTTTTGATGAAAATTATATGTATGTATCTTGTGCGGGAAGCATGCAAAAATTTGCAAACCCTAGTGTTGGTTATCAAACGCTAGCTTGGAATGCAAATATAACAAAAATTCCAATTACATATGGTTCTACGACTACATTAGGGTCGCCAACCATACTAGTGCCTCAAAATTATCTAAGCAATTATATCAGCGGAATTGAAGTAGATTCAAGTTATATTTATGTTGTAAATGCGCCAAGTTATACATCATATGATGCTTCAGGAAATACTAATTCATATTCAAATTGTTATACAAATATTTCACAATTTAACAAAGTTACAGGGCAATTGTTAAGGCGTTTTAACTCTGGATATGTTGGAAAATTGCCAGATCTTAATTCAAAAACTTCAAGCAGCAAAGGAAATACATTAAACCCAAACAATGTAACTTTTAATATAGGATCCTCATTAAGATTTGATCCATCATACAATAATCTTTATTACATTGTATATTACTCTCCTAACAATTATAGTCAACCTTATTATCTATATAACGGCTCAATTGTATTTAGTACATCATCATCATCATCATTATTAGGAAATTATTACATTCAAGCATTTTCACCTAGTAGTGGACTAGATACACCTATTTTTAGTCACAAAATGTCAAATAATCCAACTGCATCTATTCTAGGAATGGCACTATATAATGGTGATATTTATGTTGCGCAATACACAAAAAACCAGATTATCAAACTTCAATACTCATTATCTTTTGGAAACTATGGTTTTGGACAAGTTGGTTCAGAATCTAGTTTAGTTTTATACAATACAAACAATTCCTACTATATTACAGGTGGAAATTCTTCAATTTATGGTATAAATATAACCGCTCAACTATTAAATTATGCTTTTGATACATCAAATATAATTACAAGTCCAACCCCTTTGTTAGCAAACTGCCCTGGAACATTATATTTTTATGATAATCCTGCAACAACTAGCCCTTCTCCTGGAACAACATATGTTTTAAAAAATGCAAGTGGAAAAAATGTATCAAACACATATACGCCTCCACCAGGAAATGAAACAACAATTATATATAATAATTTAAGTAGTACAAAATCTTTGAGTATAGACAACCAAGGATACTTGTATATAGCAAATGCTGGTCATGTTGGTACGTATGCGAATGGATCTATTGTAAAGACCACAACAACTGGTCAAGTTATTTACACAAAAACAAATGAAAATATTCAAAATCCATATGCTATTAAATATAACCCTATTGATGGATTTATTTATTATTCAAATATAACTCCAAAGTTAATATCTGGAATTGAATATTTTTACATTTATAAAATGTCTACAGATGGAAACACATTTACTCAAGTATACCAAGATTCAAGTCTTAACTATTTATATAATGTACAGGATATGTGTTTTGATTCATTGGGGAATATTTATGTTTCTAATGGATATACAACAACTACAAGTGGAAATCCAGTAAATGGCGGAATTACTAAAATAACCATTGATTATTCTTCTGGAACTTCTAGTCCAATAGGTGTTCAAGTATTTAGTGACTACCTTTCTGGTTTAACATTAAATTATTCTAGCAATGTTATATTAAGTGGTTTAGCAATTGATACAATAACAAATTATTTATATGTTGTATCTGGTGCAAATGATGCAAGTGGAAATAATATAAATATTAGTCAAATGCCTTTGACTGGAAATGATGCAGGAAAAGTTTGTAGAAAATGGCAAACTGGGAAAGTTGGTAATGCTCAAGGCCAAACTGCATTAAATTTTGATGGCTATGGAAACTTGTATTATTATTATTATGATACCACATCTAAAGTAGGTTATTTAAAAGGTTTTGATCCATATACAAACACTAGCGCAACATATTCACACACACTTTTGGGAGGAGCAACTTCAGGTGCATATGGAATAGTCTATTATGAAGGAGATTTTTATAGCACACAAAGTTCATATAATAGCTCAACGGGAGTCTATATAGACAATCTAGTTAAAATAAATGCGTCTTACAATTTTACTGGGGTTACTTTACAAGCAGGACAAAATGTTCTTTCAATAAATACAACTATTACAAATCAAGTAACTATAAATAATATTGTAGCAAGTGCAAGTACTCCAAAATATTATACAATTCCTACTCAACCCAATGCAGGACAACCCGCACAATTAATTTTTGAATATGATGGAGTAATAACACCTATTAATGGACATAATTACGTTGTTATAGACTCAAATATGAACTATGTTTCATCAATATTAAACTATAACTCAGCAACAGAACCAAATCCATATACTTTTACATTTAATAATTTGGTTTTACCTGGCGGAGCAAACTATTTATACATTTTTGATATTACAACAGGACAAATAGTGAATATACCCCTATGCAATTCCACAAATGGTTACATATTTATTAAAATACCTATTGTATGTTTTTATAAAGGAACAAAAATTCTTTGTGCAATAAATGGAAAGGACACTTATGTTCCCATTGAAAAGATTGGGCAAGGCACTCTTGTGAAAACATATAAACAAGGTTACAAAAGAGTCAAATATAATGTCATGGGAAAATTAAACAACACAAAAGAACATTCAATTGATAAGTTATTCAAATTATCTAAAAAACGATTTCCAAATTTAGGCTTAACAGAAGATTTGTATGTTACCGGAAGTCATGCTTTATTACACGATTCGCTTAATGAACGCGAAGTAATTCTTATGAAAAAAGTTATTCAATATGCTGCGTCAAATTACAAATCAATTTACAATGCTAAAATTGAAGACAAATACAAATTATTGGCATATCACGATGAAAGATTTGAAGAAATAATGATGAACTCTGTTTTTGAAATTTACCATATTGTACTTGAAAATGAAAATGAAAATTTCAACTATGGAATATATGCAAATGGTGTTTTGGCAGAATCAACAGATGAATTAACATTGATGAGAATGAAAGGATTTGAAAAAATAAATAAAACTCCTGAAACTCTTGAAAAATTTGTAAATGCTATGAATACAAATAAATACCCTAGCCAATTAAGACGTGCATTAAATAAATAAAAATAATTAAATTTAGTCAATATTTTATTTTTTATAAATAATAATAAATAAAATAACTTAATTTTTTTTGGTATGTTTGTGTTTCTTAACAGACTTATGTTTTTTTGTGCGTTTATTTTTTATTTTTTTGTTTTTATGCGACACTTTTCGGCGAATAGTTTTCTTGCGACCTTTCTTTGTCTTTCCTCCAGAAGAGGGATATTTTCTTTGAAGCAATTTAAGACGGCGTTTTTCTGTTTCATCAAGAGGTGTTAATGTAGTTGGATTAAGAGTTTTTGCCAAAAGAGTTTGTTTTTCTTCAATTTCTTTATTAGCAAGCAAAACATCTTTTGTTCTTCGTTCTTCAGCTTTCATTCCTTGGGCCTCTGCCGACATTCTCTCTTTTTCTACAGCCTTTTCGGAAGAAATTCGTGCTTTTTCGGTGGCCTTTTCAGCAACTTTTTTGGCTTTTTCTTCTGCATCTGGCAATTCTATAGAATCTTGCAATTTCTTTTTTGGTTCTGTTAATACTCTAGGGGTTTCATAATCATCCCAGTCATTGTAATTACTTGTTTTATATGGTTCTTCTAATGAAGATATTTCAGTAGGAGGTTTAGCCAACGTATACCCTGTTTCAGTCGACGTTCCTTCAATGGTTGGATCAGTAATTTCTGGAATAAATGGTTGTTTTGTTTGTTTGTCAATAAATTCCTTTTTCTCTCGAATTGTTTTATATTGAAGTAATTTCAAATATCTAGTTTTATCTTCCTGTATGATAGGAAGCTCGCGAGTTCCATATATTATTTTTCCTTTAAGACCATCTTTTCTAGCATTCGAATCAGTTTCGTCTTCAGAATTTCTAGAAACTAAAATACTTCTAGATGGTTTTTGATTAGCAGAAGTATAGACATAACCACCAATAGATTGTTGATTAATACCTGAATCTCCATTCATAAGTATATAAATAGAACGAAATCCTGAAGGGCGATCTCCTTGAATACCAAGTCTAAGTGCATTACCATGTTCATCATATGGAACAATTTTTAATGGCTCACTTACACTTCTATAAATAGGAGTAATAGACTTCTCTCTTATAAAATCTTTGACTTTATCTGGAAATTGATCTGTTGAATTGACATAACCTCCCCATTTCATGCATGCAAGACATTCTTGTAAAAAATCACCAAAAGTTTTAATTGCGGTAGAACCCAATAATTTGTTGAAATTTTCTTGATTTTTATATATCTGCACATTGCTCCACATTCTGTTTATTTTATCTGTTAAAAATTTCTCTCTAGCTTCTTGGCTAGTAATATCAACAGGTACAAGATCCTCTTCAGTTGAAACGCCAAATGAAGCCAAATATATATCTTTAATTTTATCAACAACACATTTGTAGACAACACTTGCTTTTAAATCATGGGATTCTGCTACTTGCATTCCAATAGTTGAAATATTTGCTACATCATTAACCCCATTTTTTGTGTCAAAACAAACTAAATCAAAATCAATTTTTGCATTTAATTGCTCAGTTCCATCAACATTTTCATTATAGTTCAAAACAACGCCTCCAAATGAAATGACTCTATCACCCTCTACACTTTCATATTTCAATTCAAAATGAGTAGTACCCACTTCTTTGGGTTCTGTAGCACCATATTTGAGAGAGCAGTTAAACATTGCATCCATCATTGAAACTGTAGGGCAAAAGGTTGCTCTAACTAAATTTCGATAAAGACCAAATAAGGCTTGACATTGATTAAACCATCTTTCATAACTTTTAGCCCAATTGTCAAGCCAAAGTGTACCCTTTTGAAGACTTTCATTATTCAACTTTATAACTTTTTCTATTAAATATTTTTTATTTTCACAAGGAATTAAACGAGTATTTCTAATAGTTTTTATATCAAATTGAATTTTTAACAATTCATTATATTCTTTTATAGTTATCCTATTTTGTCTTTTAAGACTTTTTAATTGTTTCTCTCTTGTTTCCATTGTAGCCATTTCTGAAAGAATAGAATTATACTCATCTGTTATTTGTGATAAAGCCTCAACAAAATTTGAAATTCCATTCACTTCATCAACAATTTTTTTTATTTCATCTTTGTCTTTTTTTGTATATAACATGCGCGAACCATTAATATTTGCAGCTATATTTGCTGCATTGTTTATTACAAATTTTAACGCTGGTGCAGGAATATTAAACACAGACTCAGATCCTGTTCTATGCATCAATGTTTGATTATACGACATTAAGTCATACAAAGTATTAATTGTAATAGTAGAACCATCCACTGAAAAAGTTAACGGAGGAATTTTACTAGATTGTAAATTTTGAATTGTGTAAATATTATTTTGATACATCTTTTTCAAATTTTTAAAAACTATTGGCATTCCCGGACCACGTCCCGGATCTATTATCTCTGTTTCTGAAAAAGAGTTAGGTGTTGATATTTTAATTTCAGATGGAACTGGTTCTTCTTCTCCTACTTTTTCAGATTGTTTTAATCCAACCATTTCAATTTCACTTGCGGGCAAAGGTTTTTTTAACGCAACCATTTCAATCTCTCTTTCATTGGCACCTCCTTCAAATGCATTATCTTCTTCTTCTAGTTGTTCATCTTCTGAAGTGTGACCTTCAGAACCAGTGAATACACTTTCTGTTTCTGGACCAATAGATGCATTTGGATCTGGATTTTTTAGAACATCATCATCAATTTTAGGAATCGGTTCTTCAGTTTTTTGATTTTTATCAATAAAATAGCTGTTATAAAATACATCCAAATAATTTTTCAATTGATCGTCAATTTTTGCGCCAAATGTCATTGTTTTTGCAGGAGACATTTCTATCAATAAGTTTTTCAATATCAATATTTGCAAAATTAATAGTTCATTATTAAAACTACCTTGAACAGGTCCGCCTTTTTTCCAAGGATTTGTTGGAAATAACTCAAGTAATTTATCATAACTAATCATATCCATTTCTTTGGTTCCAAACGTATACAATGTTCCATCAGCTTTCGAATAACCTTCAACCCCCGCAAATAATCTATCCCATAGACCCAATTTAACGAACATGCCACGAGCTATAGTAGTTAATAAGTTGTTGTGCGTTATAAATATAGATTCAGAACCAAGGAATATTTTTTTATCTGGTTGTGCATAGTATGCACCAGGTTCATCAGGTCCTGGATATTTTCTAACTTCAACTTGTCCTGTTTTTTCTAGAATTGCATATGGTTGTCCTGGTTCTTCATCTCCTTCTTCTTCTCCTTCTTGACCACCAGTTTGTTTTTGTAAAATAGTATTAAATTCATCAATATCATTGCAGTTCAAAAATAACATATAAAAAATAATAAATTGTTGTAAAACATTAGTGGAGTTTAATATAGTTAAAGAATCAGTTTTAAGATCATTATTTGTTTTGTTAAAAATAGTAACAAATGCTTGACGAATAACAAGAAATACATCGCTAAAAAAACTATACTCTGATGACATATCGCTTTCCACTAATGAAGCTTTTTTAAAATCAGCAGAAATGCAGTCAATTGAACATAAAATGTAGTTATAAAGTGCAATGTTATTCATTTCAGAACTTTTAACATCCATTTCAGGTTTAAGCTTTTCTAAAAATTCTGGCGACTCTTTTCCTTCTCCTATTTTGCTTCCTAAATAACTAACTATAAATGTATTTAGTCCAGAGTGAAACCCTAAAAAATCTGCATTCTTTGAAAAATTGTCTACCAATGTTTTATATATTTCATTTGATGTGAAATCAGATACAATTGGATAAACTAATATATCTTCAACGCCAGAAGCAACTGGTTCTAATTCAACACCAATACCAGATTTAAGCTTTAATTTATCAGATTGATTAACGTCCATAAGTGCATCATCCTGCGTTTCAGAACCTAACAATAAAGGTTTAGCATTGGGTACATCTTTATCTCCACCACTTTGAACAGGCAATTCTAAATGATTTTCTTTAATGAAATTTAAATATGAATTTAGTTTTGATCTAGGATCGACTGGAACGTCTTGAAATTTCGAGTCATCGTACAATTCAACGTCTCCATACGATGCAGTTGAATAAGAAAATATTTTAAATGTCGGGTTTCTTATTCCAATGTTAAGAGTTTTCATAACACCATAGGCATCGCCTTTTATTACGCGTTTATGCATACTGCTTAAATTATAATCGTGTACAAAATCATGCAAAAAATTGCTTAAACATAATAAAATCATATCTTCTTCTCTTTTGAAAGGCACAACAATTTTTTGAATAGGTGTAGCTCCAAAATTCTGAGTTGCATTTAAATCAACTTTTAATATACTTTGTGATTTTGGAGAACTACTTTCTACTAAATTGGCTATTGTTGTCATAATCTTATATTAATAATATAAAATAAAATTGATTATTCGAACAAACTTAAAGACGCCGCAACAAATTTTAATACAATGCAAACAAGAAGTCAAACAAAGTATGAAAATACAATAGCAAAATATGAAGTAAATATAGACTTTGATGAAGCTAGCGCCGCTTGGAAAAAGAATAAAAAATCAATTGGAAATGGTCAATATAAATATATTTGTATTGCAAAAAGTGCTACAAAAGAAAAATTATGTAGGAGAGAAGCTATGAAAGGTTGCGATGTTTGTAAAATACACGCAAAACAACAAAGCTATTTTTAACAAAAGTGCCACAAAATAATATAAAAATTAGTTTTTATATTATTTATAATGAATCGGGTTGAACAAATGAAAATAGTACAAACATCCGCACTAGAGTTATTTGCAAAGAAAAATGCAGATTATGGTGATGCGTTTGCAAAATTCGGGGTTATTGGCGTTTTAATGCGCATTGAAGACAAAATCCAAAGATCGCTTTCTATTACCAAAAATGGCGTAACTTTGGTTAACGATGAAGGCATTAGAGATACTTTATTAGATTTGCATAACTACGCGGCAATGGCTCTTATGCTATTAGATGAAACAACACCAGTTTCAGAAACAATGATTAGATAACAACTTTTTTAAAGTTGTATAATTAGTCATCCTCTTTTCTCTCCCGGAAATAATTAAAAATATCATCTATAAATTCTTGTGGCATATTTTTTGTTGGTACAAGTATTCCTTTTTTGTCGTATTTCAAATGTTCTTTGGGAGAGAACTTGTGTTTTATTAGTATTTGCCACCTTTCTGTATATTTTCTATTTAGTTTTGATCCATGATAATAATGACGAATAACTCCAGGTGTGTATCCTAGTCTAAAATTTTTTGCCTTTTTCTGAAACTCTAACATACTATTGTTATAATCTTCATGATAATCTTGATTATTCATATTTTCACATTTATTGATGAATGAGAGAGCCATAATATTATCGCCTGAACCTAAAACACCTCCATCATATAAACCACCTAATTTTTCATATGCTTTGCGTGTAATTGCCCAAGCATATCCTGGATGCCAATAATCCAACCCTCTTGTAGTATATTTTTTATTTTTTGAAAAACTAAAACCAAATCCATTAAATAGATTAAGATTTGCACCTTCTCTCGACATATCTAAACAATGACTAAATAATTGAACCACATCTTTACATCCATTCAAAATTTTTAATGTATCTAACGCCCATGAATTGCTTTCAAATTCTACATCTGCATCAATCCAAGCAAAAGCCTTGTAATTTTTAGGAAGCAAATACTTTACTCCCAAATTTACCATATTTTCTTTATGCCAGATAGGCGTTGTAGTTTTTATTTGCAAATGATTTTTATTATCTTTATCAGTAACAATAAATTTTTGATTTTCATAAACTAATTCTACTACATATAACTCAACATTTTCTTCTTCTTCTTCGATTCTTTTGACAAACTCTTTTAATAAAATGTATCGTCTTGCGTATAAACACGGATTTGATATGGCAACAATAACGTGCAATTTTTTTTCAATAGGATCATTATTTTTAATAGCATACTTAATATCATTCACTTTATAATCAATATTATCGATTTCAATTCCGTTAATTATTGTCATTTATATTATTTGATATAAAAATCTCAAATAATATAACGTATTTCTGCAAATTTTTATCCAAGTTCACAAACTGTCATGCGCATATTTCGCATTAAATAAGAAATTTTTTGATTAGAGGCATTTTTTTTTGATTTCATTTTTGCCAATAAATTTTCAGTGCAAATAACACCATCTAACATATTTTTTGTTTTATAATTTTTTTCAATATAGTTGCAAAATTCATCCAAATTTCGTGTTGTTTTTTTGAATTGCAAGAGAGAAAAATTATTTGTATCGCACCAAGCTAAAAATCCTTGATAATTATTAAAAAGAATTAAATTTAAAACATAATATGAAAAAACACTTGTATTTTCTTTATATAAAAGCTCTCTAGACGCAATACTAGCCTTATTGTTTGAATATAAATCTTTATACTTTAGTCCCATAAAATCCAATGTTTTAACTAATTGAAAAAATCCAAATGTTCTTTCAAAATGCAAAAAATATTCGGCATTTGAGAGAAATTCATCTTCATTATTTTTGTCATGCATTGCAAAAAAACTGCAAAATAAAGAATTCATAAATTCGGCCCAAAATTCAGCATATGCTTCAAATAAATTCACTTCAGATTTTATTGGGAAAATACTTAATATTCTTTTAGTACAATTTTCAACATTCATATCAGAAAAATCCAAAGCAAAATTATGAAAAGTTTCGTGCATAAATACTTTGAACCATTCTTCTTTTCGAAATATTACAATATCAGAAACTTTTGGGCATGTAGTTGTATATGCCGTATTAACATTATTTTCGCTCAAAACACTAATATTTGTTTCTGGTAAAATTTTTTTCAAAGTAGTAAAATATAAGTACACCTCAAACTCTTTCGAACACTCTTTTGATGAATAATCATTTAAAATATACATCCACATTAACATCGCATCTACATAACGATTGTAAGTGTCAATATTATTATTTATCATTTCATCTTCTACAATAAATTTTATTTTTATTTTTCTTTGAAAGAGAGAAAAGGAATAAACTAATAAATATGTAGCATTATCATTAATGTGAGTTCTCACTTTTTCAGGAAATGCTTTATCAGAATAAAGACGAGGTCTCGGTATTTCTGTTATATTATTAATTCGAGTTATTTTCAAATTGTAAAAATCGGACCCTTTCTTATTTTTTAAAGAAGACACATAATCGTGTGCTATTCTAATTTCATGATACAATTTTAATAATATTTGTTTTGTTTTTTTTGTCATATTAACTTGCGAGACACAATTTTTTTTCGATAAAAAAGACATTATCAATTCACTATTTTCCGTTAATTTCATTGTACTATATTATCCTAGTATTTTATTATATTTTTATATCACTTCATTAAAGATCTTTATAAATGTTTTAATTTATCGCGTATCATCATTAATCCATCAAAAGCAACAGGAGGTTTGCCTCTTGTATGATGCATTAATTTTGCATTACCTGTCGCCAATAATAATTCTTTTAAATCTTCATTTTGACTAAATTTTGCGCATTGAGCGTCATACATTTCTTTTTCACTCCTTTTTCCAAAGAAATCTGAGTCAACTACAACTTCTTTTGGTCTTATCAACTCACCCTTAAATTTGCCAGTTTTACCACCAGCAGCTTTTGCCATTTCAGGATTTTTTGATAAATCAGTACCTGATTCTAGAGAAAATGATAAATAAAATGCAGGATTTTCCTTTTTAAATTTTGATGCTTGATAATAATGTTCAACACTAGACCATTGTTTTCCATCTACAGAGAAAGGTTGCAACCAAAAATTCGATAACTTTTTTCTCCAATCAGGAATTATTGCCAAAGAAGCAAAATCTTTCATTCTATCGCTAGGAACTTTCTCTCCAGCACCTTTTCCAGGTAATGGTTTTGATGCAGACTTTGAATAAAATATGAAAACAATGTTATCATCATACAATCCTCGTATTTTTACTTCTGTCAAATCTTCGTAACATACATTTTCTTTAATTTTTTCTCCAACACCTTTAAATTTTTGAAAGTCAGGTATTAATGCAAAAGGTCCTGCATTCTTCTCCATACATTTATCTGCAATCATCCTTTTAATATCATAAGGTAGCTCTTTAAAAGTAAAAATCAATTTTTTCTTATAACCAACCAATGTGTAATGCCATCCCAAAAATTCAACAATAATATAATGATCTGGGTTAAATTCTCCCTTGTTTTCCAAAATACTATCATTTAATTGTCCACATTGTAAAACATTGTTTAAATCACGTGCTGTATATGCTTCTTTTGAGAGAAGAATCAATTTCACATTTAATATACGTTCTAGTGTAGAAATTGCCCATGTTTCTGCCCAAAATTCGCAACTTCTTATTTTTTTTTGAAATTTTTCTAATGTATCTACATCTTTCATAAAACGATATTCTTTTAAAATTTCCGCAGTAACTTTTTTCTCTTGAACTAAACGATCGTGTTGTTTTTTTATTTCTTTACCACTTTCAGTCAATAATTTTTTTTCATTTCTATCTAAGATAGAGGCGTAACGAATTTTTATATCAGCATATTGTTTTTCTAAAGCTTTTATGTCTGTTGTATCTTTAATTAATGCAGCTTGATACATGTCATAATGTTCTTTATAATTTAAGAATGTTTTTTCATCAGCTTCATCTGATAATTTTTTACGCAACTTTTGCACAGATGTTTGTTGAGCTATTTGAGAGAAAGCATCGCGAATAGTGGCAAAAAGACAATCGCCGCCGCCCTCATTATCCGTAATACCATAATTTTTATTTTTCATAAATTTGCTAATCCATGTGTCTGCAGATTCTTCTTTATATTTCTCTCTTATATCTTTTGCCTCTAAATGTCCTTCTTCTCTTAACTTATTTGGTATAGGAACCCCTTTTGTTAAAGTAAAAATGTCTTTTCTATGGTCAGGAATTTCGACTTCTTGAAGAGGCTCTTCTATTTCTAATCTTTCCTCCTCCTCTTCTACAACATCATCATCATTTTTATCTTTTGCAGAGGAAACTTTGAGAGAAGTCTCAGGAACCAATCTATTCTTTTCAAGAAACTCTCTTGATGCAAATTTATAAATTAATGGATCATTTAAGTTTTCAACTTTTATATTATCATCCTCATCCATTATACTCATTAATGATATTGATTTTATTTCATAAACTCCTATTTGCAATACCTTGTTGTTATGCTTTACTAAATAAATGGGAAAATATATTATATCTTGATCCTCATAAGTATTTTTAGAATTTCCAATAGCAATAATTATTTCAACCCCATTTGCATCAATCTGGTATAAACTTGCCTCTTTTTTCAAATCTTCAGGATCGACGCTTTTTAATTCTGGATAACTTACATTATTATCTATTTTTGACAATACCATTGTTGTATATTTTATAAACAGATTAAATATTTAAATCATGACATTCAAATATTTAATTTACCAAAGCACAAATTTTTTCATAAATTTATCATTCTTTAATTCATTTATATAATACCATAATTGTTTTCTTCTATATACTTGCGCACCATTTTCAGGATTATTTTCAAACATCACAATTGCACCTATAATATCCAATTTTTTCCCTTTTGCACTTCTTATTTCTTTTGTAAAACCATAAAATTCACAAATTTGTAATAGTTGTTTAATTGTAAAGTTTTCATCGTAGTCTGTAATTGAAGCGTACATATCATCCATTTCATAAGACTTTGATTCATCTACAAATTTGATATCATTGAATTCATTCATAAAGTCGTTAACATCAAAACCATTATCATTTTCATCATTCTCTAAAATATATGTTATGTTTTCGTCTAGTTCTTTTACACACGCATCAACTTTGTTCTTCATTTAATGATTTCTTACATTAAAAAAAGAATAAGGTTTAAATGATTATTTTTTATTATTATTACTTTTCCAAATTTCGATTTACATTTCAATCATATCCATGAACTTGAAAATCGATTTGTTAGATAAACTAGGGTACATTTTTACTTTACTATTTGCCAGTTTTGTAATTGTCTCTAATATAGGAGACCCATCAATTAAATATTCATCTTGCTCTTCTTCATCAAATAATGTTTTACTATATAGCAGTGCTATATTTTCAGTTAATTCATCTACAATGTTTTTCTTGTTGTCTTCTTTAATAAATTCAACCAACTGACGCATTAAGTTGCAAAGCAGAGCCTTCAAGTCAGTAGCGGTTATAATTTCATTTTTCATCAAATTTACAAAGAACGCGCTCAATGCTTTTCTGCGTTCATTATCTTTGTTAATTTTACAAAATTTATCATAATCTTTATCGGCATCGACATATTCAATATTATTAAACAACTCCATAAAGGATTCAAAACAATTTGTAAATATTTCTTTCATTATATCATATTTGTTAATTAAATCAGAATACAAGTCAGCATACAATTTTGAAAAGAATCTATTCGTTGATGCAATATCAAATATTGTTGTACTAACGCGCATCATATCTTCTCTTGATATGCCCTCTGAAATCAACTGATCTAACAAATCGACAATTTTATTTCGCATATCAATATAACTTTTATCTGACATTTTATTCAAATGTGAACGAATCAAATCAATTTGAGCATCCAGCCCAACTTTTTGCTCGATCTTTGTAGTTTGAAATGTTCTTAAAGTTTCCCAATCATCGTCATTTAGTACTTCCATATTTTTATTTCCTCGTCTTTTCTTATTTGTATTAATTGGAAACCCTCCTGGAACAGCACTAGAAGACGCCTTCAAAGGATTTTCCCTCTTCTGAAAAACGGGAGTTTTAATATATGAAGGAGAACCAACTTCCAAAGATAATTCAGAAATTAATGCTATTGTTTCCTCTGGTAAAGTATAATCAAAACCATCGAAAATAACATTCGTAAAATCTTTTAATGTGTATTTCATTGTTGCGGTCATAGGCTCTTTACTAGATTATAATCTAGCTTTCGTTTATATCAATTTTTTTCATATATATAATTTAATGCCAAAAAGACACTTAAATACAAATTTCAATTAAATATATAATGTCAATCGTAAACGAAGAAAACAACACTAATGTAATAATAGAGGGGGATTCATATGACACCTCTTATGAAATTGAAACGTGGGATGATCTCGATATTTCAAATGATTTATTGAGAGGAATTTATGCGTATGGTTTTGAGAAACCAAGTCCAATTCAATGCAAAGCTATAGTTCCTGTTCTTAAAGGAAAGGATATTATTGCACAGGCTCAATCGGGTACTGGCAAAACAGCTGCATTTTCTATTGGAGCGTTATCAATTGTTAATTTGTCTGAGGATACAACGCAAATTCTTGTGTTGTCTCCCACTAGAGAGCTTACCATTCAAACGGAAAGAGTTATGTCTTCTCTAGGCTCTATGATGAATGGATTGAAAACGCAAGTTTTGGTTGGTGGCTCTTCTATAGATGAAGACGCGTCTTCTCTTAAAAATAATATTCCTCACATTATTGCAGGTTGTCCTGGTCGCGTTTACGATATGATGCGCCGAGGTAACATTGTAGCTAAAAATATAAAGTTGGTTATCTTGGATGAAGCAGACGAAATGTTATCATCGGGATTTAAGGAGCAAGTTTATAATATTTTCCAAAATTTTAATACCAACATCCAAGTCGCACTTTTTAGTGCTACGTTGCCTGAGTATATTAATAATATTACTACTAAATTTATGCGTGATCCTGTAAAAGTTTACGTAAAGGTAGAGCGATTGACTCTTGAAGGAATTAGTCAATATTATGTAGCAGTCGAAGACGATAAGCAAAAATATGCGACGTTGAAGGATTTATATTCCATCATTTCCGTTTCCCAGTGCATTATTTACTGCAATAGTGTTAAACGAGTGGCGGACTTGTATGATGCAATGACGGAAGACGGATTTCCGGTTTGTTGTATTCATAGTAACATGGATAAAGCCGCGCGTGATAATTCTTTTACCGAATTTAGAACAGGCAAACATCGCGTTCTTATTTCTTCAAATGTTACTGCAAGAGGTATTGATATTCAGCAAGTAAGCGCAGTTATTAACTTTGATGTACCAAAGTGTGTGCACACCTATTTGCATAGAATTGGCCGAAGTGGTCGTTGGGGTCGCAAGGGCGTTGGCATTAATTTTATTACAAGGCGCGATATTTCAAAGGTAAAGGAAATCGAACAACATTATCACACACAAATAGTTGAACTTCCTTCAAGCTTTGACAATCTTACAAAGTAAAAATATATAAAGATTTTGAAATATTATTTATAAAGATGAAAGTCCATCCCGACAATATTAACAAAAAAAGAAAAACAAATAAAAATTATAGATCATATATTAAACCAAATTTTTTATCAATTGCTATAATAGTTTTTGTTATAGTTATTATTTTAATTGTTTGTGTTGTATAAAATAATATTTACGTAAAAAGAAAATATTATTTTGCTAACCTTTAAAAAAAGATGAGTTCAAAAATAGAATCAATAAATGATCATTTTAAATTGCCTATTTTTTATAACAAAGATAAAATAGAACTAAAAGAAGAAATTGTTAACGATTTAGAACTAGTAAAAACAATTGATCCATCGTGCAATCCCATTTATCACCACGCATTTGAACCTCAATCAGAATTTTCAGAAAAAATTATTCAACAAATGCAAACATATTACACAACCGACACTAATTTTTTGGAAGATAGTCAAAAACTTTTATCATCATACACTAAATTAGATGAATTGAATAAAGATTACACTGACATATTAGAAGTTTGGAATGAAATTAAAAATGATAACGGATTTAAACAAAAATATTATTATTTAGACTGGTCTTTTTGTGAATTTTTAAACAAGTCAGAACAATTTTTGCAATTCATGAGTTTATATAGCTTAGCATCACCCGTTTTATCTTTTTTAATTCCCGTATTTATACTTATAGTGCCTTTTTTTATTGTTAAAATGAAAGGTATAGACGTAACATTAAGTGAATATATTGAAGTACTTAAAGTGTTGGCGGCAAACCATGCTCTAGGTAGAATATTTACACATTTTAACAAAGTTCCAATGGACCAAAAAATTTACATAGCAGTATCTGCTATTTTTTATTTGATATCCATATATCAAAATGTGGTAACGTGTTATAAATTTAATCAAAATATGAAAAATATACACAAGTATTTAAATTGTGTTAAAGAATATTCAAATAAAACCATATTCTCAATGAATTACTTTCTTCAATTTTCGTCTGATCTTAAAACGTATTCAGAATTTAACGAATCAATAAAGATAAATAGAGACATTCTCTCTGAATATGTTGACAAGATATCAAAAATAAGCGACTATAAGTTTTCCTTTCAAAAAATTAGCGAAATAGGATACATTCTTAAATGCTTTTATGAATTATATGACGATAAAACCTACAATTCGGCATTCTTATTTTCATTTGGATTTAATGGTTACGTTGATAATATTGAAAACCTTATTCAAAAGATAGAAAACAAGCAAATTAACCTTACTACTTTTGAGAAAGGTTCATCTAAAACAACGAGCAAAACAAAAAAATCAAAAACAATCTTCAAGAACTCTTACTATGCAGCTCTTATTAAAAATAATCCCGTTAAAAATGATATAAAACTCGACAAAAATATTGTCATTACAGGACCTAATGCTTCGGGTAAAACAACAATTCTTAAATCAACACTAATTAACGTAATATTTAGTCAACAATTTGGTTGTGGATTTTATGATAGTGCAAAACTGGTTCCTTACAAATATTTACATTCATATTTAAACATACCAGATACATCTGGTAGAGATAGTTTGTTTCAAGCAGAAGCAAGACGCTGCAAAGAAATTATTGATATTATTCAAGAAAATCCAAATGAAACGCATCTTTGCAGTTTTGATGAATTGTATTCAGGGACAAATCCAGATGAAGCTGTTATAAGTTCGCTGGCCTTTATGGAGTATTTAGTAAAATTTAAGAATGTCGGTTGTCTTTTAACTACGCATTTTATTAAAGTCTGCAAAAAGTTGCAGAAAAACAAAAATATAGTAAACTACCACATGGAAACAATTAAGGGAACTGATGCCTTTGATTTTAAATATACGTATTCAATGAAAAAAGGAATTTCAGAAGTTCGTGGGGGCATAAAAGTTTTGACGGACATGAATTATCCTAAAGAAATTCTTGATAGTACTCAAAAAATGAAAGCTTAAATTTAAAATAAATGTTTTGAAATTCGTTGTCTCAAAAAATTAAATATATCAACTTTCTCTAATAATGCCTATATCTGATATATTTACTACGCCTTTTTTAATCTGTTTAGGAATTTGCTTACTTTTACTTGGTCTTTTAGGTATGTACTTTACACAAAAAATTATGGAACAGAATCACAAAATTACATCCATGTTTGAACTTGTTTCTACTATGGCTGAAGAAATGAATGCAATTCGCGCTAATATTATGATACCACACCAATTTCAACCGCAATTTAATATGGTACCGACACCAATTGGTGGTCAAAGTGCACCCAATGAATCATTGATCCCTGTTTCTGATGACGATGAAGATGATGAAGATGATGAAGATGAGGATGAAGATGAAGATGAAGATGAAGATGAAGATGAGGATGAAGATGAAGATGAAGATGTTTTAAAAATTAAAAGTATCAATTTCAACAATCTAGAATCATCCACATTTAATATTAACAATGAAATTGAAAATTTAGAAGAATTACAAATTTTAGACGAGGAGGATGATGATGACGATGATGATGATGATGATGATGACGATGATGACGATGATGATGATGAAGATGAAAAATCAAATGTAAACATTACTCAAAATTTAGATTTTGTAGAATCTGAGTTAGAAGAAATAAATGAATTTACAAATTTAGACTTTGAAAAGGTTGCTAATGGAGAGAATGCTCCTGATGCTCATTTGAACGAAGACTTGGCATTTTTAAAAACGATTAATCTTGAAAGTTTAGAAGAACCCAAAAGCTTTCAAGTAGTGGACTATAAGAAACTTTCTCTAGCAAAATTGAAGTCTGTTGTGGTTGAAAAAGGACTTGTATCTGATGCATCAAAAATGAAAAAAAATGAATTATTGGGCTTGCTTGGAAGCGATTAATTCAACCTTTAGAAATCCACTTTTAAAAAAGCGGAAAAAAAATAAAATAAAACGTTAACGTTTACTAATAGCATTGGAATATTTTCTCTGATGATAATATACAAATGTCTTGGGCGACCTGTTATAGCGGATCTAATAATATTCATTTTGACTTTCCTCCAATCATGGCTGATGGAAGAAACTATGCTTCTTGGCAACCTGAAGCTGTAATTAATAAAAGAATTCAGAAACAAGAAAATATTCACTCCAATTGGGCTTATAGGCAATATTTAACACACCACGGACAAGAAATTATGAATTATAATACAACAGAAGCTTGTTACGAAATGGGATTGCCAACTCACACACAAACAAACAAAACTCCTTCCGCAAATGTTCCTATTTTATATAAATCCACATTTGACTCTTCCATGCCTGGATACGGATATTGCAATAGTGATTTAAAAAATCCTTATTTATCTCGTGAGCAATTGCAAGCGCAAATGATTTCTCCTACTATTTATTATCCTACCGACAAATATCCTGTCAATAGCGTTAAAAACGAATAATAATATTTTTTGCAAAACAACTTTTATATGTTTTCTACTAGATAAACAAATAAAATAACCGCATAATATAGCATGTATCATTATTTATTTGGCCTTACAGCATTAAAATCCATAAGTCCATATTTTAGAAAACACGTTCTAACTCACTTGGATTCACATGATTTTTTCTTTATAAATACTTTATTTATATTTGGTATTCTCTCTTTGTTTTTCATTTATCGTTACCTTTTTGATAAATCGTTTGATAATAGCATTAAAAAAATTACAACTATGAAATTTAGTCATCTAGTATGTATTTTTATGATAGCATTAGTAACCATTATTTCTAGTATAACTATTATGGAATTTGATAAAAATTATAACACGCCATTGATAAATTCTATTCTAATGAGAATATTTTCAACAATCGCTCTTGTTTTAGTAAGCATTGTTATATTCAAAGAAAAATATACACATTTGCAAATGATAGGAATTGCTATGACCATTGCTGGAGTTTTTCTTATTAGCAACAAAAGTATATAAAAAATATATAACTTTATAGTAAAATGAAAGTGCTTAGTATCGATGTTGGAATAAAAAATTTAGCGTTTTGTCTTTTAGAAAAAACAGAATCTAGCGAAAACTATAAAATACTAAAATGGGACAGCATTAATGTAGTTGATATTGAAACACATAATTGTTGTGCATCAGAAAAAAATAAACTTTGTGATAAACCAGCAAAATTCTTCAAAAACAATTGTTATTACTGCCTTAAACACTCTAAAAAACAAAACTTTCAAATACCAACAACCGAACTTACAAGCAACTTCATAAATAAACAAAAATTTCAAAAACTTTTAGAACTAGCAGAAAAATATAATATTAAATATGAAAAACCTATAAAAAAAGCAGAATTAGTAAAAATTTTAAATGAACACATTCATGAAACATGTTTTGAGCCAATAACAACTAGTAATGCAAGTAAAACAGACTTAATAACTATTGGTAAAAACATAAAAATTAAATTTAATGAAATTTTCCAGGAAGACAATATTGATGTTGTTATTATTGAAAATCAAATTAGCCCAATAGCAAATCGCATGAAAACAATCCAAGGTATGATTGCACAATATTTTATTATGAAAAAAACAACCCAACAAATAGAGTTTGTTTCTGCAATCAATAAACTTAAAAATGATGCAACTGATAAAGAAACTAAAGAAAAAACAAAATATTCAGAAAGAAAAAAAATGGGCATCCAGAAATGTTTAGAATTGTTGAATAATGATGGAAGTTACATTTCATGGATGGATTATTTTAAAACCCATTCTAAAAAAGATGATTTAGCAGATTCTTTTTTGCAAGGATTATGGTATATGAAAAAAATCTAAAACCCTTCTTTAAATATAATTTTAATAAAAATATACAAATACAAATTAGAATAATATATATTTTAATTCGTATTACTTAAAATTATATGTTCTTATTAAATCATAATAATCATGGACTCTGAAATAATAGACATATCCAATTTGAAGTTTGAAGACGAAGCACAGATTAACATTAATTCGGGCGGTAGAAGCAACTTAAGATCCGCTAATTTTGGTGGTGGAATTGAATTATTAATGAACGATAAAGTAAAAGAAAGCGTTGGAAAACAAACAAGTGATATTGACATTGAAGATTTGAATAATTTAGAAAATGAATTGAATAATCTTGCTGACGTTTCTTCAGAACCATCTAGTTCTTTTCAACCAAGATCAGATTTTTTTAATATTGGAAAATTAAACGAGGATAGCACACATAAAGTTCGATTTGACGAAGGACCTAGCATTGGAGAGGCAACTGCATCTACTAATAATCCTAATAGCAAGACTTGGGACGGGTTTGCAAAGTTTAATGATATTCCAGTTAATCCAGATAAACATATAGCACCTCAACCACAATTATCCAAGGAGGAAATGTTGAGAGAGAAATTTAAGTATTTGCGAAAGTTGGAAGCTTTAGAGAAAAAAGGTGTTGAATTATCAAAAAAGTATACTATGGAATCTCCCTTGCTTGAAATGCAAGGTGAATATGAAACCATTATGGAAGAGAAAGCAAAACAAAATTCAGTAAAGTTTCAAGGTAATATGATGATGGCCATTATTAATGGTATCGAGTTTTTGAATGGACGTTTTGATCCTTTCGATATTAAATTAGATGGTTGGGGCGAGCAAATTAATGAAAATATTACGGACTATGATGAAATTTTTGGAGAATTGTATGATAAGTACAAGTCGCGCGCAAGCATGGCCCCCGAACTTAAGCTTTTGTTTCAACTTGGTGGTGGCGCTATGATGGTTCATATGACAAATACTATGTTCAAATCGGCTATGCCCGGAATGGACGACATATTGCGTCAAAATCCCGATTTAATGCGTCAATTCCAATCTGCTGCGGTTAATTCCATGGGTCAATCTAATCCAGGATTTTCCGGTTTTATGAATGGCATAGTGAATCCTGAGCCCGAAGTTCCTATGGGACGCGGACCTCCTCCACCTATGCAGACGCAAGGACCATTTGCCGCACCACCTTCTGTGAGCAGAGGAGGTAATAACAGCTATGCGCCAAGACCTAACTTCAGTTCAAATGGTGTAAGAATGGATGATGGAATTAATATTCAAGAAAATTTTGCTAGACCCGATGAGGCCGAACGCAGTGCAAGACGTCCTGCTAGCCGTCCTGAAATGAAGGGCCCTAGTGATATTAGTGAAATTCTTTCTGGTTTAAAAACAAAGACTATTAATATCCAAGAACCGGCTGGACAAAATAATGATAGCAGTACTATCAGTATTTCAGATTTGAAGGAATTGCAAAGTGATGGTAACATGCCAAAGAAAAGCAAACGCAGACAAAAGTCTGATAAGAATACTGTTAGCTTAGACATCTAAGCTACTTTTTTCAAAATAAATTATGGTATGAAAACTATATGTTTTTTAAAAGTACCACCTTTTCCCCATGAACAAAAAGTATACTTTAACTCATCTTTATTTGAACTATAAGAAATATAACAAGTTAAATGTGGAATAGTAAAATTCCACAATTTTGCTTGTGCCCAAGTATTTGTTTCATTATTATAATAAGTTGTTCTACTATTTATAATATAAGATTTTTTTAATAATAACTTGTATGAATTTTTATACAAGTTTTTATCTATTTTATGAATAATGTGTATAAATCCATTGCGAATAACAATATTTTTATCAAACTCTAAAATATATTTTACTATATCTTCTGGAAGATGCTTTGTAAGTAAACACAAGTTCATTATATATTAAAGCATTATACGTTTAAATATTTTATATATATTTACAATATAATATTGTTTTCAAAGAATTTATTAAATTTTTTCTAATATTTTCTTCTGAACAACACATTAATACACTTATATGTTTATTACTTCTTATTATATTAAATTCATAATCATATTTCAAATAAAATATTCTTTTTGAAAATGCATTTAACTCATTTATCTTATTCCACATGTTCACAATTTTTTGAGTTTTTTCTTCACTTTGTAAAAAATTATTCAAAATGTCATTTTTATTTTTTGTTTTTGTTAACTTATCAAATTTCCAATTTTCACTATAACTTATTAAACGTGGCTTCAAGTTTTGTTTATATTTCATTAACTCTTCGCTAGACAAATTTGCTTTACTCTTAATTCTTATTTTTTTATCTACACCGCTTAAAGCATAACTATTTGTAAGTGTTTTTAGTAATTCACCCTTTACATAAAATTCCGAAAAATATGTAAATAAAGTTTTACCATTGTAATTTTGAATTGATTTAAACAGGCCAAACTTACTTGATAATATTAATTCGCTTATATCCACATTTTCACATTTATGTTTGTGAAATTTTTTGAAATCTATTGCCTTTTTAATGGCCCATTTTTCATAAGAAATATACATTATTTTATTTATTTTAGATCTTTGAATTGTAGTTAATTTATTCGATTTTATTAAATTGTTAACAAGATTTATCTGATTATTAGTCAAATGCAAACAATAGCATACACATAGATTTGTTAATAATAAATATAATATATACATCATTATGTACATATTATAGCTATTTGTTTATATAATTTTATTAAGAATAGTCATTCCAGGTAACGTGTTTCTATTGTGTAAAATCAAATCTAGTGTTTGATTTTTAAAATCAGATGGTTTCTTATTATTAAAACTCATCCAAACTAAATAAATTATAAATAAAAATGTGGTTGCAGTAATATCCTTTGCGGTTATTTTTGTATTCCAAATACTATATAATGGTATTATTTTGAGTAAAATAAACATAATAAAAAACAATAATATCAACTTCTTTTTTGTTCCATAATAAAACATCAAAGAAAGAATACTAATATTTTCAATAAAACCACAAAAAATTGCAAATTTTGGATTATAATTTACTATTCTAAATAAATAAAGTAAATACCATAAAAATAACCAATATGAAAAAATAAAATCTATTCGGGTCATCCTATTATAAGTTAATACTTTTTAAAAGTTATAGTTTATTTTTTCCTCTTCTTTTACTTTTTTTTCCTTTTCCACGTCTCTTTGTTTTTCTTCCATTTTTTGAATGCTTTCTTCTTCTTGTTTTGCGACGCTTCCCTCCATCAAATTGTTCATCGTATACACCATAATCTGGTCCTAAATCAAATTCTGGATTGCTTTTTAACGCGCTCTCAACATCATTTGGTACAGAACGTACAGAAGTTTTTTGTTGAGGAAAAACGATTCTAGACTCATTAGATGGCAAATCAATGTCATCATTTTCATCTTCGGACATTGGTGGAGGAGAAGGAGTTGGTGTTGGTGCAGATTTTTTACGCAGTTGAGGATAAAGTGAAGGTGGAGGGGGTATGAAATCACCTGATTCACTCCTTCGCAAATCATCATCATAAGGTATTTGACTTTCAATATCTCTATCCATTACAAATACTTTAGGTGGTTCCATAGATGGTGCACTATCTGGACCTTGTCCAGCTCTTTTAACTTTTCTAGTTTTTGGCATATATATTATTAATAGATTATTTACTTGTAAAACTTTTTTCGTATAACTTTAAACTTTTACTTAATCCTAATAATGATAAATTTAAATTTTGTAATTTTGAATTATCTCCACTATAGTTTTTTTTTAATTCATCATTTAAAATCTCAATCGGAACTAGATTTTCTGTTATTAGTTTTGCAATGTCTGAGAGTTTATATTTTTCAGTATAAGAAATATTTAGCGTTTTTTCTAGTTTATCTTGAGAATTGCAATTATCTATATAGTGTTTCATAATTTGAATAAAATCATCCTCATAAACAAAATCAAAATATTTATCTTCAAATATTTTTATAGGAGTTTTATTTTGTTTTGCTATAAAGCATGTTTTAATAAAGCGATCAGGTTCTTCATTAATGTGAAATATATTGAATATTCTTAAATTATAAAAATTATCATAAGCAAGTGATCGTTTGTAAATAACATATTTTGAAAAACCATAGTAATCTTTAGGAATTGTAAACAAATGTTCCTCTTTTCTATTTAATATGTCTGTTGCACGATCATATATTGCTCCAGAGTCAAAATTAATAATCATCTTAAATTTATCTGCAAAATGCAGAACATTTTCTAACATTAGCAAATTATTATGTGTAACATCGCCATTTTCTTCTTTTGTTCTACGTCCACCTGAAATTGCAGTATGGATTAATATGTCATAAGTATTATTTTCTAAAAAAGTTTCTAATTCTTGAAAATTTAAAATGTTTAATTCATTGCGTGAAGGACTTGTAATATCATGTAAATTTGAAAAATAATTTTTAATCATTTTAGCTATATTGCCATTACCACCAGTAATAAGTATTTTCATTTTATTAATATATAAAGTATATTTTATATTCTTAGATAACTATATATATTATGTCAAAAAATATAATAATATACACTCATATGCCCCAATTTAGTTTTGTAGATGGAGGAACTATAGTACAATATGAACTTGCAAGAATATTAAAAGAACTAGGAAAAAATGTAAAAATTTTTTCATCATCTGGAATATGTCTTGATAATCTTATATTTAACGAATTTTATAATAATGAATTTCCTATAGATGATAAAGCGGTTGTTATATATTGCGAAGGAACTGGTGGAAATCCATTAAATGCAAAAAATGTTGTACGATGGATGTTAAGTGAGTTGGGACAAAATGTTGGATATGATTCTGTAAATACTTGGGGTAAAAACGAATTGGTATATTACTTTAATTCTGAATTAAAATTTTTAAGAAATCCAGAAAAAATGGGGTCTATTTATAAATTATTAAACTGCATATACATTAACCCATTTTTTAAAATATATAATTTAAAAGAAAGAAAGGGAGTATGTTACGCAATTCGTAAAGCATATCACATACATGGGAATAATTTTAACTTTGTTCATCCTCCAGGTAGCGTTGAAATTACTAGAAATCATAACAATGATGATTATATAAAAATTTTTAATAATCATAAATGGTTTATGTGTTATGACCCTTTATCATTTTTAATTATAATTTCCGCTTTATGCGGTTGTATTCCAGTTGTTTTAAAGATTGATGGATTAAATAAACATCAATGGCTACAAAAAACTGCAGCTGCAGAATATCTTAAAGATAAGGGTTTAGATAATTTATATGGAGTTGCATATGGAAAAGAAGACATGCAATATGCTATTGATACACTTCATTTGGTAAAAGACCAATGGGATGATATAATTAATTATTCTAAAGAAAAAACAATAATCCCCTTCATAAATGATATTCAAAACTTTGAAAATATGAAAAATACAATTCAAAATAATTTTTTTTTTTTGACATAAAAATATATGGAGTATATTTTATTTGCTCCATAAATAACTATTTAGATGTTATCAATGAGCAACTTTCAATTTTAGAAAAGGGATTGTTGAATCTAACAGAAAAACTAATTATATTTATAACAAAATATAATAAAGATGATGTAAATCTAAACAACTTATTAAATAAATTTAATAAAAACAATAATTTTATTATTGTTACATCATCAGAAAATTTATATGAAAAATTTGCAATCAATAATTATAAAAATTATATCAATGACGCTGAATATTATGTTTATTATTTTCATACAAAAGGTCTTTCGCATGCACATGATAATTTATCACATATTTTTAATTCAAGGAGACAAATACTAAATTATTATACATTAGAAAAATATCATGTTAATTTAAAATTATTAGAAACGTATGATGCTGTTGGTTGTTCATTAAGTTTATATCCAAAAAAACATTTTTCAGGAAATTTTTGGTGGAGTAAATCTTCGCATGTTGCTACGCTAGAAAATATAAATGATAAATATTTATCAGCAGAAATGTATATTTTAGATAAAGAAAATGTAAAATATATTAGTTTAGCAAATGATACAAATGATATTCTAATAGAAAATTATAATTTTAAAAATGATGTAGATATCTTTATAAATTCAACAAAAAATATGATTATAGTTGAAGAACACAAAAAACTAATAAATTTGTGTTAATAAATTTTAAAAAATATAATGTTATATTTAAATAATGCAAGAAAATATGAAAGTTGTTCTATTTACAAATGCAAGAGATGAAAAAAATATGCATGAATGGGTTGCACATCATTTATTATTAGGATTTGATGAAATATATATAGTTGACCATAAATCTATTATACCATTAGAAGGACAATTTGATAATTTTAATAAAGATGTTAAAAAAGTGTTTGTTAAAAGATGTGAAAAAGAAGGTGCAGTAAAAGATTTTTTTATTTGTCGCGCGGCTCAACAAGCGCGAGTAACTAAAGCAGACTGGATGTTATACTTGGACGCAGATGAATTTTTTGTTATAAATTTACAATACATAACTAATGTTAAAGATCTTTTAAAAAATTATAATTTTGCAGATTCTGTTTCATTTAACTGGTTGCTTTTTGGTTCAAATTATCATATTAATGAGCCAAAAGGATTTATAATAGATAATTACACAAGATCAATCTTAAAATTCACAGATCATTTAAAAACATTTATACGACCTCAAGAATTTTGCGAGCCAAATGCACATAGATCTAATGTTAAAAATATGTCAAGAGCTTATCATGGTTCTGGTGTATGTTTAGGAACTATTTATCCACCATACTTAGACAATAGACATTTTATTAACAATATAGAATACTATAACTCAATAGCTTATATAGCTCATTATGCTTATCAGTCTGAAGAAACATTTATAAAAAGAAAAATACGACTTCCAAGAGATGATTGGGGTGTTCATAGAACTCAAGAAGAAACAGAGCTCGGAAATAATTTTCATTCAAAATGTAATGATATAGAAAATTTAAGTGTAAAAAATAAATATTCAGAAAATATACATAAATATCTTGAATCTATTGGGTATTAAAAAATTATTGCATTCTAATAATATTTAATTAAAAATAAACATTATTATTATAAATAGTCTTAAATATATATATACTATATATAAAATATGCATTTTAACTATTCAAATGGCGGTTTTTTAGATATAAGAAGTTTAGTTCCTGTTATTGTAAATTTTCCAAATTACGAAGTATTTAATGAAATAGATAGATCCTGGAACGTGGCAATTCAAAAATATGGCCATTATCTTCAACCATTTTCAGACATTGAACGTCATAAAATATTTTTTCATTTAATGAAAAAAGCTTGCGATAATAAAAAAATGACAATTAAAAATCCATTTGAAAGAGAAATAATATGCAGTGACATATATTTTATTACGCATTTAACGAGCGACACAGACAACGACTTTGTATTTAATTATTATTTTGAAAAACAAAAACTTGTATTAGGAATATTGTCGGGATCAGGTCAAACTGGTTTGGCAATAACATTTGCATATATAGTTAATGTGAATCAAAATAAGATATTTTTCTTTCATGGAATAAATTTTGATATTGTACAACACACAAATTATTTTTTAACTAAAATATTTGAAGTTGTAAATGGAATTAATATTGAAAAAATAAATCTAGAAACCCCATTAGTTAGAACATTTGAAGGTTATAATTTTGGACTATTCCATACTTGTTGCACATTTGTTAATGGTATATATATAATGGATCAAATTGGAATAAAAAATGACATAGACGAACTTATTATGGGACCAAATGATCCATTTTTAATTGAAAATTATTATAAAAATAAATATCCAAATATAAATATTGTAAAAGGAATTGCACAAAATGATTTTAACATTCATAAAATTTATAAAGGGGTAATTTTTAAATATGGGCATTTTCATGTAACAAACAAATGTGCTGAATTTATTAAATCATATATTACAAATGTCATGCCTATAAATGAAGAAAATCTTAATGAAATTGATTATATTAAAAATAATTTTTATCCAATTTTTTCAATTAATTTAAGATGCGTAACGTGCGAAATTAAAGATCAACCATTAGTTATTAGTGAAACTATTAATAAATTAAAAAATATTTATCCTAGGTCTTTTTTTTTAATAGGCGGATTTTTGGGAGATTACAACGAAGATTTAATTAATGAACAAAATGTAGAAATTAGCGTTGGAAATGGTTCACACATTAGTACGTTGAATAAATATCAAAACACATTTGAAATTATAAAAAATAATACTACAAATAGCAATATAAAATCATTGATAAACTTAAAAATAAATAATATTATTGAGTATACAAAAATTGTTACATTTTCTATCAATATGAATGCAGGCTATACTTCAGTTGAAACTATTTTGAATAATATTCCAAGCACTTATTTTGGCACAAAATGGATTGATCATAATAGGAAAACTTGGTATGTAAGCAAAGAAAATTATAAAGAACCTATTTATATTGAAAATCCAAGTAAAATAAATTTTATTACTGATGATATATATGCCGAAGTAACATGTGAAATTTGTTCCGATAATATAGTTGAAGTAGTGATTAACTATGATGAAACGAATAATAATGTGTTAAAAAAAATATAAAAAACTATAATATTAATACATGATCAAAAACCCAGAAACCTTTAATATTTTAATACCAATGGCTGGTTTAGGAAGTAGATTTTTAAATGAAGGATTTAAAAATATAAAGCCTCTTATTCCATTAAATGGAAAAACATTCATTGAATGGTCTGTTGATTCTGTTGACTTTAAAAATATTAAAACGCAGTTTATTTTTGTTATTTTAGAGGAGCATTCAAATATTTTATATAATCACTTAAAAAGTATAAAACCGGATTGTATTATTGAAAGTGTTCCAAAATTAACACGAGGTGCTGTTGAAACAGCTTTAGCTGCTGAAAAATATATAAATAATGATGACTCATTAATTATAACAAATTCTGATCAAATTTTTGAATGGAATAAAGAGAAATATATAGAGTATTTACAAGAATCAAATACTGAAGCGGATGTAGTTGTTGTAAATGCAAATACTGATAAATTTAGCTATATTGAATTAAACAAGGAAAACTTTGGTATAAGATTGACTGAAAAAGAAGTCATATCAAATAATGCACTAGTTGGCATTCATTACTGGAAAAAAGGGAAATATTTTGTTGATAGTGGAAAAAAATTAATTGAAAGAGATATTAGAGCTAAAAATGAATTTTATATATCATTATCATATAATTTATTAATTGAAAATAATTTTAAAGTAACTTGTTATAAACTTGCCGAAAATGAAAAGTATTTATCTATTGGAACACCGGAACAAGTTTTTGATTATTTAGATTACAAGGGATTAAATGTTGAAATATTAAAACTTGAAAACTTTTTTAATGGTTGGTTTATTGGGGATTTTGAACCATCTGTTTTAAAAAAATCAGGGGTTGAACTTGCTGTGATGAATAAAAAAAAAGGTGTTGGTGCTAATGATTTTCATTATCATGAAAATTGTATTGAAATAAATGTACTAATTAAAGGAAAAATGAAAGTAAATAATAAATATATTCAAGAAAACGAAATTTTTATATTTAATCCAAATGTTCCTTCTATTTATGAATATTTAGAAGATTGCACATTTGTAGTATTTAAAAATAAACCTTCAAATAAAGATAAAGTTATTATGTAAAAATATATATAATTTCTAATATAAAATGATATATATTGCTCATAGAGGAAACTTAAATGGTCCTGACCCAAAAAATGAAAACAATCCAGAATATTTACTTCAAGCAATCTCAAATGGATTTTATGTAGAAACAGATTTGTGGTTAATAGATAATGAACTATATTTGGGCCATGATAAACCAGACTACAAAGTTGATATAAATTTTTTATTAAATATAAAAGAAAAATTATTCTGCCATTGTAAAAATATAGAAGCCTTGCATTTTTTAATTACAAATTTTAATGAAATAGAATGTTTTTTTCACAATGAAGATGAATGTGTGTTAACATCTAAAAATCATATATGGAATTATCCTGGGATAAAACTAACACCAATAACAATATGTGTTATGCCAGAATATGTTGGTCAAAAAATTGATAGAGTCTGTTATGGCGTTTGCAGCGATTTTGTTAATAATATAAAAAAATGTGGACATTATAAATAATTCACAATATTTTTTCGTTTAATTTAAATTGATAATATATTTATATAGCTATATGAGCGAACTAGTTTTTACCTCAAACTTTGAAAAAGAAGAAAACGTTATTGCAACTTATTTTTTAGAAAGTAAAACAACTTTAGAAAAAGCATCTTGGGAGTTAGCTATTGGTCAAAGTGTTGGAAATCCTAACGTTAGAAATCAATGGGAAACAGATGACCTATTTATTAAATATTCTTGTAAAGTTATTACCGATAAAAGTGATTTGCAATGTAAGTCTGGAGTTGTAAAAATTGCATTCCCTGTTGTAAATACGGATTGGGAGGAGGATGGAATAAGTCATTTATTGTGTCAATTAATGGGAGGACAAATGGATATTGATAATATTACAAAATGTCATTTATTAAAATTAGAATTTCCCGAGAAAATAGTTGATACTTATTTTAAAAAACCTAAACAGGGAATTAGTGGTGTAAGAAAGTACACAAACACGATTGATAAGCCTTTCTTAGGAGGTATTGTAAAACCAAAAACTGGAATTTCTCCAGAAGTTTTGTTAGCTATGGTTAAGGAAATGGTTGAAGGTGGTGTTAATTTTATCAAAGAAGACGAAATATTATCTAATCCATCTTTTTGCAAAATAGAGGAAAGAGTTCCGTTAATTATGAATTATTTAAACAAAAGAGTTCAAGAAGGCCATAATCCTGTAGTTTATGCTGTTTGTATTAATGCTGATTCTCCATATTTACTAGAAAGAGTTAAAAAGGTATATGAGTTAGGTGGAAACGCAGTTCATGTGAATTTTTGGTCTGGAATGGGATCTTACTTATCTATCAGAAAATTAACCGAAACATTTGATCGAGAATTTTTTATTCATTTTCAAAAAAGTGGAGATAAAATATTAACGAGCGTAACCCATGATTATCATATTGATTGGAAAGTAATATGTCAGTTAGCCGGAATGAGTGGCGTTGATTTTATTCATGCTGGAATGTGGGGAGGCTATATGAGCGATGATGAAGATGAATTAAAGCAAGTTTTAGACATACTTCACCATCACAATGTAATTCCAGCATTAAGTTGTGGTATGCATCCTGGAATTGTCAATGCTATTGTTAAAAGATTTGGTAATGACTTTATGGCTAACTGCGGTGGTGCCATTCACGGACATCCGGGAGGAACAATCAAAGGTGCTAGAGCTATGAAACAAGCCATTGATAAAACGTTTGGTCCTGAATATGAAGAAGCAATTCAAAAATGGGGTTTTGTTGAGTAAACTCGTTAAATATATTGAATAAGTTTAATATATTTAATATATAGAAATGTCGGACAACAATATTTATAGTTTGATAAAACTACCCGAACAAAGTTTATACGATGCATTTAATACTTTGATGTTTGATAATAATAATATGGTTATACAAAAATTAATAACAAAAATTTCTATTTACAATAATGTAAAACATTTATATGGAGATATATTAGAATTTGGCGTTTTTAAGGGAGCCTCATTAGCATTATGGTTACAACTAAAAAAAATGTATGAGCCTAATTCTTCAACAAAAATTATTGGTTTTGATTTTTTTAATTGTGCAGACACATTGTCCTCTCTAAATGATAATAGTCAAAACGAAATATTAATGAAACAAGTATTGTCTCGAGTAAATTCAAATGATTTAGATATCAATAATATTAAAAAAAAATGTGATAACATTCTTGAAAATTCCACAATTTTAATTAAAGGTGACGCATCTTTAACAAGTAAAGAATTTAGCGTTAATAGTCCTGGATCACGGATTAAGTTATTGTATTTAGACGTGGATGTAGCAGAACCTACTTATAACATAATGCACAATTTGTGGGATAAATTGGTAATTGGTGGGCAAATGGTTCTAGATGAATATGGTCATCATAAATGGGATGAATCAAATGGAGCAGATAAATTTTTAAAAGAAATTAATGGTAAATATAGTTTAACATGCACAAATGTTATTGCACCAACGTTAATTGTTACTAAATTAGAAGATTAAATTTTCAAATATTATTAAACAATTTTAACAATCATTTCTTTTTCAAACTCTTCCCTAGATAAAAATGGTTCCATATCTTCAAACGGCCTACTTGTAAATGTACCATCATCATTTTTAACTGCACTAAGCTTAGGCACTCTTTGTTGAACGCAAGAAAAAACTTCACATATTATAGCATCTTTTGTCTTTAAAAATTGTTCAAATACTTGTTCTAGATCTTCATTTTTTCTAGCACAAATATAATTTATTCCATATGCATTAGCTATCTTTTCAGAATTTGGAAAAGATAAATCGCTTTCATTGTCGCTTCCATATTTATTTTTAAAATATAAACTTTGAGTTATTACATTTGCACCATAAGAATTATTATTAAACAATAATATTTTAATTGGAAATTTATGATGAACAATCGTCTGCAGCTCTTGTATGTTTAATTGTAAAGATCCTTCACCAAAAATTGGTATAATCATCTTTTCTGGTTCTGCTATTTGTGCACCAATTGATGCAGTCAATTCAAATCCCATATCTCCTTGACTGCTTATAATAAATTTATCACCTTCTTTTACATTTACCATATGCCAAACATTTGTTATTATTGATCCAGATGCACAAATAATTATTTTATTTTTAGGCGCTACTCTAAAAAATGTTTTTAATGCAAAATATGGATTTATTCCCTTTTCGTCGTTTATATTTTCTGGTAACTCAAATTGCCATTTATTCTTCCAATGATTACACTTATTAATCCAGTCCTTGCACGCATTCACGTCGTAATTATAGTTATCAAAAAAAATATTCAAATCCATATTAGTCTTGAATGTATAATTTATATTTGTTTTTTCAATTTCATTTTGATCATTGTCTATGTAAATAATTTTAGCTTCTCTTGCAAATGTATTCATGTTATAACCAACTATGCCTTGTGACATTCTACACCCAAGAGAAATTATTAAATCACTATTCTGTAAAGCAAAATTTCCAGCTCGATCTCCAAGCAATCCAACTTTTCCAACATATAATACATTATCACTTTCAATTAAATCCGTACCATGAAAAGAAACTACAACTGGAATTTTATATTTTTCGAGAAATATTTGAAATTTTTTATTACATAAACCCATTTTTATTCCATTTCCAGCAACAATTATTGGTCTTTTAGATTCTAATAATAATTCATTTATTTGATTCAAATCTTCATAATTAGGCACTTGATTTATAACGTCTTTTTCAATTACTGGTATTTTTTCTTCTTCCATAAAATAACCTTGAATATCTATAGGAATAGATATCCATACTGGTCCAGGTCTTCCGTTAATCATATGTTTTATAGCATTCTCTAAAACACTAGGTATTTCGTGTATATTAGTAATTTCATATGCATATTTTGTTATTGGCTTTACCATTGAAATTATATCGCAATCTTGTCCCGCATAATGTCTTAGTTTCATCCTAGGATTTTCTTTTTCAAGTGTTCTTGTCAACTCGATACTTTTTGATTGACCAGAAATAAATAATATAGGCAAACTATCTTGATACGCAACTAAACATGGTGAAATAGCATTTGAAGCTGCAACCCCAGCCGTTGTACATACTACACAAGGTTTTGAATTTGTTTTAGTAAATCCAGTTGCCGAATATGCACAAGCTTGTTCATGATGTTGATAATAAATATTATAGTTTCCATGTTTTCCAAATGAATCATTCAAATGCATAGAAAATCCACCTGTAAGCGTAAATAATGTATTAACTCCGTTTTTTTGCAAAAAATCAACTATATAGTCGCTAATTTTTATTTTCATAATAATATGATTATATTCATATTATTATATTTATATTACAACTTAATTAATGTTTATTTATACTAATTCTCTCTTCAATCATCTTTATTCTTTCAGTATCTTTATTAAATAATTTTCCATACCTTTCACTGATAAACTTTAACCATTCAACCTCAAAAACATTTGCCCAATAAAGCAAATCTTCAAAATCTTCAAATTTTATTTTTTTAACATCAAATATAATATATCTTGTTTCAAATTTATCCAACAAACTATTGTTAATCAATTTCTCAATAAAATCTTTTGAAGCTATACTTACTGCGCCACCTAAATAACATTTTTTATCTTGTTCTCTTGCCTTTTTAAATACATTCGAAACCATTTCATACATTTGTTCATCATTTACATAACTTCTATCTTTTTTCAATGAATTTACAAAATCTACGCGACCAAAAGTAACATAATCTATAAGTGAAAATTCCTTTGAAATTTCCTCCAAATTATTATACGCATTAATAGTTTCAAGATTAAACCCCTTTTCTCCATTATAGTCGTATTGTTTTAAAGATTTTGAAAACTTATTCAACGCAAAAGCACTTTCAACCATTGGAGCAACTATAGAGTCGCACGATATATTTAAGCAGTCAACAATATCTCTTTTTGCTTCACAACCTCCAATTTTAATTGCCAAATTTATTCCTGTACTTGCTGTGAGATATCTCATTGATATAACTTCATTCAAAAGTGCGCCTTCATCTTCGTAAGAAATTTTTATTCCTGAACAACCCAATTCTTTGAGCTTTTGCAATGTATTTTTTAAACCTTCCATATAATTTACAAATTATTTAGTTTTCTTAAATAAAGACGCAATTATTTTTTTTAAATTTACATTTATTTCTTCTAAATTTTTAAATGAAAAACTTGTTTTTCCAACAGCTTCAAGCAAAATAAAACAAATTTCGTTTCCATTATTTTTTTTATCCGACAATATATGTTTTATAAAAACATCATAATCAAATTCTGTTTCAAAAAATTTTTTATTTACCATTTCTAATATCAAATCATTTATTTGTTTGTGTTTATCATCATAAAATAATTTATTTTTTATATACATGCCAATTAAAACCGCAATACCATGAGGAATAGAGTAATTTGTTGTACATTCAATCGCATGACCAATTGTATGTCCATAGTTTAATACTCTTCTCTCATTCTCATCAAACTCATCATGTTCTATTAGTTGTTTTTTTATCAATGAAGAGAGTTTTATAATATTTATGTAGTTTCTTTGAGAATATTGATCTAAAAAATATTTGTATGCAAATTCACCTCCAATCAATGACAATTTTAATGCTTCACCTACACCAGAAATAATATCATCATTTGACAAACTTTTTAAAAAATAATCCGATACAAATATTTCATTAGGAGCAACAAACATTCCTAACATATTTTTACTTCCTCTATTAATTGAAACTTTGCTACCTATACAACTATCTGTCATAGATAAAATTGTAGTTGGAATAAATACCCAATTTGAACCTCTCTTATAAATTGCCGCAGCAAATCCTCCAACGTCTTGAGTTATTCCTCCGCCAACTACAACTAGTTTATTTTTTTTATTAAATTTTAAATTGTACAACTCATCTATTAATTTTAAAACGCTTTCTATATTTTTATTATCTTCAATTGCATCAAACAACATTTTAGTTTTAATATTTTCAAAAATAAATGGATTTAAATTATAAACATTCCTATCTATAAAAATAAAATCCCCACTAATATGTATTTCTTTTACCAAGTCTTCAAGATCTTTATTACTATAGCAAACATTGTATTCCTTTCTAGAAGATTTTATTTGAATATTATCTTGTAAATTCATTTCTGAAAAAAAATCTACCGAGTTAACATTAAAATTCATTGATATTACATAAATAATATATTTCTTTTATATTTTATTCGCAATAATTGTTAACTATATTTTTTTATATTTGTAAATCCTAAATCAACTTTTATAGATTGTCCTGTTATACCAGTATTATCAATTACTAAAAATTTAATTGTTTTGTAAACATCTGATAAATTAACCAATCTACCAAAATGCATATAATTTTTTATATATTCCATTTGTTCTTCTGTTAAAGTTTTACGAGACATTTCATTGTCTATTACTCCTGGCAAAACATTATTTATTAAAATATTTTTTGAAGATAAATCATACGAAACACTTTTAACAAGACCACTTAGAGCTGCTTTTGATATTGAATAAGACAACTTGTTATCTCTTGCAACTTCTTCCCATATTGAACTTACTATTACTATTTTTCCACCATTTTTAATTATATTATTTGACACTAAACAATTCAAAGAATTCAAAATAAAAGTTACATTAGCGTTTATTATTTTATCAAAACATTCATTATTGTAGTTATTTATATTATCATTACAATTGTCACCATTAGCCCATACAACAATATCAACTTCTTCTAATGTCTTTAAATTTTCTAGAAAATCATTTTTAACTAAAATAATTTTATCAGAAACTTTATCTACATTTGATGTTGTCCCAATTACATCAATGTTCTCTCTATAAAATTCAGAAAAAACATAACTTCCAATAGATCCTTGTGAACCAAAAATAATAGCTTTCATTTACTATATACTCTATTTTTACTTGTTTAAATATAATTTAAAACTAATATTTAATACCACTATAAATATAAAATGTATAACTTGTCAACTCATTAAATTATTTATCAGGACCACTTATAAAGCCCAATATCTTAGGAAAATGAAATTTCTTTTTTCTAAGAAAAGGAATTTTTAATGTTAATAGGCCTAAAATTATAAGTATTATTCCTATATATTCATAATGATATTCTAACCTTTCGCCTAAAAAAATATATGCTGCAATCGATTCTAATAAAGCGCTTATACCATCCCATGCAGCATTAATTGTAAGAACATTAGATCCCTGCAAAGAACGTATTAGAAAATAAACTACACCAACGTAACCAATTGTACCAGTTGCAAAAGGTAGTGCACCACCTTGGTTTGCAAATACTTTATAACCAAAATCTCCGACAATTTCTGTTAAAACTAATGGAATTAAATCTTGATAACTCATTTTATATTTATTGGGGGGGAAATTATTAAAATTAATATTTGATAAAAATCGAATGAAAACCATTTTCTATTTTTGTTTTTATTGGAACATCTATTCTATTATAATTATTCATATTTATTAATGTAAAATAATTTTTGTCTTTCTCTCTCATTAAAGATACTAAGTATGGTGTATTTTTGATATTTGCAATACTAGGCTCACCACAAACCACTCTATTTTCAAATAAAATCTTTTTTTTAAGTTTTAAATTTTCGCAAATAATAAAACCATTGATAGATTTGTTTAAAGCATTTGCATTTGTAAATATTATTTTTTTATCATTTTTAATAGGAAAATCTAAATTATATTTTTCCATTTCATTATTTTTTTCAAAGGAAACTTCGTCTGTTTTTTTATTAATTGTAATTTTATGAAATGTTCCATTTACATCCAACTTCATGAAATCTAATTTATTATATAGAGATGCATAGATTTCAATTACATCTTTTTTTTCGTTATAACTCGCGTAATGAAAAAAATAAAAACTTTCATTGGAAGAATACGTTTTTATTGAAGAATCTGTTTTATTTATAATGTGAATAAAAGTATTTTGAGTATTATCAAAATAAATTGGAATTTTTTTTGTAAACAAATTTTTAACATCATAAACAAATGGTGAATCTATTAATACCAATGTGTCATTTGTTCCATAAAAATCATGAATAAATGGAACGTATTTTGTTTTTATTTCTATTTTTTTATTTGTGGTAAAATCTTCGTTTAATTGATAATAATAAACCTTATTATTTATAACATCACAATCAATAGTTTCAATAAATTTCCCATTATATTTTGAGTGCGCAGAAAAATGTTCAAGATTTGGTATATTTTGTTTTGCAAGAGTTTTTATTTCTTTGTTATCAAAATCAATATCAATTCTATAAGGAACGTCTCTTTCAAAAAGTGCATAAATTTTTCTATTAATATTTATCAACGCCGTATTTGCTAAGCCCATCATGTTTGGTAATAATTTCATTTGGCTCATTAAATTATAAATAAAAAAGAATGGAGAGTTTTTGGGTATTTTTCCATGATCTTCTTCATAGACAAGTTTCTCCGTTCTCACAAAATGTTTCACAAATGTTAATTCACCATTATCAATAAATACACCTTGTACCATCCCATCACCTGTAAATAAATCATACATAGAATCATTGTCCACATCACTTACATCAGACCCAATCAATCCATAAAATCCTTTAAGTTCTTTTAAAATATTATTTTCTTTTAAACTTAAAGACTCGCAGCTCAATTTTTCTCTTATTTCTCTCTTTTCTATTTTAAATGGATTTCCGAATTTAACATTGAAAATATATGCAGAAACCCTTATAAAAACTAAAGCTATTATCAACATTCTCATCATATATCTTAAATATTCTTATATTATATTTTTATTTCTATTACTTGTTTAAATTTAAAAATAATAATAAATTTAAGTATAAATGGAAGAAGAAGATTATAGCATACCAAAAAAAATTATTGATAAAAATGGCTTTACTATGGAAAGAATTGGTAAAAACAAATATGTGGCAATTTTTTCAATAGAAAATAAAAATGTCTATCTTAAAAAAATTGTTAACTTTAATCTTATGCAAATTTTGTATGAAGTAAATAAAGACGTTTTTGACGATTTTAAATATAAACACATTGACGATAATTGTGTTGAATCTTATTTTCTTATTAAACATTTTTTTTCTGATTTCGGGTTGCCTCAAAAATATTCACACACAAATGTAGAAAAAATTGATGATCCAGAAAATAATTCTTTCCTTTTTATATGCAAAAATAGCATTACAAATATTTTAAATATACCAAACAAAGGAGAAATGATGAATTTAGATTATATGTGTTTAAAATGCAAAATAACAAACGATCATAAGATTGAAGTTGTATGTCATATATTTTTTCGCGAAATGGACATACCAGCTTTTGTAGAAAAAATGTCTGGAATTATTATTAGCAAAATGTTTATAAAAGTAAAACAATTTATAGAAAACATTACTATTATATAAATAAATGATATCGGTTATATTTTTTTTATTAAACACGTTTCTTATTTTTTCATGGGAATATATTAAATACGTTTTTTCAGGTGATTATAAATTATTCATACGTAATATTGCAAAAAGTCTGGCAAAAGAAAATATTCTATATGTAAAAATATTTCAAGCTATATCATTAAATAACTACTCTATTAGTGATGAAATTAATAATGAATTATTGCAGTTCACAGATAACTCACCATATAATGAAGATGATATTAATTATGAGTTAATTCAAAAAATAGTATATGAAAATAATTTATCGGGTAATGTAGAAAAACCTATCAATTCTGGTATGATATCTCTTGTTTATAAAATGAGAAATTCTATTGATAATTGCCATGTTATTTTAAAAGTAAAACGCAACAATATTGAAGAAAAATTAAATAATTCTATCAAAGAATTGCTGTTTTGTTTAAAAGTGTTATCATTTTTTCCTATACCAATTTTGAATACATTTGATATTAATAAAACTATTAATAAAAACATTGATGTTATTCATCAACAATTAAACTTTCATCAAGAAGTAAATAATATGAAATTAATGAAAGAAAATTGTAAGCACATGCCGCACATTGTCATTCCACACGTTTATGAAAAAATAACTCAAAAATATAATGATGTAATTATGATGGAATATATTCAAGGCGAAACTATTTTGAACGTTCCAAAAGAAGATTACGATGTTTATTCAAAACTTATAACCAAATTCGGTTTTGCATGTTTATTAAATCATGGTTTTTCTCATGGAGACTTACACGGAGGAAATATATTATTCATTAAAGAAAATATTGATAATAAACCTGTTTACAAATTAGGCATTATAGATTTTGGCATTATGATAAAAATAGATAACGATTTTAAAAATAATATGCTAAATATAGCGGTTAACTTATTTGATGCACCCGCAAAAGAAACAGCAATCAAATTACTTTTAACATGCATTGAACCAAAAGAAATGGTAAAATTATTGAAAGAAGAACATTATGAAAACATTATTGGAATGATTGCAAAAGGACTTGAAGGTACTATTTTTAAGTCTAAAAAAATTAATCAAACATTTTTGTATACATCATTGAACGAGTTTAATTCATATTTAACAAATAATGACTTAACTAAATACGGATTATATTTGAATGATAATTTTGTAAAATTGCAAGTTGCGCTAGCTATGTGTCAAGGCGTGACATTGCATTTATCAAAAGATAAATATTTTGACCTTGTAAATGAATCATTAAATGAAATGTTTCATTCTGATATTTTTTCAGATAATGATTAAGATTTATCGATTACAACTTCAGTTTTAATATTTTTAATAATTTTATTTATTTCTTCTGGTTCACCTCCATTAGCTTCAGAAATGATTTTCAAATATGTGTCACTTTTTTTATTATATGAATCATTATAACCTTTGTTTTCTTTGGTCCATTCGCCAACTTGTTTGGCATTTCGTATTGAAATGTGTTTTATTGCTCTTGTAAGTTTTTTTTTTTCATTATCATCTTTCTCCCATGCATTATTATCTTTAATATACATTGTTTCTCTTTTTACATCACTACAATGAATTGGACGTTTATACACATCCAATTCTTTGAGACCGCGAATAATAATTCTTGAAACACCTTCTACATATCCAAGACGTCCTGTATTTTCAAGATCTGTTAATTCTAATTTTAATGAACTTACAAAATCTGCAATGTTTAGTGCATCTTTGCATTTTTCATTCAAAAACATATTCAAATTAAAATTATTTGTTGTATTATTATTAATAACTCGTCCTTCTTTGGCAAGTTCATATAATTTACTATTTTGTTCCAAAATAAGTTCTTTGAACTCTTGATTTTGTTTTAATAACTCTTTTATATCGTCTTTTGATAAATTTGAGGTTGAATCATCTTGCTTTGGTTCTGCAGTTATTTCCTCTTGTGTTTGACATATTTTGTTGTGTGACCATAATCCTTTTCTCGACTTATATGTTTTATTGCAATTTTTGCAGCTAAAAACAACAGGTTCGGGGCTTTTTAGGCTTTCTATGTTACCATTTGTTACCAAAGTGTTACCTTTACCACTTTTTTCATGTTTGCGTGTCAATAAATGTCTATCGTAGTCTCTTTTTTTGCAGCATTTAAAGTGACAAGTTACACATTCGAATTTATGGGGGCTTTCTGGGGCTTTTTCTGTTACCATCTGTTACTTTATATAGTAACAGAAAAAAGCCCCTAAATTGTTTTTGAACAAATTTTTATTTTTTCAAAAAAAATACAATCACAAACTTTAAAAAAATATAAAAATATTGAAAGCATTATGGTTATAGTGCCTTTTTTTCAGTAGAATTTCAAAAAAAAGTCAAAAGTATTTTGGAAAGTGAAAAATGGACATTTATAAATGTCCAAAATCGAAAAGTCAAAAAAAGTCTTGGAAAATGAAATTTTTTCTTTAAGTTACTTTCGGAAATATATATTATCAGTCATATAAATACTTTTACAATCAATCGGCTTATATATAATTTTATATTTAAAATAATGAATGACAATGATGTCATAATTAATCCTATATACCATGAAAATACTATTCATATTACAAACGCAACATTTACGAACGAACCGCAAACATTTGCTATTGCAATTCAATTAGAAGATGTTGTGGAATCAAATGATGTTATAGAATCCGATGATATTATAGAACCAGTTACTACTATACTTACTTTTAAAAATTTTATTGGTTGCTTTACCTTTTTATTTTATGGGTCGCTATGCTGTTTTTCATTATTTATATTAATGGGTGGTATTGGTCTATTTTTAGCAAATTAATTTTTTAGTTTGCCGATAATAATAAAATTGAATCTTATTAAAGATAGTAATATTGATTTAAATAAAAACATGCCTTGTGTATTTGACACTGACGAAAACAGCCCAACATTCATATTTGTGGATGGCAGCTACTTTACATTCTATCGCTATTTCTCTCTAATGACGTGGTGGAAGAATGCATATCCTGAGAATCCTTTGACAGATCCTTTTCAAAATGAACAATTTGTTGAGAAATTCCGCAAGACCTTTGTTGAAAATCTTGAAAAAATTCCAAAAAACTTGGGCATTGATAAAACATGCAAACCATTTATGTTTGTAGGAAAAGATTGCCCGAGAGAAACGATATGGCGAATGCATTTGTTTGCAGATTATAAGAAAAATAGAGCGAATGGTCCAGAAGATGGATTTATGGGAGGGCCATTTTTCAAAATGGCATACGAAGATCAGCTTTTTCAAAAAGGCGGTGCAAGGGCCATTCTCAAATATCCTACACTTGAAGCAGATGACTGCATTGCTATTTCTGTAAAATATATTCTTAATATGTATCCAAATTGTGCTGTGTATATAGTTACCAGCGATAAAGATTATTTGCAACTGGTTGAACCCCGAGTTAAAATCTTTGACTTGAAGTTTAAAAATATTGCTGAACAAAAAAGTTCAACTGGAAACCCAAAAGCAGATTTGTTTTGTAAAATTGTAATGGGTGATACTAGTGATAATATACCATCAGTATTTCCCAAATGCGGATTAAAAACAGCTCAAAAATGCGTTCAAGATGATGAATTCTTCAAGAAAAAAATGGCTGGAAATCAATCTTACTATGAACAATATGAATTAAATGAAAAATTAGTGAGTTTTGATAAAATACCTAAGAATTTAGCTGATGAATTTATGGAAACTTTTAAAAAATGAATCTAACGTCTTCTGCGTCCGTGTTTGAATGTATATGGTGTTAATTTAATTGTTGGTCTTATCATTTGATGATGATTATGGTGACGAACAGTATGCGAATATTGATTATTATTTAAATAATGTTTTCTTGTATGGAAATTAATTCTTGATATTATTGGATTATGTTTAATTACAGAAAATCTACGTCGGGTAAAATTTCCAGTAATTGTTTCATAACCATTTTTTGTTTCATATAAGTGATGCTTTTTATTCTTAGCATTTTCATTCATTTCTAAAATAATTTTAGTTTTTTCTTCATTACTGTAATTATTTGTATATAATTTAGCAACGATATTTTTTGGATTTAAAGTTTCAACTTTCATATTATTTATCATCATCAATTGATGTCGTTCCATTAAAACATTATATAATTTCTCTCCATCATATTTAACATAATAAACACCATGAAATCTTCCAACAAATTGTTTCGAAGGTATTAATCTATTTTTATACATAATTCCGTGATAACAACTTATATATGTTTTTCTATTTGGAACATTAATACCAAAAGCGTGTTTTTCTATACAAACAATTTTATTTTCATTCATATATGATTGTGTTATGGCAATAATTGGCCTTCTGTGAATTGTATGAATTTCAGGATTAATTTGTTCAATAGGTAAATTACCTTGGTCAGTTAATACAGGTGTTCCAGCTGGAAAACAAATATTAATATTTGGAATAGGAGTAGGATTAGGTGGAGGATTAGGTGGAGGATCAGGTGGAAATCCAAAATACCTGGCTAATATAAATTTAAAATTAACATCTTCACCACCACCAGGGTAATTAAAAGTTCCGCCAACAACAATTTTTCCATCAGTTTGTATAGCAATTGAATTTCCTGATTCATTATTTGAAATTCCAGGTATAATATCCTCTAATATTAGTCCATTTCCAGCTAATCCAAAAGTTGTGTCTATTGATCCATTTGTATTATATCTTGCTAATGAAAAACTATCAGCAAAGGTTAATGTATTATTAAAATAACCTCCTAAAATTATTTTTCCGTTGGATTGTATATCAATTGAAGTACCAGTTAAATTATATGGAGATAAGGTAAAAGGAGTTAGTATTTGACCTCCACTTCCAAAAGGCAAATCAAGTGATCCAGTTGGTGTTATTCTTGCAATAGCATACCTAGATGTTCCTATATTTGATATAGATGTGCCTCCTAAAACAATTTTTCCATCGGATTGTATTTTTAAACTAGCTCCTGAATCATTTGAAGCAGCAGAAAAGTGTGGTATTAAAAATATACCACTTAAACTTGGACCAAAGGTTGTTGGTGACCCATTTGTATCTATTTCAATTACAGCAAATTCAGATATAGATGTTAAAGAATCAACTTGGGAACCTCCTAGAATATAATTTCCTCCACTTGTTATAGCTAAAGAGCTTCCAAATTCATCATATCCTGAAACAAAATTTTTGGCGAAAACACCAGTTATATTAAATGTAATATCTAAAGCTCCAACACTAGTTAGTCTTACTATAGAAAACCAATTTAAACTAGGTGATGTATTTAAATTTCTTACATTACCACCAATGACAATTTTAGGTGGTGAAAAATTAGTATCAATTTGGACAGAGTATGCGTAGGTTTGATCAAACGTTTGTAAAGGATATCTAGTATTAAAATAAGTATCATTAATATAGACATATCCACTTCCACCAAAAGTTAGGTCTATTAAACCATTTGTTAAAAATCTTGCTACAAACATTGTGGGATTTACAAATAATGGAGTATTTGCGTATCCACATACAACTATTTTTCCATCAGGTTGTAATGCTAAACTGTATACAAAAAAATTTGTTAAAGTAGCCAAAAATACATTATAACCAAGTGGAGAATTAAATGTTGTTGTGTCTAATAATCCATTTGTATCATAACGTGATAACGCAATTCCATTGTTGCCACTTACAGGATCAATCGCATAACCAGCCATTACAATTTTACCATCAGTTTGTATTGCTATAGAATAACCAAAACATTTCGGTGGATTAGTACCAAAATCATTTGTTGTATAACCATTTGGAGAATTAAATGTTGTAGTATCTAAATTACTTGTCATATATATATATAAATATATAAATAAACCATATAAATTTATAATATTAGTTATACTGATTCATTAAATAAACAATGGTCACAAGAAAAAATAAAAGTGGTATTAGATATTATAACATTTTTAATAAAATGTAACGATAGTCCATCAAATGTTAAATCACTTGAAACAATAATGGATAGCATTGATGAAGGTACAAAAAATATTTTAAATGATGTTTTTTAAAGTTATATATTAATTTTTAAATCATCACAAATAAATCGAGCTTCACCATCTCTTGTCCATTGTACTACCATAGTAATAATTTCTACACCAGAATTTCTTGCTTCAATAAATGCTTCTCTATATTCTGGATCTATAATAGATGGCTGAAATCTATCTACATCAGTTCGTTGTATTACATAACACATAATACAACGAGTTTTTGATTCTTTTTTTATAAGTGTTAGTTCTCGTAAATGTTTTAATGCTCTGGGACTTACAGGATCGGTGCTTTTTTTTCGGTACCCATCAGGAAAATATGCAACTTTGCTATTAAAATTTCTTCCAGTAAAATCCATCTTTTTTCTCTCCTTAGCAGTCATGTCCTCGTAATCAGCCAAAGGCACATTTTTTACTTCCATAATAAATGGTATTCCGTTAGTATCAATTCCTGAAAAATCAAATCTTGAATCCACCTTTCCTTCGACAAATATAGTTGTTTCTCTTTTATAAGATTTTACATTTTGGAGTTTAGAAAGTAATCCTAATTTCAAAGCATTTTCAGTTAAATCTTCTGCTAATTTTGGATGAATTCCAATAATAACTTCGTTATTCCCTTCTTTGTGAATTGATAAATAAACTCTATATTGGCATTTTTGTTTTGCATTTTTATTTTTAGGTATTGGCATAGGAGTCATTAAAATAGATGCTCCTGCATCCGCTAATCCACAACATCCAAGGGATGCTGTATGCGCGAGTATTTCTTCAGACAAATTTAAAGGTAAAACATCTGCAACATATGGAGTTTTAATATGTTTTGATGGGCGTTTAATAACAGACCCTTCTATTAAATCATTTAATTCATATAACATTGTAACTTTTAATGTTTTAATTTAAAATTAAATACTAATTCAATTTTAAATTTATCTTCTTCTTGTAAAATTATTATTATTGTAGCGAGGGTAACTCGTATTTTCTTTTTTTGTTTTATTTTTTGCCGCTATATATTTTTTATTAAGATCTTCAGAAACGCTCAATTCTTTTGGTTGATAAACAAGACCAAATAAATCAGCGTAGGATTGTCTAATTTTTTCATAACGTATTTGACAAGCAAGTGAAGCCTTGGTTTCTAATGGAATGCTGTCTCCAGGATAAAGTTCTAAATCAATAACAATATAATATGTTAGATTTGCATCATAACCAACGTTATATCTAATAGCTCCTTGACCACCAGATATATCACCGCCGTTCATTAATCTTTTATTTGATGTATTCATTGCGGTAGGTCCATTTTTAATTTTTGCATCATAAATAGTTATCATATCTTTTAAAAATTTGCCAAGAGATTTAATTTCTCCATAACTAGAATCATCACGATCAGCAGGAGTTAAAACCTTGTAACAATTCTCAAATATCATGTATTTAATATAACTTGGTATATCTGCAGCATTATAAATGTATTTGCGATTATCTCTCGCCTTTTCAGAATAAAGTGCTTCAAAATGATTATCATTTGAATATAACATAAAAACAAATCTATCTACATTACTTAAATTTGCATCTGTATCGTGACAATAAATAGAATATCTTGGAATTTGACGCAATTTAGTAACAGGTACATTTGGGTATGTAGTATAATTATTTGTTTCAATATCAGCTATATAGTTGCCAGGACCTAATCGTTGTGCATTTTTAATAGTACCAGTAATAATATCTCCATGATTATCTGTAAATTGAACAAGCGTGCCATTTTCACCTACTGCTGCAATTCCCTCGGTTGAAATTAAAACAATTTTAATATTTAAAACGGACTCGCAACAAGCAACTGCTATTAAATCGCCCCAATAATATTCATCAGGATGCATTGCAACCTCTCCTGGTGGCCTTTCAGATGCAGTTGAAGTTCTACTTATTTTTTCTGCTACCTGGTCACGTGTAAGAATATTATTGCGATTATCTACCATAAAACGAAATTCATTGGGTATTGCATCAAATGGATTGCGCAAAGAATTTATTTCTACTTGTGTAACCGCAACTAATCCATCGTATATTCTTTCTCCCTCTGGAGACTCAATATAATCTGCAACAAGTCTTCTAAGAGATGGTACAGAATATAACCCGCTTGTTTTATCGTAATAACGAGGTACAATAATTTTATTTTTTTCATAGGCTTTAGAATTGTATCCATTTAAAGAATCTCTTAAAGCTTCAAAAAAACAATCTCCGCTTGCTTTATTTTTTTCTATTGTCCATTGATTAATTGAATTCATATATCCAGGAGACATGGTAGTTTTTATAAAACCCTTTTGAAACCCTTCATTATAATAATTCAAAAACTGACGACATAATTCATTTTTTGGTGGAGGAATGGAAGAAGGAGGAGGCGAAGGAGGACCTGGTGGTGGAGGTCCTGGTGGAGGAGGACCTGGTGGTGGTGTTGGTTTTCTTGGCTTGGTCGGTTTTTTTGGTTTAGGTTTTAAAATAGGTCCAACACCAGAGCCTAATGCCGCGCGTTCAAGTTTAGATAAACCAGGATCAACGTCTCCACTTAAAGCTTCCGGATCTACGCCAATAGGTTCGGCATACGCAATTGGTGGAGCGCTAGGATATCGTGCTGGCGCGTATGGCGATGGATATGGATATGGATATGGATATGGTGATGAATATGGGGGAGGATATGGATATGCCCCATAACCTTTTGATGTATAAGGTCTTAAAGCTTTTTGCATTTTATCAGACTTTACGGATTGTACTTCCCAATCACCATTTTCCCATTCATAACTATAAATAGTAAACCGCTTTCCACTCAAATAAAATGGGTTTCCACTTTTAAATAATGTATTTAATGTAATACGAATATTGTTATCAATAACCCCTGATTTTTTAGCCTGCACTAAATCTCTTTTTGGTTGCGATGCATTACCCAATGTTCTCTGAATAAGACTATTAAATTGGTTTTTACTAAAAAATTGTGTAAACTTTTCAGTTTCAGGTAAACCTTTAGGAATATAGTTGACAACAGATGAATTTAATTTAATAAGAGGATCAAAATACACTTGTTTGCTATCATTTCCTTCTACAGACATTCCAGGCGAATATTTTATTTTAGAACTACCTCTTATTCTTGTATTTATAAAAATAGATAATGTATTAGGAATAGACATTCTTATAATACATTAAGATTATTAGTTTACTGATTTTTTCCATAATCAAATTTCAACATGGCATCCTTTTGTTCTCGTAATTGTTTTTCCTTTTTAGCTTTTTCTAAAATAGCCAATGCTTGATTGACTTCAGCTTCAGTAACTTTGCCGTCGCTATTAGCGTCAATAACTTTATTTAGAACGCGATACTCATGAGGTACTACGCATAATCTGCTTTCTTCGTTGAATAAATGATCTGACAACACAACAAAAATTGCAGTCAAAGCTAAAGCAGTATAAATATCACGAGTACCCATCCAAGCCATGGCAAAAACAAGCAATTGTTTACTGATTGAATACTTTAAATATTCCTCAGTAGATTTGCTAAATTGTATAGATATGAATTTTGAACCAACGTTTAACATAATCATAACAATGCCTGCAAAAAATTTACTACTATTAAGAAACATTATATGGTCGTGAATAAAACCAAAAAAATTAGTAAATGGGTTATTATGTATTTGTTCTTTATTAGGTGTTTTTGTCATATATAATTAATATACGATAATATAAAAATTATATTTAATTAAAAAATTCACTTTCTGCTTCGAAATAAGTTGCGGTAATAGCCAAACATACCCTCGCGAAATGATTCAATTGATTTTTCCGCATGCCTTCTACACGAATTGTAATTTTGTTTTAAATTTAAAAAAGTTTCTCTTTGCGGTTGCATTAGAAATCCTCCTAATAATCCAATAATAAGAATAACCAAAAGAAAAATATAGTCATATTGTTTTCCTTTCATTTTGCCTTTTATTAATTTATACGAGGAAAAAAATTAAAATGGTGCCCATTCATTGCCAAACATATTAGCAAATCCTTGTTTAGTAGATATAGTAGATGTTTTTGTAGATTCACTTGGCGCAACATTTGGATTGCTATTAGTAGAAGAAACAGGCAACTGCTTAGAATTGTTACCCTTTTGAATTTGTCCTTCTAGTTCTGTTTTTTTGGTTGAATCCATTGCATTAGTATTTACAGGATGAATGGGTTCTTCTTTGGGAATAGTTGCTTGAGGAGATGAAATAGATCCTGCGTCATTAGGTTGTACATTATCTTTAGGTTTATCAGTAGGGACTAGAGTAGAAGTGGCAGAAGTAGAAAGTGAATCTGATATATTTTGTGCGCCCTCAAAACGATTATAGTATTCATAAAGCGCAATAATTAATAAAACGCTTACAAGGCCACACATAGTATGATAACTTGTAATAAGTATTAAAATAAATAGTAAAGTAAGTCTGCCTAAAAATGTATTAATCATAGTTCCAAAAATGGAAGGTTGAAAAAGGAAAATTGTAATTAACAAAATAACTAAAACACTTAATGCATGGGTAGTTGTAAATTCAAATTGCTTCATTATATATATACTTTTTAAAAAAAGTGTAATGAAACAAAATTAAATATACTCTTTTCCAAAAGTATATTTATTTATTTAGTAAAAGTCAAATACTTTATTTCAGTTTGTTTGACAAATTATTATCTTATTTTTTATTAAGAATGTCTTCATTAAATTTTTCACTATTTAATCCCGATGAAAATGAAAATTATATTAGTAGCAAAAAAAAGATATCACACAATAGAACACAAAAAAGATATGTTAAAGAAGGACTAACGGAAAAAGTTAGTAATGTTTTAAAATCTATTCATGACAATGATGGAGAAGAAGAAGCAGGATCACATCTAGCAGACTTTACACCCCCTCCCCCACCGACATCAATGGGCGCGGAACGTACTAAAATGCCTAGAGAGTCTATGCAAAACCTAGGATCTTTTAATGCTGCTACACAAAATGAATATAGTCCTAGTTTAGGAAATCAGCCCGCACCAATGAGTGAAGGAGAAGACTATGATTTGAATAACTTTAAAACAAACTATGGAGATAATAAAAGTGTAGAAGAATATTATAAAAAATATATTCCCAATTATTCAAATGCTAATTTAAATCAAGGATCTAAAGGAGCATATAACAGACCATATTATCAAGCACCACAAAATTCTGATAATAATACTAATTATGGTAATGAAGTTTTGATTGCCAAATTAAACTATATGATTAATCTTTTAGAAGAAAAACAAGACGAGAGAACAAATAATGTTACAGAGGAAGTTGTTCTCTATAGCTTTCTAGGCATATTTATTATTTTTATTGTTGATAGTTTCTCTCGTGTAGGCAAGTATGTGCGATAAATTCTATCTTTACAACTTTAGAAAAGTGGAAATTAGCAAATAACAATTGTTTTGTTTGATTTAAAGGTTGGGTATGCAAAATTATAGAAAAAGTATGCCGTAGGTGAGATGATAAATGGTTTAATTTTTAATAACATATTTTGAATAAGTATGTCATTGTGTGATATATTTTCAATAACGCAGCACTTGAAGCCTTTATTTTTTTCAACAATTTTATACAAGGCATTTTTATAGCCCTGTATGAAAAGTTCTCTCGAATCCACATCATTAATACTTGCAAAACAAGTTAATGCTTCATTATCTTTATCAACAAGTATACAAGTTTTCCTGAAGAAATAAGCAGAACAAATTTCATGATCTTTCAAAATAAAATAAATGTGAATATTTCCAGTTTTCATTAACTCTAAAATGTTTGAATATGCAGATATAATAGAAATGTCAAATTGAGATACTTTTTCTCTCAAGAATGTAGCCATCAAATGAAAATTTTGAGCATTACATTCAACAATAGAAAAGACGGGTGGTAATAAATCTGGTCTTGTCCATCCCTTCATAGAAAAAGCATAAGTAGAATAAATGCACAAGGGTACTATACCTGTTAATTCGCCTTCTCTCTTAAAGAGTGAAACAGAAATGCTTTTATTCAGATGTCTTTGATTGTAATGATGGGTTTGAATTATTTCTGGTGCAATTCCCTTTTTTCTATATTCTTTATCTACACACAAGTAGTCGACATAATATGCGTCAAATTCTGCATCGCTAGACCCATTATAAATAGCAACGTGAACCGGTTTGCTTGTCATTACACTGATTATTTTTTTCTCCGGTATAGGTTCATTAGTTTTTGAATCTTGCAAAAGAATATCTTCATAGTAAAATGAAAAATATGCTGATGCGTTTAAATGAGAGAAATAGGGAATAACATTTTCTTTTTTGGGCATGAATGTATTATTTTTATTTTGAAGGTAGTGGAGTTGAATAAAATTGATAAACTGATTCATTTTAAGATCTGTAACTTTTTCAAAAGAGAGAGTATCTATACTTTTGAAATTGGTGTATTTGTTTTTATCGGGTAAGTTATGATCAATAATACCGGGAGGAAATAAATAGTATTTGAAATCATAAATGTGAAAAACAGGTTGATAAAACCAAAACCCATATTTGAATCGAATGTAAATATAAACTAAAAGAAAAACAACTAGAATTGATAATATTATATATGCATACCACATATAATATAATAAATTTAAAAAACTTACGATAAAACGAGTTTTAATTAGGTTTAATAAGAATGTACAAATATTGGTATTCGTATGCAACTGAAATAAGATCAATTTTACCTTGCACAATAAAACCATTATTTTGGGCCATAGTTAAAATATCATTATCAGTATCCATGTAAAGTGTGTGCTCATTCTTGCGGACTTTACCCGTGTCAGTATTTTTGAATTTTTCTTCAAAAGTTGCTATATTTTTATTATTATCGAGAGAGAAGTTGCTTGTATATTCCATATCATTAAAAATTAATTTAGTTTGCGTGATTCTCTCTTTTGCGTATCTTTGTGGAGAAACTAATATGAATGGATTTCCCGGAGGTAAAATAGGATCAAAATTATCACGTTCAACTAAATGAAGCACTAAATATCCACCAGGCATTAGCCAATTCATACAATTTTGAAAAAAGGCATTTTTGTCCTTCATATAATAAATTGTAAAGTAAAGACATAAAATATGTGTGAAGGAGTTGGGTTGAAATAAAGAGGACTTCTCTACATCTCCATTCAAGAATTTGTATTCAGGGAAATTCTCTTTTGATTTTTCAATCATACTTTTTGATTTATCAACACCAACTGCATTAAATCCTTGCTCTTTTAATTTTGCTACATGGTGTCCAGTACCAGATCCAATGTCTAAAATAACACTTTGAGATGTTACATCTGTTTTGTTAATAATTTCTCCAACTTCATAGTCATCTTTAAGATTATTAAATACAAGTTCGTCATAAATTTCAGAATAAAACTTATCATACAAATCATCATTAGTTTTTAATAAAAATGTTTCTTGCTGTTCAAAACCCTCTTTTCTTTGTAACTGCATGGGTTTAAAAATGGCTACTACTAATAATAATAACAATACTAAAAAAAGTATTTTTCCCCAATTAGAAGATTTGTTATAAAGATTTGTAATTGATGTTAATGGATTGTTTATTTTCATTCTATATGTATTGTTGTGATTTTTTTTATCCATTGTTTTTTTAAATATATGGCAGATTCTGAAATAAATGATGTAAGGGAACCAAAAGAATTCAAGGGAAAAACTTTTTCTGAATTTAAAAAATCTGATGCTAAAAAAGAATTACTAAATAGTTTAATAAACTCAAAAATTGAACCTGCGTGTTACTGGAGCGCAGAATTAATATGCGCGGGCCATTTTAAGGATATATGGGACACAATTATATTTTTTTATAGCAAACATATTCATTTAGGAAATCCTAAACTAGCAATTTATTTAGAATTAAGAATACAAAATTTTAAAGATGTTATTGGCACGGGTTACTTGAACAATGAAATTCGCATGAGAAATAGTGATAAAATACGAAAATTATTTTGTGAAGTAATATGCATTTTATGTGAAACTGGAAGAAAACATAGTTTTGACGAGATAAAAATCAAAAAAACCGATTTTGATATGACACAAATGACAGATCGTTTCAAGGCGCCAAATATAACATTTGCAGAACCAATATTTAAACCAGAAGACCCAAAAGAATTATTTATTGCATTAAATGAGTTTGCGTATAATTTATCAAATGAAGGAAAAAACACAATTCAAGCGTGTTATTGGATAGAATGGGTTATGGAATTTGAAACTATTTGCAAATCAAAAAAAGAAAAATGTGTTTGTGATAGAAGGTCAAGTATTCCTGTAGACGCAAAATTTCAAAAAGAAATAATATGGGTTATATGGGATGCATTTATGACAATTTCAGAAAAAAATGCAAATCCATTAATAAAAAAAATTATGAAAAGCCTATTGAACTTATTTGTGTTGCGCTATAACACTGGATGTTGTAAAAAACGCAAATTTTTAATGTATTTTGCGGTTTCATTATTAACGGAACCGTTAAATTTAAATGAAGAAATAGCAAAACCTGAAACAAAAGAAAAAATTTCTACTATTACAAAGAAAATAGATTTAATTTACAAGCAAATAAAAAAAAATGAAAAGTCTCCAAATACAGATTATTTATTTAAAGATGTAACAAAATCTAATTTAGAGAAAACTATTGAAAAACTGGAAAAGATGAATACATTTGGAGAGAATTATATTCCACGTATATAAATCTTTTATCCAATTATAGTATAAAATGACAAAATCAATTAAAAGAAATTGGAAAAAAGGTGGAACGCGTAAAAATAGAACAACAGGTTCTAGTTCTGGATTATTGCAAAATTTTGAAAAAGAAATAACCATCAAATTTTTGGAGATGTTAAACACAACTAAATTATATCACTGGAAAACTTATAGTTATGCAACGCATAAAGCAACAGATGAATTATATGGCAAGTTAGGTGAATCAATAGATAAATTTATCGAAGTATTGTTAGGCAAAGCACAAAATAGAATTAATTTATTGGGAACTAAAAGCATAAAATTGAGAGACATGAAATCTCCGGAAGAATTCAAAAATGTAATACAAGAATACAAAAACTATTTAGTAAATTTAAATTCAAATAAAGCAATGAACTTGATGTCAAATACTGATCTTTTTAATATTCGCGATGAAATTTTAGGTGACTTGAATCAATTCCTTTATTTATATACCTTTAAATAAATGTGCATTTATAATAAAAATTTTAAATATCTATTTTTATTATAATGGATGCAAAGACACCTTCTATTGCAGATTCAATTCAAGCTAATAGTTTTGATGCTGATATTAATAGTGCAACAAACATAACACCTTTAAGCGGTGAACAGACAGGTTCATTTTTATCAAGCGTACCTTGGTATGCATGGTTAGCATTAGTTTTAGTTGTTGCATTTGTCGCATTTAATATTTTTATATATTTAACAAAAGGTTTTGATGATATTAGTAACTTTTATACTCTTATAATGGAAAAAATTAGCAATTTTTTTGGAGTTTCTTCAAGCAATAATACTCAAGAAACATCGTCCAATCCTAATCCAGTTGGATCAACGCAAGGTGAAAATGTTTCAACTACAACTCAGACCAATGACACTGCGCAAAAAACAACTTTGTATAATGCATTAAATAGCAGTCAACAACAAGCCATAACAAGTAATGAAAAATCAGAATATACTGCTGATGATTCACATAGTACAATTCAACAAACAAAATCAGCAAATAAAGCTGGCTGGTGTTACATAGGTGAAGATCGTGGATTTCGCAGTTGTATAAAAGTTAGTGAAGGAGACACTTGTATGTCTGGAAATATTTTCCCTTCGGAAGATATATGTGTAAATCCTAGTTTAAGAGTTTAAAGTGCAGTTTTATTAGCATTTGGTATAGAATTTGCAGAAACAAATCCTTTATATCCTTCTGGAAATTTATTCAAAGAATTATTCATATAATAACGTGGTTTTGGGTACCATGTTTGTATATTATTGTTGTAACACAATCCAATAATAGGTCCTGGTACATCTGAAGATGAAGTGGGAAAACAATTATTGTTAACACATTTTTGAATAACTGCGCCAGTGCATTGATTTACAATCAAATTACAATTTAAACTTCCTCCATCAGGAATAGTATTATTTTGACATAATTCCGCTGCTTGCTGAGATGTGCCGGGATTAACACTAATAACTCCTGGATAATTTATTCTTTGTAAACTATTAGAGTTAGGATTACTATAATTTTGTGTTTGAGTTGCCCAAACTTTTTTCCTGTTCCAAGCACCTTTGGCAATTAGTGAATATTTTTGGGATTTGGTAATATTGGCGCTATTGCACTTATATTGAAGAACATTGCCTTTATTAATCATTGAAAGTTCATATTGAAGATTTTCTAAGGGAACGCTTTTTTTAAGAAAAGGAACATATGCAGTAGTAGCAGTTTCATCGGGACTTAAATAAGTACATTGAGATTGAACTCTGCTCCAAGCTCGTGTTGGATTTGGATTATAACCTGGGCCTAAACAAGACATTAGTATATAATATCCACTTTTAAAAAAAGTGGAGCAAAATGTATTATGTTAATTTAAGTATTAATGTGAATCAATACTTAAATTCCACTTTTTCTATTATTTGCACAACTTTTCTAAAGTTGTAAAGGTAGTATTAAGGGTTAAATTGATCTTGCGTTCCATAAAAGAACCAACGTAATGACAAGTAATTGGGATTCTTCATATTCATAGCATTAGAACCAACCATCTTAGTGTTGGGTCCTGAGTGAACTATATTTTGAATGGCTGCAGTTCCTAAAGCATAGTTGTAATACCACAAATTAGAAACATAACCAGAGAAACCTCCATTCATTGCAACAAAAACATCTCCATAATTTTGTTTTGGCACACCTGCAAGCTGAACGCTTCTAGCAATAGTGCCGTTAATGTATACATCTAGTGTTTTGTTTTGACATCTCATAATAACGCTAATCCATTTGTTCATAGGAATGTCAGGAATAGTGATTTCCTCATTAATATTATCATACGTATTCATAATAATAACAAACGCGTTAGTATTTGGTGCAATGTAAAGGCCTGGTGCATTATTTGGAAAATTTAATCCTGTTGTGGATACTTGATCATTACCTTTGTGGAAAACGTGTTTGTATTTTCCTGCATTATATTGAAGATTGTCGATAAAAACCCAGGACGACCATGTAAATTCAATGCCGTCATTAGCATTTACTGAACGTGTTATAGTTTTAGCACCGCTTGTATTTGGGTCTTGTGGAAAAATAATCATTTGTTTACCATCAACCATACCATCAATCAAATGAGGAGACCCAGTTGGAGAAAGGAAATAAGCCAAAATGCTTATTCCTAAACGTAATGCAATTACGAATCCAAATAAAACTAATAATAAAAAGGCTATTTTTGCTACTAAACTATTTGAATCAACAAAGTCTTTAAATCCTGATGTGCTAGTTGATCCCGTGGAAAAAGGGTTATATAGAGATCCTGAACCTGTATTTGAACTATTCATCTTATATATAATATATAAGAAAAACCAAAGGTTATTTTAATTTTTAATAAATCTTATGTCTTGCTTTGCTAAAAGACAATTTAAATTGATACACTACTTTGTTCAGTATCTCCTTTATAAACAGCAACCTTAACTTTGTATTGAGACATCATGTTAGATCCGCCATAACCTTGCATGTAAATATTCCAAGCCGTTTGAGGATCTGTAGCATTAGGCCAGTATTGTAACTTAGAAGTCCAACCAGCGAAACCACCTTTGGGAGTAATGTAAATGGGGGCGGTATTGTTAATTTTTGCAATTCCAGGCAACAAACAAGTTTTAACTAATTTGCCATCAATGTAAACATCCATAGATCTTCCATAAACACTAACCAATAAATTTACCCATTTTTGAACAGGAACGTTAGCAATGTTGCAGGTATGAACGATAGAGTTTGTAGAAGTTGTAGGAGGAGAATCCGCGCCAGGATAACAAGCTAAAGCAATAGACAAATTGTTTTGAATTGCTCCTAAAACAACGGAAGGGCAGGGGTCAAGACCACTGACACCCGGAGTTGCGCTATTAGTAGAACTACTAGAAGCTCCCATTCTTCCAAAAATAACTTTAGGTTCACCATAACGATAGTTCCAATCATTCACATAAAACCAAACGGAGTAAGTAAAGTTGCCAGAGTTGGCTCCGCTAGATCCACCAGATAAACTAGTAGATTGAATTGTAGACATAGTAGTTCCGTCTTGAATTGTGGATAAGGGAGCAGAACTTGAATATATCAATTTAACGATAATATACAAAAGGATTAGTATAAAAATAATTAAGAGGATACCCTTTACGTCCATAATATAATATAGATTTAGAAATTTTCTTAAAAATATATTATTAAATGATGCTTAACTAAACAATTACTTAATATCAAGATTTTTTGGAATGGGAATTGATTCAACTCCAGTTTCAATTTTGGAATTAACTATTTTATCGCCTTCACTAGCAATATTAAATTGATCTTGTAAAACACTAAAATTAGATTCATAAAGAGTAGGCGGGGTTTTGTTTTTTACGGAATTATAAATATAATATATTTGAGTTGCATTCAAAGGTTTGTTAAAGTATATCACATTGCATATTCCGCCATTCAGACCATTGTTTTGTCCAACAGATAAGTTGTCTAATTTCATATAAGGTATGACTTCCACAGAAGACTTTACCAACTCGCCATTGTAAAATATATCTAAAGTTCCGCCAGTGTAGTTAATTATGATGTTATTCCATTTTTGTAAAAGAACATCTTTTCTTTTGTAAATAATTCGCATACCATTTTCGTCTACATCATCCGTGCTAATTTTAAAATCTGGACAAGTTGAAGGAGGACCGCCAGTTTGATCTTCAACAATCATTAATGTATTAGTAGTTGCATTATATTTAACATTTGGTTTGTCACCATAATTCAATAAAGACGTATATTTTAAATAGGAAGCGTTTGTGCTAGGTGCAGATGAGTCAATGTAAAACCAGAAAGATATTGCGTATTGGTAGTTAAAATTATCAGAACCATTTAATGTGCCATAAGATCCCAATACGCGTTCGCTAGTAGAATAAACGGGATCATTTAATAATTGATTGCCGCCTTGCAATACATTTTTATTTTTTATATAGGGAAAACTAAAATAAATTGCAAGCAAGGAAATTGCAATTGCTAGCATAATAACAGATCCTCTTGTGGTATTTTGATATTCTTGTTTTAGAGAGAAAGAAGGCAAAACGGAACCTTTAAATCCTCCAAAGGGACTTGCAAGTAATTCAATAATGTTAACAAATATACAAGGAATGTATAACAAAATGTTGACAAAAAGACTAATTAATGGAGATGACTGAAATATTTTTCCTGCAACAAAAGCTTTATAGGCTAGTCCAAGAATTGTAATAACAATTAAAATATTTAATATAAAAGATATGATACTGGATTTACTATCAAGTTTTCCAATAGTAGTAACAATCCAATAAATAAAAAGAGCCGAAATTCCACTTCCAAACAAAAACATGAGCGCTTTGGAAAAATAATTATTTATAATTTGCTCATTTGTTGTTGTAATAGTAAAATCTTTAGAGTTATTGAAAATTAATAAGAATCCTATGCAAATAATTCCATAAAAAAATATTATAGGCGCTTGAATATATTTACCACCATCAGAATTAGTTGCTTTAAATATAATAAACAAAATAAAAAATAAAAGAGAAATAGCTCCAAGAGAAAGAATTGAAAATTTTCCATTCTCTCCAATATTCAAAATTGATATAGTAAAAATTGATATTAACACTAAAATATTAAAAAAAATTGCAAATCTATCTCCATAAGTATTCTTTGAAATGTCTTCAAAAGTTTTATTACCAAAAGCAGATACAATCCAATAAATAAAAGCAATTAATGCGCCAAATTGCATAAAAATAACAACAGCCTTTAAAAACCAATTATTAACATTAACATTTATAGGCGTTAAATCTGATGGATCTCTATTATATAAAAATAACATTGAAATTAAAAAAGCCATGAAAAATATAATAATTGGAAGTGTAGCATATAAATAAGTTGAAAATATTTTAGCTGGATTTGTTACTGCAAGAACTACAATTATTATAAGAAAAAATACAAGAAGAAAAATATATTTCCGTCTTTTCATAAATATTTCACTTGGTTGATTTGTTTTCATATTATATTATACTTTTATAATACTTTTTATAAAAATAATGTTAAAAAAAGTATTGCAAAAATACCTACATATTTTCCATAGCGGTTTTTTTTCCATGGCAATCCCTACACAATGCTATTAAATTGGTAACTTCATTTGTTCCTCCATTTTCCAAACTAAGAATATGATCTACCTCAAACCATGCATTCAATTGGCTTTTACAATGTCCACAATGCCAGTTTTGTTGTGATGCAATATATTTCTTTTTTGTTTCACTTACAGAGCGTTTATTACTTTTACCAGAATTTAATAATCTTTTCTCTCCAGGGGATATTCCCATTCCTCCTAATAATCCTCCCCAGCCAGAATCAGTATCTCTTAAATTATCGTCATTCTCCCCTGTAAAAGATTCCATAAATCCATGATTCGATTGTCCTGCCGTGAAATCTAAAATAGGATTTAACATATCCATACTCGATCTGTCAATAGGCATATATTTTACAACATTATTAGCATGCATTAACATATTTTTACATTGGGCGGGATTTCTTTTCATTAATAAATAAATGCTAACCCCAACTAATGCAAAAAATCCCATTTGAAAATATTTTTTCCAAGACATTATAACTTTTGTATATTTTCCGTCGTGATAAGTGTTATAAATTAAAAACGCTGTGATTCCAAATATCAATAACTCTATTTTCATACTTATATTTATAACATATTTAATTTTTGCAAGTTTCGGTAAAGTTGTATTATTTTTTTGTTTCAATAAAAAGCATTGTTCTTGGTTGTTTTTTATTTTTTTGAGATGTTTTTTTTGATGATTTTGTCTTTGATTTTGTATTTTTTTTAAAACTAGTAACTAAAGTAATAATACTTTTATCTTTTGTATTTTTTTCAGCTTGTTTAAAAAGCGTGTTTAATTCTTTCAAGTCTTCTACTAAATTATTAATCGAAATAGGTTCAGTAGAATTTTCAAATAAATAATGAATAAATATATATTTCAACTTGTTAAAAAGTTTTAATTCGAGTTTGTCTAACTCGGAATAATTCTCGTGTAAAATATTAACAATCGGATAATATGTCATAACAAGACCCCAAACATCAACATTTTTAAGGAAAACGTTATTAAAATAATCCATAAGCATTAACTCGTCACCTTTTGTAAATTTCATTAATATTTTTGTCAAATATTCAATAATATAATAATAAAGAAATTCCATTTCAATAATTTCCTTACGATTTTCTTTATCAATATTGATCAAATTATTATCAAAAAGACTTTCCATAAGTCCTATCATGTATTTAATATGACCAGGTCCTCTTTTTTCATTCCATAAAAATATATAATCAATTACAAAAGCGCGTACTGCATAATAATTTGGATTTGGATTTGAATCTAAAAGTTTCTGATACATTTTTTTAAAAGTGTCGTTAAACAAAATAATAGAATACGGCAAATTATATTGAAATGGTCTTTCAAACATGCTTTCTGGGATTTCTGTTCCATTATATTTTGCAGATAACCCCCAATCAATGAGTTTTGTATGAAAACCTTCTTTGGTATTAACTAGAATATTAGATTCTTTAACGTCACAATGATAAATATCATATTTATTCATAGGAATAATTCCATTAAGTAAAAGATCAATTAGTGAGTTATTCAATGTAATAAATTGAGAACCTTTGGTAATTGTTTCAATATAATCTCCTACATCTAAACCACCATCAGGCATGTTTAATAATGAAATTTCATTTAATGATTCATTAATATTTTTAACAGAAAACCCGTCTTTTTTAAGAGCTTTGCATTTTTTTTCATAGTCTTTTAGATCGTCATCTGTTAATTTATTAGGCTTGCATGTATAAACACCATCAATAAAAAAATAATGGTTGAAATTAGGAATTTTCTCAAGAAAAGGTTTAAATCTAACAATATCATTGTATTCTTCTTGAATGTGTTTATTTGTCATTAATTTTGACACTTCATTTTTAGGCCTAGGTTTATTAATGCATTTTAACGCGGGTCTAAATATGCATCCATAACCACCAGACGCAATAACTCTGCCGCCATATGTTACTTTATTTGGTTTTGTTCTTCTTTTTTTTAAAGTAAATTTCTTAAAAGTATTAGTATTCATAACTAATATACATTAATATTAAAAATGATAAAAATAATAAATTAAACCTGCAATGAGTAAAACAATTAATAAATAGATAAGTTTAGCCCTTAACTTATAGAACTCACGATATTTAACGTCCTTTGGTTTATAATTTTCATAGTATTGTTTATAAAATTCTTCCAAAGTTATTTTAGGTTTTTCTAATTTTTCATTAATTTTATTATGAATAAACCAAGTCCATCGAACAAATGATTCTCGATTATCTAAATATGGTGTAATTGGATATTGTTCTAATAGTTCACTAAATTCATTAGCAATTTTATCTATTGGCAAAAAAATGTGTAAATTTTGAATCAAGTCATAGTATTTTTTTTTAGTAACTGCGTTTGGATGGTGTGGATATGTTACTGCAATTGTATGTAAAAAAAACCAATAATGGGGTCCCCAAACTTTAGGATCAAGATAACTCATTTATATATAAAACATATAAAAGGATCTCTTTTTAAACATATAGTTTACTATAGATGAGTAAAAATAACAATTTATGTAATAATTGTGGAAAACATGGCCATTTATTTCACCAATGCAAACTTCCGATAACCAGTTATGGAATAATATTATCTAGATCAAGCGGAGAAGGTTTGCAGTTTTTAATGATACGCCGAAAAGATAGTTTTGGTTATATAGATTTTATTAGAGGAAAATATTCTCCGTACAACATTGATCAGGTGCAAAATTGTATTAATGAAATGTCTTTACAAGAGAAAGAGAGATTATTGAGTGACCCATTTGATAAATTATGGAAAATGATGTGGGGTGAAACATCTGGAATACAATATAGAAACGAAGAGTCGGTTTCATTAAAAAAATTTGAGACAATAAAAGCGGGAGTTTTAGTAAACAATGTTTTGGTAACTTTAAGCGACTTGATTAAAAATAGCCAATCAACATGGAATGAAACGGAATGGGAATTTCCAAAAGGTAGAAGAAATTATCAAGAGAAGGATTTAGATTGTGCACTTCGTGAGTTTGAAGAAGAAACTGGATATTCGCAAAAAGATATAACAATTATTGAAAATATATTGCCTTTTGAAGAAATTTTTATAGGTTCAAATCACAAGTCATATAAACACAAGTATTTTTTAGCATATATGAATGATACAATTGATAATTTGCAAAATTTTCAAAAAACAGAAGTAAGTAAGTTAGAATGGAAAACAATCGACGAATGTTTACATTCAATAAGGCCATATAATTTAGAGAAAAAAAAGTTGATTAGAAATGTAAGTAAAATATTGCAAGATTATATGTTATATTCATAGTTTTAAATAATGAAAAATATATTTAGGTATATTATAAAGATGCCCACCTCAAATAGAAGTATATTTAATTTTAGGAATCCTTTTATTAATTCAACTGTAGTAAGACAACCTACAGGAATTACAAGTCCTCAACAAACAAACAATTTTCATTATGCGGCATTTGCTGCTGGAAATTTAACAGCGTCCAGAACAATTCGTGGATTAGGTAATGGACCTTTTGGAAGTAATACGTTTTTGATGAAACTTTATGGACGTTAATAAATTAAGCATAATTTGAATCATAATTTAAAAAAATTACTATACATTATATTCATAATATATAGTAAGATGAGTAAAAAAAATAAATTGCAGATAGTTTCATCTTCGGATGAAAGTGAATCAAAAGTGAATTCAAAAGAATTAGAGAAAATATTTAAATTAAACGAATGTGGAGCATCAGAAAACTATTATGATAAAGAATGTAATAAATTTTTATTAAAAAAAGAACTGGTTGAACACGTTGAATTAGAAGAACACCCTGATTCAGATACTTATTTATATCCTAATATGAATGACCCAAATTTCAATATTAAAATTGCTGAAAAGAAAGAATTTAACGATACAAAATACGACGGCAAATTGAAAGATATAAAAGAGCAAGCTGAAATATTAAGTAAAGCAGAATTTGAAATGGCTCCCCATCAAGCATTTGTTCGCAATTTTCTATCATTTCAAACTCCATATAATAGTTTGTTACTTTATCATGGTTTGGGAAGTGGTAAAACTTTAAGTTCTATTGGTGTTTGTGAAGAAATGCGCGAATATTTAAAACAAATGGGAATTAATAAACGCATTATTGTTGTAGCGTCACCCAATGTGCAGGATAATTTTCGATTGCAATTGTTTGATGAAAGAAAATTAAAAAAAGTGGATGGCCTTTGGAGTATTAATAATTTTATTGGAAATAAGTTGGTAAAAGAAGTAAATCCAATGAACATGAAAAATATGCCTAGAGAGAAAATAATAAGTCAAATAAAAACATTAATCAACACATCATATTTATTTTTGGGCTACGGAGAATTTGCAAATTATATTCGAAAAGTGGAGTCTGTAAAAGAAGAATATAAAAATGAAAAAGACAAGGAATCTAGAAGACTAAGAAACTTAAGAAATGAATTTAATAGCCGTTTAATTGTTATTGATGAAGTTCACAATATTCGTATAACAGAAGACAACGAAAACAAAAAAGTGGCCATGTATTTAATGTCTCTTGTAAAAGCGGCTGAAAACATGAGACTATTACTTCTTTCAGCAACGCCAATGTACAATAGTTATAAAGAAATTATATGGCTTTTAAATTTGATGAATGTAAATGATCGTAGAGCAACAATAGAGATAAAAGATGTTTTTGATAAAAATGGCAACTTTAAAGAAGGAGGGGAGGATTTATTGGCAAGAAAAGCTACGGGGTATGTTTCTTTTGTTAGAGGAGATAATCCTTATACATTTCCTTTTCGCGTATTTCCAAATGAATTTGATAAAAAGCACACTTTTAAAGATTCAAAAAATAAGTATCCTAAATATCAAATGAATGGTAAGGAAATAAAAGAAAGTGATAAATTAAAAATTTTAGACTCTAATGTATTTTTAACAAACATTGGAAGTTATCAATCAAAAGGGTATAAATATATTATTGATCATTTGAGAAAAAAACAAATTACTATAACTACCAAAAAAGGAGTTGTGAGAGATATGCCTTCATTTGAAAATATGGAATCCTTTGGATACACCCTTTTACAAATGCCGTTAGAAGCGCTCAACATAGTTTATCCATTAGATATTTTAGATGACGCTATAAAAAGCATAAAACCTGTTACAGATTTTTCTGATGCGTCTTTAAGTGGAGATAGTAATAATTTATCGGAAAATTCTAATGAAGTTGAATTGAAGAAAACGCAACCAAAAGTTCAAACACCTATCGAGTCTGAAGATGAAACAAAAGATGAATCGGAGTATGAACCTGAAGATGAAGAAGAATCTGACGATGATGAATCTGAAGAGAAACCCAAAAAAGAAACGGGGAAAGTTTTAGAATTAACAAAACAACCATCAAGTGAAAAGTCATTAAGTAGTTTAAATGGAGGAGAAAATACCAGTTCTTCTTCTGGAAAAATTATTATAAATCCTCATGAGTTAACAGGAATAAAAGGTTTAGAAAGAATGATGTCTTTTGTAAATAGAAAAACCCCACCCGAGTTTGGAAGTTTTGAATATAAAGACGCGACAGAAAGAAAATATGGTAAAATTTTCTCTCCCAATGAAATTGGAAAATATAGCAGTAAAATAAAAAATATTTGTGAAAGTATTGTTTCAAGTTCTGGAAAAATATCTGAAGGGATTATTTTAATTTATTCGCAGTATATTCCAGGTGGTTTGTTGCCAATAGCACTCGCCCTTGAAGAAATGGGATTTACTCGATTTGGAGAGAATGTCAAGTCTTTTTTTAAAACTCCTCCAACACCCGCGGTTGATTCAAGAACTATGAAACCTAGAGTTGACAGAACATCTGACTTTATGCCTGCAAGATATGTTATGATTACGGGTGATCCGCGTATTTCACCAAACAATGATTTTGATGTAAAAGCTTTAACTGGTATTGATAATAAAGATGGAAATAAGATAAAAGTAGTATTAATATCAAAAGCAGGATCAGAAGGTTTAGATTTTAAATATATAAGACAAGTGCATATTTTGGAGCCTTGGTATAACTTGAATAGAATAGAACAAATTATAGGTCGCGCCGTGCGTAATTTTAGTCACAAAGATTTACCATTTGAAAAGAGAAATGTTGAAATTTTTATGTATGGAAGTTTGCTTGAAGATAAAGAAGAAGAATCAGCAGATGTTTATGTTTATCGCGTTGCGGAATTTAAAGCAATTCAAATTGGAAAAGTAAGTAGATTGTTAAAAGAAACATCTGTTGACTGCATTATTAACTATGATCAAAGCAATTTTTCTCAAGAAATCATTGCAGATACTTTGAAAAACCCAATTACACAAATTTTATCAAATGGAAAGGTCTTGAAAGACTTTAAAGCTGGTGACGCTCCTTATTCTGCAGCATGTGACTACATGGAAGATTGTCAATACAAATGTCGTCCCTTTAAAGAAATAGAAGAAGAAGATTTAAAAGAAGACACGTACAACGAAAGTTTTATTATGATGAATTCCGAAAAAATAATTCAAAAAATACGTTTGCTTATGAAAGAGAAATTTTTTTACAAGAAAAAAGATCTTATTGAGAGAATTAATGTTCCAAAAAAATATCCGTTGGTTCAAATATACGCTGCATTAACTCAACTAATAGACGATAATAATGAATTTATTACAGATAAATTTGGTAGAAGTGGTTATTTAATAAATATAGACGAATATTATTTATTTCAACCGAGTGAATTGAATTATAAAAACGTTTCAATTTTTGATAGATCTGTTCCAATAGATTATAAGCACAATATGATAAAATTTGATATTAAAAAAGAAGTAGAAAAATCTGTTTTAGAAAAACCCCAAGTAGAAATTCAAAAGGAAAAGAAAGTTGGTCACTCTGAAATTCAAAATATGTTGCAACAACTAAAAAATAAATTTGATTTAGCGAGAGAATACACAAAACCAAATAAAAGTGTTTCATCAACTGAAAAAGACGCAGACAATAATTGGTATAAATATTGTGGAATTGTAATAAGAAAAATGGCGGGACAGGGCGTGCCATTAGAATATTTATTAGAGTTTTTAGTAGAACACATAGTTGATATGCTATTATTTAATGAAAAAGTAGAACTATTGAATTATTTGTACTCTTTGGATATTGTGGATGAGAGAAGTTTTGAAGGGTTAGCAAAAGAATATTTAGATAAAAAAATTCTTAAAACCGGCAGATTAACTGCAATTATTCTTTACGACATGGATAAAAGAAAAATACTTAAACTGGATGAGAAAAAAAATAAATGGGTAGATGCAGAACCTGAAGACATAAAAGATTTAAGTGTTGCAATAAAAGAAAGTTTTTCAATAAAAACGTCAGATTTTAATAACTTGGTAGGTTTTATTGGAAATGATGATAAAAAAAAGTTTATGGTTTTCAAATTAAAAAATATGAAAGAAAAACGTCATACTGGTGCAAGATGCGATCAAAAAACAAAAGCAAAAATATTAGAGTCCATGAATGATATAGAGGGAGAAGAAAAATATACAAAAGATAATACTAAGGGGGTTGTTCAGGCTGAATTGTGTCCTTTGCAAGAATTTACGTTGAGAAATTACAATAAAATTAAAAAAGGAGATAAAATATGGTTTTTAGATTCTGAAACGGCAAAAATTTATGGTTTTTAAAATTAAAATTGAATGGTATTAAAAAGATAATATGTGTATTAATATATCTATGGAACAACAACTAACAACAAAAGTTACCCAACAAAAATATAAAAAGAGAGAAACTAAAATAAATACAATTTATTCAAGATGTTTAATAACTCGCAACATTCTTTTACCAATTACAAATATTGGTAAAAATATAAAGGAAACTATTGAGAAAAATATTATTTTCAACTATGAAGGAAAGTGTGTTGTAGAAGGGTTTATTAAACCTAATTCTAGTAAAATTGTTACCTATTCAAGTGGTTTAATTCAAGGAACAAACATATCATTTGAAGTTGTTTTTGAATGTGAAATTTGTTGTCCAGTTGAAGGTATGTTGATTTCATGTGTAGCAAAAAATATTACAAAAGCTGGTGTTCGAGCAGAAAGTGCCGATGAAACCCCATCGCCAGTTGTAGTATTTGTTGCGAGAGATCATCATTTTTCAGTTTCCCAATTTTCAAATATTCAAGAAGGAGATAAATTTGTTGCTCGAGTTATTGGACAAAGATTTGAACTAAATGATAAATATGTTTCGATCATTGCTGAGCTAGTTGTTGAAAAAACACAAAAGAAAAAAGAGCCTGCGAAACCAAAACTTGTTTTTGAAGAAGATTAAATACATTTCATATTAACATTTATGAAATATATAAAATTAAAGAACTAAGTCGGTAAGAGCTCCGGGATCACCAAGTGTTCCTTTTACAAATACATTAAATGATAGACTTATTCTCGGTTGCGTTGATTTAGTATTTTCTACCATGTGAGTCAAAGATGAATCAAAAATAATTAAATCACCCGTTTCAACGGGCAACCACCAACTTTCACTATTGTAATTAGAAAATCTATTATTGTCTACACCTATTTTTATTCTATTATAACGTTCGTTAAAAAATGTTATCCTGTCTACATTTGTTTCTGCTTGAATATACAAACATCCTGATAAAATACTATTTGGATGAGCGTGTTTGTGATGAAAATGTGTTGGATCTGTAACATTACACCACGATTCTGTTATATAAAATTCTATATCCTTGTTAGCAGGACAAACAATAGTATCAACATAATTTTTTATACCCAAATTAATATAATCCTTCATTTTTTTCAAACTTTCATCCTCTAAAATTTTACTTGATACAGTTCTCTTATTTCCCAAATTAGGTTTCAATTCCAATTTATTAATTGCATCCAACTCTTCTTTTGTAAAATTGTATTTATTTGCCATTTGAACTACTGGGGTAATAAATACATTTTGAATTTTAAAAGAATTCGTTGGGGCTTCGTTAACAACATTCGAAGTAGCAACAGGCGTAGGCGTAGAATCGGGCTCTGTTTTATTATTATCTGTATTTTCAACAAAAATCATTCTATAAATATCATTATTGTTTTTATGTTTAAGTGATATTTTAAAAATAAGTTTTATATATTTGGCAAAACAATATTATTGAATAAGTAATAATATTAAATAAGTAATAATATAAAAACAAAATTTGAGTTAGTAATATTGTATAATGGAGGTTTCAGTTGAAACAGAAGAGATAAACATATTAGAATTGAATAGCATGAGAGATACTCTTGAGAGTATGTCAAAATTTAACCAGGTTGAAGTTCTTCGCATTTTAAGCAAACACAAAGAAGTAATGTTGAATGAAAATAAATATGGGGTTCATATAAATCTTTCAGATTTAAAAGGAGAAATAATAGATGAGCTAAAAAAATATATTAACTACGTTAATACGCAAGAGATTACATTGCATCAAGTAGAACAACAAAAAGAAACGTTTAAGAATATATATTTTACAAAAGATAATAAAGATATACACGGAAAAACAAGTAACTCTAAATGAATATTGAAAAACTAGAAGAATTTATGCTAACAGGAAAAAGATTGGCAACAACTTTTAGAAAAATTAGCACAAACACTAGTAATAAAAATTTTGACAAACCCAAACCTAATTCCAATATCAATACCAAATCAAAAATTGAAGTAAAATCAGAACCAAAACGTGAATTTGTATTTCCGGTGCAAAAAGACTCTTTGTTTTGGTGTTTTTATATTATGAAATATGGTTTTGAATCTTATGAAACTCTTGAAAATATTAATATTGTTGTTGAAAAGAAACTTAAAATAGAATGTATTGAACTATTGAGAAAAAACAAACAACTTGTTAAAGCAAAAAAGATAGCACCACTTACACACATTGAAAATTGTTTAGCAAATGAAACTAAAATTGACATGAAAACGTTTTTAGCTTTATGCGTTATTTGTGATTTAAGTATGTTATATCTTCATAAAAAAACATATTTTTTGTTAAGTCTTGATGAAGTTGAAGATGACAATTCTAACTATGATTATCAATCATTTCATATAGTAAAAAGAACAGACGATCCTTTAAAATATGGTGTTTATTTGAATGATACAGATAAAGTTGAAAAAATTAAAGATTATGTGGATGCGAATTATAAAATTGAAAATATGAGTAAACCAATTAAGGCTTTATCGGCGTATAAAGTAGCTGAACTAGTAGATATAGCAAAAAAATTAGGAATCGAAACTATAAACAAGACGACAAATAAGCAGAAAAACAAAAATGAAATATATGAATTATTAATCCAATATTTCTAATAAAATTGATAAAGAATTTAAAAAATATAAGGATTAATATATAACAGATGACGACGATTCAAAATTCTGCACGTGAAAATATTTTAGAACAAGAATCAAAAAATAAAAAAAAGGCTGAGCATATAGATAGGGACCCTCCACAAGTCCAATTTGAAAAATTGGTCAACACCTATTATGCTCAAAATCCTTTTACAATAATTAAAAAGAATTTTGAGTTAGAGGTGAAATTTGGAACAAAGGGAATAAAGTATCTTACAAAAATTGATTATGACAATGTTATTAGAAAACTAAAGTCGCTTGGTTTTAATTGTATTAATGAACAAGGTGCGTATATGTTACGCATTCAAAATGAATTTCTTGATTCCAAAACTGGAACATTCAAAGAGTCAAATATTAGAACTGAACTGAATAGTTTAAATGCAATACAGGAATTTTGTAAAACGAATGATATAAAAAAATTGATAGCAGACCATCAATTTACTAGATGTGTAAATTTTGTTAAAAAAGATGCATTATACATTAAAGATGAAAGGGTGCGGGATGTCAATTTTAATGACTTTAATTTTCGTGTTTCATTAAAAGCGGAGGAAAATTTAGGTGTTACAGATAGAACATCTAGAGGTATTATTGAAAATTGGGAAAAAACAAAGAAAACATTGTTTCGTTACATTAACAGAGTAACGTTCAAACATTCAGACTTTCCTATAAATGTAGACATTAGTATAGTAAAAAATTCAACAAGAGAAGGAGACAGATATGTAAAAGTATATAGAACTGATGAGTCGGGTGTATTTACAAATCCAGAAACTTATGAAATTGAATTGGAAGTAAATAATTCAGAAGTTGGGCCCGGAACATTATTTAACACTCCAGATAAAATTTTGCAATCAGTTCGAAAAGTAATTAAATTTGTTTTGATGGGTCTACAAGGTACTAATTATCCTGTATCCTACAATGAACAAAAGTCTATTATTCACTCTTACATGAAGATGTTGCATGGTGAAGAGTTTGATCCAAGTGATCGCAAAAAAGGAAGAATTAATAATAGTAATTTTATTGGTCCATCTTCATACACTTTGCAAATGCAAAACATTGTATCTCTTGATGAGAATATGAGTGTTCCAAATATTCGAAAAAATTTTGTTGTTACTGATAAAGCAGATGGTGATAGACACTTAATGTATATTTCCGGACAGGGAAAAATTTATTTAATAAACACTAACATGAACGTTATATTTACAGGGTCTGTTACTAAAGAAAAAGCAACGTTTAATACATTACTTGACGGGGAATTGATTTTACATAATAAATTAGGAGAATTTATCAACTTGTTTGCAGCATTTGATATTTATTACATGCAAGGAAATGATATTCGCGCGTATAGTTTTATTCCGGCTACTCCGGAGGAAAATAAAGCAAAATCAAGATACCCATTGTTAAAAAATGTATTTCGTGTATTAAATGCTTCTTCGGTTGTAGAAGGTGAAATTAGTCCAATGCGATTTGAATGCAAGAGTTTTTATCCTAGAAGTCCAAATGATAGTATATTTTCAGCATGCAAATATATTTTAACGCGTGAAAAAGAAGGCGCGTATGAATATAATACTGATGGTTTGATATTTAGTCCAGCATTTCTTGGGGTTGGCTCAGATAGCGTAGGAAAAGCCGGAAAGTTGAAAAAGGTGACATGGGAATACTCTTTCAAATGGAAGCCTCCAAAGTATAATACTATTGACTTTCTTGTAACAACAAAAAAAATGGCAAATGAAGAAGATGTAATAACCCCAATATTTGAAGACGGAATGGATACATCAGAAATTTCTCAGTTAAAACAATATAAATCAATAATATTACGATGTGGATTTAGCGCAAGAGATCACGTTTATCTTAATCCCTGTCAAGATGTTCTTGAAGACAAACTTCCCGAGTTTAGTAATGTTGAAGATGATAATTTATACGAACCCAAACGCTTTTATCCAACCGAGCCTTATGATGAAAATGCAGGATTGTGTAATATTATGTTAAGAAAAGATGATTCGGATACAAATCAAATGTTTACGGAAGAAAATCAAGTATTTGAAGACAATACTATTGTAGAGTTTAGCTACAATCCGGATGCTGAACCAGGATGGAGATGGATACCTTTAAGAGTTCGTTATGATAAAACTTCTGAGTTGCGTCAAGGAGGAAAAAATTATGGAAATGCGTACAATGTTGCAAATAGCAACTGGAAATCGATTCACAATCCTATTACCGAAGAAATGATATCAACAGGTGCAAAAATTCCTGATATAGTTGGGGATGAAAGCGTATATTATAATAAAACATCGGCGTCAACGAAAACTAGAGGATTAAGAGATTTTCACAATTTATATGTTAAGAAGCTTTTGATAACAAGTGTAGCAAAGAAAGGTGATACATTAATTGATTATGCTTGTGGAAAAGGAGGTGATTTTCCAAAATGGATAAAGGCAAATTTATCATTTGTTTTTGGAATAGATGTTCACTCAGATAATTTAGAAAATAGAATAGACGGCGCATGTGCAAGATTCCTGAATTATAGAAAAGAATATCAAAATATGCCGTATGCTTTATTTGTAAATGGTGATAGCACTGCAAATGTTAAAAATGGTTCAGCAATGTTGAATGATAAAGCTATAGAAGTAACAAAAGCCGTATTTGGTGAAGGTTCAAAAGATCCAGAAAAATTGGGAAAAGCTGTTGTAAGGCAATATGGAAAGGGTAGCGAAGGATTCAATATATCTTCGTGTCAGTTTGCTATACATTACTTTTTCGAAAACCAAACCACTTTCCAAAATTTCATGAGAAATGTTTCAGAGTGTACAAAAGTTGGAGGTTATTTTATTGGAACAAGTTATGATGGAAAACTATTATTTAATCGTTTGAAGGGAAAAGCGCCTGGCGATGGAGTGGAAATAGTTGAAGATGGTATAAAGATTTGGGAAATTAAAAAACAATATAGTTCAGAAACATTCGAAGACGACATTACGTGTTTGGGATATAAAATAGATGTTTTCCAAGAATCTATTAACAAAACATTTTCCGAGTATTTGGTAAACTACGATTATTTGAATCGCGTTATGGAAGACTATGGCTTTAAGCTAATAACTCGTGAAGAAGCCCGCGCGATTGGAGTTCCCGAAGGTAGTGGATTATTCAGCGAATTATTTATGAACATGGAAGAAGAAGTTAAACGCGTAAGGTCCAAGGAAAAAGACTACGGCACTGCATTAAAAATGAATTCTTTTGAAAAGAAAATTTCGTTTTTGAACAGATATTTTGTTTATAAAAAAATTAGAAATGTTAATGCTGCAAAGGTTGAATTAGAGAGCGCAGAAGAAAGCGAAGTAAATATTGCAAATACACTTGTTCAAACAAAAAAGGCTGTAAAAGAAACAAAAAAAATTGTAAAAGAAATAGCACCAAAAATACGGAAATTAGATAGAACATTAAAACTCGAAGAAGCCGCTTCAGCGGAAAGTGAAAATCCTACGAAAAAGGTTGTTAAAAAAACAAAAAAACCGGAAAAGCCTATGATTTTAATTGAAGAAGACGAAGAAGATTAAACCATTCGGAAAAGACTTAAAAAATAAATAATAATATATAGTAGTCAATGAGTTATTATATATTGCCAAAAATTCCAAACAACGTGTCAATTGCAGTAGACGTTCAAAAAGATCCAATGCATGCATATATTTCACACAGTTTAGTTTATTATTACAATGATACGATGAAATTAATTGAAAAGTTGTGTAAAAACGAAACAGATCCCATATGCAATAGCATAGATGAACTTTCAAAAATAGTAAATCCATATGAATATATTTTTTCTAAGGTGACAGGATCCAAATTTTCTGTAAGTAAAATAAAACCATTTTCAAGTATATTTTACGACTTTCTAGAAATATCTCAAACGTTAAATATGTTTGACAACTATATTGAAACAAATATTTTATCCTTGCATTTTGGTGAAAATAATAGTTCTACAATTGAATGCATGAACATGATGCGAGAGGATAATAATGATTCAAACATTGGTTTTAATAAAGTAGAAGAATATATAATAGACGATCAAAATTTTAATAATATACATTTTTTATTTTATGAATATTCAAACTCAAATGAAACAAATTTAATAGTTGGACTTGTGAAATTTATAATAAAACTTTTGCAAAAACAAAAAAATGGTGGGTCTTGTGTTATAAAAATAGACAACTTATTTTACAAACCTATTATTGATATTGTATATTTGTTAAGTAGTTTGTATGATAAGTTGTATGTTATAAAACCAAACACATCCCCTATTACAAGTTGTGAAAAATACGTTGTTTGTAAATATTTTATGTGCAACTATGAAAAAATAAATTTATATTTAGAAAAATTATTAATATTTTTAAATAATTTTGAAAAATTACAAGACGATAATATTAATGTTTCTTGTTTCGTTAAAGATGAAATTCCATATTATTTTATAAATAAAATAGAAGAAGCGAATATAATTGTTGGTCAACAACAACTAGAGTCATTGGATCAAATTGTAAGCATTCTTAAAAATAAAAATAAGGAAGATAAAATTGAAACTCTTAAAAAAAATAATTTACAGAAATGCGTGCATTGGTGCGAAAAATACAGAATTCCATATAATAAGTTTTCTGAAAAAGTAAATATATTTTTGCCTTTTTTTAAAAATACAGATGATTCTGAGTTAGAAGATGAAGTTGTATTGGAAGAGGCAAATGTAGTAATAGAGGTATTTACAAATGAAGAAAAATTTGATTAAAGACTTGCATAGGATGTTGCAAAATGATTTGTAGGAAACGGCGATTGTTTATTTCCTTGATTTATTAAAGTTGTAGGATTATTAACAACTGAACTATTTGTTGTAAGACTAGAACAAGTTCTTGGGTTTTGAAATCTAGGCCAAAAATTTGTAAAGTAGTCTTGAGTGCAATATGGGGCTTTGTTTTTATATAGAAATGGAATTGCGGGAACTCCTCCAGTTGTAACTGCAGGTCCAATGCCATTATCGGATCCAATTTTTTGATCGCGATTATATCCAGCCAAATTCTTTTCAATTGTTGTAACATTTAATTTCAAAATTCTAGTACTGCTAGAAACTGCTCCTTGTTGGGCAAATTGTGAATTATTTGGTTTATATACAACCAATTTGCATCCAATAGGATTATTAGGACCTTCAAAAGGTACGCCAACATACGGATTATTTGTAAAGTTAGTAAATACTGCTAATGCAGCTGTTTTTGTGGATCCAGTTAAAGATTCGAGATAGTTAACAAATCCGTTTAAGCTTGTAACATTCAAAGCATAAAATGCAGCAATTTGTGCATTTGTTAAAATACTTTGATTTTTCATAATTTGAATCATGCTAGCAATCAAATTTATTTCGGAAGCTTGATATATTTCTGCATTAGGTTGACAATTTGCTACATACGTGTTAAGAGTAGCAAGTGCGCTTCCAGGTTTAGCATTTTGAATAGCTGAAGCAGTAATAAATGGATTACCTGAGAGTTGTTCCAATAAAGCCCCATTGTTTTGTTTAACAAAATTAAATACACGTTGTTCATAAGTTTGGCATCTATTTTGCATATATTGAGTGTGAGTAGTGTAATAATTTTTTTTCAAATTTGTGCTAGCAGGAATAACTCGTTTGCGTGCCTTTTTTTCAGCGTTGCAGCAAAATTTAGGAGTTTGCGTTTCGGGCTCAGGATTTTCAGTAAGGTAAGTTGTACTTGGTTTATAATCTACAACAATTCCAGTTCCTTCACAAGTTTTACAATCTTTATCTAATTGATTTGTACCAGTAGTTTCATTTAAAGTATTAGGTTTAACAATAAAGTTACCAGGAGTATCAATCATCTGCGAAATAACGCCAAAGCCACCGGAACCACCACCTAAAGAAGTTCCTTTTGATGATTTAACTTCTCTATTATAGTTTCTCTCAACTTGAATTATATTATTAGGATTTTCTGGATTAACCAAAATAATAGGGATTGGAATAGTAGTTCCTTTTCTATAATGTTTGATTGGTCTAGCTTTTCCAAAAGCTGCAGGGAAATTGTTACCAATATCGTTATTAGTGAGGGGACGAACGTGTCCGGCGGTTACACCAACAGGATAACTTTCAATTCCATTGGCTTTCCATGATAAATATGGAACGGCGCCTTGATATTGACCACGATTATTGTATGAAGACATTCCTTGTGGATAAAATGCAGTAGACATAGTATATAATTGTTAAAGAAAATAAAAAGTCATATATATATAATAAA